>Ga0075522_10000954_pt1 | contig 21704 bp, 32 predicted proteins | sample NGEPerA_FD_74796 | JGI IMG/M metagenome (GOLD analysis project Ga0075522, IMG submission 74796) | Arctic peat soil microbial communities from the Barrow Environmental Observatory site, Barrow, Alaska, USA - NGEE PermafrostL2-A | ecosystem: Environmental > Terrestrial > Soil > Wetlands > Peat ...
CCGCCGCAGAGGCGGAGCCAGCGGAAGGACAGCAGCCGCAATTACAAATGAATCCACTTATCGTCAGTAGCCGCGCCCGCCCCTCGCAAGCCCCGGCGGGGCTACTGTGGGCGGCCCAATGGGGGCAGTTGTGAGCCCGACGTCTTGAGACGTTCTTCTATTTTAAGGATGGTCACAGTGTCCTTCAATGATTTCCCGCGCAAATAAGGATGCAACTCGTGAAGCCGAGCAAGTGCCTTCGCTCCAGTTTTCTCAAAGCGTTCCTGCAAGCGTATGGTCGCGTCGTCTGCCATGCCGCTTGTATGGAATCAGTCGCCGACGAGAGCTACCCGACGGCACAAACTTTCTGTTGATAATGGCGGGGAAAGTTCCCTCCGCTCAACCAGGTGTTTAGTGCGCGCGTTATCACTCTCAGATGGAGGCTCGGTCCAACGGGGCATAAGCCGCCGCAACGACAAAACCCGGCACGCCATGCAGCGCATGGACCGCAACAGGGAAACCGTCACGGACGCGGCGGCGGTCGCCTCGGGCGCATCATGGGCATCGTGGGCATCACCGGCATGAAGCGAAGGGGATTTGACCCGCATGCGGAGGTCTTGTGCCGAGCAAGTGCGGTTAGTTCAAAAGAGCTTTCCGCAGTCAACTGCAATCTTGAGCTCTTTAGTCACTCGGAATGCTACTTTTTTACTTGCCTTGATCTCGATTAGCTCACCGGTCGCCGGATTCCGACCCGGGCGGGCGGCGCGGTTGCGGACCTGAAGAATACCGAGGCCCGCTATCTTCACTCGCTTGCCATTCTTCAAATGCGCGGTGATCAGATCGACAAGATCATCGATCAACTTCTTACTCTTCTTCTTGGTCAGGTGATGGTGCTCGGCGAGGGCGAAAGCCAATCGCGCGGTATTAATGGGTCTATTGAATTCGGCTTTTGCCTTGGCAATTGCGGTGACGATGGCTTCCACGGCCCGCTCCCCGCGCCTGAAAATGTCCGGTATTATTGCCCATGCGGGTAAACCGAAGGTAAAGGGAAGAAACTATTTCCTGATGTTTAGAGCTTGATGGGTGTCTGCGGATCGTTTCAAGGCTTGCAATTGGGCTGGCGTTAGTTCGTCAAAATCGCCGGCCGCCGGCACACGATCATCAATACCTTTGATCACGTCCTGGGTGTTTTGAGCCATGGCGAGTTGGTCGCGTTCGATGACGCTGACGTACATTTACATAGGAGCGCGACCGTCTCCTAATAACGGGTCTCCGACGCACGGTCTGCTCTCCGTGAGAATTTCAGGAATTCGGCGAGGTTTTTTTTCGTATCTCGCCGAGTGAACCGTCTATGATTTTATAAAGCTGCCAAGCCGGTCATGAAGATTCAAAATTCCACGAGCAATCTCTCTTTCAATTTCATGATGTTGCCCTTCCGGTTCGGCGATCTCTGCCTCGATGCCTTCTAGGTCACAGACGTTGGAGTCATCCTTTGGGAAAGTTGTGACGATTGAAGTCGCCTGGGCGTCGTGAATTTCACTACCGAAATCTGACTTGAATATAAATCCGGATGCGCACTCAGCGGCATCGCGAAGCGCTTGAGCAGCCCGTTCCACTTCGGTTGTGTGCGCTACCGCAACGGTTAGCTTAATGTGCAGGGCCAAGCGAGCCACTGCTTCTGCCAAGCCAGCAACTGCCGCTGTAATATCGCCTTGTCGCGTTGACCAGCGGGCGGCTACTTCGTTCAAGGTACGGCGGGGCACAGCCACCCTCAAGACTACGCAGACGCCACGGCGTATTATGCAAACAAGTGAATCTTCATTGCAAGTGAAAGTGCGCACGATTTACGTACGCCACCTCGCCCGATTGATACTTGGCACACGTCAGCCCAAACACTGCCCCTGACTGACTTGGATTTATGGAAATTGGCTGCGTAACATCTTCACATGTACTGGGGGACAAAGACCCGACCGCAACGATGCACGCGGCATTGAGCAGATGATGCGGGTTGGGCTTTACCGTCCAGTGCATGTGGGGGCGTTACGTAGTCAGAAGCGGCGGATGTTGCTGACCCATCGCAAGCTACTGCAGTCGAAGGCCATCGCCATTGACAACGACCTGCGCGGTACTTTGTCTTACAGGCGGAATTTTTTCACCAGCAATCTTACTCGCCGCCGAGTTCCAGTACCCAATAGTGTCGACCGTTTGCTGCTTTCGCTGAGGCGAGGCCGTAAGCGCTGACATCGCCGCGTAACATGTTGGCGCGGTGTCCGCCCGACTTCGCCCACATGCGAATGGCACAATCCTCGTCCTCGCAACCCCACAACACGTTTTCAGCATGCGCCGTTCCGATTGCGCCGATCCGCTGACGAAAATTGTTATGGTCAAGATGATTACGCACGGCCATATCGTTGGCGTGCGCGTAAGCCATGCCAGCCAGCGTGACGCTGGATGAAAGCGCCGGCCGCCCGTGCTGCGCGCGGAAAACATTGAGATCAAGGGCGACGGCAGGGCTGGCTTCCATGATGACTATCATCATCGCGAAGAGGGTGTGGGACAAGCGCATCGCGATCTCCCTTGTTCACGGCAAAACGTCTTAGGATTATGTCACCGCAAGCCCGACCCGTGCATCGGGCAAGCAGAGGTCGAAAGAAAATTTTAGGACAACTTGTCCTTCGACGGTGGAGTCAAAATAGGCCATGGTTCCGATGCGCAGCCCGGATCGTCGCACGGCTGCAATATACCAAGCCGGAGACTTCCGTTACTTCACCTTGATGTTCTCCGCCGACTCTTTACCCTTATTGGCGACGATCTCGTATTCGATTACTGCGCCTTCGTTGAGAGTGCTCAAACCTGCCCGCTCCACGGCGGAAATATGCACGAATACATCCTTGCCGCCGCCCTGGGGCTGCACAAAGCCATATCCTTTGGTCGGGTTGAACCACTTCACGGTGCCTGTTGCCACTATCAGTCTCCAGTGTTCACGTTGATGCCGAAGCATCATACCCACAAAACAGTCGATCGAATACGGGGCCAAGTCAATTAAGACAGACCTAGCGGTTTTGGCCGTACGACGGCATATTGGAGGGATGACGAAAACCCCGCGAGTCATATTCAAACCTGAACGGATTGCAGACGGTGAGTGGCAAATCCAAGCTCATTATGACGGCGCTGAAACTCGGCTCATCAAAGACTTTTTAGACAAAGCAGCCATTGATGAATGGCTAGCAGGTGATGGCAAACTTAAATGGCTCAGGTCACAAGGCTATGCGAAATGACCGACCGAAAACGGCGCGAAGTTGGTCGAAAAAATTGAATCGTAATGAGAGACAACATGCCAGAGCGAAATGGCCGAGCGAGAAGCGAGGAAAACCGCGAGACCATCGGCGCTATGGCGGGCCAGCGGCCGCCTCACGGCGCAACTGTCCAGCCAACAACCTTCGCCTCGATAGCGACACCGGTTACCGAGTTGCACCAGGCGTCGCCACTCCATTTGCAGAGATACGGCAATAGGTAGGTGCCGTTGTGATCCTCGCATAGTAGTTTAAGCGGTCTGCCAAAAGGTGGCACACCTTGATCGAATTCGGCTAGTCGGTGGCCGCGGGTTGCCATGCCTGAGTGCGTTCTCTGATAGTGCCACAAAAATCTTAGGAATCGTAAGCGTCGTGTAGTCGGGAGACGTTGCCACCGGGGCATTAAAATTTCGCCGGTGATGTATGTAATTCCCCAAAAAACATTGTGGGTCTATTTGTGGGCCTTATTTTTTAAATTAGAAAAATATCTGCAATATCAATACGCGCTGGCGGAAGGGGTGAGTTTAGTTCGATTCCCGCCATTTCAGTGCGTTAAGCCCTCGTAAAAGAGACTGAAATTCCGAAGACCACTTTGATAGAGACGGAATTGGCCCCGGCCTAAGCCACAAAAAAGTTAGGCCGAGGCCAACCCCGTGGCACCGACACGGAGGTCAGCGCAATGGAACTTTACAAGAAATCGCAGCCTCGGGGAACAATATTCTACAGCCTGTGGTAATAAAATCGCATGCCCAAATTATTAATCCAATTTGCTTTTGTACAATTGCACCGCAAGAAAATCTTTGGTTGCGTGGGAGCGTTGGGAGAAGCCACAGCCCAATGGAGGCGACGACCAATAGCCCTGTCCGTTTGATTTCTCGGATGGGGCTATTGTGCGACCGTCCCTGCTCAGAAAAACTCTGCCCGTTTTCGGCATAATTATTCCGTTTCCGTTTCACGGAACGTTCCGGTTTTTGGTGCGCCCTAGCGCAGCCGCTCGCGATAACACAACACAGACTATTTTCTAATTGGCGTAGCCTGTCAGCATGTGTAACCTCTACGGCGTAACTAAGGGGCAGGCCGCAATCATCGCGTTCACTCGCGCGATGCGCGACACAACAGGCAATTTGCCGCCGCTGCCTGGCATTTTCCCCGACTACATGGCGCCGATAGTGCGCAACGCGTCCGACGGCATTCGCGAGCTGGCTATGGCCCGGTGGGGGATGCCTGGTCCGCCCGCGTTCGGCGGCGCACCGATCACGAATATTCGCAACACCAAAAGCCCTCACTGGCGCCGTTGGCTTAAGCCAGAAAATCGGTGCGGCGTTCCGTGGACTTCGTTTTGCGAATATGCGGACACCAAGCCAAAGAAAACTCCGACGTGGTTTGCGTTCGGCGAGGATCGGCCGCTGGGCGTGTTCGTCGGCGTCTGGACCATGTGGAATGGCACGCGCGGGACGAAAGCCAATCCCGTTGGGGGCGAGCATCGGCTTTTCGGGTTCCTGACGACTGACTCAAACGACGTGGTTGGTGCCATCCACCCGAAGGCGATGCCGGTTATTCTCACGACCAAAGCCGAAATTGAGCAGTGGATGACGGCACCCGCCCAGGATGCGTTGAAATTGCAACGACCGCTGGCAGACGGTGTGCTAAAAATTGTTGCGACAGGCGAACGAAGAGATGGCGATTGCTAATGCCTCCTGCGGGTCCGAACCGCGTCAACACGTTCGACTTGGCACTAAAATTGACCTACGAATCCACAATCAATCGAGCAACCAAGGAAATTTTCAGCGCAGACCACAAGACTGAATGGCCTGCATTCAAAAAATGTAATTTTGTGGGGCGGCTCACCGTCTCGACCTGATTTTTCTTATCAGACGTGAGAGCGCTTTTTCGTTCGCTACCTCGCATTCCCATACGGTCAACGGTCGCCAACCGGCTTTGGTGAGCGCTCTCTTGTGGCGAAGGTCGCGCGCGCGGTTGAACAAGGAAGTGGCCAACAAGATAAGGCCGTAGTAGCACTCGCTGATCATTCTAATGACATGACAAAACATGCCCGACGCGGCGGCGCACCAGTATTCGTTTTTGAACGCTCAGAGCCTTGGCATGCATGGGCTGAATATCGCCAGGTAAGTGGAACTCCCGTGTAAACTTCCGCCGCTCCATGACGCACCTCCCGTTCCATTAAAACACCAAACTCGGTGTCTTCGGAACCGGGTGCTGGCCACCCAGGTTATCGAAGATCGGGTCTTGCATGGGTTGCTTCCCTTTCTAATTACTGAAGTTCGTATTCGAGCACACGCGCCCGACCTGGGCGCTTTGTTGCTGGTTTATTGAATTTAATTTCAAAGTCAGCACCCATTGCATTCGCGGCCATAAGAAGTCGTTCCAGAGAAAATCCAGAGAAATTTCCTCGGAGGATTTTAGAAAGATCGGGTTGTTTTATCCCAATTCTGGCAGCTGCTGCGGTTTGAGTCAGACCGCTATGTTCGATCAACCTCCCAAGAAAGTGAACAACTTTTGCCTTAAGCAGATGTTGTTCTGGATTTGGAAGACCGATGTCTTTGAAAATGTTTCCAGAGCTTCGGGTGATCTTGGTTTCGGCGGTCATGGTGTACTTCTTTCGAGAGTTTAAAGACCTCATGGGTCTGGGTATTCCTAGGCGCTTTTCTTTTGCTGATAGTTATCTTTGTAGTGTTGTTCCGCGAGTTTTAGTCTCGATTTGATCCTGTCCATGTCATGTGCGGGTGTCTTCGCACCCTTTTTCGATTTCTTCTGGAACGCATCCAGTACATAGACAACGCCCTTGAATTTGATCGTGTACGCGGCCCGGTAGGTATTGCCGTCGAAGTTTTCGATCACCTCCAAAACGCCTGCGCCTCCGAATCCCCTCAAGGGTTTTGCGTCAGGATGTTTCTCGCCGGTCTCCGCTTGAAAAATCGCAAATCCGAAAACCGATTTAACCTCTTTCGGCATTGCGGCAAGATCGTCTCCAGCCGAGGCGATGAACTCTACCGGCCGCTTGGCGGATGGAAGTTGTGAAATCTTCGACAGAGAGCTCGGTTTTATAGTAGATCATCTATAGAACGGGCACCTTGAAGTCAATAGTGAAACTACTATAAAATAGCCTGGCTCTAGAGGGGCATCGACTGGGCCGCCGAATTGCCACCAGGCAGGTCGAAAAGATGCCTTACCGCAGCGTGGGCAGGGGCGGCGCTGGCTCCACCATCGAACTAATATCATCACTATATCAATGCGTTATACAGTGTTTTGGCGGAAGGGGTGAGATTCGAACTCACGGTACCCTTGCGGGTACGCCGGTTTTCAAGACCGGTGCCTTAAACCACTCGGCCACCCTTCCTCTGAACAGAACCAATAGGTTAGCTTTTCCTGACAGGTGAAATTGCCACCGGATTGCCACCGATTACGTCACTGCAAGCCCGACCATGGCTTTGTCTAGTTCGCGCGCGAGAGTCTGCGCCTTTTCAATCGTAGTGCCGGGCTGCAAATCAATTGAAATAAGCTTGCCCTTCAATGCGGAGGGCTGGTCGCCTCGAAGCAGCTCAAATACCAAAAAAGGTTGTCCGCTCGCACCTTCCTTTACTATGCACCTATATTCGCCTCGCTGTGTCATTTGTCGGTTCCCCGTGACGTAAATGTAGCCTCCATAATAGCAGCCGCGCGATCATCCGCATTGGAAAAAAGATGGCCATAGACGCTGAGTGTGATCGTCGGTGAGCCGTGGCCAAGCCGCCTGCTAATTGCCAGCACATCAATCCCCGATGCTATCAGGTGGCTGGCGTGAGTGTGCCTGAGGCTGTGCAGCGTCACCCGCGGCAGTTTCGTCTGCGCAATGGCTTCCGTCCACTCTTTCGTGAGGGAGTTTGGGCTGCGAGCGACAAAATCACTCGCCACGTCATCCCAACGACCGAACAATAATTCATCGGCAGGCGACTTTCCTTTGCCCAAGGCTAGGCGGATTTCTTGGCGCGCTTTCCAGTGGTCGCGCAGCACCATGACTGCTGACGCCGGCAAGGTGATCGATCGACGCCCGTACTTGGTTTTCGGTGACTTGAAGCGCAAACCCGCCTTGGTTTGTTCGAGCGATTGTTCGACACGCAACACCGCGCCGTCAAGATCGATGTCGCGCCAGCGTAGCGCCAGCAACTCGCCACGCCGCATTCCGGTCGCGAGCGCCATTACGAAAGCAGGGTAGACCGACCGGCCGCGGAGTTTTTGCAGCATGGTTTGTGCCTGGGCAGGGGTCAGCAATTCGAGCTCTATCGAGGCCACACGCGGCGGCGAAACCAATGCAGCGACATTCTGCTGTACCAGGCCCCAACGGTGAGCGTGACCTAATGCTCGATGAAGCACGCGATGCACGTGGCCAACGGTGCGCGCTGAAAGCGGCCGTTTCGGCGTCTTAGCTGTCGGCTCTCCGAGATCAACCTTCGGCAAATTTACCGAAGGTTCTATCTTCGGGTGCAACAACTTACCGTACAATTCGTTGAGATGAATCGGGCGCAATTTCTGCAGGTGCATGTCACCCATGTGAGCCGTGACGTGAATGCGCAGCAGTTCACTATACCGCTCGAGCGTTTTTGGGCTGACGTGACTTTCCGCCCAATCGAGCTTCCAACGCCCAATGAATTCGGCGATAGTGACTTTCGACAAGTCGACGTAGTTGCCCGTGGAATTTTCCGCGATTAGTGTCGCGAGCTTAATTTCGGCGCTGCGCTTTGATCCCTTGAATGATTGCGTTCGTGTTCGGCGTTTGCCGGTGAGGGGATCGGTGCCTATGTCGAATTTTAATTCGAACGACGCTTTGCCGCGCCGGCGGATGTGTCCACTCATTTGCGCTTGCCCCTCTTTGCTGCTGTTTCCTTCGCAGCCTTTTCATCGTTGTCGAGCTGAGCAACATGCCGACGGATCTCCTTAGCCGTTCCAGCAAAGAGATGCGGCCGCTGAGCAACTTCACCCAAGTCAGATTTCAACATGCTCGCTAATTGCTGTTTACGCGTGCCTCGGTTCAGCGGAAGTGCTGGGTCCGCGGATTGTATGCCAACCCAAACTGATGCTGCCGTATAATTTGCAGTGACGCGATCTGACAAAGTCTGCGACGCATCAGACACAGGGGCGGCACTCCCTTTTGGTCGCACCTGCTTAAGTACTGCGTTGAGAAACTTCATTGCCTGATCGAAAGCCACTGGGTCGTCTAGCCATTCTGCCTTTGGGTTTTGCGGATTCTGTGCGCTTTGCAGCGCAGTGGCAGCCATGCGCATCAATAGATAGTTTCTCCTTGATCCGAAGGCGTTCTCTGAACGGTCCTCGTCCACGAACGTACGGCGCAAGCGATGTTCAACCTCTTGCGATAACGACCTGCCGCTTACTTTAGCTGCTGCATCAAGAGACGATCGAAGGTCTGCGCGTATCCGCGTGGAGAATACCTTCGATTTTCCTGAATACTCGCCTTGGGGCGATGGTCCACGCTTTCCCATATGACCTCAAATAACTGTCTTACAATTCGTAGTCCGCTTACTTGCCACGGTCAAGACCAAATCGGTATATGGCTTACGTAATGTAAGCCATATGAGAAAAATCTATGCACAACTCGGAGAAGGTCGACCGCGTAGTGATGACGGTGCCGGAAGCCGGTGCAAAACTTGGCTTAGGGCGCAATGCCTCGTATGCGGCTGCAGCCCGTGGCGAAATACCTGTCATCAAGATCGGCGCGCGGTTCAAGGTGCCCAAGGTGGCCTTTGAGCGAATGCTCGCTGGCGCGGGCACAGGGTCTAATGGGCCCGAAAAAGTTGTTGCTTGAGGTGCAAAAGTGCCTCTACGCGACAAGTCGCACATAGGGATTAGAGCGGTTTCCCGTGAAACGCTTTGTGCGGCTGCCGCATGAAGCGCCCGCACACGTCAGAAAAATTGCGGGCTTGGTACGCCAACCCAGAAAATATGCAGCTTCACCTAGCGCGCATGGGGCGCACCTCTACGCGCGCGAAAATCTCTGCGCGCACGCGGGAAAGTCTTGCCGACCCAGAAACGAAGCTTAGGCACGTCGCCGGCCTGCAGGCGGCTTGGGCCGACCCAACCAAGCGCGCCGCCCAGGCGATTTTAACGCGCCAACGCATGGCGGCATGGCGTGCCAAGCGGCTGGACGCGGCGGAGACGGTTTTGAGGCAATTGCCCCAGGGCGACCGCGAAGTTGCCTTGGCTGCTCTCGCCAGTGCGGCTGAAGGGGGATCAAAAGCATGATCCTGCGCCCGGAGTCCGACGCCGAATTGATCGAGCTCGCCGCTGATATTCTTTCAGACGGCATGATCCCGCTCGACGCGCGAGCGATGGTCGTGCTGCTGGTACTCAATAAGAAATTGAAAATCTGTCCGTGTAAATCGGAAATCGCCGAGATGATTGCCGGCGAAAGCAAGCCACCCACGAAGCAACGCCTGTCGCGCATGATGCAGGACGCCGAACGTGCCGGATATTTCATCCGCGTGAACGGGCACTTTGATAACCGTCCAGGCCGGCAGTTCCGGTATTGGTTTGTGATCGGTGGCAAGCCGGAAATCCGCACCTTTGCGGATAAGCGTGCGGCAGGTGGCTAATCAAATCCGCTGGTACAAACGCGACCCGAATGCCGCACTCGAAGGGATGGCAATACTCACGCTCGAGGAACGAGGTGGCTTCAACACCGTGCTCGATTTGATCTATTCGCATGACGGTAAAATCGTCGACGATGACCGATTCATCGCCGGTTGGCTGCGCGTCGACGTGCGGGTTTGGCGGCGAATACGCAGTCGGCTCATTGATCTCAAAAAGCTCTACGAGCATGCCGGATCACTCCGGAACGAGCGTGCAGATAGAGAGGTGGATGCCGCCCTGAATAGGGTCGCAAGTGCAGCACAAGCCGGGCTTGCGTCCGCCGCTAAACGGCAAGCACAACAGAAAGAAATCAACGACTTATTCGCAACGTCCGTTCAACGCTTGTCCAACCTACCTACAACCACACCTACAAAAAGAACACCTTCCTTTTCCCATAACAGCGCGCGCGAGCATAAACGGTCGGCCGAAGCAGGCCATCAGAAAAGACCGAGTGAACTTTCCCGGAATGAGATTGAACAGGCGTTCGCGCAGCGCCGCAATAATCCGCGGCCTACTCAACGTTCGAAGCGCGATGGTGCGGCGTGAGCCACTGTCATCACCGTATCGATTGTTGTCGCGTGATGATCGCGAGCGCGGTCGCCGTGCACGCCACAGCCCCGGGGGGAGTCAAATCTCTAGAACCTTTGGGAGCGTGGACCGCATGGGTCATTTAGCCATAAAACTTCGAAATTACATCCTATTTCACCATTGAACCGTGAAAACCGTGTCGGCATGCGGTGCGTGCATATCTGGACGAATGCGATGAAATCGATGCGAAAAGCCATGTGCAAAAAACATGACTGAAGCTGATCTGATCACTCTTAATTCGCTCGCAGACGCGTGGCGTCGATTTTGTTCGGGTATAGGATTCGAATTTATTCGACCGATGGACATCGGCGGGAAAGCGCGTGGTGGTACCAGCGCGTCGTTGAAACGCCTGAAAAAAATCGGGCTCGTACAATCGCGCACCCGGACTGCGACCTATCACGGCGCGCTGCCATCGTCTCGTCCGCACTTCGAGTACAAGATCTCCGATTTAGGTTTGGCAGAGCTCGGCATCACGATGCCGCCCCCGGCGCGCGTCGAGGCGCATGATGTCCGCGCGATCAAAAAAACACCGCGAAGCGTTGTCCTTGCCGCGCAGGGTGATTTGTTTTCGCCGGCCAAGGCGAAATAACGAATGCGCGCCGCGCGGGCACAATCGGGCGGTGTCGGCGTGGGTGCTGACCCTCGTGTGCTGGAGCTTCGCTCGGCCGATGACTGGGCGGTGGCGCTCGCCAACGCAGCGCGATCGGCCGGCGCGTCAGACCTGGGTGATGCGCTTCGGCGAGCTTCACGCGCGTTATTTCACAGGAAGCCTGGCAGGCATCGACGCGACGATACGGCTTCGCTGGCTGAGATGAAAAATCTCGTCGAGACGGGCGCCGCGCGAAGCGTCGAGCACGCGGGTCAGCTCGTCGCCGCCTCGATCGCCGAGAAGCAGTCGGACGTCGCGGCGACCAAACGCTTGGCGCGAAAATACCGGGAAAAGTTTGGCACAAAATAATTAAATGCCATGACGGCGCAAATTGCTGCGCTTACCACGGTTCAAACTGAACGACGAACCGGAGCGTTATGGGATGCCGACCAAACCGAAACTCGAAGTTGTGACCGACCCGCAGCACGATGCTGCGACGCCACGTTTGAGGTTTCGCGATGCTGCGCCGGAATGGGCTCGGCTCACCGAAAAGTTGACCGAACTCACCGCACGCGAGGCCACACTAATCGAGGAACTGCGCCCGCTGAACGAACGGATGGCACGTAAAGGTGAGTTTTCGACCGGCGTAGTTCGGCGCACCGTGAAATCGCAAGATAGGCCGGCTCCCATTGAACATTCAGATGCGGTGAAAAAACTGCTTGGCGATCTCACGCCGCCGCCGGCCGCTCCGCACGAGTATAAAATCGTCGAGAACCACGACAAAGCGCAATGGCGGCTACTTTCGGAAGAGCTAGATACGGTCCGCACTGCGATCGGTTTGATTCATGAGCCGCTGAAAAAGGCTTGGCTCGATGGCTCGGCGGCTTATTGCCAACATGTTGGACCTGATTACCGCACGATAGCCTCGGGCTTATGCGCGTCACTCATTGCGCTAGGGCAAGCGGTCGTAGCTCATGAAGATTTTGCAAAGGATCTGCGCGAGCAGGGTGTCGCCTGGGGAATGCTGCGACCGATGTCGATCGCGGCGCTGGGTAGCCCGCTCAAGCCTGACAGCGAATTCACCCGCGTTTTGAAATGGGCGATCGAGTGCGGCCATCTACACACCAACGACATCCCCACCGAATGGTCCGCGCACCGCGGCTCAAATTAGGACCGACTGACATGAAATCGAAGCAACTACGCGCGAAGCGCTTCAAACTCGTTCACGACGCGCAGAAGTTAAACGCCAAGACTCGACCGAGTGCCGACGATCTTCGCCAAGTCGATAGGATGTTTAAAGAGATCGACGCCCTAAAGGCCCAGATCGACCGCATCGATCGCGCCGAGGCACTTGGGGCCGAAAATCTAGAGTTATTGCGGAACGGTGGCAAACCCAGCCAAAGCGTCGATCGCGATCTTGAAATGAAAACCTTTCACGCTTGGATGCGAGGTGGATTGGGCGGATTGTCGGCGCTGAAGGACGACCGTGCTCTAGAAATCTATGACAAGCAATTTCAGGCGGCACAGAGCACCGGCTCAGACGTCGGAGGCGGATACACAGTGCCGGAGGGGTTTTTCGGTAAGTTGGTCGACGCCGAGAAAGCGTATGGCGGTATGATCGACGCGTCCTTCATCATGGACACGGAGAGTGGCAACGCAATTCCTGTCCCCACAGACAACGACACCGTGAATGTCGGCGCGCTGCTCGGCGAAAACACGCAGACAACGACGCAAGACATCCCTTTCGGCGCCGTAACGATGAACGCCTTTACCTACAGTTCCAAGCTTGTGCTGGTGTCCAACCAGATGCTGCAGGATACCGCTTTCGATCTCGACAGTTGGCTTGCGGGCAAGCTCGGAACGCGCATCGCGCGCGCCACTAACACTCACTTTACGACCGGCACTGGCGCCGCCCAGCCGACAGGCGTTCTCACCGCCGCTGCGCTTGGCAATACCGCCGGCGGCTCGACAACCAGCGGCTCGACAACGTCCGTCACAGCCGACGATCTTATCGATCTCGAGCACTCGGTCGATCCGGCTTACCGCAAAAACGCGACGTTCATGATGGCCGACAGTGCGCTTAAGGTCATCAAGAAGCTGAAGGATGGCATTGGCCGCCCGTTGTGGAGGGTAGGGCTTGCTGACGGCGCACCGGATACGATCAACGGCTATCCCTACAGCATCAATCAAGACTTTCCGGCGATGGCGCCGTCGGCGAAATCGATCGCGTTCGGGGATTTCAAACATTATTTCGTGCGCCGTGTCGCGGGCGTCCAGCTTAAGCGCTTGACCGAACGATATGCCGACTTCAACCAGGTGGGCTTCATCGCCTTCCAGCGATGGGACGGCCAGCTCATCGACGCCGGCACGCAACCGATCCGGTATCTAAAGAACTCGGCCTCGTAATTCGTTTTCATTCATCCGGCTGGAATCGTGGCCGGCCGGAGAATGGGTCAACCCCGGCACTGCGGAATTGGACTTCACGCAGTGCCGGGGCACCCTTCGCAAAGTGCAAGGGCTAACGGAAGAGCGCCAGATGAGTTCTGAAATTCTATTCCAGTTGCCGATGCCAGGCACGAAGGATTTTAAGGGATGCCGCTTAGGGGGCGAGCGCTTTGGTGAGGCGCTTGGGGATCGCTACGTAGCGTGCATTCGACTTGCTGAACGAAGAGGTGTGCTCACAGGAGACGTGAGCGATCAGATATTTAGTAGTGCATGGCGAGATATGGCCGCGACGGCAAGGAATGTTATCGAAAGCGGATTCGTTGTGGTCGAACTGAGACACTTTTGGCGCGGGATGCGGCGCGGATACAAGCGAGCAATGGCATCCGCTGTCACTCTAAAGATTCATTGAGAGAATAATTATGTCCGGCAATGACGTTGTAAGCACCATCACGATCAAGGGTGTGCCTGACGGCCTGGACGACACGACTGCGTCTGTCAACAAACTCAGCGATGCGATGGACAACGTGTCTGTCGTGTCCAACAATGTTTCGAAATCGACCTCGAGCGTGCAATCTGCCCTCGATCGTCAGCAGCGTTCGCTCGACACGACTTATCGATCGCAGCAGCAATATAATCAGTCGGTCAGCGTCATCAGCCGGGCTCTCGACGAAGGGCTGATCAGCCAGGATCGCGCCAACCAGCTCACCGATTTGGCTGCGCAGAAATTCGATAAGGCGGCTTCATCCGCAACGCCATTCAGTCGGGCTTTAACCGGCGTGCAGACGCAGCTCGTGGCGCTCGCCGCCGGCGCTGGGCCGGTTGGCGTATTCCTGGCGTCATTTGGTCCTTGGGGCTTGGCCGCAGCCGCCGGCATCGGCGGCATTGTGAGCGGCTTCGAGGCGCTGACGAATGCCGCCGACCAGCTCGGTCAGAAGGCGCAAGGGCTGCAGACCTTCGGCCAGATCACCGGCCTGACAACCGATCAAATCCAGAAACTTGAGGAAGAGGGCAGCAAGTTTGGCATCCAGACCGACACGGTCGGAAAATTCCTCGATCAATTTAGCGTCAAGCTAACTACCGCACGCGAGGCGGCCGGCCCCTATTACGACATGGTTCGGCAGATTAATTCAGGGCTGGCGCAGCAGGTGCTCACGACGCACGGCGAAGCCGACCAGCTCGTAATCCTGGCCGCTGCCTATGCGAAGGCCGGCGAGAATGGCAACGCGCTGCTCCAGGCCGCCGCTGGCCGTGGCGGGGTACAGATCGCGCCGCTGCTGGGTGCGATCAACACGGCAGGATCGGTCGGCAATCTTACTGCAGCACCGCAAATCTCGGCCGATGAGATTGCGAGGATGACGGCGGCACTCAACACAAACGCGATTGCATGGGATCATATCAAAACAAACGTCGGCGCCATCGCATTCAACGCCGGGTTTTCGGATGATACGCGAAAGGCGAGGGATGACATCATAGCAATTACTGCGGCAGTGCGAGATTTCAGCCCATCACAGGCCTGGAATGATTTTGTAGCAGGCTTCGCGCGCATCATCGGCGCTGGCAGCGTCTCCGCGGCTAATTTTAAGCCACCTGCGGTGCCTGTCATTCCGGTTGAAAATGGCGGCAATCTTGCGCCGGCGACTGGCAACATCTCGACGCTGCAAGATCAGATCCAAAATTCAAACGTCCTCAAGGCGACGAATGCTGCACTTGGAAGTGCCGCGACCGCGCAGGATCAATATAACGTCAAGATGGGCGAAGCCAAGATCGCGCTGGATCAGCACATATTGAGCGAGACTCAATACGGCCGCGTACTCGCGAGCTTGGGGCTCGATAAGGCAATCCAGCTCGAAGGCCAGCGCATCTCCTTACTCGGCCAGGCGGCGAGCGTCGACGACTTGGTCAAACAAAAGGAAGATGCGATCTCGCAGGCGCGCCAAAAGGGCGTCACCATTACTGCGCAGGAAGCGTCCGGCATTCTGGCAACTGTTGCCGCACAAAAACTTGCATCCGATACTTCGATCCTGACCACGAATAACGTCGTCACAGCCGAGCAATTGCGGGCCTCGAAACTTGCCGAACTCAACGCGCTCTTGGCGAATGAAAAGCTCAATCAGGATCAGGTCACGGCCTCGATGCAGTCTTATCAAAAGACGCTCGAGCAGACGATCCAGCAACAGCAGATCAATAATTCGACACTGACCAACACGGCAACGCTCGCCGTCCAGACCACGAGCCTGCGCAATCAGCTCGATCTTTTCTCGACCGATACCTCGAACAATGTCGGCGCAGCGTTCGTGTCGATTGCGACCGGGGCTTCGACCGCCAAGGATGCCTTCGCCAATCTCGAAGCTCAGGTGATCAAGTCTCTCGCCAATATGCTGATCCAGTTTACGATCGTGAAGGGGGTCGCGATGGGCTTTGAAAGTATTCTTGGTGGCGGATTTAATCTGCTGGGCCCGAGTGCACCACTCAATCTCGGCACACTTGGCGGTACGGCTGGCGGAATCGCAGCGCTCCACCACGCCGGCTACGGCCCCGGCGATCCGATCACCGCCGGGCGTTACGTTCATCCGGCCTATTTCGACGACGCGCCGCGCTTTCACTCCGGCGTCGGTCCTGGCGAGCGCGCCGCCGTCATTACCAACGATGAAAGTGTGCTCACGCCAGGCCAGATGCGCGCGCTCTCGCCAGCGAGCGGCGGCACTTCCGTCGAGGTCAACGTCACCGTGCAGAATCAGAACGGATCGAACGTGCAGGTCCAGCAGCAGAAAAACAGTTCAGGCGGCGTCGACCTCAATGTGATGGTGCTCGATGCCGTCAACAACAACATCGCCAGCGGAAAGCACGACAAGGTGATGAGGGCGCGCTTTGGTGCAACTCCGCAAAATCAGCGCCGATAGACTGCAAGGAGATTTGACCTATGGGCTGGTATTTAGCCAACGAGGGTTGGCAATCTGACGATGACGGGTGGAGTATGCCGGCGTCGGGCGGCGCCGGCGGCTCAGTCACAATCACAAATACTGCTTCCCCGCCAGTGGCGACCATCGGCTTTGCTTCTGCAACTCACGCATTTACCAGCGTTGCTATCGGCTCTCCGACAGCGGGAGATTTTATTGTTGTGATGGTGAACAATCAGAACAGCAGCACCACCGGGATTTTAAGTGTCGCAGCGAATAGTGGGGCTGTAAGTGGGACAAAAGTTATCTCAAGCGACGCTAACGACCAGACAAGTTTTGGACTCTATCCGGATTAAGTGGTGCGACCGCTGCTGACATAACGATAACAGCCAATACTAGTGCGTTTTCGTCACTTGCGATTGGTGTGTGGAAAGTCAGCGGGGCGGCGTCATCAACCCCATCTTCAACAGGAATTCATGCTCCTGATGCAAGTGGCGACCCACAACATATTCCGGCCTCGGGCACTATTACTATTCCTTCAAACGGAGGGGCAATAGTGGGTGGCATGTGTGCGAATGGAAATTCTCAGACGATTACATGGGCAAACACAACGTCAAGCAGCGGCGATGTTAACGTCAATGATGCCACAATAAATGTAGTGGGGGCCCATAGCACAGCCGTTGGATCGGAGTCTTACACGGCGGCCGGTTCTGTCGGGAACGGATTAGGCTATTCTGGATTTTCCGGCGTTGCTGCGGCGTGGAATTGAACGGAAAATTCGCCAGGCGGGCGTTACCATCACTGATTGCAGTCGCCGCACTTCTGACGCTAAATTTATTTCATGACCGCAGGCAATAGCCCCATCCGGTGATTATTCGGACAGGGCTATTGGTCGTCGCCTCCATTGGGCTGTGGCTTCTCCCAACGCTCCCACGCAATCAAAGATGGCTCGGCGAAGCAATGAAGCAAAAACACCAAATGGCGATAAATCGAGCCTGCGATTTTATTGCCACAGCTGTGGAAAATTATTCCCCACCCGTGTAAAGTTCCATTCGCGCTGGCCCTCCGCGTCAGCGTCACGGGTTGGCCTCGACCTAGATTTTGTGGCTTAGGTCGGGGCCAATTCCGTCGTTAGCAAAGCTTCTTTGGGAACTTCGGTATCTCCCACACGCGACCACTCAAACGTTTGGCTGGGCCTTGTCGGGGCATATTGCTGACCATGCTCGTACTCAACGCGTTTGCAGGATAGCCGCCTGCTGGCAATCACTGCAGAGCTGCCGCATATGCCGGCGTCGCCGATCGATGCAATCTCCCGGACCAGCCGTGCAGCTCGAGATGGCCCGTCGCCGCGGGCGCGTAGGATGGATCCGCAATTATCGAGATTTTAGCCAACTAAAAAATATTACGCCTGGCGCCGCGCTGATTGTGGCTGCTGAATACGACCGCGCCCGGCACCTGTCAGGCGTTCCATTGTCGGCGGTGGATACCGACCAATGGCATCCCGGGGTCTACGCGACGCTGCAAGTACTCGGCTTCTTTGAAGTCCTTGGAGTACAAAACGCTCCAGTGCTCAATTTACCGCCGGGATTTTTCATTCAACCGATGGCGTCCGAAATGGCAGCGAATAGTCGAAGCGCCATTGATCAGATTGTTGATCTTTTTGGCAAAGCCGGCGGTGATGAAGCGCTCAGGGTCGCCCTGTGCGGGGCGGTTGTTCTACGAACACGGTCTGCTTTGGCTTGAACTATTCCCGGAAGTGAGGGGAGGCAGGTATGGCCGATAGAAACTTCACGCGCATCGCCAGCGCCGCCGCGATTCTCTGGACGACCGCCACGCAGCTCGATCGCTAATCCGGTCGCGAGCCTGACATTCCTAGTGTCATGCCATCGGATCCCAGGGCTTCCAAAAGTTCTGTGCCGACTGAATAAAATCGTTGTAATGCTCATCTAGGGTTTCGTCAGTTCCCCTCGTGGCATGTGCAAGCTTTTCCATGACACGCGTTGTTTTTCGAGCGAATGAAAAGAAATCTATGTACTCAGGATTTGCGATTCCCGGCGTCGGCTCTCCTAGGTGAGCGGTATATTTGTCACGGAAATGTTTGAATTTCGTTCGTAGAGGATCGGCATCCACTTCAATCCAAAGTCGCTCAGCCTCTAACATATCTGAATTTGCGCCTATGTGGTGGATATGATCCCTGATAGCCGGGATTATCAGAAGATCGTCGAACGCTCGTCGCAAGTGGAGATCACCTTTGCGAACCGGCCCAAAGGGGCGCGCAACCAAGATAGTTATTCGAGTGATAAGTGAGTTTCGAATAACAATGCCTGCCGCGGCGGCGCCGCCGTCTGATAATTTTCCGTCAATTCGGCCTTGGTTCTGCCGCTCCATCACTTCGATGAGGGCGACGATCTCAAGAGCATCGAGAAAACCCAAATGGGCGATCTCATTCAGCAATTCGACGGGGGTCTTTTTAGCGTCAGTCATTCAGCGCGAACTAACGCGGTTTTCCAGATTCAACCATTCGGACGCGGAGCGCGCCGTCCTCGCCATAAGACGCCGACGATTTTTCCATCATGGTCATTTGTGCTTTTAGTAATTCTGGCGAGGATGGTGCCTCGGCCAACTTCATTGGAATTGATGTTCTCCCTTCGAGCAACTGGCGAAGGCCATTTAAGATTGCTAGCTGAGTTTGTTCGAGATCGGCGCGACCTCTCGGGTAGTAAATGCCACGTCGCAGTTGCTCCTCAGAAAAGTCATATCCAAGGGCTTTCGACATCGCGAGAAGCAGAGAAACCAGGCGATCGGCTATGCGCTGGTTCCACGCTCTGAATTCATCCTCGGTCGAGCCTTCCGCCGGAGTGGAATGATACTCGCCGAACAACGCGCGCCAAGCATTGATTACCGTGCGGTCTTTTGCTCCGCCAAATCTGCTGGGGGAGAATTCGAGATCAATTAAATTCAGCGACTTAACAAAATCATCGTGGAGTCGCGTTGCCCGATTCGACATCAGCGCATGGAAGATGGCCCGACGCGATCGGCGCCGCTCACCAGCCCTTTCGATCCATTTTTGCGCCTGTACCGCAAGGATCGGACCGGCGATCGTTGCGGCGGCAATTATGCCGATCTCGAGATTATCCATTAGAGTCCCCGGTAAAGGGGAGAATTGTCGCCGCTGCCACCTTGACTAGCAAGCGCCAAATCAGCGAATCTATGCGCAGCCCGGATCGGCGCTAACCGACCCGGGCCACTTGCCACAACGCACCGGTTAAGGGCGCGCCATGACCGAATCAAATCTATCAAAAAAACTTAGCGGCGCGGCCCTCTGCTGGTGTGTTTTCAACACAACAGCTGGAGCAGCACATGAAAATTATTACACTTGAGCGCACACCAAACGGTGCGGCCGCATTCTCAGGGCAGGCCGCAAGCACGCGCGGCCGGAGGTACATATTTTTTGCGGACCATGACGGCAGCGCCGCAGTGTTCCGAGACCAAGGGGCTGGTTTTATTCAAATCAAACCCGACTCGCCGCCGGCTTTGATGCTTGCGGTTCGGCGCGCGATCGAGTCAATGGCGGTGCAATCATGACCACCACCACATCCCGCCGCGCCGCCCTGACCGGTTTAGCCGGCCTCGCCGTATCGCCAGCGCTCGCCATGCCCGTGATCAATGTGCCGAAGGACATTGATCCGATCTACGCGGCGATTGAGAAGCACCGCCGCCTGACCGCAGAATCCGAGGCGATTTGTTTGGAGGCCGAAAAAATCGAAAGCGAACTGCCGCATGGCGTTCTGGATATGCCATGTGTGCCCACATTCCCTATTCGCGGCGGAAAATTCGAATTGATCGAAAAAACTGAGGATTATCAGACCTTACGCTATCAACTTAACGACTTGACCGGTGAGATGGACCACGCGCACTCAATTGCGGACCTGCGAAAAGAAGCGAAAACAATTCCCGCGAAACACCGTTCCGCTTGGTTTGCCGACCGGAGCGCCGCATTGAAACGGGAGCAAGACCGGATTGATAAAATATTGAATGAGTCCGGCTACACCGCCATTAGCGAACGCCGGAGTTCGCTCGATGTCGCGGAATATAATGCCGGTCAGGAACTGATCACAACCAGGCCGACGACATTGGAAGGCATCGCCGCGCTTGCGATATACGTCAGTGAATGCACCAGCGCCGACTACAGCCTCATGCCCGACGGCGATGATAGAAAAATCGTGCTTCAGAACATCGCTGCAGCACTTCGCGCCCAGATGCCTACCTTGAAAGTTGATGCCGGCCCGGAGCGCGGCGGCCGGCGTGGCGCGTAATCGCTCCTATGGCGGTAAGGCCGCGCGCCGATCGAGGCGCGCGGTACTTATTTTCAATATAAAGGTTGCTGCATTTTGCGGCCAGCGTGGCTAGAATTGAGCCATGCCAGAAAGAAACGGGCGAGCCAGAAGCGAGACAATCCGCGACTCTATGCGAGCCATGGAGGGCGATTGGAAGGCAGTGGCTGACGCAACAGCCGCAATAGAGCAATTCAACGTGCGGCTCGGGGCGGGGAATGTGCCACTGTCCTGGCCGACTATTGCCTCGGCGCTGGTTTCGAAACATCACTGGCTAATCGTCGCTTGCGACAGTTGCGGCACGGTCATTGATCTTGACCTTACTTTTAAGCGCCGCGCGCCAAGTGCACCGATCTGCGACGCACTCGATGACGTTCGTTGCCCGCGGTGCAACGGCCACGGCCGGACGCGCATTGCCAAGCTGGCTCGGTTTCCTTCAATTTAAGCGGTGACCGCGCCGTAGTAAGCGCGTCTCAATTCTGTCAGTTCGCGAAGCGTCTCCTGCGTAGCCCGCAGATTTTTATCGATCCGAACCCGATCCAATTTTTTGTCTAGTTCGGCTTGCCGGACCGCAAAATAAGTCGGGGACAGCATGGGTTTCTCCTTTTGCGGACCTGAATCGCCGCTGCAGACTACGATGGGCGATTGGCGAATTCTTGCAACGCACCGCCGAGCCGAATGCCACCGGAATTGCCACCGCATGGTCTGTATCGCATAGTTTTAGCGAGTACCGGCTGGTCCTTGGGACCGCGAAAATAGCCAACAAACTGTGACCAAACGGCACAAAGACAGACTAGACGATACGGGCTAATTAGAATTTCAAGACCGGTGCCTTAAACCACTCGGCCACCCTTCCGTAACACTCCTGCAATACAGCTAATCCAATGGTCGAAGCTCTTCGCCCTTGCAAGCGGGCGATTGTCCGGGCTATTCCGGC
>Ga0075522_10000958_pt1 | contig 21654 bp, 21 predicted proteins | sample NGEPerA_FD_74796 | JGI IMG/M metagenome (GOLD analysis project Ga0075522, IMG submission 74796) | Arctic peat soil microbial communities from the Barrow Environmental Observatory site, Barrow, Alaska, USA - NGEE PermafrostL2-A | ecosystem: Environmental > Terrestrial > Soil > Wetlands > Peat ...
GCGCCCACGCGGGCTGGAAGAGATTTTCCAAGTTGAGGTCGAGATCAGAAACGTTGCTCATGTAAAAAATGCCCCGACACGCGGGGTTGAAAATGAATCATAGCATGGATTGACGCGGCAGGGAAAGCAAGGCTGCAAAAGGGCAATGCCTGCAAAAGGAAAGACGCAGCGTGAAACAAGCTGCGCCTTGAAAATTGGAAAAAATCACCTGGCTTCTACCGGTGCCGCCGCGCGTTTGGCGTGGATGGCCTCGACAATTTTGGCCGCCAGTTCGGGTTTTTCTTCCAGCGCCTTTTTCGCCGCCTCCCGGCCCTGGCCGATGAGCGCGCCGTCGAATTGCAGCCACGCGCCCTTTTTCTCCACCGCCCCGCAGGTGATGCCCACGTCGAGGATGCTGCCTTCCTTGTCAATGCCGTGGTTGTAAATGATGTCGAACTCGGCCTCGGCAAACGGCGGCGCGACCTTGTTCTTCACGATCTTGACGCGCGTGTGGTTGCCATAGACATTTCCCGCCGCGTCTTTCAACTGGTCTTTGCGGCGGATGTCCATGCGCACGCTCGCGTAAAATTTCAGCGCCTTGCCGCCGGGCGTGGTTTCGGGGCTGCCGAACATGACGCCGACTTTTTCGCGCAACTGATTGGTGAAAATGCACGTCGTCTTGGACTTGGCGAGAACTGCCGTGAGTTTGCGCAACGCCTGGCTCATCAACCGCGCCTGCATTCCCATCGTGGCCATGCCCATTTCGCCTTCAAGTTCCGCTTTCGGCACCAGCGCGGCGACGGAATCAATCACGATGACGTCGAGCGCGTTCGAGCGCGCGAGCGTTTCGCAAATGGTCAGCGCCTCTTCGCCACTGTCCGGCTGCGAGACGAGCAAATCATCGAGGTTCACGCCGAGCTTTTTTGCGTAGCCGGGATCGAGCGCGTGTTCCGCGTCAATGAACGCCGCGAGACCGCCGGCCTTTTGCGCGCTGGCGATGACGTGGAGCATGAGCGTGGTTTTGCCGGAAGATTCCGGGCCGTAAATTTCCACGACGCGCCCGCGCGGAATGCCGCCGACGCCGAGCGCGAGGTCAATCGCCAGCCCGCCGGTCGGGATGACATCAATTTTCACCTGCGCCCGCGCGTCGCCGAGGCGCATGATGCTGCCTTCGCCATAGGCTTTGGTGATGGATGAGATCGCGGCGTCGAGTTCGCGTTCGCGCGTCGCGGCGGCTTTGGATTCGACGGCGGGTTTTTCAGCGGATTTTTCAGTTTTGGCGGCCATAAATAATTGTGGATTTCTTTTCGGGTTTGACGGGGACTAAACTAGATAATCGGGCGGCGATAGTCAAACGCCGGATGCGCGGCTTTTCAGCAGCAGCGCGCCCCAGCCGACGAGAAAACCCACGCCACCCACGGGCGTGACCGCTCCGAGCCAGCGCACATTCGTCACGGCGAGCAGATAAAGCGAACCGGAAAAAAAGAGGATTCCCGCAAGAAAACTCCACCACGCGACGGCGGGAAAAGTTTTTCTCTCCGCGAGAATGAACAGCATCACCGCGTGGATGAAGTGGTAGAACACCGCCTTTTCCCAGATGGCCGTCGTGCCGTTTTGCGCGAGCAGATTTTTCAATCCGTGCGCGCCAAACGCGCCGAGCGCGACGGCCAGAAATCCGGCGGCGACGGCGATGCGCGTGGCGGCGGTGCCGGTCATTTCAATTGGCGCCCGCCGCGTTGCGCTGCTGCAACTGCCGCTGCAGGTAAGTGTCCGCCGGCGCTTCGAGCCAGGCCGTCAGCCAGATGTTGCCGAGCATTTGTCCGGCCTTCACCAACTGGCCGTCGAGAAACGGCACGGCTTCCATGCCTTTGTCGCCGTCGCCGGTGAGCTGGCCGTCCTTGTCCATCTGATAAAGCGGCCCGACGAATTTATTTTGCTCGGCGAGATAGCCCACCACGTCGTGAAAAATTCCGTCCGGCTCCGCCGCGTTGGCGATGCGCGTGGCCGGCTGGATTTTCCCGACGAGCGTTTCGACTTTTATTCCGCCGGTTTTTTTGAAATAGCCGCCGTCAATCCACGCATGAAACGTCGTGCGCGTCGTGAAGCCTTTCGGATTGTCGCCGAACCAGCCGTTGAAATACTTCGTCGTGTGCAGCGGCTGCGAGCCGTCGCCGACAAAATGCCCCATCACGCCCATCACATAAACGCAGTCCGCCTCGGCGTTGGCGATTTCCACCGGCGTGCCGCCGTATTGCCGCAGCGTCTTGAGCGTGCTGAAATCCGACTTCAATTTTTCGTAATGCTCCGTGATCGCCCACGGCAGAAATCCGTCCAGCTCGCGCGTGTGGTCGGCGTCCTTGTCCGGGTCAATCGCCGGAAACTTTTCCGGGTGCGCCGCCCGCGCCACCGCCAGGTCGGCGGCAAAATCATAGCGCAGCGGCGGCAGCGTTTCCGGCGTCAAGCCGCACAATGGCAAATCCTCCAGGTCAAAATAATGGTCCGGCCCGTTGACGTGCTTCAGCGGCAGGTCGGTCGTGTTCCGCCAGCGGTCCGGCTCCCCCGCGAGATAGGCGACGCGCGCTTTGAGCGCCGGCGTCATCTCGAATCCGCCAAAATCCGGCGGCAGCGACGCCAGCGCCAGTTCGTTGATCGCGTGATGGCCTTCATAATCCCACGCGCCGGCATTCAGGGCAATTGCGCCAAGCGCGACCGCCAGGATGAAACATTTTTTCTTCATAATCATGTCCCTGTTTGAAATTTAATTTAGCCGACTCCGCCACCATTGCAATTTCATTTCCCGGCTCCGCGCTTTTTCCAGCGCTTCAGATGCAAAAGCAGTTTGCACTTTGGCGCGCGTTCGCGCATAAATCTGCGATGCTTGCACGGGTCTGTTCAGCAGCGGTCAACGGCATTGACGCCTACGCCATCGAAGTCGAGGTGAATTGCGGTTACGGCGACACGTTCATCGCGCTCGTCGGCCTGCCCGACGCGGCGGTGAAGGAATCGAAGGACCGCGTCTCCACCGCGCTCGCCAATTCCGGCTACAAATTTCCGATGGGCAAGACGACCATCAACCTCGCACCCGCCGACATAAAAAAAGAAGGGCCGAGCTTCGATCTGCCCATCGCGCTGGGAATGCTGGCCGCGAGCGAACAGATCGAAACGGATCAACTGGATCATTTCGTCGCCGTCGGCGAACTCGCGCTGACCGGCGCGGTGCGCTCGTGCAAAGGCGTCTTGCCGATTGCGCTGCGCGCGAAGGCGGATGGGAAAACGGGAATTTTAGTGCCGGCGGAAAATGCGGCGGAGGCGGCGGTGGTGGACGGATTGAACGTCATCCCGGTTCAAAATCTCCGCGAGGCCGCGCAATTTCTGGAGGGCGAAATAAAAATTGCGCCGGTAAAAGTGGATTTGCAAAAATTGTTCGCGCACGAGACAAACGACGAACATGATTTTTCCGAGGTCAAAGGCCAGGAGAACGTGAAGCGCGCGCTGGAAATCGCGGCGGCGGGCGGACACAACGTCATTCTGATCGGCCCGCCCGGCACGGGAAAATCCATGCTCGCAAAACGGCTCGCGACGATTCTGCCGCCGCTGACTTTGGCCGAGGCTTTGGAAACGACGAAGATTCACAGCATCGTCGGCCTGTTGAAGTCTGGCCAAGCACTCGTGACACAAAGGCCGTTCCGCGCGCCGCATCACACGGCGAGCGACGCGGGTTTGCTCGGCGGCAACATCAATCCGACACCCGGCGAAATTTCCATCGCGCACCACGGCGTTTTGTTTCTGGACGAGCTGCCGGAGTTCAAGCGCAGTGTTTTGGAGACACTGCGCCAGCCGCTGGAAGAAGGCATCGTGACGATTTCGCGCGCGGCAGGAACGATGACTTTTCCGTCGCAGTTCATGCTCGTCGCCGCGATGAATCCGACTCCAGATGGAAAAATAGCCCATGAAAGTAAGAGTTCGCCGCGTGAAATCCAAAATTATTTGGGAAGAATTTCCGGGCCGTTGCTGGACCGGATTGATCTGCACGTCGAAGTGCCGCAGGTGAAATTCCGCGAAATTTCCGGTGACCGCACCGGCGAGACGTCCGCCGAAATCCGCACGCGAGTCATCGCCGCGCGAAAAATCCAGCAAACGCGATTCGCGCACAAACCAAAAATCACCTGCAACGCGCGATTGGGACCAAAAGAGCTGAAAGAATTTTGCGCACTCGATGACGGAACAAAAGAGTTGTTGAAAATGGCGATGACAGAATTGAATTTCAGCGCGCGCGCCTACGACCGCATCTTGAAAGTGGCGCGGACGATTGCCGATCTGGCCGGCGCGGAAAAAATTTTGAGCGAGCACATTTCCGAGGCGATCCAATACCGTTCGCTCGACCGGCAATTGTGGACGTGAATTTGTGTGCCAGAGCAAACAAGATTTCATCGACCGGTGTTCAAGGCTCCAGAATTTCCGCTTTCTCCTTCGCCTCCGCCGCGTTGATCTCGTCCCACGACGGCGCGCGCCACAAGTTCAGGGTGCCGTCATAGCTCTCGGTCCCAAGCGTGTTGCCGTCGGGTGAAAATTGGGTTGACCAGAAGATGGAACCTTCCGCCCTCAAGGTGATCACCTCCTGCCAACTGGCCATGTCAAAAAGATGGAGCGCCGACTCTGCGTCACCCGAAGTCGCAGCCAGCCGATTGCCGTCCGGCGAGAAGGCCACCGATTGCGCGCCCGTCTTGAAACCGCGCAGCGTTGCCGCTTCCCGCCAGTTTGCCGTCTCCCACACCCGGGCATAGCCCAGGTAACTGGCCATGGCGAAATGCTTTCCATCCGGAGAAAACGTGCAGGACTGTGATGCTTCCAGGAACTTTATGTCCGGTTTCGAGCTGGTTTGAGTTACAAGGTCTCTCACGATCACGTCTCCCTCATTGCCCAGCGCCACGAAGATCCGGTCGTCGAGTGAAACGGTGCCGCTGATCATAAAGGCCGGTGCCGGCCAGGACTGCAACTCCACGTTTGGCCGGGCCGCCAGATCCCATTCATGGAGGCGGCTTTCGGCAGACCAGACAATCAGCCGATTTCCCCGGCTGTTGAAATCGCAGTCCGGTTCCTGACTGCCCGCCAGCTTGAACTGGGATTGCAAGACGCGCCGCGACACATCCCAGACCTGAACATCGCCATTGGTCCGGGTGACCGCAGCCAGGCGTCCATCCCGGGAGAATTCACCATAAAGTGATTCTCCGTTGGAATTACCCGCCCTGATGTCCACCAATGTTTCCTTTTGCTGAAAATCCGTCCCTGTCCACCGCGCGATCTGGCCGTGGATGTTCCCGGTCAGGATGGACTGGTTGTCCGGGGAAAAACTCCACACGGCTTCGATTCGTTCCGGTAGTGTGATGCGTTCCAGCCGTGGATGCGGAGCGGAAGTGTCCCACAGGCAGACCTCGCCGTCCTTGCCACCGCTGACCAGCGTCTGGTTGTCCGGGAGCAGGGCCAGGCGCCAGACTTCCTCACGATGACCGCGCAACACGTCCAGACATTTTCTGGAGGCGACGTCCCAGATGCGAATGGTCTGGTCGGCGCTGGCTGAGGCCAGCTTGCTGCCATCCGGCCAGAACACCAGGGCGCCGACCCAGGATTGATGGCCATCCAGCCGCCCGATTTCTTTGCCGGTGGCCACGTCCCACAGCCGGATGTCCGACTCGGCGTAGGCGGCGGAGGAGGCCAAGATTTTTCCATCGGGAGAAAATGCCAGGGCGGAAATATTTTGTTTCGACGCCGGCGCATTCCAAAGTTCCTTCCCGTCGCGCAGGTCAATCACCCGAATTCGTTGTTCAGACATCTGCCCGGTCACATAGGCCGCGAGGCTCAAATCCGGCGTTGCGGCAAAACCCAAAAGGGAATGATCGCAAGTGTCCTCACAAGCGTAACTGGCCAGTTTGGTTCCTTCGGGCATCCGCCACAGCGTGATGTGCCCGTGATAGGTGGACGTCACCAGCGTCTGGCCATCCCGGGAAAACGCCAGCCCCGTGCAAGAATTGTCGAGCGGGATTTCAGCCGTCATCTGCCGCGTCACCCCGTTCCAAAGCCGCAACGTATTCCGTTTGGTGTAGGTGGATCCGGCGAATGCCAATATGGGAGCCGTGAGCGAAAAGGTGCACCGAACCAGGCCGTCGTCTTCGACCAGTCGAACCAACTCGCGCCGGTTCCGCAAATCCCATACTGACACACCGCCCCGGTGAGCCAGCCCCACCGCGAGCCAGTTGCCGTCCGAGGAAGCGGCCAGCGAACTAATCTCACCGGATTTCTGGCAAAGCGTGAACAGGGCGTCGCTGCGGGTTTGCTGCCAGAGATAACGCCATTCCCAGCCGCGCAAATCCTTCTGGCCGGGCTGGGGCCGCTGGCGGTTCAGCAAATCCTGCGCACGGCCGAGATTGCTTCCGTCCAAGGCCTGCGCGGCGGCGTTCATGTCCGAGGCGTAGGCGCGCTGGCGGGCAACGAGTTCATCGGCTTGGGCTTGAGCGCGGAGTTTGATTTCATTGGCCTGCGCCGCGACGGCTTTCTGTTCACTCGCCACGGCGTTTTCACGTTGAACCGACTCCTGTGCCTGGGCATCCAGGGCAATACGCTTGGCGTGCGTGGCCCGGATCGCTTGCGAAGCGCTGACAATGACGCCGAGAAACAATGCGACGGACACCGCAGCCCCGGCGGCAAAGACCACTTTGTTCCGGCGAAACGCTTTCTGAAATTTGTAAGCCATGCTCGGTGGCCGCGCGAGAACCGGCTCGTTGTTCAGATGACGCTTAAGATCGAACGCCAGCCCGTTCGCCGTCTCGTAACGCCGCGTGCGGTCTTTCTCCAGGCATTTCATCACGATCCAGTCAAGATCGCCCTTGAGCTGGTGCATCAGCTTCGCCTTGTCGGCGGAGCGGCGCTTCGCCGTCGTCGTCAGGTCTTCGCCTTTGAGCGTCGCGAACCGCGTGCTCGGCCGCACCGGTTCCTTCTCGCGGATGGTTTTGCGCATCGCGTCAATGCCCTGCGACATCAGTTCCTGTCCGTCAAACGGCGTGCTGCCAGCGAGCAGTTCGTAAAGCAAAACGCCGAGGGAATAAATGTCGCTGCGCGTATCAATGTCCAGCCCGCTCATCTCCGCCTGTTCCGGCGACATATAGGCCGGCGTGCCGATGAATTGATGCAACTGCGTATAGACCGTCGCGTCTGTGAGCCGGCCTTCGGTCGCCTTGGCGATGCCGAAATCAATCACCTTGGGCACCGGCACGCCGTCATGCAGCGTGACGAGAATGTTCGACGGTTTTATATCGCGATGGATGATGCCTTTTTGGTGCGCGTGCTGGATGGCCTGGCAGATCTTGATGAACAGATCGAGACGCTCTTTGGTGGAGAGATTATTCTGGTCGCAGTAATCGGTGATCTTGATGCCGCGCACCAGTTCCATCACGAAATAGGGCCGTCCCACATCGGTCGTTCCCGCATCGAGCACCTTGGCGATGTTGGGATGATCCATCATCGCCAGCGCCTGACGCTCCGCCTCGAACCGGGCGACGACTGCCTTGGTGTCCATGCCGAGCTTGATGACCTTGAGCGCAACGCGACGACGCACCGGCTGCGTTTGCTCCGCGACATAGACCACGTCGCAGCCGCCTTCGCCGAGCCGTTCCATCAATTTGTAGCGGCCCAGCGTCTGGCCCACGGCTTCGTCGGGCGCTTCGGCGATTTCGATTTTCATCGTCACCTTGGCGGCGGGTTTGTCCTTCGGCGACAATTCATCTGGCGCATCATGCGCGGCGAGCAAGGCGTCGAGACGCTGGCGCAGGGCGACGTCGCCGAGGCAGGCGCCACTCAGGAAACTGGCGCGGTCAGCGCCGGCCAATTGGGCGGCGGCCTGAAACAGCGCCTCCTCGCGGTTTTGAGGTGATGACATGGCTGATTGAGATTGGCTCACAATCCTACATGCGTATTCGCGCAACTAAAAGTATGAATAAATTTTTCATATACTTTTCGTCCCCGGTTTGCGCATGATGAAGTAGAAGACGATGAACACAAACGAATTCAAATTCTATTGTTCCCACTGCGACCAACCGCTGAAGTGCGAACCTCAATTCGCCGGCCGTCAGATTCAATGTCCGGCCTGCCAGGTTCTGATCCGCATCCCCAATCCGCCGGCGGGCACCGGCTTCACGCAGGTGCAACCGCAATCCGGCAGCACCTGGGACACGCATGTGCCCAAGGGCAGCAAGGCGTGATTCGATCGCGGTCGAAGGGTCAGCGCGGCTGCGAACCGCGCATTTCGACCTTCAGCCAGGAGCGCGCGTAGGCCCACCATTGTTTGGCGGTGGGCACGCCGATGCCGAGTGCGGCGGCGGTTTCCTCGAAATTCATGCCGACAAAGTAACGGAGCTTCACCAGTTCCGCCTTGCGCGGATCCACGGCAGCGAGTTTCTCCAAGGCCTCGTTCACCGCGAGTAACTGGTCGTCATCTGCGGCGGGAGAAGATATTTCGAGTCCATCCAGGTCAACGACCTCGACGCCCGCGCCGCGTTTTCCCGCCAACCGTCGCCGGGCGTGTTCGATCAGGATGCGACGCATTGCCTCGGCCGCCGCGCCGAAAAAATGGGCGCGGTTTTGAAAAGTCGGGGCATCACTGCCGCCCAGCCGCATCCAAGCTTCGTGGACTAGGGCGGTCGGCTGGAGTGTATGGGCGGCGGCTTCGCGCGCCATTTTTTGTGCCGCCAGCCGGCGGAGTTCTTCATAGACAATGGGGAGCAGCTCTCCGGCCGCCTTGGCATCGCCCTTTCCTACCCGTTCCAAAATATGCGTGAACTCGCTCAAGCCTTTAGAATAGGGAAGCGGCGACTGGTGACAACTTTGAATGCACTAAGATTGAAAATCCGGCCAAATGGCTTATACAAAAGGCAACGGATGAAAACTGACACGCTCAATCCCGCCGAATTGCGAACCGCCGGTTGCAAGGCGCTGGCCGACGCGCTTGGGCCGCTCGGCATGGCGAGATTCCTGCGTCAATTTGAGCAGGGCAATGGCGACTACACGCGCAACAGAAAAAAATTGCTCGGCAACCAATCCGTTCAAACCATCGCGCGCCGCATCCGCAGCCGGAAGAAAATTCGTCACTGATCCGATACACTCGTGAACAATTGAAATAAAATCGTGTCGAACGACGCTTCGCTAATTGATTACTACGCAAAACGGGCTAACGAATACGAACGGATTTACGAAAAGCCCGAACGCCAAAATGATTTGGCAAAGCTGAAAGAACTCTTTCAAAAAACTTGCGCTGGACACAAGATTCTTGAAATCGCCTGTGGCACGGGCTACTGGACTCAAGCCATTTCACAAATGGCAAAATCAATAACAGCGACTGACTTCAACGAAGAAGTTCTTCAAATTGCCAGAGCCAAAAAATACGGCTGCGAAGTTAGTTTTCAAAAGGCTGACGCCCTTAATTTATCGTTTCCACAAAATAATTTCACAGCCGGACTTGCCGCCGCGTGGTGGTCACATTTGCGAAAATCGGAAATCAGAAGTTTTCTATCTCAGTTTCATCGGCAATTTTCTTCCGGCGCGTTGATAGTTTTCATGGATAACAGATTCGTTCCCAACAGCAACACGCCAATCAGCCGAACGGACGACGAAGACAATACTTATCAATTGAGGAAACTCGAAAACGGGAATGAATATGAAGTTCTTAAAAATTTCCCTGACGAAAAAGAAGCCAGAAAAATTATTGGTGATTCAACGGTCGAAATTTGCTGGACAGAATTGCAGTATTACTGGCTTTTGACTTACAAACTGAAATGAAATTACCGCGAAGTTTTTTAAGTGCCTGCAAAAAACATAACATTGCTCCGACGCAATTTATTCTCATCGTCAGCATCGCGGGGCAAACCGTTTCACTTTTTGAGCAAAACAAATTCGTTAAAAAATTTCCCTGCTCCACTTCGCGTTTCGGCATCGGGCAGGCGGAAGGCTCGAGTCGCCGCTAAATTCTTGTTGCCATTCAGCCGCTTTTATGCGAATATGCTTTTATGCGAACGACAATTGATTTGCCCAATGATTTGTTCCGCCAGGTGAAGTCGAAGGCGGCCTTGCGCGGCGAGACGTTGAAGGAATTTGTCCAGTCGGCGATTGAAAAGGAAATTTCGGTTGAAATTCCAGCCAGTTCTTTCCGTGTGAAACTTCCGCTCATCAAATCGAAAAAGCCAAAAGCGCTTTCGCTGACCAACGCCGAAATTGAAAACCTGCTTGCCTGACATCAACGTCTGGATTGCGCTGGCTTCCGACCGCCACGTTCATCACGAGGCGGCGAAAAATTGGTTTGCGGAAATCGAGCCGGGCGGCGCGGCTTTTTGCCGCGTCACGCAAATGGGTTTTCTCCGGCTCATCACCAACCGTCATGTCATGGGCGCGGACGTGGTGACTCAAAAGGAAGCGTGGCAGGTTTATCAAAAACTTTCGCGCGACCAACGCGTCACATTTTTGAGCGAGCCGTCGGGCATCGAAGACGAATGGCAACGGCTCACGCAAAGCGGCTCTGCTTCGACGAACACCTGGACGGACGCTTATCTCGCGGCTTTCGCCTTGATTCGCAGTTTGAAAGTCGTTTCGTTCGACGGCGGTTTTGAAAAATTGATCGGCACAAACGCAATCACCCTTTGAACCAGAAATTAAAGACGTTTTTGGAATCTTGTGAAAAACATGGAGTTGCGCCAACGCAATTTATTCTCATCGTCAGCATCGCCGGGCAAACCGTTTCACTTTTTGAGCAAAACCAATTCGTAAAAAAAATTCCCTGCTCCACTTCGCGTTTCGGCATCGGGCAGGCGGAAGGCTCGAATCGCACGCCGCTCGGATTGCATCGCATCGCGGAAAAAATCGGCGCGGGCCTCATGGCGGGGACGGTTTTCAAAGCGCGCCAGATCATCGGCCACACGTCGCAGCCGGAATTTGCGGACGCCAAAATCACCACGCGCATCCTGTGGCTCGAAGGTCTCGAACCCGGCTTGAACAAAGGATTCAATGGCGACGTCAACGTGGATTCGCACGCGCGCTACATTTACATCCACGGCACGGCGAACCAGACGAGCATCGGCAAACCGACTTCGTGCGGCTGCATTCATCTGGCGGACGTGGATTTGATTCCGCTCTTCGATTTGCTGCCCAGCGGAACTTTGGTTTGGATTTCCGAGAGTTAAATTGTTGAAGTGTTAAATCGTTAAATCGGCTGCGAAACTCGACGGCTTTCCGATTCAACACTTCAACTATTTAACAATTCAACGAATTACAGCTTGCACTTCGATGGCGACGATTTAATTTATTTTCGTGTTCGTCCGCATCGGTAAAATCTGTCTTGTCCTCGCGCTCGTGGCAATGCTCGGCGCGCATTGGGCACTCCTGCAAACCGTCGCGTGGACGACGATGCTCGCGGACAATCTTTGCACGCACTCCGTCAAAGAAGCCGTGACGGAAACTTTTGATGGCAATCATCCTTGCTGCCTTTGCAAAGCCATCGCCGCCGGAAAACAATCGGAAAAGAAGACTGAATTCAATTTGCAAACGCAAAAGCTGGAATTTCTGCCGGCCAAAGAAAATCTTGCTTTGATTGCGCCGTCGCAATTCCAACTTTTGCCGCAGGACAATTCGTTCGCAAAATCTTTTTCACAAAAGCCGCTGCTCCAGCCGCCACGCGGATTCTTCGTCTGATTCAATCGTGGCAGGGCGGCGCTGCCGCGCCGCCGGACGACTAGCAGGTCGTCCCTACCAATTTTCCGAAATAATTTTTAACCTTGAGAGCGCCGTTGCGCGTTCTCGCAATTTTGAAATTTGATTATGAAAAATAAAAAATTTAATTCAGCAGTGGCAAAAGTCGGTTGCGGTTTGTTGGTTGGAATGCTCGCGCCAAGCATTGTCCATGCGTGCGCGTGCGGGTGCGGTGTTTTTGACGTGGGGGGCAGTTCGATGCTTCCCACCGGCGCGGGCGGCGCGGTTTTTTTGCAATATGATTACATGGATCAAAACCGGAACTGGAGCGGCTCTTCGGAAGCACCGGCGGCGAACAATGACGACAAGGAAATCGAGTCACATTTCACCACGCTCGGATTGCAATACATGTTCAACAGCAGTTGGGGCGTGCAGGCGGAATTGCCTTACACTTTCCGTTACTTCACGGGAACGGATGACAGCACGGGAAACGTCGAGTCGCATGACTGGAGCGGTTTAGGCGACATCCGCATCAGCGCGCTTTACACCGGCTTCTCGGCGGATTTGTCCAGCGGCGTGTCGCTCGGCTTGAAATTGCCGACGGGAAGTTTCACTGAAGACACGGACTTGGTGGATCGCGATACGCAGATCGGCAGCGGCAGCACGGACATTTTGCTGGGCGGTTTTTATCGCGGCAACATCACGAAGGACGAAAAATGGGACTGGTTCGCGCAGTTTCAAGTGGATATGCCGGTGGCGATACAGGACGATTATCGTCCGGGCATCGAATTCGATTCGGCGGCGGGAATTGATTACAAAGGTTTCTCGCTTGGCCGCGTGCGGATTTCGCCGCTGGCGCAGGTGCTTTTTTCCGAGCGCGCGAGCGACAGCGGCGCGAACGCCGATCCCGACAACACGGGCTACCAGCGCGTCATGCTTTCGCCGGGAGTTGAATTTCACGTTCATCCGGTGAAAATTTACGCGGACGTGGAAATTCCCGTTTATCAAAACCTGACCGGCAACCAACTGGCCGCGCCGGTGCTGTTCAAGTTAAGCGTGAGCTATATGTTTTAACCCGATGCCTGCACCAAATATGAAAAAAATTAAATTCCTCTCCGTGCTGGTTCTGGCCGCGGCGTTTGTCGTTTTTTGTTTGACGGGCTGCGCCACAGGCGGGAACGTGGCAAAGGTCAAACCCTATCCGCTCGATACCTGTCTCGTCTGCGGCATGAAACTCGGAGAAATGGGTCAGCCTTGTGTGTTTGTCTATGAAGACCAGGAAATCAAAGTCTGCGACAAATCGGAAAAGGCGGACTTTGACAAAACTCCGGACTTATACATGAAAAAACTCGCCGCCGCCGAGGCTGAAATGAAAAAGTGAACCGCATGATTGAAAAAGCCGGCTCCAAAACAAGCAGCGACGAGAAGTTGTTTCTTTATGTCGCCCTCACCGTGTCGCTGGTTGTGGGAGCCGGCTTTTGTCTGCTGCTGTTTGCGTTGAATCATCGGGATCAAGCGCCGGTGGCCGCTTATGAAAACCTGCCAGACTCGCAGCCGGTCGTCATTCAGCCGGATCATCCGCGCCAGCTCGTTTCATTTTCCCTCAACGATCAATCTGGCCGTAAAGTCACGCGGGCGGACTTGGACGGAAAATTTCTCGTGGTGAGTTTTTTGTTCACCAGTTGCGCGCTGACGTGCCCCGCCGTCAACCGCAAGATGACGGAAATCCAGCAGTTCACCACCAACCAGCCGGACGTGCGGCTCGTTTCGCTGACCGTTGACCCGGAAGACGATTCCGTGCCGGTGCTCGCGAAATACGGCCAGCGTTTCGGCGCGGACACCAACCGCTGGCTGTTCCTCACCGGCGACCAAGCCGTGATCCGCAACCTGATTGGCGCCAGTTTTCTGTCGCCGGACACCAATGACGTTTTCGCCTATATGCCGGGCAACTTTGCCAACATTCAACGCATCGCCGTGGTGGATGCGCAGGGCCGGGTGCGGGCTTACTTTGACGGACTGAACCATGACGTGGCAACCGCCGTCGTTGCCGAAATCAATCGTTTGCGAAAATGAATTTTATGAAACCAGCCAGCTTGACAAAAATCATAAAAAACCTGAATCGCCTCGGCGCGCTGCTGCTCTTCGCGGCCTTGGGCGGCAATTCAACCTTCGCCGCGCCCGATGCCGCTGATCAAACGGCACATTCCTATTCCGCGCACGGAATCGTCCGGCGGATTTCGTCCGACCGGCGCACGGCCACCATCCAACACGAGGCGATTTCCGGTTACATGGGCGCCATGACGATGGATTTTCCCGTCAAAGATACGAATGAGCTGGACGCCATCTCGCCGGACGATGAAATCACTTTCACGCTGGTCGTGAGCACAAACGAGGACTGGATTGAAGGCGTCCGTTTCGTTTCGCATCATGTCACTGAGATTACGAACAATGTTTTTGTCTTTCACGCCGCTTCGGACGAACTCAAGCCGGGCGATGCCTTGCCGGACGGCGAACTCACCGCCGAGGACGGAAGCAAAATCCATTTTTCGGACTTTCGCGGACGCGCCGTGGCGTTCACGTTTTTCTACACGAGCTGTCCGCTGCCCGACTACTGCCCGAAGATGAACCGGAATTTTGCCGACGCGCGGAAAATTCTCCTGGCGGACACCCATGCGCCGGCGAACTGGGAACTGCTCTCCGTCTCATTTGATACCGTCTTTGACCAGCCGGCAGTCCTGTCCGGTTACGCGACGTTTTTTCGCGGCCCGGACACGAACCACTGGCTGTTTGCCGTCGCGCCGACCAACACGCTCGCCGAACTCGCGCCACGCGTCGGCTTGATGGTCATGCGCCAAGGCCCAAACATTTCGCACAACCTGCGGACCATCGTGCTCGATCCCGCAGGCCGGATCAGCCAGCAATTCAACGGCAACGACTGGACGCCGCAGCAGCTTGCCGATGCGATTTGCGCCGCCGCGCGCGGACAGACGAAGCCGGGATCATGATAATTATTCAGCGGACTTTCGGCTCGACTTGATTTGGAGAACGTGGTTCGTTGTCTCCATGCGGAAGATAAAATTCTTTCGATGCACATTGCCGCTGGCAATTTTCGTCTGCGCGGCAAATTCATTGCGCGCCGAGTTCACGCTGGGCGATCCGCCGCTGGCGCCAAAAGATGTTTCGGGATTGCCGGGCGGCGGCCCGCATCCGCAAAATGTGACGGGCGGTTTCAACGTGGACACCACTTCGCGCGAGCAGGCGCGGGAATTTTACAACGCCGTCTATACTTCGTCCAGCGGCACGCTGATCAACTCCACCGCCGTCACCGCCTCTTGCATTCCAGGCACCAATTCGCCGACGTTCGCCAGCGTCACCCTGCGGCGCATCAATTGGTTTCGCGCACAGGCGGGAATTCCGGCGGCAGTGACTTTCGATGCGGGCGAAAGCACCAAAGACCAGGCGGCGGCCGTCATGATGTCGGAGCATAATGCGCTGCAGCACACCGGCGATTGGACGGGCTGGGATTGTTTCAGCACGGATGCAACCAACGCCTCGGCGAATTCAAACCTCGCGCTGGGAAACGACGGCCCGGATGCCATCACGGGTTACATCCAGGATCCGGGCGCGAGCAATTATGAAGTCGGCCACAGGCGATGGATTATTTATCCTCAAACGCAAGTCATGGGCACCGGCGATGTGCCGCCGGAAGGAAATTATAATTCCGCAAACGCGACGTGGGTTCTTGACGCCAATTATGGCGGACCCCGGCCCGCCACGCGCACGCCGTATGTCGCGTGGCCGCCGGCGGGCTATGTGCCGTATCAAATCGTCTTCCCGCAATGGTCATTCGCCCTGTCAAACGCGAATTTGAGCGCCGCCACTATCAGCATGACCAGCAATGGTGTTCCGGTCGCCGTTACGGAACAAAGTTATGAGACCGGCTATGGCGAAAATACTTTGGTATGGTATCCGTCAGGCCTTGACCCGACCTCTTCCTCGACAAAATTCCCGTTTGGCGGCACCGACACGGTCTATGCCATCACCATCGGCAACGTGGGCACCACGGCCGGCACGCAAAGTTTTTCCTACAACGTGACTTTGTTTGATCCCAGCACCACCGGCCCAGATTATTTTCCGCTGGTCATCAGCGGACCGAGCCAGCCGGTCATCAACACCGGCAACGCTTACACCTGCACGCCCGCGACCAATCCCAACATTACGAGCTATCAATGGCTCACCGCGCAGACCACCAACGGCAACCTGACGGACACGGCGCAAAACGGCACGACGAATTTCACCATTTCGCCGGCGGCGACTTATCCGCTGATCACCAATCCGCCAGTTGGTTCCGGCAAATGTTTTCACCTGACGCACAATGTTCCCGTGCCGCAGTTATTTCAGTTGAACGAATCATTGTTTCCCTCGAACACGACGACGGTGAGTTTCAAGAGCCTGCTGGGTTACGCCACCACCGCCGAAATCGCGCGCGTGCAAATCTCCATTGACGGCGGAATCACGTGGCAGGACATTTACACGCAAACCGGCACCGGCGGATCGGGCGACTCTGCCTTCACCTTGCACACGCTTTCATTGTCGGCCTATGCGGGCAAGAATGCACAGTTGCGATTTAATTATGACCTTTCATCAATCAACTATTTTACCGGCGCCGATCCTTACGTCGGCTGGTGTCTGGAGAACATTGTCGTGACCAACACGCAGCAACTGGTGAACTTTTCCACCAACACGACCAGCTCGACTAATTTCACCTTCATGCCCGCGCAGACAGGCAATTACATAATGCAGTCGCGCGGCCTCATCTTCACCGATTTTCCGCTCGACTACGGGACGGTCAAGCAAGTGACCGCCATTGCCGGCCCGACGGTCATCACTTTGAAAACACCCGTGATCACCAACAGCCTGGTGAAAATTAATTTCACCGTCTCATCCGCCGCCGCGACGACCTTTCATCTGCTGCAGGCAAATCAACTGGGTGCCGTCTGGACCACCAACGGCACCGCCGCGCTCACCACCAACATTGCCGGCAGTTCCTACCAGTTCACCACCACGAACGGTCCGGTCACGCGGTTTTATCGCGTCCAGACGCCTTGAACCACCGGTCGCGCCGCGTTTTGACAATCGGGTTAATTCATTTAACCTAGCTTGCTGAATTATCAGCAGACATGAATTTGAACGATCAAATGACGCGGCTGGCGAAACAGGCCAAGGCCGCGTCTCGCGAACTCGCCCGGCTGACGACGGCGGAAAAAAACATCTGCCTGCTCGCGATGGCCGATGCGCTCGGAAAAAATTCCGCCGCAATCAAGGAAGCCAACGCGCTCGACATGGAAGTCGGTGCGAAATTAAATTTGTCGTCGGCGATGCTCGACCGGCTGCAACTCGATGACAAAAGAATTTCCGCGATGGCCAAAGGTTTGCGCGAAGTTGCGGCGTTGCCTGATCCTGTTGGAAAAATTCTAGACGAACGCACGCGGCCAAACGGGCTGAAGCTGCAAAAAATTTCCACGCCCATCGGCGTCATCGTCATCATTTACGAATCGCGCCCGAATGTGACGGCGGATGCGGCGAGCCTGTGCTTCAAGTCCGGCAACGCAACAATTTTACGCGGCGGCAAGGAAGCGTTGAACTCAAATCAAATCATCGCGCAGACGATGATTGACGCGGGGAAAAAGACGCTCGCGAATTTTCCTGAAAACGCGATTCAAGTCGTGCCGACGACCGACCGCGAGGCGATTCCCATTTTGCTTTCGCTTACACAATATGTTGATTTGTGCATGCCGCGCGGCGGCGAGAGTTTGATTCGCGCCGTCGCGGATTGCTCCAAAGTTCCCGTCATCAAACATTACAAGGGCGTCTGCCACGTCTTCGTGGATGCTGATGCCGATTTGAAAATGGCCGAGACGGTTGCGATGAACGCGAAAGTCCAGCGCCCCGCCGTTTGCAATGCGATGGAAACGCTGCTCGTGGACAAAACGATTGCGGAAAAGTTTCTTCCTGTCATCGGCGAAAAACTTTTTGTAAAGCACGTCGAGCTTCGCGCTGATGACGCGACGCGCGAAATCTTGAACTCGTCACGCGTCACGCATCACTCGTCACTTCATTTGCGCGCCGTCACCGAGCAGGATTATTTCACGGAATACAACGACTACATTTTGAATGTGCGCATCGTGGACGGCGTGCAGGCCGCGATTGACCACATCAATTTTTACGGCTCGGCGCACTCGGACAGCATCGTCACGAAAAACGAGGCGCACGCGAAACAATTCCTTGCCGAAGTGGATTCGGCGGCGGTCTATTGGAACGCGAGCACGCGCTTCACCGACGGCGGCGAATTCGGCATGGGCGCGGAAATCGGCATCAGCACCGACAAGATCGGCGCGCGCGGCCCGATGGGTCTGGACGAATTGACGAGCTACAAATGGCTTGGCATCGGCAATGGGCAAATCCGAACTTAAAATTTCGTGAGCGCAGAAAATTTTTCTTCCGACGCCGGGCGCGCAAAATTCATCCGCGAACAAATCCCCGCGAACGGACTTTTTGCCGGACTCGATTGGCGCATTTCGCCCACGCCGTTTCCGCTCGGCGAAAATCTGGCGAAGGAAATCGAATCGCTCGGGCGCGTGCTGCTGCAATTTTATCGCGCGGCCAACCTGCTTTACCGCAAGAGCGCCGAGGGCAGGCAGCCCGAATGGGTCGCGCGCTGGCTGGACTTGGGCAAGCCGCGCGAGTTGATCGAGCTTCAGCGTTCGGCGGCTTTCAAAAATGAAATCCCGCGCGTGATTCGCCCCGACATTTTGCTGACCGAAAATGGTTTCAGCATCACAGAACTGGATTCGGTGCCGGGCGGAATCGGACTGACGGCGTGGCTGGGGCAGACGTATTCTAAAGTAGGGCAGGCTTCCAGCCTGCCCATCGGAAATTTTCCAATTGCGCCTTCGGCATTGGGCAGGCTGGAAGCCTGCCCTACTTTACTTGGCGGCGCGGATGGAATGATTCGCGGATTTGAAAGTATTTTTGGCGACGCGAAAAATGTTCACATCATCGTTTCGGAAGAAGCGGCGACTTACAAACCGGAAATGGAATGGCTCGCCGGAGAAATGAAGAATTCAGAATTCAGAATTCAGAATTCAGAATTTACGGATTTCGCGGATGGCGACGCGGTTTACAGGTTTTTTGAATTGTTCGATTTGAAAAATGTTGCCAGCGCGCAAAAGATTTTTGAACTCGCGGCGGAAAAGAAAATCCGCCTGACGCCGCCGCCGAAGCCGATTTTCGAGGAAAAAATGCTGTTCGCGCTGTTGTGGAACCGGAACCTGCAATCTTTCTGGCGGCAGGAACTGGGCGAAAGTTTTCTGGCGCGGCTGAAAAAAATCATTCCTTACACGTGGCTCGTTGACCCGACGCCGTTGCCGCCGCACGGCGCAATTCCTGAACTGAATCTCACGGACTGGCAACAGTTGAAAACGATGTCGCAGAAGGAACGCGATTTGATCTTGAAAGTGTCGGGCTTTTCAGAAAACGCCTGGGGCGCGCGCGGCGTTTTTCTCGGCAGCGATCTGTCGCAGGCGGACTGGAGCGCGGCGGTGGATGACGCGCTGAGAAATTTTGAAACGTCGCCGTCCGTTTTGCAGCGGTTTGAAAAACCGAAAATTGTCGAGGCGCAGTGGTTTGATTTTGCGAAAAATGAAATCATGCCGATGAAAGGCCGCGCGCGGTTGTGCCCGTATTATTTTGTCAGCGGCGAAGGCGATGCGTCGCGTCCGCAGCTCGGCGGCGTCTTGGCGACGATTGTTCCCGCCGACAAAAAAATCGTCCACGGCATGACGGATGCGATTCTGGCACCGTGTTCGATTTGAGCTTGACGAAATTCAGTCTGCTCGCAGCAGTCCGCTTTGTAAAAATTCATGGACTGGCCGAATTTGTGTTTCCGAGCCAGCCGGCCTGTTGCAATAAGTGGAGCAGGCTCGGATCGTCGGCGGACAAGGGCGGCAGCCAGAGGCCCAGTTCCTGGCGCTGCCACCAGTTGCCTTGGGAATTTCCGGGCGGCGCAAATGTGTAGCGGTAGAGCACGGCGCGGATGTATCGCGGCGGTTTTTCAGGAAATGGATTTCCGCCAAAGAGGCTCAACGCGCCGGGATCGTTGTGCAGAAGTTTCCAGACGAGATGCAGCGTCCACGGATATTGGTCGGGCGTGCTCATCGCGGCGAACCACATCTGCCAGTCGAGCCGCGGCTGGTAGGGCGCAATTTGCGGCGGACGTTTGTCCAGCGCGACGGGCAATGCCTGATACGGATATTCTTTCCACACGGCCTGGGCATCGGGCACGTCGGCGTCCGTGCCTTCAAAGACGACATTCAACCGTTCGCGGCCCACTGTGCCGAACGCGCCGTAGGTGTTCACCAAGTCGAGCGGATTGAATGACGTGTTCATGATCTGCTGCGGCGAAATCATGTTGACCACCGGTTGAATGCTTAACACGCCGACAATCACGGCGACCACCAGCGCGGCGCGGTGCATCGGGCGGCTGGGTTGCGCGGCGGCGGCGGTCGCGCGTTTCACGAGTGCGCGCGGCAATAACTTCGCCCAGAAACCGTCGTCGAAACACGCGAGCGCCGGGACGATGGTGAGCCAGTTGAGAAAGGAAAGGTTGCCGCTGACGATGAGCGTGAACTGGAACAGCACCAGGATCACGCCCGCAACGCGCCGGGCGACGCGCGGATAAAAGGCAAACCACGGCGCAATCAGTTCGGCGAGATAATTGAACAGGACGCCGGCCTTCAACATCCAGTGCGGCAGAAAATGAAAGAAGCGGCTCAACGGACCGGGGATCGGCTGCGTCTCGAAATGATAATAGAGCGCGGTGAGATCGCGCCAGCAGGAGTCGCCGCGAAGTTTGATGAGCGCCGCGCCGACCATGACGCGAAAGATGAGCCAGCGGAACAGCCAGATCACCACCACCGGCGGCGCGCGTTTTGAGAATGGCCGTCCGTCGAGCAGCGGGCAGAGAAAGATCGCGAGGAAGCCGGTTTCGAGCAGTTGAATTTCCCAGCCGTAGCCATACCAGTCCTGCCCGGCATGGACGAACGACATATAGAGCAGCCAAAGCGCGGCCATCACGATGGCGTTTGCATAACCGGCCACGACGACGCACGCGAGGGCGAAGCCGGCCCATGCCGCCAGTTGCAGGACAACGTCCGAATGAGCGAACCAGAACAACGACGGCAACCGGACAAAACCGGCAGCGGGCGATCCCAGGGAATTTTGAACCTGTTCGAGAAATGAATTGACCGGCAGAAGTCCGTGCGAACCGATCAGCGGCAGGATTTGTTTCGCCGCGACAAAGAAGGCCACGGCATACACGCAGCCCAGCAATCGCAGCATGACAAACCGCGTCAGCCAGTAACTGTCCGCTGAATGTCGCGTTGATGGTCCGGCTTCCGTCATTGTTGAATCCTCGTCCTCACGATGCGGGACATCCGCGTCGTCGTCAATGGCGGCTGCAAATCGGAATTGCGCGCGACTCTATGCGCCTTGACGGTTTGGTCATGGGCTGGCAAAGTTGCGCCCGGCTCGAAGCCAGTTTAGCTCAGTGGTAGAGCAGCTGATTTGTAATCAGCAGGTCGTCGGTTCAAGCCCGACAACTGGCTCCATTTTTCTCGGATTTTAATCCAGGACGGCTTTCAGGAAGGATGGTGATTTCGCCTGCGGGCTGTCCAGTTCAGTTGCCTCGTGGCTGGACACTGTCCAATTACTGTTTTTGTTTCGACCGGCCTGCACATCCAAGCCCAGCGCGCAGGCTTTTTTGCCTTCCGGCTGGGATTATGCACATGACAGACAATATGCACTTTCCTCGTTTTTGCATTGTCGTCTGCTGCACAGAAACGCCCGATTTTCTTGATGTTCACAACGACTTCTTCCAAACTTATCGCTCTA
>Ga0075522_10000959_pt1 | contig 21654 bp, 20 predicted proteins | sample NGEPerA_FD_74796 | JGI IMG/M metagenome (GOLD analysis project Ga0075522, IMG submission 74796) | Arctic peat soil microbial communities from the Barrow Environmental Observatory site, Barrow, Alaska, USA - NGEE PermafrostL2-A | ecosystem: Environmental > Terrestrial > Soil > Wetlands > Peat ...
ATGTGATTGCCCAAAAACTGAAGGCGCCGTTTAAGTTTTTGCGCAGAAGTCAGAACTCAGAAGTCAGAAGTCAGACCTCTGATCTCCGACCTCCGACCTCTGCCCCCAGCCCGATCTCCGACCTCCGATCTCCGACCTCTGGAAAGTCCTCCGAAGACTTCTGGACGCTCAAGGATGTTTCTTTTGAGGTGAAACGCGGCGAAGTGGTGGGTATCATCGGGCGGAACGGCGCGGGGAAAAGCACGCTGCTGAAAATCTTGAGCTCTCCGAGCCGTCGGCGACGAGCCAGAGGCCGCATCACGGAGCCGACGACCGGGCGCGTGCATTTGAGGGGACGCGTTGCGTCCTTGCTGGAAGTGGGCACCGGGTTCCATCCGGAACTGACCGGGCGCGAAAATATCTTCCTGAACGGGGCGATTCTGGGCATGAGCCGGGCGGAAATCCGGAAGAAATTTGATGAGATTGTGGCCTTTGCCGAGGTGGAGAAGTTTCTGGACACGCCGGTGAAACGCTACAGCAGCGGGATGTATGTGCGCCTGGCGTTTGCCTAGCCGCACACCTGGAACCGGAGATTTTGATCGTGGACGAAGTGCTGGCCGTGGGTGATGCACAGTTTCAAAAAAAGTGCCTGAGTAAGATGGGTGAGGTTTCAAAAGTAGGGCGCACGTTTGCGGATGTCATCTGATCATGCAACGGCTCGAAATTCCCGGAAACAAATCGTTCTAAATGGAAATCTTGTTCGTCGCTCCGCCTGTGTGTCCCATTTCGAGTCAAGTGCGGCATTTGGCGGAAAGGTTCGTCAAGTCATGTCATAAAAACGGCGATTTTTATACAACAAAACAACAAGGTTTCGCAGCAAAACAGAAGTGTTTTGCTCCAGAACAACAGTGTTTTGTTCCAAAGAAGAAGTGTTTTGCTTCAAAACAATAGTGTTTCGTCACAAAACAACAGTGTTTTACTCCAAAGACGAAGTGTTTGAGTCAAAACAACAACGTTTCGTTCCAAAGCAGAAGTGTTTAGTTACAAAACAATCGTGAGTTGGAACAAAACAAAAGTGCTTTGTCGCAGAATCAAAATGTTTTGTTACAAAGCAAAAGTGTTTTGCTTCATAACAACAGTGTTTTGTCCCAAAGAAGAAGTGTTTTGTCATGGAACCAAAGTGTTTTATCACAAAACCTTTTTGAGTTGGGCCTTAAACGGGGCAAAAATGGTCAAAAATGGCGTTTGGAGGCGAAATTATCAGCTTTCTCCCCCAAAAGGCGCAACTGGCCGGGAGCAAGCCCTGCTATTTCCACCTGCTGGCCTTGCAAAACATACTTTTACATGATGTGTCCACATTCAAGTCAATGGCCGGATGCCGGAATGATGGTAATTCGGATGGAAACGACTGTGTTATGAGCAATGACGTCATCATCTCCGTCGAGAATCTCGGCAAGAAATACCGCATCAGCCACCAAGGCGAACGGCAGCGCTATGTCGCGTTGCGCGATGTAATCGCGCAAAAAGCCAAGCGGCTTTTTACCAGAAATCAGAAGTCAGAAGTCAGAAGTCAGACCTCCGCCGCTTCCCCTCTCCGCCTCGATCGGGGAGAGGGCCAGGGTGAGGTGTCGAAACGTCCGACCTCTGATCTCCGACCTCCGACCTCCGGTTCCGTTCCGACCTCCGACCTCCGACCTCCGTCCTCTGGGAAGTCCTCCGAGGACTTTTGGGCCTTGCGGGATGTCAGCTTCGAGGTCAAACGTGGCGAAGTGGTGGGCATTATCGGACGTAATGGCGCGGGGAAGAGCACGCTCCTGAAAATCTTGAGCCGGATCACCGAACCCACTGAAGGACGGGTCACATTGAGGGGACGCGTTGCGTCCTTGCTGGAAGTGGGCACCGGGTTCCATCCGGAACTAACCGGGCGCGAAAACATTTTCCTGAACGGGGCGATCTTGGGCATGAGCCGGGTGGAGATAAGGAAGAAATTTGACGAGATTGTGGCGTTTGCCGAGGTGGAAAAGTTTCTGGACACGCCCGTGAAACGCTACAGCAGCGGCATGTATGTGCGGCTGGCGTTTGCCGTGGCCGCGCACCTGGAACCGGAGATTTTGATCGTGGACGAGGTGCTGGCCGTGGGTGACGCGGGGTTTCAAAAAAAATGTCTTGGAAAAATGAAGGACGTTGCCGGGCATGGAAGAACGGTCTTATTTGTCAGCCACAACATGGCGGCAGTAAAAACCCTGTGCAGCCGGGCATTGCTCTTGAATGAAGGCTGCTTGAAGCACGAAGGTGCCGTGGACGAAATAATATCCGCCTACCTGCAAGCAGGCCGCGACACTGCCAGCGAGCGGGAATGGCCAGACCCAACTAAAGCGCCCGGAAACGAACACATACGCATGGAATGTATCCGAGTGACGCCCCCGCAGAGCGAAACGGACATAACAATTGATACTGGAGCGGTGATGGAAGTCGGGTTCTACAATTTCGAAGCGGGGATTAATCTCGATTGCACTGTCTATCTCTTGAATAATGACGGCTTGGTTCTTTGTGAATCAGGGCGCGTTGTTAGTGATAATGACGACGCGCGTCAAGGCAGTTACCGCGTGGTCGGCCAACTTCCGCCTCATCTTCTGAACGCTGGACGCTACTATCTTAGCGTGCTCTTCGGCAAAGATCAACGCTACCCGTTGTTTCGCTTGGAAGAAGCCGTCGCGTTCACTGTGGAGAACACAACCACTGGGCGAGCAAGTAACATGAGTGTTGCACCCGGCGTCATTCGGCCGATTCTGTCGTGGAGACACGAATTCGTGGAGAAGGGAGGGAATCAGCTTTGAAAGCGAGAATCCAGGCAATCGCTTCCCACCTCCCAGAGACCCGGTTGGCGAACGAGGATTTAGCCCGTGAGTTTGGCGACTGGGATGCGGCCAAGATTTACGAAAAGACCGGCATCAAGGAACGCCGCATCGCAGCTCCTGCTGAATGCGCCTCGGATCTCGCCGTTCAGGCGGCCAAGAAACTTTTTGCGAGCGGGGCATGCGCACCGTCCGATGTTGATTTCCTTCTGTTCTGCACCCAAAGCCCCGACTTCTTCCTTCCGGCGACCGCTTGCACATTGCAGAGCCGGTTGGGGTTGTCCACATGCTGTGGCGCGATAGATTTCAACCAGGGTTGTTCGGGGTTCGTCTATGGCCTGGCGCTGGCAAAGAGCCTGATCGAGGCGGGAACGGCCTCCAAAGTGTTGCTACTCACGGCTGAAACGTATTCGAAGCACATCAACTCGCGGGATCGCAGCGCGAGGACAATTTTTGGCGACGGCGCGGCGGCCGCTCTGCTTTCTGCTGTTGATTCCGAAAGCGATCTCATTGGCCCTTTTGTTTTGGGAACTGATGGACGTGGTGAAAAGGAACTCATCGTGCCTGCCGGCGGGATGCGTAACCGCACCACATCAGAGACGAAAATTGAGAAGGAAGCCGAGGGGGGCAATTGGCGTTCGCTTGAAAACCTTTGTATGAACGGACCCGAGATTTTTAATTTCACTCTCCAGGCAGTTCCATCGGCTGTTCAGCAGTTGTTGCATAAATGCGGGAAAACACTTGATCAGGTGGATTGTTTCGTATTCCATCAAGCCAATGGATTTATGTTGGAGCGGTTACGCGCCAAGTTAAAGATCCCGGTTGAAAAGTTTTGTTTGCACATGGAGTATTGCGGCAACACGGTATCCTCCACTATTCCGATTGCATTGGAACATGCCCTTGGCGAAGGGAAAATACGTCCCGGACAGGATGTCATGCTCGTCGGCTTCGGAGTGGGATATTCATGGGCAGCATGCATGGTCCGGTTTGATGCGTGAACGTGGACGGCTCATAATCACAGGATAACAATTAATTAAAACGATTTTATGAAAAACGAAGCATTTATCGCTCGATTGGCAACTATCCTACAAGTCCCATCGGAAACCGTAACGGAGAACTATACGTTGGATAGTGACAAGTGGGATTCCCTGGCGGTTATGGCAACCATCGCCTTGATTGATGAGCAATATAACATCACCGTCCCAAGCAAGGAACTCGCTAATTGTGGCTCGGTAAAACAGTTGGTCGATTTGATCGCAACAAGGCTGCCACGCGACCCGCAATGACAGTTGGCGAACACGTCGTCCGGAATTATTCCGCCATGAAACCAGAGAACATAGAGCGATTCAAAGACCTAACTTTTGAGGACTTTCGTCGTTTGGCCAAAGATGATACGCTTAGTTCATTCGAAAAGATCGGTTTTCCCAATGCCTATCGCGAGGGAAAAGAAACGACGATCTTTGCAGACATCGTGCGCAAGCTTCCGGCGCTGTTGCAGTCGGGTAAGACCGTCTTGGACATTGGTCCTGGTTGCAGCGGGTTGGCAACGATGATCGTCAATCTCTGCCGCGATCAAGGGCACAAGCTGATTGCGGTGGACTCGCCCGAAATGCTGCGGCATCTGCCATGTGATCCGTTCATCTCAAAAATTGCCGGGCGTTTTCCCGATGGTTGCCCGGAGCTTTTGGCGTCGCAGCATGGCAAAGTCGATGTCATCCTTACTTACAGCGTGTTTCACTATGTCTATGCCGAATCGAATCCGTTTGATTTTCTGGACAAGTCGCTGGCCTTGTTGGCGGAGGGCGGCCAGATGCTCATCGGTGACATTCCCAGCGTGTCTAAGCGCAAGCGGTTTTTTAGTTCGCGTGCCGGCGTCCAGTTTCATCAAGCCTATACCCAGACGGACGAAGTGCCGGCTATCATCCACAACTGCCTCGAACCCGGCAAGATTGATGACGCCGTGATGCTGGGGATCATCCACCACTGCCGCCTGGCCGGTTTCGATGCTTATATTTTACCTCAATCGGATGATCTACCGATGGCCAACCGCCGCGAAGATATTCTCGTCACACGCCCCTAAAATAGAGTTTTTATATGACCAAGACCTCGAAATTAATCCTCGTCGGTGACAGTGCATTTGCAGAAGTTGCTTTTGAGCATTTCACCCACGATTCGCCGTATGAAGTGGTGGCGTTTAGCGTGGAAGCGGATTTCTTAAAGCGCGATTCTTTGTTCAACCGGCCCGTGATTGCCTTTGAAATGCTGGAGCAGACCTTCAATCCGCAAGATCACCTTGTATATGTCGCGGTTCCATACACACAGCTCAACCGCCTGCGAACTCGCCTGGCCCAAGCCGCGAAGCAGAAAGGTTACCGGTTGGCCAGCTATATTAGCAGCGATGCGTGTGTTTGGCCAAATGCCCAGATTGGCGAGCACTGCTTCATTTTCGAGCAAAATGTTGTCCAGCCATTTGTGCGTGTGGGTGACAACGTGGTGCTTTGGAGTGGCAACCATGTCGGCCATCACTCGGTAATCGGGGATAACTGCTTCATTTCATCCCATGTCGTCATCTCCGGCTTTGTCGAAATCGGTGCCAACTGTTTCCTGGGGGTCAACTCGACGATTATCAACAACGTAAAAGTGGGCAAAGACTGTTGGGTTGGGCCGTCGGTTACCATCACCAAAGACCCGCCTGATGGGACAATGTATCGTCCACCGCGTGCTGATGTCGCTCCGATTAGTAGTCTCATCTTCTGCGGGATCAAGAGCTAGCCATGCGTTGGAAGAAACTAGGTTTGGTGTATTGTCCAACAGGTGAAAAGGACTGGGCGCAGTCTCATGCCTATGTTCCAACCACCATCATGCGGGGGGAAGATTGCATTCGGGTATATTTTGCTGCTTGCGACAAACAGAAGATTGGCAGGATCGGCTATGTTGACGTGGACGCCAAGAATCCAACTCTGGTTCTAGGGGTTTCCGAAGCACCTGTCTTGGACATCGGACTCCCTGGCACTTTTGATGACAACGGAGTAACCCCTACATGTATAGTTCAGAGGGATGACGAATTGTGGCTCTATTACATAGGATGGCAATTAGGAGTGCGAGTTCGCTACTATCTTTTCCTTGGTCTGGCCGTTAGTTCCGATGGTGGCGCGACTTTTCGTCGGGCGTTAAATGTGCCGGTTCTCGACCGTAGTGATGGCGAGACATTTGTGCGTTCCGCAGCAACTATTATGTCTGATGGGACCAAGTGGAACATGTGGTATGTTTCGGCGACAAATTGGATAAAATTAGATAACCGCATGGTTCCCACATACCATCTGCGCTTTCTCCAATCGCCAGACGGCATAGTTTGGGGAAATTCAGGAACGCCCTGTCTGGAATTGGGCAACAAAGACGAATATGGCTTTGGTCGTCCCTTTGTGCTTGGTAACGACGGCCAATATCAGATGTGGTATTCCATTCGCAGCGTGAGCAAGGGATATCGGCTTGGTTATGCTGAGTCAGCGGATGGTTTGCACTGGATTCGTAAGGACGGTCAGGTTGGGATTGATGTTTCTCCCACGGGATGGGACTCGGAGATGGTCTGTTTTGCATGCGTGCAGCCAACTCGCCATGGAACTTACATGTTTTACAACGGCAACAACTACGGCGAGACCGGCTTCGGTGTCGCCGTCTTGGAAGATTGAAGCTCTGTGAGAATCCGAAACTACAATGATTCAGCGAGCGCCGATTGGGACGCGTTCGTGGCCCGGTCATCCTCGGGAACGTTTCTCCACACGCGGCGGTATCTCTCTTACCATCAAGAACGGTTCAAGGACGTTTCGTTGATCGTTGAGGATGACGACGGCTCGATTTTGGGGGTCTTACCTGCGGCGCTTGCCCCCCAGAATCCACGGTGGGTGGTTAGCCACCCAGGAATCACTTATGGCGGGTTGTTACATGCCGGCAAGCTCAAGGGTGAACAGATGATTCTTGCATTGGAAATGGTGTGCCAGAACTATGCTGCCGCAGGGTATGAAACTTTGACCTACAAAGCGGTCCCATATATTTACCACCGTCCGCCTGCGTCCGATGATCTGTATGCTCTGTTCAGACTCCGTGCCGTTCGCTTCCGCTGCGATCTTTCCTGCGCCATTGATTTGCAGCATCGGGGTGCCGTTAGTTCAAGACGGATTCGCAGCCTTGAGAAGGCGCGAAAACAGGGCGTGACCGTTCGGGAGGGGGTTGAACTAGCAAGCTTGTTCTGGCCGATTTTGGCGGAGAACCTCGCGCGAAAACATGGCTTGAAACCTGTTCATTCGCTTGAAGAGATTTTGCTGTTACATTCGCGATTTCCAGAAAGCATCGCGTTCGTGGTGGCGTTTGTTGGAGACCAGGCAGTCGCAGGCACCACTTTATACGAAACGGATATTGTCAGCCACGCCCAATACATCGGATCTAGTGAGTTGGGGCAAGCGACCGCCGCCCTTGATGCGACCTTTGACTATTGCATCACACGGGCCCTCGCCAAGGGTCGGCGATACTTCGACTTCGGTGTCAGCACTGTCGAGGACGGCAACGTGCTGAATACAGGGCTTAACAATTTCAAATCCGAGTTTGGTGGAGGCGGTGTGACGCACGAGTTTTACCGGATTAACCTCCCGACGGCCGACCTGTCAGCGCTCAAGGCAGATTAGCAGGCTGTTGAAAAAGTCTTTTTTGGCACAAGAATCATGCAAAAACCCCAATGATTTTGAGGGTCTTTTTTTGAAAACATGGCTTTTTCAATACCCTGTTAGGGGAATGGCTGAACCAAGACCACTTGTCTCAGTTTGTCTGCTCTCCTGGAATCAGGGTGCATTACTCGCGGAGGCCATCGAATCTGCACTGAATCAGGAAGGCGGGCCGATCGAGATCGTCGTGGCAGACGATGCGTCATCGGACGAATCGCCCCACATCATCAGCCGGTATATGAAGCGCTATCCCAGTCGCATTCGTGCGGTTCTCGCCAAGGAGCGAGTCGGTCTGGCACAGAACGCCAACCGAGCACTGCAGCTTTGCCGGGGAGACTATGTTGCATTCCTTGCGGCGGACGACCTCTTTCTACCGGGAAAACTCGCCGCGCAAGTCGCGCAGTTCAGGAACGACTCTTCGGTGGTTCTCTGCTACCACGGCGTAGAGGCATTCGACGATCACACTGGCGGGGTGCTGGCCGCTATGGACACTGACCCTGCGGACACCATGACCTCCGCCGCGGACCTTTTGCGTAAGGGCGGCATTCGGAACGGTTGCTCCGTCGCGGTCCGCCGCACCGCAATTCCCAAGACCGGCTTCGACACAACGCTGAACGGAATGGCGGATTGGTTGTTTCAAATCGAGGTTGCGTTGGCCGGTCGTGTCGGTTGGTTGCCGCAAGTTCACGGCCGGTATCGCCGTCACGGATCGAACATGACGAACCGGTTTGCCGAGTTCGCACCCGAAGCGGAAAGGCTGTTGGATATCCTGCAATCCCGCTACCCTGACCGGGATGACCTGAAACGCGCCGCGTCCGATGCGGCTCCCGGCGTGGCGTTGCGGACGACCCGCGCTTATTGAGATGTCTATCTGGTGAATCACCTAGCAGGCTGTTGAAAAAGTCTTTTTTGGCACAAGAATCATGCAAAAACCCCAATGATTTTGAGGGTCTTTTTTTGAAAACATGGCTTTTTCAACACCCTGCTAGTCGTCAACCATGAAAAACCAACCGCCAAATATCGAAAACTGCCGGATCATAGACCTGCCGAAGATCAGCGATCCGCGCGGGAATCTGACGTTTATTGAAGCCGACCGGCACATCCCTTTTCCAATCAAGCGCGTTTACTACCTATACGACGTGCCCGGAGGTTCCAGCCGGGCCGCCCATGGCCACAAGAAACTGCACCAGTTAATGATTGCGATGTCCGGCAGTTTTGACGTGACCCTGGACGACGGGTCTAGAAAAACCAAGTTTCACCTGAACCGATCCTACTACGGTCTCTATATCACGCCCATGATTTGGCGCGACCTTGATAATTTTTCATCGGGTTCCGTCTGCATGGTGCTTGCGTCAGAACATTTCGACGAGGGCGACTATTACCGTGATTACGGTGACTTTCTGAAAGCGGTGACTCCGCATTAATTAGTTTAAGCATTCTACTTTGCTCCCATGAAAGTTCCCTTCCTTGAATTAAAACCGACCTACCTCGAACTCAAAGATGAGTTTGACGCGGCCTATCACCGCGTCATGGATTCCGGCTGGTATCTGCTTGGCTGCGAATTGGAGGCGTTTGAATCCGAGTTTGCCCAATACTGCGGAGTCAAGCACTGCCTCGGCATCGGCAACGGGCTGGATGCCATCCACCTGATTTTGCGCGGCTACGACATCGGGCCGGGCGACGAGGTCATCGTTCCCGCGCACACGTTCATTGCCACTTGGCTGGGCGTCACCTTTGCCGGGGCCACGCCGGTGCCGGTGGAAGTGAACCCGCAAACTTACAATCTTGATTCCGACCGCATTGAGGCGGCCATCACGCCGCGCACCAAAGCCATCCTCCCGGTGCATCTTTACGGACAGACGGCAGATATGGACCCCATCTTGGAAATAGCGCGGCGCCACAAATTGAAAGTGGTGGAAGATGCGGCGCAGGCGCAGGGCGCAAAATACAAAGGTCGTCGCGCGGGCGTGCTTGGCGATGCCGCCGCCTTTAGTTTTTACCCCGGAAAAAATCTTGGCGCCTTCAGCGATGCCGGAGCCGTCACCACCAACGATCCGCAATTGGCGGAACGCATGGCTCGTTTGCGCAACTATGGTTCCAAGATCAAATATCAGCATGAAGAAGTTGGTTTGAATTCCCGGCTGGACGAACTCCAATCCGCCTTCCTCCGCATCAAGCTCCGCCACCTCGACGAATGGAACGAACGCAGGAGGAAAATTGCGAATTTTTATTTGGATGCGTTAAAATCGGAAATCGGAAATCGGAAATCGGAAATCACGTTGCCTTTCGTCCCTTCGTGGGCCGAGCCGGTCTGGCATCTATTTGTCATCCGCCATCCGCAGCGCAATACGTTGCAACTTAAACTTGGCGAAGCTGGCATCGGCACGTTGATTCATTACCCTGTCCCTCCGCACCGCTCCGGCGCGTATGCAAATTTAGAAGTCAGAAGTCAGAAGTCAGAAGTCAGCCCTCCGCCATCTGATCTCCGACCTCCGACTTCCGACCTCTGGAATCTACCCATTGCCGAGGAACTGGCGAACACCGTTTTGAGCCTTCCCATTGGCCCTCACTTGACTGAGGATCAGCAACAAACAGTGAACGCAGCAATCTTGCGCCTTTGCAGACCATGAGTTCAACCGAGCAACCGTTGGTGACAGTATTTTCTCTTTGTTACAACAACGGTCGCTTTGTTGTTCAGGGTTTGGAGAGCGTTCGCAACCAGACCTACAAAAATATTCAACACCTCATTGCCGACGATTGCTCACAGGACGACTCCGTCAGCCTCGTTGAGGACTGGATTCGTCAACATGACTACAAATGCACTTTCATCAAACGCCCACACAACATAGGCGTTTGTAAAGGAATGAATGAGTTGTTGCGAATGGCGAAGGGAAAGTATGTCGCAAGTGTTTCAGACGATTTGTGGCTCCCTGACAAAATTGCGCGGCTAGTCCAGATCATGGAAAATTCACCTGCCGATGTGGGCGTTGTTTACAGTGATGCTTACCAGATTGATGAGGATGGTAATAAGTTACCGCAAATGTTAATCGAGGCGCATCGTAAGTTTGCTGCTCCTCCCGAGGGTTTTCTGTTTGATGAGCTAATGCAGGGAAACTTCATCTCATGCATGACGGCTTTGATCAGGTATGAATGCTATAAACAGGTTGGCATCTACGATGAAGAACTTTGTTTTGAGGACTGGGATATGTTGATGCGCATCAGTCGAAAATTCCGGTTGATTTACGATAAAGTTCCGTCGGCTAAATACCGCATTGTCTCCACCTCTTTCGTGCGGACAAGGTCAGAGGCCATGGCAAGGTCGAGCGAACTGATGCGGGTCAAATATTTTTTCCACGGTTGGCTGAATACGGAGCAGGGAAAGATGATTGGCTTGGACTTGTATGGAGTTGTGGCACATTCATATCAGTTTGGTTCAAATATTCCATTGCGATGGAAATGGGCGTTGTTAAACATGAACTTCTCTATTAAGACTGTTCTTCTAATTATCTGCTCAAGCTTCGGGCTGCCTTTTGTAAGTTTCCAAAAAATCCTCACATTTGGCGTTCATTTCAAGGAAAAAATCCATGACAATGTTTATTATATTTTCAGAAAATGACCCTTGTATGTTAAAATGATCAAATGAGCGAAGCATATAGACATATAGAATATACTGGCGAGCGCATGGTTCCCGAAAAGGCCGATGCCAAAACTTTTTGGGAGCATATCTACCGATACCGCTTTGCCGCAGCCTTAGTTAAAGGCAAAAAAGTTTTGGATATTGCCTGTGGAGAGGGCTATGGCGCAGCGGCTTTAATCCAAGCAGGTGCGACAAGTGTTATCGGCGTGGATGTTTCTCCCGAGGCGTGCGAACATGCAACTCGGCGCTATGGAATTAAAACTCTGTTGGGAGACGCGCAAAATATTCCTTTGGAGAACGCGTCAGTGGATACAGTAGTTTCTTTTGAGACTATTGAGCATCTAGCCAGACCAGAACAATTTTTGGATGAATGTGTGCGAGTCCTAGCGCCGGGAGGTCAGATAATAATTTCGACGCCAAATCGTGAAGTGTATCTCCAAGATGCCCCTAAAAATCCTTATCATCTCAAAGAAATGAATGAGCAGGAGTTTGTAACACTGCTCGAGGCCCGCTTCTGCCACGTCAGCATCTATACACAGCGCCCGGAATTCGCACGTTGTTGGTCACCTAGGTCGTTTGCTAGTCAGCGCTCCATTTGGCATAAAATGCGTGGATTTGGGAGACTGCGGAGGCTTTTACAAAATGTATGCTGCAGTGAGATTGTTGATTCTGACCTGCTGGATCAAGCCAGAGAAAATCCCATCCAAACAATATTGACCCGTCGGGGCAGGCTCTCTTGCCTGGCGAATCCATTTGCCATTAGACCAAAGTCTAATTGTTCGAGAGAAATGCCAATCTACCTTATAGCCGTGGCATCCCTATAGCATTTTGGGATGGTAACAAGAATCCACAACTGTGCTTCAATAGCTTCGGTGCCGAAAGAGGCCGACCGCATCTTTTGGTCAGTAATGATCCCAACTTACAATCCGAAGGCGGAATATTTGAGTCAAGCGTTGGTGTCCGTTTTGCAGCAGGCTCCCGGCCCGGAGCAGATGCAAATCGAGGTGGTGGATGATTGTTCGCCAGGAACGGACGTGGCCGCATTGGTCAAGTCCATCGCCGGTGAGCGGGTTGAGAATTTATTGAATGCCCAAGATAACCATCATTATTCCGAACTATAATCACGGCAGATTTCTTGACCAAAGGATCAAGTCGGTTCTTGGGCAGACTTTTCAAGACTTTGAAGTGATCATTCTGGATGATGCATCCAAAGACAACAGTCTGGAGATCATCAGCCGCCATCTGGCAGATCCAAGAGTTCGACTCTTCAAGAATGAGCGGAACAGCGGGTCGCCCTTTGTGCAATGGAACAAGGGAATATCGCTGGCAATATCCAAGTATGTCTGGATCGCAGAGTCGGATGATTATGCGGAGCCTGAACTGCTGGAGACCTTGGTGGCCGAGCTGGAACAGCAGCCTTTGGCCGCGCTTGCCTACTGTCAATCAATCAGGGTAGATGAAAACAATGTGAAGACCGGCACCATGCTGGAATGGACCGACGACCTGTTTGGGCCGCGATGGCGGCATAAATTTGTCAATGATGGCCGGGACGAATGCGCGCGCTATCTCCTGTTGCGTTGCACCATACCCAACGCCAGCGCCGTTGTCTTCCGGCGGGACGCCTATCCGCTGGATAACCGTGACGCCGAAAGCATGCATGTTTGCGGAGACTGGCTGACTTGGGCAAAAATATTGCAGCAAGGGAAGCTGGTTTATATTCCGAAAGCACTCAACTATTTCAGGACCCATGCCGCTTCCGCACGTTCTACGACGAAAGTCTGGGACTGGCTGCGGGAAACGTGCCGAGTCCAGAAGCATATCATTGCGCATTCATCACCGTCTAAGGAGGCGGTTACCAAGGCGCAGGCCGGAACGGCGTCCCAGTGGCGCAACCTTACCCGGCACATTCGTAGTATTGGGGATTTCAGAATCGCCTTGGACGCCGCCATGATAATTCCTCATTATCAAAACAAAAGCAGGATTGCGGTTTCTTTGCTCGCGATTCTGGAAATATTAAGCAGTCCTTTTCGCCGGCTGGTTAGAATTTCATTAAATTGGTTTGCACGGCAGGGATAATGAAAATCCAGCACCTTCCCGAATCCTATCTGCCGTGGATGGGGATTTTGTGTGCGGCAGCCTCAACCAGCTCTTTATCTTCCGTTTGTGGGTATGGTTCATCACCACGGAGCAAAATTGCTGCCAGTTGGATGTTTGCACCGGAATTCCTGCCACCATTGAACGGGACATTTTGTCAGGTCGTGACAGAAACCGATGCTGTAATTACACCCGCGCGTTTCATCAAATCGCGGCCAGTTTAAAAAACTATGCGTTTCATCTTTATTTCAACAATGCAAGTTTCCCCTTGGGGCGGCAGCGAGGAGTTATGGAGTCAAGCCGCATTGCGGTTGGGTGAGCAAGGACACGAAATTGCCGCTTCGGTTGTTTGGTGGCCACAACTTTCGCCAAAGATTTTGGAACTAAGTGAGCGAAAAGTGAAGCTCCTGATGCGTAAACCGCCACGTCACGGCACTCTTCCGACACAAGCCTGGCGTCTGCTGGCGCGTCAGTTTGGGTTTGAAAAAAGAGCCGTCAACCGGTTGCACAAGCGAAAGGCTGATCTAGTGGTGATTTCTCAAGGAGGTTGTTTGGATGGTTTGGAGTGGATGAAATTCTGTGAAGAAAACAGCCTGCCATTTGTATCAATTGCCAACATGAACGATGAAGCAAGCTGGCCCAGCGATGAAAAAATCGCCCGGGCAGCGATAGCGCTTCGCGCAGCACGAAAATTATTTTTTGTCTCGCGGCATAATTTGGAGCTTCAGGAATGCCAAATCGGCGAATTGCTGCCAAATGCCACCGTTGTTTGGAATCCTTTTAATGTGCGTGTCAACCAACTTCCCGCGTGGCCAAACGAGAATGGTGCTTGGAAGCTGGCTTGTGTCGCTCGCCTGGAACCCGCCGCCAAAGGACAAGATTTGTTATTAAAGGTCTTATCCCAGCCAAAGTGGAAAGATCGTCCGGTGGAAATCAATCTCTATGGTGCGGGTCATTACGAGCGCAGTTTGAGGCAGTTGGCTAAAAATCTAAATCTTAACAATGTCTGCTTTAGAGGCCATGTAAATGGAGTGGAGAAGATTTGGGAAGAGAATCATTTGCTCGTTTTGCCTTCACGCTGTGAAGGGCTGCCGATCGTTTTGGTAGAATCCATGTGGTGCGCGCGACCAGCCGTGGTCACAGACGTCGGCGGTAATGCCGAAGTGTGTGTGGACGGGGAGACGGGATTTGTTGCAACAGCAGCGACGGTAAAGCTTCTCGATCAAGCGTTGGAGCGGGCATGGGACAAGCGACATGCCTGGCAACAAATGGGCAGAGCAGCGCGGGCGCGGGCAGAGCAGCTTATACCTACGGATCCAGTCGGGATTTTTTGCCAGCAATTGATCGAATGTATTCATATGCAAAAATAGCAGTTGGTGGCATGAAAACCAACCAGCGCAGTCTCTTTGTCGTGGATACTGGAGCACCTTGGGTTCGTTCGTTGCTCCACGCCATGCCGCCGGAGGTGGGGATTTATGGCTTTCGGGTTCGCAATGCCTTTGCGTTTCCGGGCGGCCTGCGCGGACAGTTTCAAAAAGTTGGCCGGAGCGAAAAAGTGACGGAATCGTGGAACGACACTTGGGTGTCTGTTCCTAGTTGGCATAAAGCCTTTGGACTTTCTACATGGCTGGTGACGCGACAGGTGAAAAATGCAATCCGGCGCTTCGGGAAGCCAGACGCCATGCTTTTTACCCTGCCTTGGTATGCCCAAGTTGCCGAGAATTTCACCGGAGTCACCAAGGCCTATTACGCCCATGACACTTTCCGGTTTTATGATTGGAACCGCGAGAAAACCATAGCCTTGGAGGGCCGGTTGCTGCGTAGTTGTCATGTTGGTTTTGGTGTGGCAAAACAGGTGGTGGCCGATTTGCAGGAGATGGCCTCGACGCCAGTGCATTATCTCCCGATGGCTACAACCTGGTTGCCGGGAGCGGGCCACGCTGAAGGTAAAGCAGAGGCAGAAAAGGATTTTGAATCGGTGCCAAAACCACGCGTGGGTTGTGTGGGGCAGATCAACAGCAGCGCCTACGACTGGGAGTTGATTGAATATTTGAGCGTTGGTTTTCCCAATGTGCATTTTGTTTTCATTGGACCGAGATTCAAAGAACAATCAAGCGCGGCAGCGAATCGCATCGAGGCGGTTTTTGCCCGCTCCAATGTCCACTGGCTCGGCCCCAAACCCCATACTCACCTGCCCGCCTATTTGCGGCGGTTTGATGTCTGCATCAACCCGCTTTGCGTCAGTGAACATAACCACCGGCGTTCCCCTTTACGATTGTTTGATTACCTAACCACCGACCGCCCCATTGTCAGCACATCCATTGCCGAGGCATTTAACCATGTGCCGCATATCCGCATTGCCAAGAATAAGGAGGAGTTCCGCCGATTGCTGGACGAAGCATTGGCGCTACAAGAGGCGCCGGATTTGGAGCGCCGCCGGGATTACATCGCGGCGAACACCTGGCACGCCAGAGCCGAAGAGTTTTGGAGACGCGTTGGCTTTGAGTCAGTTAACAACACTGGCAAACCCGACACAGAATGAAACTCACCGCTAAAATCCAGTCCGTAGCAACGAACCCGGCCATGCTTCTTGCCTACTCGCGTTGGATTGGCGCGAAGGTTTTCTCCGGCAAGCCACCACGGCTTACCCTACCCGGCGGAGCAAAAATAGGTGAATGGCTTTCGTTTTCCGAATATTGGAGTTTCCAGAACATTATCCCGGAGCCGGAACGACTCTTCGTGGAGCGGTGTTTGTCCAAGAAAACGGAGGGAATGGCGTTTGACATCGGGGCCAATTTGGGAGCCTTCACTTGCCTGATTGCCTCGCTCGGCCACACTGTGCATTCATTTGAGCCGATCCCGGAGACATTCTGCCGGCTCAAGAACAACGTAAAAGCCAATGGATTGCTGGATCGTTGCCGCCTCAACTGTCTTGCCGTGGGGAAGGAACAAGGCTTGGTTGCGTTTCACATTCAGGAAAATTCGCCGGCCACCAACCGCATGGCCATGCCCGGCGAGAAGTCTTTTGACAAGGCGAGAAGCATGCAAACTGTTGCGGCCATTGACTTGGATAGATATTGCCAATCCCAAAATGTCGAATCCATTGATTTTCTCAAAATTGATGTCGAGGGCATGGAGCCGTATGTGCTGCAAGGTGCCTCCGCGCTCTTGAATTTAAGGAGAATTGCAGCGATTTTGATCGAGATATGTCCCGTAAATTTGCGGTCTGTCGGACTCACGCCGACGGATCTCTATCGTGAATTTGAAACCGCTCACTATTCCCCGTATGTCTTGAATGAAGATGGCAGACCGGGCGTGAAACTTTCACTCGCACAAATTGAGGCAATGTCCTTGGCTAACGTTGCGTTGCTCCCCGATGTCTGATCCAAATCACATCTGCAAATCCCTTCGCGTCACCTCCGTCATCGCGTCGCTTACCGCAGGCGGCATCGGCCCGGTGTGCCATTACGCGGCGGAGGGCATGGCGAAGCTGACGGATTGGCAGGTGACGTTGCTTAGCCTGCACGATCCCGCCAGTGAGTTCACCGATCAAGCCAGCGGGTTGCGCATCGTATGTCTCGGCCTGGACGGGAATTGCGCACGGCTGTTTCTTCAGTGGCTTGCAGCCAACCCGCAGGATTTGATTATTACCAGCGGTGTCTCGCGCATAGAACCAGCCTATCGCTTTATACCGCCGGTCACGTGTCATGTGTTGCAAATTCATGATTCCGGACGGCGGTATCGGGATGTGGCGGTGCGCCACGCACCGTGGATTGATGGCATAATCTGCGTGGGGCAACATATCGAAGCGCGTTTGCAGAAAAGCCTCGATGAAGTCGGGTTCAAAGGCATCTTGCGCACCGTGCATAATGGCGCAAATTTCCCGCCGGTAAAATCACGACAGCCATATCATGGCCCGCTACGCCTTTTGTTTATGGGACGTGTCGAAGCCCTCAAGGGTGTGTTCGACTTTGCGCCATTGCTACAGCGGCTCAAGAAGCTTGGTGTGCCGGTTGAGCTGAATATCGTCGGCGGGGAAAACGAAGCGCTCCGACGTCAGTTTCAACACAAAGGTCTGGCCGGTTGTGTTACTTGGACTGGCCGCGTGCCACACGAACAATGTTATGACATCGCCGCCGAGTCGGACATTTTCCTCATGCCCACCCGTAAGGAATCCTTTGGCATGGTCACTATTGAGGCCATGAGCATGGGCTGCGTGCCGATCGCGTATGACATTCCCTCCGGCAGCACCGAAATCATTGAGCACGGAAAAAGCGGACTGCTGGTTCCACTCGGTGACATTCGCGCCTGGGCAGAACACCTTCGCCGTCTTGACCACGGCCGCAATCGTCTCGCTGAACTCTCCACCGGGGCCATTCAACGCGCGCGTGGCACTTTCAACGCGGAGACGATGGCCGGCAACCTGTCCGCTTACTTAAACGACGTGTTGATAAATGCGGCAAGCCATCCGGCCAAACGCGAATCTGGCCTGCCACCGGAAGAACCAGCCGTTTATATTCAGCCGGCGCGCGGCTACCAGAGGCTGCCGGCGGGATTGCGTGAATGGATCCGCAACCAGGCTGGTGCCAATCCTAAATTTGCCCACTGGCTGCTCAATCGGTGACAATTGAAACTGATACTTAAAACTTTACAATGAGCATCAAAAATTTCATTGACGAACATATTCCAAACGTAGCGCGGAGTTACCGTTTTTTTCGAGATCAACGCGTCTATGCTCGCCGGAGAATGCGCAGCACTAATTTGGGTTTTGATTTTATTGGAGTTGAGGGGATAGCCGATTCTCGGTCGTCAACCGGAGAATTAAAATTGCTCCAAGAATTGCTTTTGGCAACAGACGTGTTCGTGGATGTGGGGGCAAATTGCGGACTGTTCGCCTCGGTTGCCTGCAAGGCGGGAGTCCGAACACTGGCCTTCGAGCCCAATCTTGAGAACTACAAGTTATTGCTTCAGAACCTGCATCACAATAAATTTACGAAGGTTGAGGCATTCATGGTCGCCTTGAGCAACAGTTCAGGCGTCCTTCCACTTTTTGGCGGGGGTGAAGGCGCCAGCCTCAAAGCCAATTGGGGAGGGATGGCAAGCACTTATTCCAGATTGGTTTCGGTCAACACCTTGGACAGCCTTGTGGGAACAAGATTTCTGCAAGAGCGGTTGCTGATCAAAGTGGATGTTGAAGGCCATGAGTTCGATGTGATACAGGGTGCCACGGGATTATTGAAGCGCTGCCCAGCACCGGTATGGCTCTTGGAACATGGATTTACGGAAAACTTCGCCGGAAAAATCAATCCGCACTTTCAAGAACTGTTTGAACTATTCTGGCAGCAGAGATATGTGTGTTTCACGGCGGACAACGAACGTCGCCGGGTTATGCGCGGGGATGTGAGTCGCTGGCTTGCGCAAGGCGTTCGTGACTTTGGTTATTTGAATTATATGTTCATCAAGGATTCGATCAGCGGCTAAATAGCACTCAACAGATTTTTGAAGTTCACAATTCGCATGAAGAATACCAAGGAAGCGAAAGCGGCAGTTCGTTTTTTAATCGCTGTGTTGCACAGGTTGCCCCCCGTTTTCACAATTTGAAATTTGTTTTGTCTCAAAAAGGTTCCCGCGAGCATTTTCTTGCGGCGCGTGCTCTGCATCGCCAAGGAATGCTGGCGCAAATGGTGACGGAGTGGTATGCACCGCTTGGTGGTGCTGCCCGGTTCTTCGGTAATTCACGCTGGCGAACTCTTTCCCGCGCGTTTTCAGCCCGGTCTGACGAGTTGCCCGGTGAGATGATCGCGGCGTTGAACTTTGTTGGTTTCAAAGAACGCGTTCGGGCGCAAATCGCAAAAAGAATGGGCGGTGTAGCCGAGGCAACCTTGCAAAGCGACATTGAATACGCTTCGGCTGTCGCGCGATTACGATTGCCAGATCATGACGGTTTTTTTGGCTATTCGTATGCTTCCTTGGAGACGATGCGTGAAGAAAAGGCAAAAGGCAAATTTTGTGTTCTGGACCAGATTGATCCCGGCGAGAAAGAACATGAAATCATCCGGGAAGAACAATCCCGGTGGCGTAAATTTGTGATTCGACCGGATGAGAAAATTCCCCGGTCAGTTTATGATCGTCTTCATGAGGAATGGTCGTTGGCTGATGTCATTATCGTAAATTCAGAATGGTCGCGGCAATGCAACTTTGAAAAAGGGGCGCCAGCGGAAAAGATGGTGATTCTGCCATTGGCTTATGACTCGAAAGTCAGCAGTCCGAAATTTCCGCACAATGCTGATTTGAACCAGCCAGTCCGGGTTCTCTGGGTTGGGCGCATCACCCTTCAAAAGGGAATTCAATACCTGATTGAAGCGGCAAAGATATTGTGCGGCAAGCCGGTGGAATTTCTGATAGCGGGCGAACCAGCCATCACCCACACCGCCATGCGTGAGGCCCCTAAAAACATAAAATGGCTTGGGAAAATAACCGGCCAACAAAAAGCAAGCCTTTACTCATCCAGCACGGTGTTTGTGCTGCCCACGCTCTCGGACGGTTTTGCGCTGACGCAATTGGAGGCGATGGCCTACGGGTTGCCGGTGATTGCCACACCGAATTGCGGGCGGGTGGTGGAAGATGGCAAAACCGGCTTCATCATACCACCCCGCAACCCGCTGGCACTGGCGGAGGCGATTCTAAAATTCACCGCTGACCGCAACTTGTCCGCCGCGATGGCTCCCGCCTGCCGCGAAGCGTTGAACGCGTATTCCATTGATGCCTACGGACGGCGGTTGGTGGAGACGATCCAGAAACATTCAGAGCGGAGTTAAGAATGTCCGTTGTGTCGTCGTCTTTAGTTTTGTAGCCTTCAAGTTCATGTTTGAAACACTTGTAATTTTGCCGGCAGCTTTCTGGGTGGTTGTCAGTTTGCTGGTGGTCGGTTCTTTTCTGGCCGTCGGACAGATCAAAATCGGCCTGGGTCTGCCCATGCTGGCGGTTTTGGGCACAGTGGCCGTCTGGTATGTGGGGGACGTGCTTTACAACGATTATCTTGGCGATTATGCGCATGAGTTCAACTCCACGACGCTGGCCATCGCCTGGTGGGAAGTGGCGTGGTTTCTGGTGGCGTTCCTGGTTTTGACGCCCATGGTTCACCGGCTGATCAACCGACGATTTGTTCAGAGTGGCAGCCAGGCTTTTCGGATGTTGCAGGCCGGTGCCGACCAGCCGGCGTTTCAATTGCATTTGAACCAACTGTTTTGGGGCTGCGCGGTGGTGTGGCTGGTGCTGGCCGTGCTGGGCATCATTCGGGTGGGCATTCAGGAAGCACCCTATTATTTTTTCCCGTTTCTGGGCCACAAAGCCGATCCGTGGGGGCGCGGCCAGATCGGCGGCGGCATTGACGCGCTGCTGTCGCTGGCGTCCTATGTTCAAATTTTTGTGGCGGCAACCTTTGGCGTGGTGGCCGCCCTGGTGAAAAACCGGTGGGTGCGTTTACTGGTCCTGGCCGGGTGTCTGCTGGTCTGGCCGTATTACATTTTTGACCGCACGCGCAATTCCATGCTGGCGGTGGTGGTGCCGGCGATGCTGGCCTGGGTGTTCCTGCGGTTGCGGGGCGGCGCATGGAAAAAGACGGCGGTGCTGCTGGCGTGCTTTTTATTGGTCAATGCCTGGTTTGGGTTTGTGATTGCCAACCGTTCCCAAATGTCCATCGCCGCCGCCATCAAACAAGTGGGTTTCAGTTTTAACAAGGACGAGGACGTTCACCATCTGGGGTTGAATATGTATGAGGAACTGTGCTGGATCAACAAGTTCAAGAGCGATGGTTCATTTAATCCGACATGGGGGCAGGAATACTTTGCCGAAATTGCCAATCCCATACCGCGCAGCCTCTGGCCGGGGAAACCGACGATTGGTTTGGATTATTCCATAGCGCGCGGCCAGATTTTTATTGGTGAAGATGGGACAGTAAGCGCCACCATCGCGACCGGGTTGATCGGACAAGGGGTGGTGAATTTTGGGCGGATTATTGGCCCGGCCTTTGCAGCGCTGCTCATGAGTCTCTGGGCGGCCGGGCTGGCGCGTCTGGACTTGAAAGGACAGAAAGTGGGGCGCATTCCGCTGTTTGTCTTGGGGCTGATCCTGACTTTTAATCTGGGACGTGACATTACTTTGATCACGCTTTACACCTTTATTTTTGGGCTGGCGATAGTCTGGTGGGTGGACCGTTACAGCCGGCCGCCGGCTCCCGGTTTTTGCGCGCCCTGCCGGCGGCGGGCGGCGGAGGCCAGAGGGCAGAAGCCAAGTGACAGCGGGCGGCGGGCGGCGGGCGGCGGGACGCAGACGGAAGACAGAGGGCAGAGGACGGAAGCCAACTCCCATCGGG
>Ga0075522_10000960_pt1 | contig 21648 bp, 14 predicted proteins | sample NGEPerA_FD_74796 | JGI IMG/M metagenome (GOLD analysis project Ga0075522, IMG submission 74796) | Arctic peat soil microbial communities from the Barrow Environmental Observatory site, Barrow, Alaska, USA - NGEE PermafrostL2-A | ecosystem: Environmental > Terrestrial > Soil > Wetlands > Peat ...
GCCCAGCACCGGTCCGACTGGCGAAAGCGATGTTTTAAAAAGACTTAGACTCAAACGCGAACAGGAAGACAAATGAAAATCAAAAATTTAGCATTAACTCTCCTGGCCATTGCGGCCATGAACCAACTGGCCCTCGGTGCGGAAATAGACACCAACGCCTCGGCCGCCCCCACTAACGCGCCCGCCGCCTCCGCCAGCCAGGCGGTGGCCGCGTCCACCAATCAAGTTGTGGCCGCCGCGCCCGATATCAGCGAGCCGCCGCCCGCCCCGACGACCAATGCGCTGCGCATGAATTTTCAAGATGTGCCTTTAAACACCGTCCTCAATTATTTAAGCGCCAAGACGGGATATGTCATCGTCTCGGATGTGGAACTGCACGGCAACGTCACCATCGTGAGCGAACAGCCTGTCAATACCAATGAAATCTTCGACCTGTTGAGCGGCGCGCTGGCCAAAAATAATTACAATGTGGTTCGCAATGGCCGCATTCTCACCATCACCACCTCGGACACCGCCGCGACCTCGGGGCCGGTCAAAGAAGTCATCAAGGCCGAGGATGTCCCTCTGAGCGACCAAATCGCGACGGATATTATCCCGGTTCACACTCTCGCGCCGGTGCAGTTGATTAAAGACCTGGAGCAACTGATCCCGTCCGGAGCCAAACTGACGGCCAACGAAGCCGGCAACGCCGTCATCATGACCGGACGCCAGAAAGACATTCATCATTTCGTCGAGATCGTCAATGCGCTCGATGGTTCCAGCGTGGCGGATGTGGCGGTGTTTCCGCTCGATTACGCGGACGCCAAATCGGTTGCGGCGGAGTTGAAGGAAATCTTTCAAAGCCCGGACTCCTCGGTGGCTCGCTCGGATGCGCGGCAGCGTTTTCGGGGCGGCGGCTTTCCCTTTGGCGGCGGAGGCGGTGGCGGTGGAACTGACAATAACGCCGAGTCAAAAAATGCAGCCAATAAAGCGGTCTTTGTCTCCGACGACCAAATGAATGCGGTGGTGGCGAGCGCTCCGCCGGATTACATGCAAGGAATCACCAATATCATTAAACAGTTGGATCAGCCGAGCCAAAATATTACCGAAATGCGGGTGTTTCATCTCACTTATGTTGATCCTCAGGAGATGGCCGATGAGTTGTCCACCCTCTTCCCCGACGACACCAAAACAGACCAGAACACTCGTTCCCCGGGTTTTCGTTTTACGCCGCCGTGGATGCAGCAATCCACTCCGACCTCCTCTGCCAGTGAGCGCATGAAGGTGCAGCAGCGCGTTGTCACCGTAGCGGACCGGCGCACCCAGTCCATTATTATCACCACGTCCAGGGACTTGATGGTGGAAATCGCCGGGGTTATCACCAACCTGGATTCCAATCCCTCGGGAAGGCAAGTTGTCACGGCCATTGATATCAACAGCGCCGATCCCGCCGCCGTGGAAGCGACCATGAATGGGCTTTTCCCCAACTCCCAAAACAAGGCTGCCACCACGACCAGCGATGCTCTCGCCGCTCGAACTCAGAGCACGGCCAACCAACAACAATCGTCCACTTCCTCGACCAGCGGATTCGGGACGAGCGGCTCGGGCGCCTCCGGCCTGCGCTAAACTAAACTTTTATGACAATCAAAACTTTGACCCTCTGCCTCTGCTGCTTGACTGCTTTGCCGCTCTGGGCGCAGAGAAGCACCGGCGGTTCTGGATTTGGCGGCGGCGGAAGCCGGTCCTCCACCGGCTCTTCCTCTTCAAGCGCCAGTTCCGGAACGATAGACCGTCCCGCTAATGGGATGGTGGGCACGCCCACTTATTATGTGGACCCGGATTCGCGCCGGCTGTTTGTCATCGCCGACACGAACACCACGGCGTCGGTGATGCAGGTCATTTCGAATTTGGACCGCCCCAAGCCACAGGTGCTGATCAAGGTCATTTTCCTGGAAGTCACTTATAACAACGGCTACGACGTCGGCCTGGAGGGCGGGGTGACCAAACGGATCAATTCGACCACCACCGTCAATGCGTCCAATCTTTTTGGCCTGGCGCAGCAGGGAATCACGCCGACTTCGGGGGTCAATACTTTGCCCGGCGCGGGTCTTTATACCATCGTGGGCAACGATTTTTCGGCGACGATCCGCGCCATCCAGGAGGTGGGCAAGGTCGAAGTTCTCTCCCGTCCCACCATCCTGGCCCGCAACAATCAGCAGGCCACCGTCGTGGTCGGCCAGCAAGTGCCGCTCGTCACGGGCGTGAGCTATGACACCTTCGGCAACGAACACAGCACGATCTCATATCAAAACGTGGGCGTAATTCTGCAGGTGACGCCGTTTATTACTTCGGATAACATGGTGGAAATGATTCTCGCGCCGCAAATCTCCAGCGTGGCCAACCAATCGACGCAAATTTCTTCCGGCACCAACGGCAGTTTCAGCACCCCTTACATTAATATTGAATCGGCCAACACCGTGGTCGTCACGCCCAACGGACAGACGGTGGCCATCGGGGGGCTGATGCAAAACAGCAAGTCCACCACCGACAGCAAGATTCCTCTATTGGGCGATATTCCCGGCATTGGCCTCCTCTTCCATCACAAAGTCAAAGCCGTGACCAAAACAGAGTTGATTATTTTTCTCACGCCGTATGTGGTCAAGACGCCGGATGACCTGGCGCGGATGACGATTGATGAACGGTCCCGGGTCGAGATGGCGCCGAAATCATTTACCGAAAAAGAATACCAGGAATATCTCGCGCCGCAGCCCATGGCCCCCGAGCCAGCGCCCAGGGATCCTCATTCCCATCCTTAGCATGATGACCCGGCGCAGTTGGGCGGTTTACGGGATGCTGGTGGCCATTTGGGCCACGCTGATGGTTTGGCAGGCGGCCGAACATCTTCGCGCGCGGCACGCCTTCCAAAACATGTTGATTGACCGTGGGCGCTCCATTTCGACGACCTGCGGTTTGTTGATGCGGTCACGCAGTTTTTTTGGCGTTATTTACAAGGAACGCCTTGAAGCGGCCCTCAATGAATTAGTTGACACCAACGAGCTTCGCGCCGTCCAGTTGCTGAATACCAATGGGGACGCGGTCGCTTCGGCTGGCATTCCGTTTGAGTTGCCGCCCCGCAGCGAACTGCAAGGCGGCGTGTTGTGGGAGGATGGAACAGTCATCATGGAGAATCCGGTGGACTTGGGAACAAACGTGCCGCAGTTGGTTTTGCCGAGGGAGGAATTGCGGTCATTGCAAACCAACCGGCCGGCCGTCGCGGAGAGCGCCAGCATCCCGCATACCGCCGTGACCAACACCAATGCGCCTGGCCGCCGCTTTGATTGGCGTCGCGGAGGCCGTCCTTATTGGATGAAGGATGAGGAGTATAAGGAACTGATCCAAAAAAAGGGGGCGCATACGTTTGTGATTGTCATGTCCACCCAGATGGCCCACCAGGCGGCCCGTTATGATCTGTGGATGAGAATGGTCATCGGGTTATTGGGGACGATTGCGGTGGCAGGGTATGGTTTGGCGTGGCGCAGCCTGGCGAAAACCTCCGAGCTGCAACTCCGGCTGGTGCGGGCCAGCGAGTTGAATCTCCACCTCAAAGAAATGAATCTGGCCGCCGCCGGCCTGGCCCATGAAACCCGCAATCCTCTCAACATCATTCGCGGCCTGGCCCACTTGATTTCCAAGCAGCAGGATGCCTCGACGGAAATTCGCGGCAAGTCCAAGGAAATCATCAACGAAACCGATCGCGTCACCGCCCAATTAAATGAGTTCATCAATTACTCGCGCCCGCGCGAAGTCCGCCGCGCCGCGACGGATCTCAACGCCGTGGCCGGCGAAGTGGCGCGGACGTTGAACTACGATCTCGAAGAAAAAGGCATCAAGCTGGAAGTCCACATCGAATCGATGCTCATCGAGGCGGATGAACAGCTTTTGCGCCAGGCCCTCTTCAATCTTGTCCTCAATGCCATCCAGGCGGTGCCCGCTCAAGGGGCCATTCGCATTCGTGCCGCCAAACGCAATAATGAGGAAGCGTTTATCGACATCTCCGACAACGGACCGGGAGTCACCACGGAAAATCGCCCCGAGATTTTCAAGCCGTACTTCACCACTCACCAGGAGGGCACTGGACTTGGCCTGGCGGTCGTGCAACAAATCGTCCTCGCCCACGGCTGGGAGATCGAATGTCTCCCCAACGAACCGTCCGGCGCGCTTTTTCGCATTTCGCACGTCAAGGTGAAAAGCTAGATCGCGTGCCGCCGGAATCCTCCAATTTGCCTGCCCCCCGCCTGCTCATTGTCGATGACGACGCCGCGCAACGCAGCCTGCTTGATTCCTTCCTGGCCAGCCAGGGATTCGACACCGTTCCCGTCTCTTCCGGCGAACGCGCGTTGGAAGTTTTGCGCGAACAAAAGATCAACATGATGATTTCGGACGTCCGGATGCCGGGCCTCTCCGGGCTGGAAACCCTGCGCAAAGCGCGGCAGGAGCACGGCTCGTTTCCCGTTCTGCTCGTCACCGCCTATGCCGATGTGCGCGACGCCGTGGGGGCAATTCGTGACGGCGCGGTCAACTACCTTTCCAAACCGATCGACCTGGACGAATTGCTCGCCTCCGTCCGCCAGGCCACAGGCTTATCGCAGCGCGCGCCGCTCAAGTTTGACGCGGGCAAACAATTGCCGCCCCACATCATTGCGGCCAGCCCGCTGATGCAGGCGCTCTTCGGCGATGTCTCGCTTGTCGCCGCGTCCGAAAGCCGGGTGCTCATCACCGGGGAAAGCGGGGTGGGCAAAGAAGTGGTGGCCGACGTGATTCACGCCTGGAGTCCGCGCGCGGCTGGCCCGCTGATCAAAGTCAATTGCGCCGCCATCCCGGAAACTCTGCTCGAAGCCGAACTATTCGGCCACGAGAAGGGCGCATTCACCGGCGCAGTCGCCCAGCGCATTGGCCGCTTTGAAAAAGCGGACCGGGGCACCATTTTTCTGGACGAGATTGCCGAGATGTCCTCACAACTCCAGGCCAAGCTCCTGCGGGTCGCCCAGGATGGCCGTTTCCAGCGCATTGGTTCGAACACCGAGCTTAACGTCAACGCCCGCATCCTCGCCGCCAGCAATCGCAACCTCGAGGAAGAAGTCAAAGCGGGCCGTTTTCGCGAAGACCTTTTCTATCGCCTCAACGTTGTCGAGCTCAACGTCCCGCCCTTGCGCGAGCGGCGCGAGGACATCCTGCCGCTGGCGGTCAAATTGCTTGACGGTTTCACGCAAGGCCGCGTGCGGCTCTCGCCCGCTGTAGTGGACTGCCTGCAAAGCTACCCGTGGCCCGGCAATGTGCGCGAACTCCGCAACGCCATGGAACGCGCAGCGCTGCTTTGTCGCGGAGAACTGATCGTTCCCGACCATCTTCCCGCCCGCATCCGCCCCGGGGCGCACTCGGCCTCTGCCGCCGAATCCGTCGATGCGCAACGGCTGGAAGAAATCGAATCACACGCGGTCCTCCAGGCCTTGCGCAAGCACGATTTCAACCGCACCGCGACGGCCAAGGCCCTTGGCATCAGCCGTCGCGCTTTGATCTACAAGCTGCAACGATTGCGCGAGCTTGGCTCCGCTGTGGACGCCCCTCGATAGACGCTCGCTACTGGACTTGGAGCAGGCTTGAACGTTCCCCCTCCATAATTGGAATGGTCAGAGAGGCGGATTTTAATCCATCTGCCGAGGCGGTTAATCGGATTGTTCCTTTGTTTGACGTTGCTTTGATCATGGCCGCGCATTCCCCTTTGAAAGCGCGGCGCTGCGGGGCTTGAAACGATTCGTGGCTGGAATTGTCGGCGTTATCCACGGCGGCAATCACCCCGGGGCCGCTCAAGTCGAAGGTGATCAGATTGTCCGCCGTGGGCGCCGGCACTCCGCGCGCATCCACGACTTGGGCGCGAACCTCGGCCACTCCGTCCCAATCGGCCCGGACGGCGCGTTTGTTTGCTGTCAAAACGATTTGAGCCGCCGGGCCTGCGGTGCGAAGGGTGTTTTGAGCAACGACCCGTCCGTGGTTGCGGCCAACGGCGGCGAATTCGCCCGCCTCAAACGGCACGGTCCAAATCCGGGGCGACGCATCGGCGGGAAGTGTTTGCGCCCCCAATGACCGTCCGTTAATCCGCAGTTCTACCTCTTCGCAATTGCTGTAAACCTCGACTGTTTCCGCGCGCGGCGCCGGTTGGACAGGGGTCCAATCCGCAAATAATGTTTGACCCCGATCCAGCGGCGCAAATCCCGGGTCGCCGGATTCCGCGCTTTCGCGGGCGCGGCGGCGGGCAATGAAGACCATCGGTTTGTCTGACCACCATGATTGGCGTTGAAACGCCAATGGCTTGGGCCAGCCGCAGCGATCGAGCAGACCGGAGCCCGCCGCGATAATCGGCCAGCGCCGCGATTCGCCGAGGTAATCCACGCCGCTCCAGAGGAATTGTCCCGCGTGCTGGGGATGGTCGCGGCACTCCAGCCAAGTGGCGCGGTCCTGGCGTTGTTCGGTCCCGAGGATTTTGCGCGACGGGCGCGCGCGCTGGGCGGCCAGCAGTTCGTTGTCGCGGTAATTGGTGCCGATGACATCAAGCAAATCCGCCAGGCCATTGGTGTAGTCGCCGCTCACGTTGGGCCGAAAGAGGGCCTGCGTGACCGGGCGGGTCGGGTCATTTTCGCGGCAGACCTCCACCAATCCCGCGAGGATGCTAAAAGCCCGGGCCGCGTGGGGGGTGTCATGGATTTCGTTGCCGACGCTGTAAAAAATAATGCTTGGATGGTTTCGGTCGCGCTGAAGGGTGTCGCGGGCATCGAGCTTCGACCAGCCGGTAAAATAGAGGTGGTAATCGAAAGGATTTTTCCCGACGGTCCAGCAATCGAAAAATTCGTCCATGACCAAAAAACCCATGCGGTCGCATAAATCGAGAAAGTCCGGCGCAGGCGGATTGTGGGCCGTGCGAATGGCGTTGACACCCAAGTCGCGCAAGGCGCGCAGGCGGCTTTCCCAAACGTCCAGCGGGACGGCGGCGCCGAAGCAACTTCCATCCTCGTGCAGGCAAACGCCTTTGAGTTTGAAGTTCCGGCCGTTGAGCCAGAAGCCAGTGGCGGAGTCAAAATGAAATTCACGGATGCCGAAGGAAATGGTCACGGCATCCAAGGTGGAGTTGTCCCCGCGCAATGTGACGCGGGCCTGGTAAAGCGCCGGATGATTCACATCCCACAGCCGGGGCTTTTTCACCTTCGTTTCGAGAGTCAAAGACATGGCGCCTCCAACCGGCACATTCTGCGCCGGAGTGGACGCCTTTCCAACGGTACGCCCTTTTTCGTCCACAATTTCCAATTCCGCCGACACCTTGGATGCCGCACCCGAATTGTTGGTCACATACGGTTGAACCTTCACCGTCGCCTGTAGCGCAGAAACTTGCGGCGTTGTCACAAAGACGTTTCCTGGCTCGAGATGAACCGGATCGACCAGCAGCAGATGGACGTGACGATATATTCCAGCGCCCGCATACCAGCGCGAGGCAGGCTGCTGGGAGGTGTCCGTCCGCACAGCGAGCACGTTCGTCCCGCCTCCAAAAAAAAGATGCCCCGTCAGATCGTCCATAAAACTGACATAACCGGAGGGTCGGTGACTGAGATGATGACCGTTGATCCAGACATCACTGTTGGCCATGACGCCGTCAAATTCGACCAGCACGCGGCGCGTGGCGTCGGCTTGCTGCAGCGCGAAGTCTTTGCGATACCAGCCAATGCCGGAAGGCAGAAACGCGCCCGCTCCGCCCGCCGAGTTGGTTTCCTCGAAGGGGCCGGCAATGCTCCAATCATGCGGCAGATTCACCTGCTGCCAGGACGCGTCCTGAAATTCTGGACGTTCCGCGCCTGGCGGATCGCCTCTGGAAAAACGCCAGTCCGCGTCGAAGCCAACCGCCTTCCCCAGGCAGCTTCCTGACAACAAGGCGAGGCCCAGAAATAAAATTTTACGTTTCACTTTTCACGTCCTCGGCGGACCGACGAACACGGAGGCGAGGAGAGGGGATGAATGGGATTCATGGGATAATATTACCTTTCGACGGCTTTGCCGTTGAGAGTGACGTCCACCAGGCGCAAGGCGGGCGCGTTGCGAATGACAAACCCATCCTCGGCTTCGATGGAAACGTTTTCCAGGGTCACGTTCTGGATCGGGATGGAAGGCAAGCCGACGATGTTTCCGGCTGACCCGCAATGGCGGGCGGTTAAACCGCGCACGGTGATGTTGCGCACCACAGGGGTGCCTTTGCCGGCGGGGGGCATGGCTCGAAACTCCTCGGGCAGCCACATGGCATTATGGGCGTCCATGTTGAACTCGAAGACGGCGCGAACATTGTCGGCCTCGATGTTGTCATATATAATGTCCTCCACGACGCCGCCGCGGCCCATCCGGCTTTTGCAGCGCACCACACAACCGCAATTACCGTCCGCGCGGCAGTTGGAAACCCGGACGTGGCGAATGCCGCCGGACGTTTCACTGCCTATGACGACCATGCCCGCCGCATAACCCACATGGCAGTTGCGAACGATCACGTTTTCGGTGGGACGATTGACGCGCAGGCCGTCGGCGTCCCGGCCGGATTTAAGGCAAATGCCATCGTCATCACAGACGATATCGCAACCGTCAATGGTCACATTGCGGCTCGAATCAATGTCAATTCCATCCGAACTGGCCGCATGGACTGGAGTGTGCGGATTGCGGATGGTGAGATTGCTGACGACAACGCCGTCGCAGTAAGTCAGTTGCACGGTCCAAAAAGCGGAATTGCGGAGCAACAGGCCCGAGATGGAGACATTGGTGCCGCCCATGATATGGATCAATCGTGGCCGTGGGACCTTGAAATGCGGATCTGTGCCGTCGAGTTCATTTTCACGAGTGGTCCAATAGACTTTCCACCACGGCAATCCTGCGCCGTCAATAATCCCGGCGCCCGTAATGGCAATATTGTTGACATTTTGGGCGTTGATCAAGGCGGCGGGCCATTTCATTTCCAGGCCGGCGATGCGCGTGGCGATCCAGGGATAGTCGTTGGTATTTTGCGAGCCAAGAAGCATCCCGCCCTCGTCGATCTTGAGAGTGACGCCCTGCTTGAGAAAAATCGAACCGGTGACGAAAGTGCCTTTCGGAACCAGGACGATGCCTCCGCCTTGTTCGGCACAGCGGTCAATGGCTTGCTGAATGGCGCGTGTATTGACGGTGCGGCCATCGGCGACCGCGCCGCAATCGCCAATGGAAATTTGCGCGGCGGATGCGGAGAAGCATCCCGCCAGAAAAAGAAGGCGAAGAATCGAGATCATTCAGGCGTTTCGGCGGCGATGGGGGTTAAGGTCACAGGGCCAAGAAAGCCGGACTCGGTCAAAGGCCAGTTCGAGGCGTCGAACGGTTTGTAATCGATGTTGACGAAATTGATGTCTCGAAAGTTTTTCCACTTGACGTGGCGCTGATCAAGATCGCGAATGCGATTAGCCGCGACGCTGGTGACCTCGATCTCCAGCGAGTTGTCCGCAGGCTGCAAATCGTCAACCGTTGCGCAAAAGGGAGGCGTAAAGAGCGTTCCGAGATCGCGTCCATTCAAGCGAACGCGCGCGCTTTGGCATACCTTGCCCAAGTCCAGCCGCCAATGCGCGTTCGTTCCCGGCGCGCTAAAGCGGATGGTATATCGGGCAGTTCCGGAAAAGCGTTGCGCGTTCGTATCGGCCAATTCAGTCCAGGAGCCTGCGCGCGGGATGGTCAGCGCGTTGGGCAATTCCGGGCCGCCCGAGATAAATTGCAGGCCCCATGGGCCGTTCAGTTCAACGGGAGAACCGGCGGTTTTCCAATAGGTCCAAAGCGGCGCGTCGGTGACGTGGGAATTCAGTGCGCGCAAGAGCAACGATTGCCCCGCAGCAAGTTGGAGGCGAACACTCCGCGCACCGACGGGATCGGCGCGCAAACGGCCAACGCCAGTCATGCCAGTAAGCGGATCGAGAATGACGACCGACTCCGCCGCCGCCGCCAGTTCCAGCCACGAATCAAACGGTTGCTTTCCCTGATTCGCGACGAAATAAATATGCCCCTTTTCATCCACGCGCCGCACGCACATAATCCCGTCGTGGTCCGCCATTTTCTCGCGCGGCGCTTGGGCCGCCTTCAATTCCGCTTCGAGATCGCCCACGAGGAACTTGCCAACTCCTTGTTCGCGCAAAGATTTCAATTCGGCGCGCCGATGTTCCAAATCCGCCAAGCCGGGAACGTCGCCCGGCATTTGCTGATCGAAGATGACCGTCACGCCGGAATGCGACAGCGCGACCAAATTGCTAAGGGTGGCAACAGGCATCGACTCGCAGCGCGGAACCACCACCGTTCGATAACGTCCGCTGAGAGCCGCCAATTGACGATCCGAGACGTAATCGAACTGGTAGCCCCGCTGCCAGAGCCATTGCGCCGTGCGACCGACCGGTTGGTCGTCGAACCATCCCCGCGCATGGACGGGGAATTCGCGCTCCATCCCATTCGGCGCGCTCCACAAGTCATAAATCGGCCAGTAAAGTAGAATATCATTGTCCGGGCGCCCGGCTTGGAGAAGCGACTGGCAACGGGCCGCCCAAGTGTTCAATGGCGGGACATCACGCCAAATCGGATTGCGCGGATTCATCTCGAAGGAAGCGTAAAAATGCCAGCCGGGCCAGCCTGCTTCGTCCGGGGAATAACAAGCGCCGTGATAAAAAACATGATTGATGCCACTGAGGAAAAAGTCGTCCTCCAAATACTTCATGTCCGCCAGCGTTTCGGTAAAGTGCTCTTCCAGCCAGGTGCCGGTTTCGCTCGACGCCAACGGATGGCCCGCCACATGGGCGGCGGAGGAGGCAAACTTGGAAAATAATTTATCGCGATCCAGATGGAACATTTCCGTCTCGGGAACATCGCCGGCGGCGTAGAGATCGAGCAAATTGCCCGGTGAGCCATGGGCTTCGTAGCGCACCAAAAATCCATTCCGATGCGACCATTGCACCCAGGCTGGAATGGTTTGTTCCACCATGATGTCGGAAATCGTTTCGCGGTAATCAGACTTGACACGCCCCGCGTTGGTGTTGTCTTGGTATCCGAACAAGGCCGGCAATTCGTCCTGCAAGCGATAGCCTCGCCGGCGCTGGAATTGGGCGAAGAAATCGGGCGCCCAACTGGAACGATATTCGTAGGAGTCCTGATACTGGGCGCGCGGCTTGGGGCCGGTGTAATGCGCGAAGGCGTCGTCAAACCAACGGAGGTAATTGGTCATGGCGGGCGGATAGAAAGGATTCAACATATAGCCCTCATCGCCCGGAGCGGCGCGTTTAACTTTCTGGCCGGAAGGTTTTTGGGAAACGGCGTAGATTCGCCATGGACCGTTCTGCGCCTGCCAGCGTATCGCGCCATCCGCGCCGACTTGAGGGAGGAGATCGAGCTTGTGGCCGGCTGAGTCAAAGGCCATCAAGGCCTGAAGTTTTTTTGGATCGAATTCCTGCTCGAAGACCGCGCCCGCCGCCACCTCAATTTGTTTGACAACAGGAACGGCATTGGCTTCCTCGGCTGTGACTTGGGGGCCGCCAAAACACCAACCAGTGCCGGTGGTCATATCCACCCCCATATCGAGCCGGCCCGCTGCGCTGACGGTGAAAGAAAGCATCTCCATCCAGCGTGGCGAGAGGTAAGGAATGTAATTGGACTCCCAACCTCGCGCGCCATAGATCGGGATAATATGAACACCGCCCAGGCCGGCGTCATGAAAGCGGGCCAATTCGCGGGCAATATTATTGGTATCCACCGCGCTGCCCATCCACCACCAATAAGTCCAGGGCTTCTGGGTTCGGGTGATCGGCGGCCACCAGGATACGGAGGCCGAGAACGCCGCAGACGGACAGACGAGCCACAGCACAAAGCAGAGACCGGCCAAACCCCTTTCACTAAATTGCATCAGGGTCATTCAAAATCGGAAAAGGGTGCGCTATTGCCGCCAGTATTGATCGGCGCACTTGCCGAAAAAAGGGGCGGCATGACGACGCGAGGTTTCCTTAGAGAAATTAAATGCTGCACGCGCCAAGAATTACAGGATTTAGGCGCCTATGGGTATCGCCAATTCGGGTGATGCCGTATGGAACAGGAGGGCAAGTGAAAGCGTCGGCGCGAGGAGCGGGACGGCCTCTGAGGATTTGGTTCAGGCCCGACGCCGCCTCTTAGCCGCTCTTGCCATCGCGGATTCCGCGCAAATACTGCTCAGTATTGTCATCGGACTGCAATGGCCCGCGACCGCGCCATTTCTCAACTCCACCCAGTTCAGTTTTTTTCCAAGCAACCAGTTTCCCTCCCTCGTTTTGCACCTCGAGCACGGTTCCGGGATCAAAACCAAGGGCCTCGCGCATTTCCTGTGGAATGGTGATTTTCCCGTCTTCCAGAACAATGGTGGTCATCAAGGTAAGCTAAGATTTTCGCGCGGCAAATCAAAGAATTTCCGCCGCCCGTCCGCGTGAAAGTCGCAACTTCCTAATGCCGTTAATGGACAGAATAAGCTTGTTTTATTGATATGTTGAAGGTGTAATAAGACTGCGTCGGGAGTCTTACCCAGTTAACACGAATTTTTTTATGAAGGCATCGTTCCTCAGATTTGGTTTGCGGTTCGCTCTTTTCTCATTGGCCTTGCTCCTGGGCCAAACCGGAAGGGCGGCGGTGGCCTTCACTCTCACCCCTTCCGCCGTCAGCAACACCTACACCGGGACGATTACCTTGCAAGTGACCGGATTGGCCTCCGGCGGCAGCGTGGTCGTGCAGAAGTATTTGGACGCCAACGCCAACGGCATCATAGATGCCGGCGATTTGTTGGTGCAGCAGTTCAACCTGACCGACGGCCAGGTGGGCATGGTGATCGGCGGCGTGACCAATTTCAACGTTCCGGGCGACACGGACAATGTGGCGGGCCAAATCACGGCCAAGTTAATTCTTCAACTTGGTTTTTCGCAGTTGATCACCGGAAACTATTTGTTCAAGCTCTCCAGTCTGACCGGAGTTTTCCAACCCATCACGAATTCATTTGCGGTCCCAAATATTCCCTACGCCCAGAAATTGACTGGCACTGTCGTCAGCAACGGCGTGGCTGTTCCCTATGCCGCCGTCCTGCTTCTGTCTGCGACAAGCGGCAATCCCATTGGCGGTGCGGTGGCGAATAGTTCCGGCATTTACACCATTCCAGCGCCACAGGGAACCTATGAACTATTGGCTTTCAAAAGCAATTTCGTTGCGAACGCCGCGGCAACCTTGGTTTTGAGCAACGGCGCGACGTTAAATACAAACCTGACCCTGATTCCCACCACGCAAACCATTTCCGGAAAATTTGTCGATTCCACTAATTCCAGCCTCGGATTGCCAGGCCTTTTCGTGCTGGCGCAAAACAAGACTCAAGGCCTGCTGGGAATTGGCTATACGGGGACCAACGGGAGTTTCAGCCTGGGGGTGAACTCCAATCAATGGAAAATTGAAGCTGACAGCGCCGGGGTGGCCCTCCTCGGTTATGTTGCGCCAAATAGTTCAACCAATGTTAGCGCCACCAACGGGAGTGTCTCAGGCGTGACCATCAACTTTACCAAAGGCACGGCCCTGATTTATGGCACGGTCACAGACAGTTTTGGAAAACCTTTGGCCGGAATGGTGGATCTTTATGCCCAGGACGAAAACAACAATGGTAACAACCAATATAAGTCCGAAGGCTACGCCAATACAAATGGAAATTACGTCGCCGCCGTGGTGGGCGGCTTGGGCGGCAGCGACACCTGGCAGGTGACGGTTGACAACTCGAGTAGTTTTCCTAACTACGACTTTTCCCAACCGCAGTTCGATCAGGACGGCGGCACCAACATCAGCGCTGGACAGGCGGTCCTGGCGAATTTCACCGCCCTTCTCGCCACCAACTACATCAGCGGAAATGTCAAGTTTGACGGCACCAACCTGGTGGGCTTGGCCGTCAATGCCAATACGCAGGACGCCAATAGCTATCAGGCTCAAGCCATCACCGACAGCAACGGCAATTATTCACTGGCCGTGGGCAATAATGGCAATTGGAATGTCTCCGTCAATTGCCAGGGAAACAACAACAGCTTGCAAAGCATTCTCGGCAGCGCCAGTTACGAATGCCCCTGCGGTGGCGCGACCATCAACATCTCCAACAACAATTCCACCGGAAATAATATAGTAGTTACGACAGGAGGAACGGGCGAGATTTATGGCTACCTCACCAACTCGTCGGGCGCTGGCATCAGCGGCGTTTCCGTCTATTTGAACAATAACTGCAGCGGAAACAATTATTCCACCTCCACGGGTGGGGATGGCGCTTATTCATTCACCGGCATTCCCTATGGAAATTACAACGTCAACGTGGATTGCGGCGGTTTGAGTTCGCAAGGGTATAATTGCGTCAACAATCCAAACGTGACCCTTTCGAGCGCCACTCTGGAACAGAATTTCACCGCCCAATCCAGCGGAGGAGGGGCGGCCACACTTTACGGCCATGTGCAGGATACCGGCGGCAATAATGTGGCCGGCGTGACCGTTTCCGCCACCAACTTCGCCGGAGTCAATTATACGACCACAACGGACCAGAACGGCTACTATGGGTTTATTGCCAACAACGGCGCTTGGGGCGTGACTGTGTCTTGCTCCGGGTTGAACTCGCTCGGTTACGCTTGCGTCAGCGAGGAGAGCGCCACTATTTATATGGACAGTGTTGAACTGGATTTCACCGTCGAACCCGGCGGTTCCTCCACTCCGCTGGAAATAACGACGGCTTCTGTGCCCGCCGCCTTGGCCGGCACGGTTTACACCCAGCAACTGAGTGCTTCCGGCGGGCAGGCGCCTTATCGTTGGACGTTGGACCCCGCTTCGCTGCTCCTGCCGCAGGGAGTGCTTCTCAATACCAACGGCATCGTTTCCGGCGCCCTCACTTCGGCTGACGTTGGAACAAATTACTTCATCGCGGACGTGACCGACCACTTGGGCAACACCGCGAACCAATTTTTGTCGCTGTCCATCTATCCGGCCCTGACCATTGCCAGCAACGCCTTGCCCAACGGCACTGTGGGCACACCCTACAGCGCGCCATTCCTGGTGTCTGGGGGCAATGGCCTTTACGGTTACAACACCACCGGAACGTTTCCACCCGGCTTGAATGTTAACTTTGGCACAACGACAGGCTCCAATGAACTGTTTTCTATTTCCGGCACCCCCACCAACAACGGCACATTCCAGTTCACCTTTATCGCGCAGGACTTCCTTTACAACACGGCAGGAGATTATGTCTATGTGCAAACGCCAACCAATTTTTCCATTACCATCGTCTCTTCTTCATTGCAAATTACGACCCCGGCGTCCTTGACCGGCGCCAACGCCGGAGTCCCTTACTCCAATCAACTGGAAGCTTCCGGCGGCGCCGCGCCCTACGTTTGGACCATCGCCACGGGTTCGCAGCAGCCGCCTGCCGTCCTGACCCTCTCCACCAACGGCCTTCTTTCCGGCGAGGTGGCCGCCAGCGGGACCAACAGTTTCATCGTGCGTCTGACCGATCACAATTCGCTCACCACCACCCGCACTTTCACTCTCATCACCGGTCCCAATCCCAGCCCGACTCTCGGTTCGGCGGTCAAATCCACCGGCTCGCAGTTTCAATTTCTGCTCACCGGTCCCGCCAATCAAAACTACACGGTTCAAGTGTCCACCAACTTGAGTTCCACCAATTGGGCCGCGCTTTTCATCACCAACAGCGCCACCACTAATTCCATCCTCATCACCGATCCCAATGCCACTGGCAACGCGCGCTTCTACCGCATTCTGATCGGGCCATAGCCCACCGTGACGGCCCAGCCCATTGGACCAAGCCGCCTGATTTCGCGGTAGCGGTTTCTTAATAGCCAACTACTTTTTCTACTTCGCCCACTTTGCGCTGGACTTTGCCAGCCAGTTCTTCGTCTTCACCTTCTTGCTGAAGGCCCGGGCGTTTGAAGGCGCGGCCGGTTTCTTTTTTGACTTTACCCTTGATTTCATGGGCTTTGCCGGACGCGCGGTCTTTGGTGCTTTGTTTGATCATAATATTCCTTTTGTTTTAGGCTGTCTTAACATAATCCCCGGCGGTTGTTACAGAAATCGGTTTCCGCACCCGAAAGAGGCCGGGGGAATCCATTAACTTTGGCGCTGGACTGCTTTGCGCGGGATTGGCAAGAGGGAGGAATCATGCATAAGCCAAATCGCCCCGCATTTTCCCTCAGGTTTTTCCTGAATGAAAAGAGCTTTACAGGGCGGGAAACGCTTCGCACAGTAGGCGCGTGTCTGCTGAAGTTTTTAACAACAGCCGGATGATGAGTCCACCGCAAGCCTCCGATTTGGATTCATTTACTTTGCCGGAACTGGAAAGAGCGATCAAACGCTCGCAACATTATCTTCTGGGCGAACAAAAGCCGGAAGGCTATTGGCTGGGCGAGTTAATGGTGGACTGCACCCTCGTGGCCGACGTCCTGGCTTTTCGGCATTGGGACGGCCGCGTGGATGAGAAATGGCAGCGAAAGGCGGTCCATCACCTCTTCTCGCTGCAATTGCCGACCGGCGGATGGAGTATCTATCCGGGAGGACCGGCCGAAATCAATGCGACCGTCAAAGCCTATCTCGCTTTGAAATTAGCCGGTGTGCCTTTGACCGATCCGCGGATGTTGCGCGCGCGCCAAACGGCCCTGAGCCTGGGCGGGGTGCCGCGCGTGAACACCTTTTCCAAGCTTTATCTTGCGCTCTTCGGCCTGTTCCCGTGGGCCTACGTGCCGACCATTCCCTGCGAAGTGATGCTGATTGGAAAATGGTTCTACGTTAATTTCAATGAAATGAGCTCATGGAGCCGGTCGATGCTGGTGCCGCTTTCGATCATCAACCATTTCAAACCGACCCGGCACGTCTGCGCCACCTTGGACGAGTTGTATCCATTGGGTTTTCACGAGCGCGACTTAATGCTGCCGCGCGACCCGCAACGGTTTACCTGGCGCAATTTTTTCATCTGGGTGGACAGCGTCAACAAATTCGCCGAGCACTTTGCCAAACGCCACGTCCACCCTTTTCGCAAGCGCGCCCTCAAAAAAGCCACCGAATGGATGATTGCGCGCTTTGAAGGGAGCGACGGATTGGCCGCGATTTTTCCCGGCGTCCTCAACTCCATGATCGCCTTCAAGGCGCTCGGCTATAAGGACGATCACCCGCTGGTTCGCCGCTGTGAAGAGGAGCTGTTGAAATTGCAGCACGAAACCGCCGACAGCGTGCGCATCGAGCCTTGCCTGTCGCCGGTTTGGGACACGGCCATTGTGGCCATTGCGCTGCATGAGTCGGGTTTGCCGAGCGACCATCCGGCGCTGGTAAAATCCTGCCAATGGCTGATGGACCGCGAAGTGCGGTTTCGCGGCGACTGGCATTACAAGAACCCGTCGGACGTCGAACCCAGCGGCTGGGTATTTGAATTCAACAACAAATGGAACCCTGACGTGGATGACACCGCCATGGTTTTGCTGGCCTTGCGCAAAATACCCACGGCCGATCTCAAGGCGCGCGACGCCTGCCTTCAGCGCGGCCTGAATTGGATGCTGACGTTCCAATGCAAAGACGGCGGATGGGCGTCCTTCGACAAAGATTGCACCAAAGGCATTTTGGAAAAGGTCCCCTTCGCCGATCACAATGCCATGCTCGACCCAGAGTGCGCCGACATCACGGCGCGCATCCTCGAATTGCTCGGCTACGAAAATTTCAGCGTCGATAATCCACAGATTCAAAAGGCGCTGGAATTTATCCGCAGCCATCAAGAGGAGGATGGGTCCTGGTATGGCCGATGGGGAGTCAATTATATTTATGGAACCTGGCAGGTCTTGCGCGGCTTGCGCGCCCTGGGCCTGGATATGTCGGAGCCGTGGATTTTGAAAGCGCGCGACTGGCTGGAAAGTGTGCAGCACGAAGACGGCGGCTGGGGCGAGCGGTGCAATACCTACGACGACCCTGTGTTCAAGGGCCAGGGACCCAGCACGCCCTCCCAGACCGCTTGGGCGGTGATGGCCCTTTGCGCCTTGAACGATCCGAACCGGCCCAGCTTGCAATATGGGGTCGAGCATCTCGTCCGCACCCAGGAACCCGACGGCACTTGGAACGAAGCCGAAGCGACCGGCACCGGTTTTCCAAGGGTTTTTTACCTAAAGTACGACATGTACCGGAACAGTTGGCCTTTGCTGGCCTTGGCGACCTATCGAAACCTGCTGCCCCGGACGGCTGTTTCAAAGGGCGAGAAGCAGTCGCGCGTGCTGATGCGGAGCTGATGCGCACGGTCAATGTTTCATTGGAGGGGCGAAGCTATCCCATTTTTATTGGGGACGATTTGCTCAAACGGGCGGGGAAGCATTGCGCCAAACTTCGGCTGGGCGTTCGCTGCGCAGTTATCACCGATAAAAATGTCGCGTCGCGCTATGCCCAAAAAGCATTGGTTGCCCTGCGAGCATCGGGCTTCGAGCCTGTCCTCATCACGGTGCCGGCGGGGGAAAACTCAAAAAGTGTCAGCGTCTTCCAAAGCTGTTGCGACCAACTGGCCAAACATCGGCTGGAGCGAAAATCTTTTATCGTGGCGCTGGGCGGCGGCGTGATTGGCGATTTGGCGGGGTTTGTGGCGGCAAGTTACCTGCGCGGGATTGATTTTGTTCAGATTCCCACCACCCTCCTCGCGCAGGTGGACAGCTCGGTCGGCGGTAAAGTGGGAGTCAATCTCAAGGCCGGTAAAAACCTGGTGGGCGCTTTTTATCAGCCGCGCTTTGTCCTGTGCGACCTGAATACTCTCGCCACTTTGCCTCCGCGCCAATTCCGCTCCGGCATGGCCGAAGTGATCAAATACGGAATTATATACGACAAAACGCTCTTCGATCGATTGGAAAAAGATTTGGCGTTGCTGCTCAAACAAGACCCGTCCACCCTGGCCGAAGTCGTGGCGCGTTGCTGCGAAATCAAAGCCGAGGTCGTGCAACAGGACGAAAAGGAAAATGGTTTGCGAGCCATTTTGAATTTCGGCCATACCATCGGCCACGCCCTTGAGGCGATTTCCGGCTACGGGAAATATCTGCATGGCGAAGCGATCGCCATTGGCCAAGTGGCGGCGGCCAGGCTTTCCGCGGAAATTTTAGATTTGCCGGAAGATGAGGTGCAGCGGATCGAAGCTCTTTTTCGCCGAGCGGGTTTGCCCGCCACGCTTTCATGGACTGCGCCGCAGCGGGCTCGATTGCTCGCGGCCATGCAATTGGATAAAAAAGTGAGCGGCGGCGAGGTTAAATTTGTTTTAGCGCGGCGCATCGGCGAAGTCGAACCCGGTCACAAGGTTGCCTCCAAGTTGATTCACGATGTTTTTAAAAAGTGACGTAGAAGATTTGGTTGTAGTGTCGAGGCTGCGCCTCGACAGGTTGAGCCGTCCGCCGCCGCTGAAGCTATGGCGGACAGGGAGGCTCAACGCTACAACATTTCGAGTTAAGTCCGCTTCCGGGCCCGCCAGGCCAGGCAAAACATGAACAGCCCGAAAACCAGCATCACAATTCCCCAATCGAGATTGATATTAATGCCGAGCGAGCGGTCATAATTCTTCGGATCGCTGGTCACGCCAAAAATGACGAGAATCAGGCCGTAAAAACTAAAGAGCAGTCCAATGGGAAATCGAAGGTCAAAGTTCATAAGTTTTTCCAGTTACCAAAAGATAACGTTTAACGCCGCCGTCGCAATGAGGATCAGCACGCCCAGGGTCGCCGGCTTTTGATACCACGCCTCATTTTCCGCCTTGGGCTTAGGCGTGAGCGAGTAAACCAGGCCGGTTAATTGCTCGGTGGTTTTCAGTTGGGTCGTGGCGAGGGAAATCAAAATGGTCAGCACAAAACAAGTGGTCCAGGCCACGGTGGCCATGACGAAAGTTTGCCCCATGTCGCTGTGAAAGTGAAATTGCGGCGAGAGCCATCCGCCTTTGATCCCGACGTGCGCTCCCTCGGGCAGGGAAAGGCCATTAAAAATTGCCGCCCCCACTGTTCCGAAAAGCAAGCCCCAGAAGGCGCCATGCCCGGTGGTGCGCCGCCAGAACATGCCGAGGAGAAATGTCGCAAAGAGGGGTGCGTTGACGAAGGCAAAAACCAATTGCAGCATGTCCATGATGTTGTTGAAGCTTCGGGTCAGATAGGCTGCGCCGATGCTCAACACGATTCCCCCGACCGTGGCCCATCGGCCAACCCAAAGATAGTGAATGTCCGATTTATTGGGCGCGATATGGCTTTGATAAATATCGTAGGTCCAGACCGCATTGAACGCCGTCACGTTGCCGGCCATGCCGGACATGAACGATGCCATCAAGGCTGTCAAACCGATTCCCAGAATGCCGGTCGGAAAATAGTGCGCCAAGAGGGCGGGCATGGTCAGGTTATAGTTCGGCGTGCCGTCGTCGCCCAGCGGGATGAAGCTGCCCCCGCCCACCCCGTGCATGGCAATGGCGATCATGCCCGGCAAAATGACCAGCGCCGGAAAGAGCATTTTTGGAATGGCGGCAATCAGCGGCGTGCGGCGCGCGGCGGACATGGAATTGGCGGCCATGGCCCGTTGCACGACCAAAAAATCTGTGCACCAGTAACCAAACGAAAGGACAAATCCCAAACCCATTACCATGGCGGGCCAGGCAATCCCCATCGGATTATCCGCCGCGTTTCCCAGATGCTTCCACGAATGCGTCCAGGCCCCAGGGGCGTATCCCTGACTGGTGGCGATGGGGATAAGTTTTTCTTTGAGCGCGCCCCATCCGCCGATGTCTTTGAGCGCCAGAAAAACGAGCGGGGCGAATCCCAGCACGATCATAAAAAATTGCAGGACCTCGTTGTAAATTGCCGAAGTAAGTCCGCCAAGAAAGATATAGACGAGCACGATGAGCGCCGAGACGGCAATGCAGACATTGTAATCCACATGCAGCAAGGTTTGCATGAGCAGCGCCAGCGCGTGCAGCGAAATGCCGGAGGAAAAAACCGTCATGACTGCGAACGAAAACGCATTCAAGGTCCGCGTCTTTTCGTCGAAGCGCAGCTTGAGATATTCCGGCACCGAGCGGGCTTTCGAGCCGTAATAAAAAGGCATCATGAATATGGCCAGGAAGACCATCGCCGGAATGGCGCCCACCCAGTAAAAATGGCTGGTCATGATTCCATACTTCGCGCCGGAAGCCGCCATGCCAATCACTTCCTGCGCGCCCAAATTGGCGGACAAAAAAGCCAAACCAGTGACCCACGCGGGGATGGAACGACCCGACATCAAAAAGCTCGAACTGCCCTTCATGAAGCGTTTCAACGCCCACCCGATGCCAATGACAAAAACGAAATAAATCCCGAGGATGAGATAGTCGATGCCACCTAATTGAATACGCATAAGTTATTGTGTGGGATGTAAAATACACACTGGCCCGGTTTGTTGCCATCGAAATCTTGCGCGGAAAAATAGGTCAAGTCCTGAAATAAATTTGGTACTTTGAACATTGTTGTTGATTGTTGTTGTTGATTGTCCTCCTCCCCCAGTGCGCAGTGGAGGTGAGCGTAGCGAACCGGAACG
>Ga0075522_10000962_pt1 | contig 21632 bp, 17 predicted proteins | sample NGEPerA_FD_74796 | JGI IMG/M metagenome (GOLD analysis project Ga0075522, IMG submission 74796) | Arctic peat soil microbial communities from the Barrow Environmental Observatory site, Barrow, Alaska, USA - NGEE PermafrostL2-A | ecosystem: Environmental > Terrestrial > Soil > Wetlands > Peat ...
GTTTCTTTCCAGCGGTCTTTGCTGTATTCCGCGTGCGTCATAAAGCGCATCACATAGACGATCTGGCGGTTGAAATGCGCCGCCGCAATCAGGCGGTAATCATTCCGGCGGATGTTGAAAATCAACACCGTCCGTCCGCTGCGAACTTTCACGGCGTCCGTGTCGGGATAACTTTGCCGCACGTCCATCAGATTGCGCCACGCCGCCGCCTTGACCGTCTTGCGCCAAACGTCCAAGTGGCGAGCCGCTGGCGGATGTTCCCGCCCTGCCGCCACGAGAAACGCTTCTTTGATTATCCGCACGGAGACAATTTGTATTCACGCGCTGGATTTGTCAAACATGATTTACACCGGCAGAGCACGGGCGACGCAGTAATCGGTTGCCTACACTTGCCGACTACCGAAAAAAAGGTGCAAAAACCCATCAGGACGAAACCTGAAGAAAAGTTGCCGACAAATGCCGACAAAAAACGTGTCAAAATGCTGTTACAATATGCCGCAAGATTTTAATAAATGCCAATAAAACTAGCATTTGTAAAAATTAAACCCGTTCTCATAACCTGAAGTTCGTTGGTTCAAATCCAGCTCCCGCAACCAATTTACGGCCATGAAACACTGATTTCATGGCCGTTTTTATTGGCATTTTTGCACTTCATTGAGTTTTTGTGCTTTCCGGTGATATGGCGAACTAAAACCAACACATCCAGAGCGGTGTCGGTAAGGTGCTATAACTGTTTTTCCCGCGTGCGACATGGCGCGGCGATCAAGCAATACTTGCGTCAGCGATTTCATCGGTTTTCGTCATTTGATTGGCTTTAAACCGACCAATCATGGCGGTTGCGAATTAAGTGGGTTTTTGAAGGCAGTCGTTTCAATTCAGTTTTTTATAGATGCAGTTTGCACTGGTCGGGATGGGAATTCTTTGCAGCTTGCAATTTGGTTCACGAGAAGAATGGACATTTCCAAAGAATTCATTTGGCAGGAATCCGGCTATAGTTCAAAAAAATGAAAGGACATCGGCGTGTTAACAAAGCCCGTTATGTCATAGTAAGGCCGGGACATATTGTGCAAAATGCGGTTTTGCCGGCTTTCATTCAAGCTGCCGCGCCGAGTGATTAGGCGATTTTCCAGCTTTGCGGGTGCTTGTTTTTTTCAATGAAGAAGAAATGAAAATTTCTGCCAATCATCTTAAGCGTTACAAGGAAATCGCCTTGCTGCTGTGGAAATACGGCCGCTCCGACCTTGTGCGGCGGATGGATTTTCTGGACGAACCGTTTGAACCGCCGGAAACAAAAACCGGCGATAAAACCGCCGCACCGGAGCAACTCGCCGACGATTTGGAAACGATGGGGCCGACCTACGTCAAACTTGGCCAATTGCTTTCGAGCCGTCCTGATCTGCTTCCCGAAGCTTATTTGAAGGCGCTCGCGCGGTTGCAGGACAAGGTCAAACCATTTTCTTATGAAGAGGTTGAACAAATTATTTTGACTGAACTCGGCATCAGGATTTCAAAAGCATTTTCACGCTTCGACCAAAAACCGATTGCCGCCGCGTCGCTCGGCCAGGTTCACTCTGCCGCGCTGCGAAACGGGCGGGAGGTAATCGTCAAAGTTCAGCGCCCCGATATTCGCAAACAAATCGCCGAGGATTTTGAAGTGCTCGGGCAAATCGCGGAATTTCTGGAGGCGCACACGGAATTTGGCCGCAAGCACCGGCTCTTGAGCGTGCTCGAGGAATTTCGCATCACGATCCAGCAGGAATTGGATTACGAACGCGAGGCGCAAAATCTGATCACGCTCGGAGAAAACTTGCGCGAGTTTGAAAAAATCCAGGTGCCGCAGCCGGTTCGCGATTACAGCACGCGCTGCATTCTGACGATGGATTACGTTCAAGGCCGGAAAATCACCGCGCTTTCGCCACTCGTGCGGATTGAATTGAACGGCGCGGCGCTGGCCGAAGAATTGTTCAAGGCTTATCTGAAACAAATTCTCGTGGACGGGATTTTTCACGCCGATCCGCATCCCGGAAATGTTTTTCTCACGGACGATGGCCGCATCGCGCTGCTAGATTTGGGAATGGTCGGCCATGTTACGCCGAAAATGCAGGAACATCTTTTAAAACTGCTCATTGCCGTCGGCGAAGGCAACAGCGAACAGGTTTCCGACATCTTGATCCAGATCAGCCAGACGACGGAAAATTTCAATCAGGCAGAATTCCGTCGTCACATCGGGCAGGTCATGGGCCTTTTACAAAATCAGAGCCTGCGGCAGCTTAACGTCGGAAAATCGCTTTTGGAAATGAGCAAGCACGCCGCGGACAACGGCCTTTATGTCCCGACGGAATTGACGCTGCTTGGCAAAACACTTTTGCAGATGGACGAAATCGGAAAAATCCTCGATCCAGAATTTGACCCCCACGCCTCGATCCGCCGCAACGTGAGCGCAATGCTGGCGCATCGTTTCCGAAAAAATTTCACGCAGGGAAACATTTACAGCTCGCTTCTCGAATTAAAAAATTTTGCCATCGGCCTGCCCGTGCGCCTGAACCGGCTGCTCGACACGGTCACTTCTCCCGATCTGGAAATGAAAGTGCGCGTCGTGGATGCGAAATTGATAGTCGAGGGGTTTCAGAAAATTGCCAATCGGATCACGGCGGGAATCATCCTGGCATCGTTGATTCTGGGCGCAGCATTGTTGATGAAAGTGCCGACGAGCTTTCAGATTTTCGGTTATCCCGGACTGGCGATCATTTGTTTTCTCGCGGCGGCGGCGGGCGGCGTCTGGCTTTTGTTCAGCATTTTTTTCCAGGACGAAAAAATTAAAAAGAAGCCGTGAATTAAATGTGGAATTTTTCAAAAACGGAAAATCATCCGCGACGAGCGTGGCAACGGACGCGCACTTCGGCATATTGGATCGCAGGAACAATTGTTTTTTTGATTTGCCTCCGGCTCGCTCTGCCCTTCGTGCTCAAAGATTACGTCAACCATCAGTTGGATAAATCGCATGATTACAGCGGTAAAATCGGCGGCGTGACGGTTCATCTTTGGCGCGGCGCGTATCAAATCCACGGAATCGACATTTTCAAAACGGACGGCAAAGTCCCCACGCCATTATTTTCGGCGAGCAACATGGACCTGTCGTTGCAGTGGAGCGAGCTGTTTCACGGCGCGCTGGTCAGCAAAATTTCCATGCTTGCGCCACGTTTGAATTTTGTTTCCGGCCCGACGAAGGAACAATCACAATCAGGCGAGGAAAATAATTGGGGACAAATTCTCGAAAGCCTTGTTCCGTTCCAAATCAACAGTCTTGAAGTAACCAACGGCGAGATTCATTTTCAAAATCCTTATTCCAAACCGCCGGTGAACATTTATTTCGACGGTGTTTCTGCGCTGGCCACGAATTTCACAAATTCGCGTCGCGTGGCGGACAAATTGCCCGCCGGAATCATCGCACAGGGAAAAACACTTGGCGGCGGCGGCGTGGATTTTCAGATGCACATGAATCCGACGGCAAAGGCGCCGACGTTTGAACTGACCGGCCAGTTGACGAACGTGAATCTTGTCGCGCTGAATGATTTTTTGCGCGCCTACGGAAAATTTGACGTTGCGCACGGCAATTTCGCGTTGTTCACCTCTTTTGCCGCCAAGGACGAAAGTTACGACGGCTACTGCAAGGTTTTTTTCAAGGACCTGAAAGTGTTCAAATGGGAAAAGGAAAACAAGAAGGACGCCTTGGAAATTTTCTGGCAGGCCATCGTCGGCACTCTGACAACGGCGTTCAAGAATCAACCGAAGGATCAATTGGCGACGAAAATTCCCATATCCGGTTCATTTCAAAAAACCGACGTGCATATCTGGCCAATGGTTGCGACGCTGCTGCAAAACGCCTTTATTCACGCGCTCGTGCCGAAGATGGACCAACCCGTCACAGTCGAACAAGTGGAAAAAAAGGAAAGTCAAAAGTAAAAGCTGCCCCGCAAAAATTTAAACTGATTTATTAATTGCTCAACGATACAGTTCACGCCTACATCAATGGCAATGTGGTTTCCCAAGGCGCGGCCAGCGGTGAGAACGAATTCGGAAACAAAAATGCGCCTTGGCACTATAGTTGTTTGCGGTCGCCGCCGCGATTTGCCATGGCGGCTACTTTCAGTGCGATGAACCGGATGCAGCTTTATTTTACAGCATCACAATGAGCCAACTGGCTTCAGTCTGATTTTTTCGCGCCTCAAAATCATATTGGAACACCCAGAGCGATTCCCAGTGAGTGATAAGGATGCTCGCGGATGACTTGATCCGTCGCTTTCGCGCCGGTGACAGCCTTTTTGCTGGACGATTTCCCAGGTTTCTTGTCCCTTCTCGATGCAAGCGGCGAGGCGTTTGCGCGCCTCGGCCACCTTGTCTTCGGCGACATGTGCGGTGGCGGCAAGCAAGGCTTGCGCGCCAGCCACAAGCTGCTGGGGGTCGGGATGTGTTTCAGCATGTTTTTTCATGATGTTTTTATGTTAGTCGGATTTCTTAAAGCCATTTGCCTTGGATCAGCTGCGCCAGAATTAGCACGATGGCGGCGATGAGCAAAATATGGATGAATCCGCCTATTGTTTTTGCCAGCATCTTCCATTTTCAGAGAATTTTTTTTCTTTCGCGCCGTTTGAATATTGCTCGTCATTCATGCGGTGCAATTTTCCCGAACGTAATTATTTGCCTGATTACTTCAATTCGTTGATCTTAGCCGCAAGGGTGAAATCGCTTTCCGTCAATCCGCCGATTTTGTGCGTCCAAATCTGAAGCCGCACTTCGCCGTAAGTCAGAAAAATGCCGGGATGATGCCCTTGTTCCCCGGCAATTTGGCCGACGCGATTGGTGAATTGAAGCGCCTGGAGGAAATCGTGAAATTTGAATTGCTTTTCCAAACGCTGTTCGCTTTCGATTTTCCAGCCGCCGTCCAATTGATTTTGAGATTGCCGCAACCCGGCGATGCCGCCGCCGATGATGAGAACGGATTTTTTCATGGCTGCTTTTGCGATTGGCTCGCGTCGTTGAAATCAAAGGAAGGCGAAGTTCCTGGTGTGGAAACCGTCGCGTTGGTGATATTCATGCGCGGTGACCATGCCAGCCATTCTTCCTCGGGCTTTTCGTGAAGCACATAAATGGTTTCCGGCGGCGCGGGCGGACCCGGTTCATTTGGCGTGGCAAAAGCAATCCCGCCGGTGACGATGGATCGCAAATTTTCCGCCGTCATGGTGAAGCGGAGCAGCAAATGCCAGTCAATATTGATGCCGCCGGCGTTCCACCAGACCGTGTTCGTGCGGACAAGCGGCGCAAAATTTGGTTTCAAAAACACATGAATACTGACGGTGGTGGAATCCCGGCCCAATTCGAGATATTGCACCTCGCCCACCTGGAGGCCGCGATAGTAAACCGGCGAATTGGGACCGAGCGAGCGGACCAAGGGTGCCCGCAAAATGAATTCCGTTCCGCTGTCGCTTTGTTTGATGACGGGCGCTTCGCTGGCACCCATGAATTTTTTTTGCACATTGCCATTGCCCGGCAATGCCTCGATGTAGGGACCGGAAACAATGGTTTCCAACGCGTGAACTCCCGCCGCGCCGACTTCGGGCCGCACGATCCAAAAAATCGTGCCTTCGCGCGCGAGTCCCGCCGCCGAGCGGTCGAGTCGCGCGTGGACTTCCACCAGCCGCATGTCGCGCGTCAGCTCGACCGATTTGACGCTGCCCACGCGCGTGCCGCGATAACGAATCACTGTTTGGTTCGCGCCGAGTCCGCTGCCGTCTTCAAATTGAATCGTGATGGCCGGGCCGATTTTTCTCACATTTTGAAAAATCAAAATGCCCGCGACAATGGCGGCCACGACCGGCACGGCCCAGATGAGCGAAAGCGCGGCCTGTTTCTTTATTATTGCGCGTGGCAGCTCCGGCGATTTATGCGTGGTGTTCAGGATCTTCCTCCTTCCAGATAAGCTGCGGCTCAAAACTTCCCGATGCGAGCAGGGTAAGAACAACAACGGAAGTGAACGCCACGATGCCCGGGCCCGGAATTACCGTGGCAAATCTGCCGAAGCGGATCACCGCCACCATCACGGCCAGCAGAAAAACGTCCAGCATCGCCCATGGGCCAATCTTTTCGATGAATTTGAAAACGCGTCCGCGAAATTTCTGCCAGCGCGAGCTGTGGACGGAAACCAGAAAAAAGAGCCCCAGCAACTTCAGCAGCGGAACCAGGATGCTCGCGAGGAAAACGATGATGGCCACGCCCCACATTCCGTCGTGCCACAGCGCACGCGCCCCGCCCCAAACGGTGTTCTCCGTTTCCCGTCCGAGATAATGCATCGTCATCACCGGGTAAATGTTCGCCGGCACGTAGAGAAACAGCGCCGCCAGCGAAAACGCCGCCGTCCGCGCCCGGCTGAACGGGCGGTCGCGCATTAAAACGTCGCCGCACCGCGCGCACTCCACCCGATGGCCACGCGGCAACCGTTCGAATGATTGAACCAGACCGCAAGTCCTGCAGGCAACAAATTCATTCATGACATTGTTCAACTGAAATGCAGGAAAAGTGCCAGCGAACAGAATTTCGCCGCCGCACACATTGAAAAGCCCGTTTCAAATTCATTTTTTTATTCAATTCAACGACATGTGCAGTTTGCAATCACGGGGCAGAAATTGATTGCAAGTTGCAACTATTTATTTGAGGGAAAAAAAGCATTTGCGGGAAATTTGTTTGGCAGGAATCCAGCTAAAAAAACGCTCTATGAGCGATACTTGCGCGGACTTTTAATTAAACGACTTTCAGAATGGGGCATCCGGCGCATCTTTGGTTTTCCCGGCGACGGCATCAACGGAATCATGGGCGCGCTCGAACGCGCGGAAAAATCAGATCACAAAATTGAATTTGTCCAGGTGCGCCACGAGGAAATGGCCGCGTTCATGGCGTGCGGCCACGCGAAGTTCACCGGCGAAGTCGGCGTCTGTCTCGCCACGTCCGGGCCGGGCGCAATCCATCTTTTGAACGGACTTTACGACGCGAAAATGGATCATCAGCCCGTCGTCGCGATTGTCGGCCAATCTTCGCGTCAGGCGATGGGTGGCAGTTATCAGCAGGAAGTTGATCTCATTTCGCTCTTCAAAGATGTCGCGGGAGAATATGTCCATCAAGCCTCGCATCCCGCGCAAATCCGTCATCTCGTGGATCGCGCGTTGCGCATCGCCAAGGCCGAGCGCACCGTGACGTGCATTATTATTCCAAACGATTTGCAGGAAGTGAAAGCGATTGAAGAACCCGCGCACTTGCACAACACAATTCATTCCGGCGTCGGCCACGTCACGCCGCGAATTCTTCCGAAAGAAAAAGATTTGCAACGCGCCGCCGATATTTTGAACGCGGGCCAGCGCGTCGCGATTTTGATTGGCGCGGGAGCGAAACACGCCGCCGACGAAGTCATTGACATTGCGGACACGCTCGGCGCGGGCGTCGCGAAGGCGCTGCTCGGTAAGGCGGTTTTGCCCGACGAATTGCCGTTCGTCACCGGCTCAATCGGCTTGCTCGGCACCAAACCGAGTTGGGACATGATGATGGATTGCGACACGCTTTTCATGATCGGCACGAGTTTTCCGTATTCCGAATTTTTGCCAAAAGAAGGCCAGGCGAAATGCGTGCAGATTGACATTGACCAGCGGATGTTAAGTTTGCGTTATCCGGCGGACGTGCCGTTGAACGGCGACGCGGCGGAAACTTTGCGTGCGTTGCTGCCGCTTTTGAAACGCAAAGAAGATCGTTCGTGGCGCGAAAAAATTGAAAAGGAAATTGTCCGCTGGTGGAAAGTCCTCGAAGCGCGCGCGATGATCAACGCCGAACCGCTCAATCCGCAGCGCGTTTTTTGAGAACTCTCGCCGCAACTGCCCGACAATTGCATTTTATGTTCTGATTCCGGCTCGGCGGCAAATTGGTTTGCGCGCGACTTGAAAATTCGTCCCGGCATGATGGCGTCGCTTTCAGGAAATCTCGCCACGATGGGGCCCGGCGTGCCTTACGCGATTGCCGCGAAATTTGCGTATCAAGAGCGCGTCGTCATCGCGCTCGTCGGCGACGGCGCGATGCAAATGAACGGCATCAACGGCTTGATCACCATTTCCAAGTATTGGCCGCAATGGAAAGACCCGCGCCTCATCGTGCTCGTCTTGAACAACCGCGATCTGAATCAGGTCACCTGGGAACAGCGCATCATGAGCGGCGATCCGAAATTTGAAGGCTCCCAGGATTTGCCCGACTTTCCGTTTGCGCGCTACGCGGAAATGCTCGGCCTCAAGGGCATCGGCCTCGACCATCCCGACGCCGTCGCCGGCGCGTGGGAAACAGCGTTGAACGCCGACCGGCCCACGGTCATCGAAGCGCGCACCGACCCGCAAGTGCCGCCGCTGCCGCCGCACATCACCTTGGAACAGGCGCGGCATTTTATGAGTTCCGTTTTGAAGGGCGACCCGGAACGCGGCGGCATGATCCGCCAGTCATTCAAGGAAATGGCCGAAACTTTTCTGCCGCACAAAACTTGAAACCGCCTTGAACGAAAACATTCAACGTCTGACGGTCTCCGTGTTCAAAATTCCCACGGATCAGCCGGAATCGGACGGCACGGCGAAATGGGATTCCACGACTCTGATTTTGGTCGAACTCAATGCAGGGAAAATTTCCGCACTCGGTTACAGTTACGCCCACGAATGTTGCGCGTCGCTCATCCGCGAAACGCTTTTTCCGATCATAGTGGGGCAGGCTTCCAGCCTGCCAAAAAATCGCAGGCAAGATGCCTGCGCCACTATGAATCTCCCCGCGCTGCGCAACGAAATGAATTCTGCCGTCCGCAATTTTGGGCGACACGGAATTGCTTCGTCCGCGATTGCCGCCGTCGAAATTGCGCTCTGGGATTTGAAAGCGAAAATTCTGAATCTGTCGCTCGCAAAACTGCTCGGCGCGGTTCGCGAAAAAATTCCCGTTTATGGCAGCGGCGGATTTACTTCCTATTCTGACAAACAATTGCGCAAACAATTTGAAAATTGGGCAGGCGAAGGAATTTCGATGATGAAAATGAAAATTGGCCGCGAACCGGAACGCGACGAAACCCGCGTCAAATCAGCGCGAAAAGCGATTGGCGAAAAAGCAAAATTGTTCGTGGACGCGAACGGCGCGTTCACTCCAAAACAAGCGCTCGGTTTCGCGAAAAAATTTGCCGAACAAAATGTTCGCTGGTTTGAAGAGCCGGTTTCGTCCGATGATTTGTGCGGCCTGAATTTTTTGCGCGAACGCGCGCCCGAAAAAATTGAAATCGCCGCCGGCGAATACAATTACGATGTCTGGCAGGCGCAAAAAATGTTGGAGGCGCGCGCCGTTGACGTTTTGCAAGCCGACGCGACGCGCTGCGACGTGACCGGATTTTTGCAAATGGCGGCTTTGTGCGACGCCTTTCAAATTCCGCTTTCTGCGCACACTGCGCCCGCGCTGCACGCGCATCTTTGCTGCGCCGCCAATCGCGCACGTCACGTCGAATATTTCCACGATCACGTCCGCATCGAGCAAATGTTTTTTGAAGGCGCGACGACCAAACACAAAAACGGTTTCCTGTCGCCAGATTTTTCACAGCCCGGTTTGGGTTTGGAATTCAAACGAAAAGACGCCGCGAAATTTCAAGTTAAAATATGAATCACTCCTGCAAAATAATTGAAATAGAAAGGGCCAATGCAAATTTTTGTCGGCTGAAGGCCGGTTGCCATCGTAGCCGAGGGCATCGCCCTCGGAATTTGATCCGCCATGAAATTCGCCCTGAAAGGGCAAACCAAAAACGCGCTGGCAAAATTTGGACTGCCCTTTCAGGGCAAAATTATTTTTACGGATTGGTTCCGAGGGCGTTGCCCTCGGCTATGATAGTTCAGACTTTCAGTCTGAATTTCCTGCGTGAGGGCGCGCCGAACAGCAGCCGGGGCGGCTGCGCTCCCCAAAATAAATCGTATGAATAGTTCCAAACCACCATCAACGCACGTTCGCGAGGAGCCGGGCAACAAATGGGCGGGCGACGTGAAAAATCTGGAGCAAGCGCTCAAGAAAAAAATTTCCGGCGAAGTGCGCTTCGATTCCGGCTCGCGCGCGCTTTACGCGACGGATTCTTCCAACTATCGCCAAATTCCGATTGGCGTGGTCGTTCCCAAAACGATTGATGACGTTGTTCAAACGGTCGCTTTGTGCCGCGAATTTTCCGCGCCGGTTTTGTCGCGCGGCGGCGGCACGAGTCTGGCGGGACAATGCTGCAACGTCGCCGTCGTTTTGGATTTCTCAAAATATCTGCACAAAATTCTGGAATTGAATCCGCAGGAAAAATTCGCGCGCGTCGAGCCGGGGATTGTGCTGGACGATTTGCGCGCGGAAGCCGAAAAAAATAATTTGACGTTCGGCCCCGATCCTTCCACGCACAGCCATTGCACGCTCGGCGGCATGATCGGCAACAATTCCTGCGGTGTCCATTCCGTGATGGCCGGAAAAACGGTGGACAATATCGAGGAACTGGAAATTCTGACTTACGATGGCTTGCGGCTGCGCGTCGGAAAGACGAGCGACGAAGAATTGGAAAAAATCATTCGCGAAGGCGGGCGGCGCGGCGAAATTTATTTGAAGTTGAAAAATTTGCGCGATAAATACGCCGATTTGATCCGTCAAAAATATCCGAAAATTCCACGGCGCGTTTCCGGTTACAATCTGGACGACCTGCTGCCGGAAAACGGTTTTCACGTCGCGCGCGCGCTGGTCGGTTCGGAAGGCACTTGCGTGACGGTGTTGGAGGCGAAGACGCGGTTGGTCTATAGGCCGCCTGCGCGCTGCGTCTTGCTGCTGGGTTATCCCGATGTTTATTCGGCGGGCGATCACGTTCCGCAAGTCCTCGCGCACAAGCCGCTGGGTTTGGAAGGCATTGACGACCGGCTGGTTCACTACATGAAGAAAGTGAAGATGCACCCGGATAATTTGAAATTGTTGCCGGAGGGAAAAGGCTGGCTGATCGTGGAATTCGGCGGTGAAACGCGCGCGGAAGCGATGGCCAAAGGCCGGGCGCTGATGACGGAACTGGAGAAACTTCCCGACGCGCCGCATTCAAAACTTTACGACGACCCGGAAGAAGAAAAAGAAATCTGGAAAGTCCGTGAATCGGGCCTCGGCGCGACGGCGCGCGTGCCCGGCGAAGCGCTCACCTGGGAAGGCTGGGAAGACAGCGCGGTGCCGCCGGATAAAGTCGGGATTTATTTGCGCGCCCTGCGGAAGCTCTTTGAAAAATTCGGCTACGGCTGTTCGCTCTACGGACATTTCGGCGACGGCTGCATTCACACGCGCATTGATTTCGATCTGAACACGAAAAAAGGCATCGAGCATTATCGCCAGTTTGTGCGCGAAGGCGCGGAATTAGTGGTGAGCCTGGGCGGTTCGATTTCCGGCGAGCACGGCGACGGCCAGTCGAAGGCCGAATTGCTGCCGATCATGTTCGGCGAGGAATTGATCCAGGCGTTCCGCGAATTCAAGGCGATTTGGGATCCGCAAAATAAAATGAATCCGGGCAAAATCGTGGACGCCTTTCACAATAACGAGAATCTCCGGCTCGGAACGGATTTTAATCCGTGGCAGCCCGAGACGAAATTTTTTTATGGCGAGAAAGACGGCAAAAATTTTGCCGACAACATGCTTCGGTGTGTCGGCGTGGGGAATTGCCGGCGCGGCGAAGGCGGCACGATGTGTCCGAGTTACATGGTGACGCGCGAGGAAAAACATTCGACCCGCGGCCGCGCGCGGCTTCTTTTTGAAATGCTCCAGGGCGAAGTCATCCGCGACGGCTGGCGCAGCGAAGAAGTCAAGGAAGGTTTGGATTTGTGCCTCGCCTGCAAAGGCTGCCAGTCGGATTGTCCGGTGCATGTGGACATGGCGACTTACAAGGCGGAATTTTTGTCGCACTATTACGAAGGCCGGCTGCGCCCGCGCCATGCTTACGCGATGGGCTTGATTCATTGGTGGGCGCGCGTCGCGTCGAAAATGCCGGGGCTGGTGAATTTTCTTGGCCGCGCGCCGCTCACGGGAAAACTGGCGAAATGGCTCGGCGGCATTTCGCAAAAAAGAAAAATGCCGCAATTCGCGCCGCACACTTTTCGCGCGTGGTGGAAAGAAAGGAAAATTGTGAACGACGGCAAAACGCCCGTGATCCTTTGGGTGGACACGTTCAACAATCATTTCCATCCCGAAATTTTGCAGGCGGCGGTCGAAGTGCTCGAAGCGAGCGGGCATCAAGTCCTGCTGCCCGCCGAAAAACTCTGCTGCGGCCGTCCGCTTTATGATTTCGGAATGCTCACGCAGGCCAGAAAAATGCTCGCCACCATTTTGCTTTCGATGCGGGCGCAAATCCGCGCCGGCATTCCGGTGGTCGGCCTCGAACCCAGTTGCATCTCCGTTTTTCGCGACGAAATGAACCGCCTGTTTCCGCGCGACGAAGACGCGAAAAAACTCACCAAGCTGGTGCTGACGTTGAGCGAATTTCTGGCGCAGAAAACGAATTTTGAATTTCCCAAACTATCGCGCAAAGCCGTCGTGCACGGGCATTGCCATCAAAAAGCGGTGATGAAAATGGAAGCCGAAAGCAAAATCCTGGAAGCCGCCGGACTGGAATTTGAGATTCTCGATTCCGGCTGTTGCGGCATGGCGGGCGCGTTCGGTTTTGAAAAGGAACATTATGACATTTCGGTCAAGGTGGGCGAACGCATTTTGCTGCCCGCCGTCCGGGAGGCGAAGGAAGACATTTTGATTGTCACCGACGGTTTCAGTTGCCGCGAGCAAATCCGGCAACTGACGGATCGCCACGCGCTGCATACGTCGCAAATTCTTGCCCTCGCTCTGCGCGAAGGCAGCCACGCGAACCCGCCCGGCCGGGAAATCCATCCCAAACAAACCGTTCCTGAAATGCAGGAATTATCCGCGCTCAAAAACCGGAAAAAAGCGGAAACACTGCCAACATGAAAACGGATCGGAAACCGGAAGTCGTGATGATCATGGGCGCGTCCGCCGGAATTGGACGCGCGACGGCGCAGGCGTTTGCGAAACGCGGCGCGCACATCGGTTTGCTCGCGCGCGGACGCACCGGACTTGAAGGCGCAAAACGCGAGGTGGAAAAATTGGGCGGACGCGGTTTGATTTTAATTGCCGATGTCGCGGATGACAAAGCCGTGGAAGCGGCGGCGGAAAAATTGGAAAACGAATTTGGCGCGATTGACATTTGGATCAATGACGCGATGGCCTCGGTTTTTTCGCCGATCATGGAAATGACGGCGGACGAATATCGTCGCGTCACCGAAGTGACTTATCTCGGCTACGTTTGGGGCACGATGGCGGCGTTGCGGCGGATGCGTCCGCGCAATCGCGGCGTGATTGTGCTGGTCGGCTCGGCGCTAGCGTATCGCGGCATTCCTTTGCAATCGGCTTACTGCGCGGCGAAGCACGCGATTCTCGGTTTCACCGATTCGTTGCGCTGTGAATTGATCCACGACAAAAAAAATATCCGCGTTTGCACGGTCGAAATGCCGGCGGTCAACACGCCGCAATTCGGCTGGGTGAAAAATAAATTACCGAACAAGGCGCAGCCGGTGCCGCCGATTTTTCAACCGGAAGTCGCTGCGGACGCCATTGTTTTTGCGGCGACGCATAATCGCCGGGAAATTTACGTCGGCCTGCCGACGGTTGAAGCAGTCGTAGTGAATAAAATTGCGCCCGGATTTTTGGATCGCCATCTGGCGCGCACTTGTTTCAAGGCGCAGCAAACGGACGAGCCGAAAAATCCGAATCAGCCCGATAATTTATTTGCGCCGGTGGAACATGATTTTGGCGCGCACGGAACTTTTGACGGGCGCGCAAAAAAATTCAGCGTTGAACTTTGGCTGGATAAAAATCGCTGGATTTTTTTGGCCGCAGTTTTAATGGTTGCCGCAATTGTCGCCGGTTTATTGCTCGCGCATTCGCATCACGATTTATGAAAACCAAAAGCAAAAATAATTTCGCGCCGATTGGCCACAAGCGCTGGGTCATTCCCGAAGGTTGGATTCCCAAAACGAGCCACGGGCCGGAACCGGAAATGTTGAGCCATGAAACGGCGTGCGTGCTGAATGTTTCGGACGAAGAAGCGCACTTAGAGATCACAATTTTTTATTCCGAACGCGAGCCAATCGGCCCTTACAAAATTTCCGTGGGAGCGCGCCGGACAAAACACATTCGCTTCAATGATTTGACGGAACCGGAACCGATTCCGCGCGGAACGGATTACGCGAGCGTGATTGAATCGGACGTGCCGATTGTGGTGCAGCACACGCGGCTGGATTCGCGCCAGGCGGAGAACGCGCTGATGACGACAATGGCGTTTGCAGATGCCGGGCCGGTCAGGTAATTTTTTCCAGCATGAATTATCAGCCGATTGAAAACTACGGCGTGATTGGCGACCTGACCACGGCGGCGCTGGTCAGCATGGAAGGCTCGATTGATTTCATGTGCTTTCCGCACTTCGATTCGCCGACGATTTTTGCCGCGCTGCTCGATGTCAAACGCGGCGGAAATTTTCAAATCGCCCCGGTCGCCGGCGAATTCAAACATCGCCAGCGTTATTTTCCCGACACGAACATTTTGCTCACGCGCTTTCTGGGCGAGAGCGGGATCGCGGAAATTTCCGATTTCATGGCGATGCAGCATTTGGGCCACAGCCACAATCTCGTGCGGCGCGTCAAAGTCGTGCGCGGTGAAATCAGATTCCGAATGGTCTTCGCGCCGAAATTCGATTATGGCCGCGCGGATCACACAGTTGAGAGAAAAAGCCCCCATGAATTCATTTTTGTTCCTGCCAAAAAAAATCTTCCGGCGTTGCGCTTGCGCAGCAGCGTTCCATTAAAAATTGAAAACGGCGAGGCGATTGCCGAGTTCAAGTTGGGCGCGGAAAAAACCGCGTCGTTTATTTCGGAAGAAGCGGATGGCGAATCGCCGTCGGCCAATCCTGATTACGTTTCCGGGGCGTTCAAGGAAACGATGAATTTCTGGCTCGGCTGGGTGGCGAAATCAAAATATCGCGGACGCTGGCGCGAAATGGTCAATCGTTCCGCGCTCACGCTGAAGCTCTTGACTTCGTTGCCGCACGGCTCGATTGTCGCCGCGCCGACGTTTGGCTTGCCGGAGAGCGTCGGCGACGCGCGCAATTGGGATTATCGCTACAGCTGGATTCGCGACGCGTCGTTCACGCTTTACGCGCTGATGCGACTGGGCTACACGGAGGAAACAAAAGCGTTCATGCAGTGGATCGAAAAACGTTGCCGTGATTTGAAACCGGGCAGGCCGCTGCAAGTCGTGTATCGCATGGACGGCGAACGCGAAATTCCGGAAATGATTTTGAAAAATTTTGAAGGCTATCGCAAATCGCAACCGGTGCGCATCGGCAACGCGGCCTGCCAACAATTGCAGCTGGACATATACGGCGAGTTGATGGATTCGGTTTTGATTTATGACAAACACGGCGAGCCGATCTCCTACGATTTTTGGAGGAACCTCGTGACGCTCATCGAATGGCTTTGCAAAAATTGGCAAAGGCCGGACGAAGGCATTTGGGAGGTTCGCGGCGGCTCGCGGCCGTTTTTGTATTCGCGCGCGATGTGCTGGATCGCGATTGACCGCGCGATTCAACTGGCGCGACGGCGCTCCTATCCCGCGCCGCTCGTGCGCTGGCACCGCGTGCGCGACAAAATTTATCAGGACATTTACGAACGATTTTGGAATCCTAAATTAAAATCGTTCGTGCAATACCGCGGCGCGGAAACGGTAGACGCCTCGTCGTTGCTGCTGCCGATGACGAAATTCATCAGCCCGACCGATCCGCGCTGGAAATCCACGATGCTGGCCATCGGGAAAAATCTGGTCGAAGATTCGCTGCTCTATCGCTACAACTCAAAAAAGGCCGCGTCCGACGGCATGCACGGCAAGGAAGGAACTTTTTCGCCGTGCTCATTTTGGTATGCGGAGTGTCTCGCGCGCGCGGGCGATTTGAAGCAGGCGCGCTACATTTTTGAAAAGGCGCTCGGCTACGCGAATCATCTCGGACTTTACGCCGAAGAACTGGGACCGGGTGGCGAACATCTGGGAAATTTCCCTTTGGGATTGTCGCACAATGCGCTCATCAGCGCCGCGTGGAACCTGGACGAACGGCTTTCCAAGGCCGAAGGCTAATGCCAGGCGCGCGTCAGGTAATCGCTCGCGACCAAAACGAATTGGATGCAGAGCCAGAAAAATCCGGCGGCGACGAACATCCAGATTAGTTTCATCGTGTAACGCACTTCCATGAAAAATAAAATGATCAACATCATCTGGATGAAGACGAGCGCGGCGATTAACTGCGTGTCGAAAAATTTCAAGTAATACGCGATGCCCAGAATCGTGAAGTGCAAAACGACGAGCACAATCCAGATCAGCGCAAAAAGTTTTTTGGTTGGATGGTTTGCGTTCATGTGTGGCGTTGGACGAGGTAAAGCAACGGATACAAAAACAGCCAGACGATGTCCACGAAATGCCAGTAAAGTCCGGTGAGTTCGACGGGCGTGTAATAACTGCCGGAATATTTTCCGCGCCGCGCGCGCAGAAACATCACGGTCAAGATTCCGATTCCGACGGTGACGTGAATCCCGTGCAGTCCGGTCATCGCCCAGTAAAGCCAGAAAAAAATCTGCGCTTGCGGCGGCAACGACGGATCAAAATTGGCTCCGGGCAAAAGGCGGTCGTGCAAATCCTTGTGATATTCAAATCCTTTGACGACGAGAAATGCGAGGCCGAGCAAAATAGTCAGTGCGAGAAACGGCGCGATTTTTTTTACGCGATTTTCCTTCGCAGCGTGAACGGCAAGGGCCATGGTAAAACTGCTCGTTAAGAGAATCACGGAATTGATCGTGCCGAACATCACGTCGGTGTGTTTGCTCGCGGCGGCGAAGGCGCTGAAATAAAAATGGCGGTAAACCGTATAGGCCAAAAACAATCCGCCGAAAAATAAAATTTCCGTGGCGATGAACGTCCACATGCCGAGGTGCGCGGCTTCGGCTTGCTGCTGCGCGTCCTCGAATTGCTCGGCCACGATGGGATTTTTTTCAGGCATGGCAATTGTCTTTGCGAAAAAACAGACTGAAAGTCTGCGCTATTGTAGCCGAGGGCAACGCCCTTGGTTCGGGATTGAAGAAAGTTGTTTCGCCCTGAAAGGGCAAACCAAAAAATTCCGCGCACGCTTGGATTGCCCTTTCAGGGCAAATGATTTTGTCGTGGATTATCCGAGGGCGTTGCCCTCGGCTATGATTGTTCAGGCCGCTGGCCTGAATTTTTTTCAGCAGCCGGGGCGGGCGCGCTCCCGGATTATTTTTATTCAACAATAATTTCATTTTCTTTAGTCTGCGATTCTCCAAGTTCATTTAGCGGCGGATAATTATATGCGTCTTCAGTGACGACTGGTGTTTCGGCAAAATTATTTTTTGGCGGCGGCGACGAAGTTTTCCATTCGAGTCCGGTCGCACGCCACGGATTTGGGCCGGCTTTTTTTCCGTGACGCAGCGACCAGATGAAATAAATGAGCGGCAATAAATACGCAAGGCCGAGAATGCTCGCGCCCGCCGTCGAAAGCACGTTGTAGATCTGAAATTCCGGCGCGTAATCGTGGACGCGGCGCGGCATTCCGAGATAGCCGAGGACGAATTGCGGAAAAAAAGTCAGGTTGAAACCGACGAACATGATGATCGCGGCGAGTTGCGCGAGTTTTTCAGGATACATCCGGCCGGTGATTTTCGGCCACCAATAATGCAGTCCGCCCATGAACGCCGTGACCATGCCGCCGACCATGATGTAGTGAAAATGCGCGACGACAAAATAAGTTCCGTGAACGTGAACGTCCACCGCGAGCGTCGCGAGCATGAGTCCGGTGAGTCCGCCGATGACAAAAAGTCCGATGAATGAAAGCGCGTAAAGCATCGGCGCGGCAAATGAAATCGAGCCGCGATACAATGTCATCGTCCAATTGAAAACTTTTATTGCCGAAGGAACCGCGACGAGAAAACTCAAGAACGAAAAAACCATTCCGGCGTAAATGGACTGGCTGCTGACAAACATGTGATGTCCCCAGACGAGAAATCCGATGATGGCGATCGCCACGCTCGAAAACGCGACGAATTTGTAGCCGAAGATTTTTTTACGCGCGAAGCATGGGATGAGTTCGGTCACGACGCCCATGCCCGGCAAAATCATGATGTAGACCGCCGGGTGCGAATAAAACCAAAACAGATGCTGGAACAAAACGGGATCGCCGCCGAGTTTGGGATTGAAAATGCCGATGCCCCAAATACGTTCGAGCGCCATGAGCGCGAGCGTGATGGCCAAAACCGGCGTCGCCAAAACGAGAATGATGCTCGTCGAATACATTGACCAAAGAAAAATCGGCATCCGAAACCACGTCAGCCCCGGCGCGCGCAATTTGTGAATGGTGACGATAAAATTCAGTCCGGTCAGAATCGAACCGAAGCCGGCGATGAAAATGCCGGCGGCCATTTCGATGACGTGCGTGTTCGAGAAGGCGGTGCTGTAAGGCGTGTAAAAAGTCCAGCCGGTGTCCACGCCGCCGATGATGATCGCGTGCATTACGAAAAATCCGCCGATCATAAAAAGATACCAGCTCAACAGATTCAGTTTCGGAAACGCGACGTCGCGCGCGCCAATCATCAGCGGAATAATAAAATTTCCCAACACGCTGGGAATGGACGGAATCAGGAAAAACCAGACCATCAACACGCCGTGCATCGTGAAAAGTTTGTTGTAAGTTTCGGACAAAACGAGGTCGCCTTGCGGCGTGAGTAATTCCAGCCGCATCAGCGCGGCGGCAACGGCGGCGACGATGAAGAAAAATAAAATCGCGAACAGATACAAAATGCCGATGCGTTTGTGATCGGTCGTCAGCAGCCACGATTTCACCGTGTCGCCCGCGCTCAAATAATTTTTTTCAGAATCATTCATTGGTTAAAATAGAAACATTTGGAAAAATTTTCCGACAACTTTGCGTGATAAAATCTGGATTGCCCTTTCAGGGCGAAAGTGTTTCGCGCGCAATTCCGAGGGCGTTGCCCTCGGTTACGATGGTTCAGGCCTTTGGCCTGTTCTGATTTGCATTTGCGCAATGACAAAATTGCAATGCATTTACGATTGAGGCTCATCTCGATTTTTTCAAGGCGCATCCGATAAGCATCGCCTGAAAGGCGAAATCCATTGTAGCCGGGGGCAACGCCCTCGGAAAATCGCCACGTCAAATTGCTTCGCCCTGAAAGGGCATTCCAAATTTTCCAAAAAGAATTTTTCAACAATATTTTCATCGCGGTTTCTCCGGTTCTTGATTGCCGATGCTTTTGATGTAGGCGATGAGTTGCAACAATTCGTCTTCGTTGATGTGGCCTTCGTAAGTCGGCATGAGCGGTTGATAGCCTTGCACAATTTGCGACGCAGGCAGCAAAATCGAATCGCGAATATATTTGTCATCCGCGCGAACAAACGTGCCGTCGCTCAATGGCACGAGTTTTTGGTAAAGGCCTTCGAGCACCGGCGCGTGAACGGCCTTGCTGTTGACGTGACAGCCGCTGCAACCAAGTTGGCGGAATAAATTTTCACCGGCTTGCGCGAGCGAATTTTGCGGTTGGCCGCGCGCCAGCCAATTTTGATAATCCGCTGGCGACATCACGAAAACCGTTCCTTCCATTTTCGAATGATCCGCGCCGCAGTATTCCGAGCAATAAAACCGATAGGCGCCGATGCGCGTCGGCTGAAACCATTCGGTCGTGAACCGCCCGGGCACGACGTCCTGCTTGATGCGAAACGCGGGAACAAAAAAACTGTGGATCACGTCCTCGGACGCCAGCGTGAGTTTGACGGCGCGATTCACCGGCAAATGCAGTTCGTTGATTTCGCGGTTGCCTTCCTGATGCTGGATTTTCCACATCCATTGTTTGCCGATGACATTGATTTCGAGCGTGTCGGCGGGCGGAACTTCTTCGTTGAAATAGGCTTTGGCGCCGAGCACAAAAAATCCGATGAAAATGAAAATCGGCACGACCGTCCAGGTGATTTCGATTTTCATTTCCGGCAGATTCGGGTCAACGCGATTCGCCTTTTTTCCGCGCCGATATTTGAACAGACAATAAATCATCGGCAGAAAAACGATGGCGAGCACAACGGCGCTGGCCAGCAAAAGCAAAAAAAACAAATCGTCCGTTTGCGCGGCGGCCGTCGAAGCTTCCTTTGGAAAAATCGGGAAATTCATTTTGGCGGCTCCGGTTTGCGGCGCGTTTGCTTGAAAATAATCGCGCCCAGCGCAATCATCATCGCGATTCCACTGACGCGAACGGCAATCATAATCAGGTTTCCATATTTGCCCGTGATCGGCGCGTAATGAAAACAAAGCAAAACAAATTGCTCGATGGGCGAGCCGATTTTTTTCGCATCCGCCTCGCGCAACGCGGAATTCAATTCCGCCGCCGAATAAGTGACGCCGAAAAGGTAACGCGAAACTTTTCCGTCCGGCGTCAAAATAATCAGGCCGCTGGGATGCGCGAATTCCTTGATGCGCGGATCGTAGGCAAAATGGAAGCCGACTTCGCTCGCGAGTTTTTGAATTGAATTTTTATCGCCGGTCAAAAAATGCCAGCCGTCCGGTTTTCCGCGACCATAACTGCGCAAATAGGTTTTTCGTTTTTCGGCGGCGAGTTGCGGCGTTTCATTCGGATCAATGCTGACAAAAATCACGTCGAAATTTTCGCCGACGCTCCATTTCAAATCTTGAAACGTAGAAATCGCGCCGTTCAAAACGAGCGTGCAAAGCATCGGGCAACCGTAATAACCGAGCACCAAAACGATGGGCCGTTTGCCGAAATAATTTCCGATCTGGATTTGCTTTCCGGTTTCATCGCGAAAAATCAAACCCGGCGAAACCTGTGAATTTAATTTTTGATCGAATTTGATCTGGAGCAATTGCGCGTCCGTCAGCGAATTATTGGTCGCGGCATTTATCGGCAATTCACAAAAAAGAAAAAAAGCGACGAATAGCTGAATGAAATGGGGAGCACGCGCGCCCCGCGCGTTTTGGCGGACGCCTCGTCCGCCAGTTTCGCGGCGGGAGAATTTTTTTCCAATTTGTTCGCAGGTATCGCGAAAGATTCGACGCGAGGCGCGTCGAACTGCGCCCGGGGCGGGCGCGCTCCCCATTTTATTTTGAAAAATTTTCATCGTTGCTCCGGCCTTTTCTGGATGAGTTGAATCGGCGAACCGTCGGTTTGCGAAATGCCGTTCGTTCGCGTCGGCAAACCGCGTTGCAAAATCAAATCCATCGCGCGGGCAATCGGAATTCGCACGATTCCGTTGCTACGATCCATCCAGCCGTAACTGTTCAATTTTTCATTTTGCGCCGCAAGCAATGCAATTCGTTCCGCGTGGTCGTCGTCAATTTGCAAATTGGGTTTGGGAAAACGCGCGAGCGGTTTGAGATTCGGCGCGGCGATGAGACCGAGCGG
>Ga0075522_10000968_pt1 | contig 21588 bp, 26 predicted proteins | sample NGEPerA_FD_74796 | JGI IMG/M metagenome (GOLD analysis project Ga0075522, IMG submission 74796) | Arctic peat soil microbial communities from the Barrow Environmental Observatory site, Barrow, Alaska, USA - NGEE PermafrostL2-A | ecosystem: Environmental > Terrestrial > Soil > Wetlands > Peat ...
ATGGACCCGACCCGCGGCATCGATCTTCCGACCAAGGCGCAGCTCTATCAGCTGCTGCGGGAACTCGCTCGCGAGGGGCTGGCCGTGGTGCTGCATTCCACGGACTACGAGGAACTCATCCATCTTTGCGACCGTGTCTACGTCTTCTATAACGGGCGGACCGTGAGGCAGTTGACCGGGGACGAATTAACGCCGAACGCGCTGATCGAGGCGTCGATGAACATGCCGCTTCCGGCGGGTATTCGCTCATGAACCTGTTGCGTCGCAACCGAAGCCTTGCAATCACCATTGCGGCGCTGCTGGTGTTGTTCGCGATATTCATCGCGATTCATCCGCGCGGGTTTTCAGTCTACGTGCTCACGATCTGGTTCAACCAGGGCACGTTGCTTGGCCTCGCCGCGATCGCACAGTTCTTCGTCGTTCTGGTGCGTGGCGTCGATCTTTCGGTCGGCCCGATCGTGGCGCTGACCAATGTGGCGGCCTCCTATCTCTTGATCGGATCGCCGGGCGGGATTGCGCTCGGCATTGTCGCCGTCCTCGTGCTGGGCGCGATTTGCGGGCTGGCAAACGGCGTTGCAGTGGTCTACGGGCGCGTCCCGCCGATCGTCACAACGCTCGCCAGCGGCAGCATCTTTTCCGGGCTCGCGCTGCTGTTGCGGCCGACGCCCGGAGGCGGCATCGACGAGAATCTGTCCGACGCGCTCACCTATGACATTTATGGCGTTCCGGCCTCGGCGATCCTGCTGATTGTCGTGCTGCTTGCGCTGACCATTTCCCTGCGTTTCAGCCTGTTGGGGCTGACCATGTATGCGATCGGCTCCTCCGAGCAGTCCGCCTCCATGACCGGCGTGCGTGTCGGCCGCGTCAAGCTCGCCGCCTATGGCATGAGCGGGATATTTTCCGCGCTCACCGGTCTTTACGTGAGCATGGTGACGCTGACGGGTGATCCCGCGATCGGCCCTGCTTACACCTTGAACTCCATCGCCGCCGTCGTGCTCGGCGGCGTCGCGCTGACGGGCGGCGTCGGCAGCCCGCTTGGCGCCGTTGCGGGAGCGCTGATCCTGAAGACGATCTCGTCGCTCATGTTCTTCTCCGGCCTGCCTCCGCTGGCACAGCCGTTCTTCGAGGGTCTCGTGCTCGCGGTCGCGATCTCGCTTGGCGCCCTCGGCGTATTCCGGATTCGCAATCGGCTCGAGTTGTTTCAGTGATGAGCAATCCCGTGCCCACGTCTGCCGTCCATCGGCCCCGGCCGGGATTTGTCGACCGGATCGGCATCTCGGTGTTGCTGCTGGCCGCCGGATGCGTCGTTCTCGTCCTCGGCGGTGCGGTCATTTATCCCGGGTTTCTCAGCCCGGGATATATCCTGCAACAGCTTCAGATCGCCTCCTTCCTCGGCGTCATTGCGACCGGCGCCATGCTCGTCATCCTGCTCGGGGAGATCGATCTCTCGGTTCCCTGGACCATCACCGGCACGGCAATCGTCGTCACCACGCTCGCCGGCAGCAACAACCCTGCGATCGCCGACCTCGCGCTTCCGCTGGGGCTTGCCACTGGCGCTGCGATAGGCTTCGTCAACGGGCTCGGAGTCGCCCTCTTTCGGGTGCCGGCGATGGTGTGGACGCTCGCCGTCAACGCCATGCTGCTCGGCGCGGCCGTCTTCTACACCGGAGGCTTCAAGCCCCAGGGAGCGGTGCCGTGGCTCGCCACCTACGCCGCCCTCGGTCATACGTTTGGCGTCCCCAACGCCTTCTTGCTTTGGCTGATCGTCGGCGCGATGACGCTCTGGCTCCTGCACCGCACGACCTATGGCACCTATCTCTATGCGATGGGCAACTCGCAACGCGCCCTGTTCCTGGCCGGCGCCCGGGTGCGGACCATAACGGTCTGCACGTTCGTTCTGGCCGGCATCCTCTCCAGCCTGGGCGCGATCTTGCTGACCGGCTACACCGATCAAGCCTATCAGGGCATGGGCGATCCCTATCTGCTGCCGGTGATCGCTGCCGTGGTGATCGGTGGAACGTCCATTCTCGGCGGCAGCGGCAGCTATGTCGGCACTTTCGTCGGCGCGGTGTTCATCACGCTGCTGTCGTCGATCCTGGCGGTGATGCAGATGTCCGACGCAGCGCGGCAGATCATCTTCGGAGCAACCATCCTGGCGATGCTGCTGGCGTACCGCTCTTCGGAGAAAAGCGCCGGCACGTGAGCCGGCCCCGCCAATCGCTCCCGGATCGCGGGTTGGCGGTTTGGCGATAAAAATGGCGCACCCGACACGATTCGAACGTGTGACCTTTGCCTTCGGAGGGCAACGGTGGATACATTACCCGTGCTTACCTGAAATCCCTTGGCATTACCGATGGTGAGTTATAGGCTGAAATCGGCCTGATTTGAGGGCAACGGACGTTTCCCCAGATTCCTCCGGTTTTCCAGCCCGTGCTTACCCGGTGCTTACCTGATGCCAAGGTTGACCAAAAGGCTTGTAGACGCGGCTGCGGCGGCCAAGGGTGAGCTATTCCTCTGGGACGACGAACTGCCGGGGTTCGGTCTGCGGGTCAAGGCAAGCGGCGCCAAGTCCTTCCTGGTGCAGTACCGGAACGCTAATGGGCGGAGCCGGCGTCTCACCGTGGGGCGGTACGGCGTGCTGACGGTCGAGGAGGGGCGCAAGGCGGCCAAGCTGGCCCTGGCGGAGGTGGTGAAGGGCGCCGATCCAGCGGAGAGCAAGAAGCTCGCTCGAGGTGCCATGACGATCGATGAGCTTTGTCGGGAATATCTGACCAAGGCAGAGGCGGGTCTGATTCTCACCCGCCGCGGCGAGCCCAAAAGCGTGAGCACGCTCTATACGGACACCGGCCGGGTCAACCGCCACATTGTCCCTCTGATCGGGAAGCGCACGGTAAAGGACTTCACCACCATCGACGCTGGCAAATTCCAGCGGGATGTGATTGCCGGGAAATCCGCCGCCGACGTCAAGACGAAACTCAGGGGTCGGGCAATCGTCACTGGCGGGAAGGGGACGGCAGCTCGGACCATGGGCTTGCTAGGTGGGATTTTCAGCTACGCGGTCAGCGAGGGCTATCGGCTGGACAATCCATGCAACGGAATCGTGCGACCGAAAGACGGAACCCACGAATGGCGCATGGATGACGCCGGTTACCGGCATCTCGGCAAATGTCTGGCTGCGGCCGAGGCCAGCGGTCATCATTGGCAGCGTGTGCTGGCCAGCAGGGCGGCGACGCTGACGGGTTGCCGGCTTGATGAGATAGAGGGGCTGCTCAAAACGGAGGTCGATGGCGCAGGCATGGCACTTCGCCTGGGCGACACAAAGACCGGCAAGAGCATCCGCCCGGTCGGATCCGCAGTGATTGCCATTGTGAAGGCGGCTTCAGCCAAGTCCAAATCCAAGTATGTATTCCCCGCTATCACGACCAACGCCAAGCACCACACGGGCCTGACCCGCTGGCTTCAGAAGATAGCGGCCAAAGACGTGCCCGGAATTACCAGCAACGGCTTGCGCCATTCCTTCAGTTCGACCGCCGAGGATCTTGGTTATTCGCTTCCAACCATCAAGGCGCTGGTCGGCCACTCCCGCGCGAGCGTGACGGAAGGCTACATTCACAAAATCGATTCGGCGCTGCTTGCCGCCGCTGATCGAATCGCGCGATACATCGACGATGCAATGACAGGGCGAAAATCAACCAAAGTGGTCCAACTTCGGAAAGCCTGACAACGAATCGGCGCGGCTAGGGTAGCTCCCGAAAAGCTGGTCCGCACCAGCCTGCCGCGTCGTCATCAACATGCGGAGCATAAGCGGAAATGCAAATGAATGTTCGGCTGGAGTTCTGGAAGAACTCGATTGGTTGGCCTCGCGACAATGACTCATTCGTCTTCCTCGCGCGAGCGGTCCACGCGATGGGTAAGTCAATGTTCGGACACGAATGGACGGGCGATGATCCATGCCTCGATCTCATGCAATCGCTGCCGACGCTCCCCCTAAGCTCGGGGAGCCGTGCACAGTTCGCGCATGGACTACTCGTTAAGCACCATCCTGAGTTCAACCGCGAACCTTTCATTTTGATGCGACGTCCTTTCGGTGTTCCACCTTCGTTAAAGTTCACAGGCGAAGAATGGGAAGCTGCTCGCTCTATCGTTGCTAAAGACCATGAACAAAAAATGCCCGGCGCAAAACGTTTCTTTCAAGCCAGAGACAGAATCGTGCAGCTCGCCGAGGCCGGTCTTCTTATTACCGCCCTTCGTGAAAGGGCGGGCGGAGATCCGGTACCTATTCCGAGACGTTTTTGGAACTCAGAACGTATTCTGAATCGTTTCGACCTTTGCCAAATGAATCCGGACGATCCCTATGGCCTTGGAATCGCGGGCGATCGGTATCAGTGGATTTTCGTCACCCGCGAAAGCTTGATGAGCTGCGCGCGTGGTGCGTTTACCGCCGAGGACGACCAGACCCCAAAACCCGTCGCTCCTGCGCCGGCCCCCGTTGCATCGCCAGAGGATCCAGCGAAACCCCCACGTCGGCTCGCCGAATCAAAGATAGAGCCTGAGTTTAGGCAGTGGCGGGAGCAACAACCTGAAGGCTATATCCCGACTGAGGCCGAAGACATCGCCCATATGAAGCAGCTGAGAGTCGGTCGCGACGCAGTCCGGGAGCTTCGTAAACAATTCCCCACGCGAGAGCGAGGGCAGAAAAAGCCCGGCTAATACGCGGCCAAATTGGCGGGTAATTAGCGGGCCAAATCCGCAGCGATTTCAACCGCGTATCTTTACCGCGGATTTCGCGATGGTCCATTTACCTCGCACCAACGGAGATTGATCCGTGATGATGCGAGACACCAATGGATACCAACCAAGCCCCTCTCAATGAGCGCCACCTTCGTAGGAAGGAGGCAGCCAAATACGTTGTCGATACCTACAACTTGCCCTGTTCCCCAAAGACGCTGGCGAAACTTGCCTGCGTGAGTTCGGAAGGTCCGCCGTTTCACGCCGGACGCTTCCCGCTCTACCCGGTCTCCGGACTGGACGCCTGGGCGAAGAAAAAAATAGGCCCGCTGGTCAGATCGACATCTGAAGTCAAGCGCGCCGCGTAACCCCACTCGTCTCAAACCAAAAACCCGGCGGCACGATCCAGTCTTGCGAGGATCAGTCGTGCGCACCGGGCTTCCAAGGAGTCCTGAACTTGAAAACCTGTACCAAACGACGACCCCAAACGCAATCCGTTTCCGACCTCCCGCTATTCAATTGGCAGACCGTTTCCGCGCGTCCGAGCACGAGGGCTGGAAGCTTCGTTGCGCGCCGGTATCGCATCCATCCTGCAGTCGCGGATCTGATCGCGAGCTTGGCTGGCATCGGATCGGGGGTGCAGCAATGAGCAACCTCACCATCCGCAGGGCAGACGGGAGCTGTACGACCTTCACGGGCCGGCAAGCCTGGATGCTGCGTAGGCTGATCGACGCCGGCTCCGCTGGTATCACTCTGCTCGACAATCCAGCTCCGCGCTGTTCGCATTACCTCTACATGCTGCGGAAAGCCGGTCTCACCATCTCCACCACGAACGAGCCGCATGAAGGTCCGTTCCCCGGCATGCATGGCCGGTATCGGCTCGAAACGCCGGTCACGGTCGTGGCGGCGGAGGTGGTGGTATGAGCGTCGATATCCCGCTCCGAAAACTGACGGTCGCGGCTGGTCGCGTGACGATCGGCTTCATCACCGAATACAGCAGGCGCCGGTTCACGGCGCAGCTCGCGTCCGGCGAAAGGATCGGAGCATCCTTCCCGTCGCTCACAGATGCCGCACTGGCTTTGTCAAAGGCGCAAAACGCCCAAACGCCCTCCAGCAATGGAGGTGCCAAGTAATGGGTTCGATCAGCCAAAGCTTTGCAAAAGCGGAGCGTGTTGACTTCAAGGCGGTAAGTGCGGCCGCACTTGGCGCGCTCGATATCATCGTGTCGCGTCTTCTGCCGGACGGATACTCGGAAGGGAACGAGTGGGTCGCCCGCAATCCGACCCGCCGCGACGGGCGCCCCGGCAGCTTCAAGGTGAACTTGTCGACGGGGGTCTGGGCCGACTTTGCTACCGGTGACAAGGGCGGCGATATCATCGATCTGTTGGCCTACCTGGATGGTAAATCCAAGGTCGAAGCGGCCCGCGAAATCGGGACCATGCTGAATGTCAAACCGGCGGCCGGATCAACCAGCCTGACCGGCAATGTTCAGGAATTGAAGCCGAAGAAGTCAGCGTCGATCGCCGCCACGCCCGAGACGGCGGCCACCGCGCCGCAAGCATTTCCCGCCCGTACGCCGCCCGACAACGAAGGCAAGCCGCGGTTCATCCCCGCGGGCGATGAAGGGCCGCGCGTGCGTGACGGTGAGAAGCGGCGGCACGTCTACTGCCAAGGGGGCGTTCCGGTTCGCATCAAGGTCATCACGAATGATAATGCCTTCAACGTGTTTCGTGTGACGAATGACGACGGCAAGAGTGGCTGGCAGTATCGAAAACCGGAAGGTTTCCGTTCCGTCCCATACTTCACCGGTAACGATCCTTTCGTCTCGGATGCCCTGCTGTTCTGGCCCGAGGGCGAGAAAGACGTGGACACCGTCGCGAAGCGCGGCGGCGCCGCCTTCACGTTCGGTGGGACCGGAGATGGCTTGCCCCCAGGGTGTGAGCATTACCTGACCGGCCGAGTGGTCGTGATCCTGGCTGACAACGACGCCGAAGGGCGCCGGCATGCCGAGGACAAGGCCACCCTGGCTTCAACGGTCGCCGAAAGCGTGCGGGTGGTCTGTTTCCCGGAGCTTGCGAACAAGCAGGACGTATCCGACTGGTTCGCGCTTGGGAACTCGTTTGAAGAGTTGATCCGGCGCGTCGAAGCCGTGGATACGTGGCAGGGCGCGCCGCCCTTGTTACCGGATCTTGACGCTGGGGAGCAGCAGATTGTTGCACGCCCCGAACAGAAGCCCTCCTTGCCGCTCGGCTACAGCTTCTCCGACCGCGGTTTGATGTACCAGAACCCGGACGACGTCGATAAGCCGGCTCTCTTGATCGCGGGGCATTGCGACGTGATTGCCGAGACGAGGGATGCGGATGGCGCGAGTTGGGGCGTCCTCCTGCACTGGAAGGACCATGACGGCCGCGACCATCAGTTCGCCCTACCGCGATCGACGTTGGCGGGCGATGGTTCGGAAGCCCGCCGGATCCTGATGGATGGTGGGTTCTACATCGCACCCAGCCAGACGGCCCGTGGTCTATTCAACTCATTCCTGCTGCAGGTTCGATCGCCGAACCGGGCTCGGGCTACCCAGCGGGTTGGCTGGCACAGCAACTCGTTTGTCATGCCGGACGACTGTTTCGGTGTGGACAAGCGGGACATGCTGCTGCTGCAAAGTGCGACCGCCCACGAGCACTCGTTCCGGCAGGCCGGGACGCTCCAGAGCTGGCAGCAGGACGTCGCACGATATGCAGTCGGGAACAGTCGGCTGGTGTTGGCACTGTCCGCGGCATTCGCCGGTCCGCTGATCGGGCCGTGTTCGGCTGAAGGTGGTGGCATCCACTTCAAGGGCGCGTCCTCCACCGGTAAGAGCACCGCGTTGCATGTAGCTGGCAGCGTGTGGGGCGGCGGCGACACGAACGGTTACGTCCGTTCATGGAGGGCAACCGCCAACGGGCTGGAGGGCGTATGCCTCGGCCACTCGGATACCTTGCTCTGTCTCGATGAGTTGTCCCAGCTTGCGGCCAAGGACGCTGGCGAGGCGGCGTACATGCTCGCCAACGGATCTGGCAAGTCGAGAAGCTCTCGCGATGGCTCGGCCCGGCGCGCCGCGAAGTGGCGGTTGCTGTTTCTGTCGTCCGGGGAAATCGGCCTGGCGGACAAGGTTGCTGAAGACGGTCGCGGGCGCCGATTGGCTGCCGGACAGCAAATCCGGATCGTTGACGTATCCGCCGACGCAGGCGCCGGCATGGGCATGTTCGAGGAACTCCACGGTCTGCCGTCCCCTGAGGCGCTCGCCCGTCACCTCCGGGACGCGACGCAGCGGCATTACGGCGTCGCGTCACGCGAATATCTCGCCGCAATCGTTCCCGAGATCGACAAAATCCAGAAACTCGTCCTGGAAGTCGTGAACGCTTTCTGTGACGCGCATGTGCCTGACGGTGCCGATGGTCAGGTCGAGCGAGTGGCCCAAAGGTTTGGGTTGATCGCCGCGGGCGGTGAAGTTGCTTGGCTCTACGGAATCGCGCCATGGGAACGCGGCGATGCCGTGGCGGCCTGTGCGAGGTGCTTCGGGCAGTGGTTGTCTGTCCGCGGCGGCCACGATGCAGCCGAAACCCGCGACTGCGTCGAGCAAGTCAGGTCGTTCCTGTCGGCGAACGGGATGGCGCGCTTCATCCCGGCATGGGAGGAGACGCAATCGAGGGTACCGGTTCGCGACGTGGCCGGCTTCCGCGACCAGGTCGGCGATGGCTGGGACTTCTACGTCACCACCACGGCATGGAAGGAGGTCTGCTCTGGCTTCGACCCGCGCCGAACCGCAGCCGTTCTGAAGCAGAAGGGCTACATCGACGCCGGGGAGGAAGGACGCAGTTCCAAGAGCGTGCGCGTGCCCGAATTCGGGAAGCAGCGCCTCTACCACATCCGCTCAACCCTCCTGGAGGATGCAAATGAAGCATGACTTGGAAGCGTTCTCCCGGGACATCGTGACCCTGATCAAAAACAGTGGGGACAGTGGTGGCAGTGGGGACAAATCGAAGAAGTCCCTGCGAGACAGCAGTTTTTTTGTCCCCACTCGCGAAACGGTGGTGTCCCCAGTCACACCAGAGTGGGGACAGCAGGTTTCAGCGAGTGGTGGCGGGAAAAGTCAGTATTCACAGCCTCTTGTGCGCCCTGTCCCCAGTGTCCCCACTGCCACCACTAAATTTGGGCAGGGTCCGACATGCGACGCGGAGGGCTGCGCCCCCGCCGAATGGCATGCAATTTTAGCAGAGCTAAATCGCCGGCAGCCGCTCGATTGGCTGTCGGTCGATCGATGGTCTGAACTGGTGACCGATACCGAAACCTTCCTCGCACGGTGGGGCAATGCGGCGCGACAGTTCGGATGGACGGCGCTTGATTTGTTCGGCGTCCATCCGTCGGCGCCAGCCGCCCGCGTCGGTTGCTGGGGCCTGCTTCTCTTCGTTCAGGGTGGCGCGGTGGTTGCCCTGACTGTCAGCGCCGCAACAATTCGAGGGCGCTCCGGGGCGACCCTGACATACCGGCGAGGAGACCAATCCGACGCTATCTTGATTTCGGATGTCCAATGACAGATCCAGATTAAGCGCTTCAGTCATGCGACGGCGGTGTCGTCTGCGCCATCGGGTACCGCCCCCGTTTGCGATGCCCGACTCTAAAAGGGACCACTCGCCATGAGTGAAAGGGGCCACTCACAGAGAGGCAAACTTTGCCTGTTCGGCAATTCCGACTCGGCATCGAACGCCCTAGAGCCGCCGTCGGACGCCCTAGAAAAAGGGCTGATAGACTCAACCGATTCTATTTATTCAGCTTTTGAGAATGGCACGGCAATTGCGGAACCCCAAGTTGCATTCTTGGGGGATCGCACTATGAGCCAAGTACTCATCCATCGCTATTTGGACGACCTGTCAGACCTGCGCCGCTTGTCCGGCACGGATCGTGAGACGGTCGTAAGGGAAGCGTTCAAGACGCTCCTCAAGGGTTGGGGGCGATCTCACGATCTGAAGTTCGTCCCGGAGTACCCCCTCACAACCACGACAAATGATCGCCGCTACATTGATGGCGCCCTGGTCGATCCCATCCGTATTCCGTTTGGGTACTGGGAAGCAAAGGACCTCGACGACAATCTCGATAAGCAAATAGAGTATAAATTTCGTCGTGGTTATCCGCAGGACAACATCATCTTTGAGGATTCTCGTGAAGCGGTCCTGATCCAAAATAAAAAGATTATCATGAGGTGTGAGGTCGATAGTGTCGGCCACCTCGACGGTCTGCTGCAAAAGTTCTTTCAGTTCGAAAATCCGCAGATTGCGCGGTTTCGAAAGGCTGTCCAGCAATTCACCTCCGATCTGCCCGACGTTTTAGAGACGCTTCGGATGATGATAGAGGCATCATTTGCACGAAACGACACCTTTCGACGCGCGGCTGAGAAATTCCTGGAGCACGCTAAGGCAACAATCCATCCTACCGTCACCGCCGACGATGTCGGTGAAATGCTAATTCAGCACATTTTGACCGAGGATATTTTTTCAAAAGTTTTCGGGGATGATGAGTTTCACCGCAAAAATAACATCGCGAAGCTTCTATACAAGTTAGAGGCGACGTTCTTTACCGGCGATGTAAAATGGCAGACGCTGAAGAACTTGGCGCCGTATTACTCCGCAATCCATTCATCCGCCGCCGAAGTGAAGGGCCACCACGAAAAACAAACCTTTCTGAAAATCATATACCAAGGATTTTACCGGGTTTACAATCTGAAGCTAGCGGACCGACTTGGCGTTGTGTACACGCCAAACGAGATCGTTAGATTCATTATCGAGAGTGCCGACCAACTATGCTCGCAGCACTTTGACAAACGTCTTATCGATAAAAATGTTGAAATTCTGGAACCGGCGGCCGGGACTGGCACCTTCGTTACCGAGCTAATCGATTACTTTCGTCGCAGTCCAGCCAAACTGAAACACAAATACCTCGAAGAGATCCACGCCAACGAGATCGCGATTCTTCCTTACTATGTTGCAAACCTGAATATTGAAGCCAGCTATGCCGCGCTTATGCGCGAGTACGTAGAGTTTCCGAACCTTTGTTTTGTCGATACGTTGGATAGCGTTGAGGGCCTCAGCAAGTTTCGCGGTCAGCAAGAGGAGTTGTTTGGCGCACTCTCTGAAGAGAACTACGCCCGTATTAAGCGCCAGAATCAAAAGAAGATCAGCGTCGTGATTGGCAACCCGCCATATAACGCAAACCAGATCAGCGAGAACGACAACAACAAAAATAGAAAATATCCTGAGATCGATACTCGAATCAAGAAAACATATATTGATCGATCGACAGCCCAAAAAACCAAGCTATACGACATGTACGTTAGATTTTTTCGGTGGGCGTCCGACAGGATTAATGACGCCGGCATTGTGGCGTTCATAACCAATCGCAGTTTCATTGACGCAAGCAATTTTGACGGCTTCCGGTCTGTCGTGTCAGAGGACTTCGATGAAATTTATGTCATTGATCTTGGAGGCGATTGGAAAAAGCCCGGGCTGGCTGGCGGTGGAAACGTTTTCGGGATTGGCACCGGCGTAGCTATCAGTTTCTGGATACGTCGCCCCAACAAGGAAAAGAGAAAAGCCAAAATCCATTATGCGCAGGCCCCTCAGGGTAGCGGGGAAGACAAGCTTGCCTGGATATCTGCTTTGCACGACGACGGATTGTCATTCCACGATATCAAGTTTGAGGAAATAACTCCGCAGGCGGGCTATTGGGTGGACAATCCCGAAAATCTTTATAGCTCGGAGATCCCGATAGCGTCGAAGGAAGTTAAATCTTCGAAGGCTGGCGCGGACGACAATGCAGTGTTCAAGCTGTTTTCCCTCGGCGTCTCGACCAACCGCGACGAGTGGTTGTACGATCCTGACCGGAAAGTACTCAAAGACAAGGTAAAGCACCTCATTGCAACTTACGATCAGATCAAGAGCACAACCAAAACGTTTCCCGACACCATCAAATGGTCGCGAAACTTAAAGCGCAGGTTAGCGCAGAGCAGACGCGAGACATTTTCGGAAAAGCGGCTTGTGGTGTCGAATTACAGGCCCTTCACGCGCTCATGGTTTTATCAGTCAGATCTGTTTGTTGATGAACTGGGTAAGGCTGGGGTTATATTTCCGCCGGGGCAATCCAACCCCACAATTTGCTTCACCGACCCGCATGCTCAGAAGCCGTGGTTCGCATGTGCAGTTGATGGCGTCACCGACTTACATTACGTCGGGGCTGGAGCGGGCGCCGTCTGCTTAAGCCGTCATAGATTCGTCCATGGCGACCGCATCGACAATATCACTACGGCCGCGCTCACTCAGTTTACAGCGCACTACAAGTCATCGGTGCGAAAGGCGATCACGAAAGATGCAATATTTCATTACGTGTACGCCATCCTTCATGATCCGATCTATCGAGAGAAGTTCACGCTGAATCTGAAGCGCGAATTTCCGCGAATACCGTTCTACAAAGATTTCTGGAAATGGACGGCTTGGGGCGAGCGCCTAATGAAGTTGCATCTAGGTTATGCGGTTGTCGAGACATGGCCATTGAAGCGCGTTGAGACAATCGACAAAGCGTCTCGCGCGGCTGGCATGTCGCCGAAAGTTATGCTCAAGGCGAATAGAGAATTGGGACTAATCTACGTCGATAGTGAAACCAAACTTGTCGGCGTCCCGCCTCACGCGTGGGAATACCAATTGGGCATACGGTCTGGTCTTGAATGGGTTTTAGATCAGTACGGCGAGTCCAAGCCGCGCGATAAGACGATAATGAAAAAATTCAATACCTATTCGTTCGCTGAACATAAAGAACAGGTTATCGATCTCTTGGGGAAGGTTGCTCGCGTAAGCGTCGAAACCCAAGAGATCGTCCATGCCATGAAAGAGTTTGATCGGGAGTAAATTACTCACGGCCTCCTTCAATTACCGTAAACCGCTTGCGCCGTTCCGGTGCGGTCGTAACTGGCGTAATGGGCTGCGTAGCGAGCGCGGCGTCGATAAGCTCCCCAATGGCCCAAGTTCGGTCCATCACGCCCAGCGCCTTCGCTGGGGTCGCCTTAAGGGCTTCGTGAACGCGGCAGAGGTTGTAATGAGCGACGTACAGCGCGACCGCGGCAACGTGGTTATCCAGATGCTTTGAAAGCCGTTGGTGAGTCGGGCAAACCGGCGCTGGCTCATACGCAGCGAAAGATTCTGCCGCTCAACGTAACTGGTGGAAACGTATAATCCACGGTGCTCGATCACGGCATGCGAGGCATCGTCGCCGAGATAGCTCTGTGACCTTCAAACGCATTAAGCGACCGTGCGTATGATGAGATTCGAAAGGGAGAATCTCATGGCTGCAATCGATCCTGCCAATCAAAACACTGAGACCGAACCTGAGACCATTCGTTTCGACAGCAGCATCTTCGTCCGATGTTCAGCGGCAATGGTTCGCGAAGTCGGTCGCGCAGCGCGGATGAATGGCCAGAAGCGGGTCGAATTTGTGCGCCAGGCTATCCGCGCGGCACTCAAGGCCCACGGCATCAACCCGGCTGACAATTCAAGGAAGTTGCAATGAATGCCGATGGACCGCCTCCGGAGCACGGCGCTGAAAATACAGCGGGGATGCAGCGGGGAAAACCGTTCGAGCCCGGAAGGTCTGGCAACCCCGCGGGCAAACCCAAGGGCTCCCGCAACGCCGCCACTTTGGCGCTGGAATCTCTGCTGGACGGCGAGGCTGAGGCCCTGACGCGCAAGGCGGTGGAGCTTGCGTTGGCCGGCGACATTACGGCGCTGCGCCTGTGTCTCGATCGCATCCTGCCGCCTCGCAAGGATCGGCCTATCGCGTTCGAAATGCCAGCGATCAACAATGCTCAGGATGCTCGGGCGGCCTCTGCTGCACTGCTGGGCGCCGTTTCGTCCGGCAACCTCACACCATCAGAGGCGTCCGAAGTCGGCAAGCTGATCGACGGCTATGTGAAGTCCGTCGAAATCACAGAGGTGCTGGCGCGCCTCGATAAATTGGAGGCATCGAGCAATGATCCAAAACGTCGAAACCAGGCTGCTTAAATTGGAAGCCGCCCGCAGTCCGTTGGATAGCCCGTGGCGTCGAGTAACCGGAGACACGGAAACGGAATGCCAGACGAAACGGCGCGCCATGATCGAAGCCGGACAGGCGCAGGAGGCGGACCGCTTCATATTTCGCATCATAGTCGATTCGGGCCACGCGCAAGGCCGGCGGACATCAACCGCGCTCGGGGAAGAGTTCAGCGCTCCTGAGGCGGATCCACAATCACTCGTTCAATTTTCGTGAGGTTGCCCGCCTTGTGCAGAACCGCCGGACTCCATGCCGCCATTTGTTGAGTGCCTTGCGTGTCGAGCCATTCGCAGCAGACCCTGCCGTCTTCCAAGCCGGAAACAGTCATAAGATTGCCTCCCGATCTTAGTTGGACGACATCGCCGGGCTCAAATTGATTGTCCATGATGGTTCTCGCTTTAAAAAACTTCGTCCTCCGGCATTCAACCGCAGCGAGAGATGAAAGGCAATGGACCTCGGCCCGCGCACCCACTTACGCCGATCGCGCAAACCTCGGCTGCGATTTCTCTTGCACTCGCTCCTTTAGTGGCTGAACAGTCCACCGCAGCGGGGTTGTGGCTCTGGCGCGGTGAACCGAATGGACTGCATGGGCTGCTCATTCTGGAGACGGCGGGGCGCGGTCAACGGCGAATGCCATCGTTTTCCGCCGACACCAGTCATAACTGAGGCCACTGAAGCGCGGCTTCGCGACAAGGATGACAGGGGCGAAATAGGGATATGGCCTATAACGCGGTCCTCGGATGCCTGCGGTGAATGGCGGCGTATCGCCGGTTAAGAAGCGAAGGCTGGTGGCGCCCCGATCGCCGCTCAGGTTTCGGGGGCTTCCACGTCGCGCGCGACTGCTGATCAGCCCTCACTTCCGCTTCTTGATGGCCTCGCGGCGTTTTAGCTCCCGCTCGACGGCTTCGCGGACCATGTCGGAGCGCTTTTCGTTGGTTTCTGGATCCAAGACAGCATCGATCCGGGCGAGGGTCCCGGCTGGGAAACGCGCTGGCAGTTGCTCGTGATTGATTCGTTTTCGCCCCACGCGGGGGATAATTGAAGATATCACAATTGAAGTCAAAGAAGCCTCTTAGGTGATATCACCTAATTTGACGCGATAGATGATATCGTCTATTTACATGATATCTACTATCGTAGCAACACCCGGCAAGTACCAAGCCGGGCATAGAGGGCTGAAAATGACACGCTCGACGCAGAAGCGAATGGACAATGCTGCCGGCGGCGCGTTCCTGATTTTGGTGGGGATTCTTTTGGTTCCTTTTCTGGGACTGCTGGCGTGGCTCTGCCATTGGTTTTGAATGCGGATGGGTCGCACCGGACTGCCCTCGATAGCCTATGGTGATCAGGCCGCAGTTCCAGAATTAACTCGCAGCTTTCCTATTCACGTTAACGAGGGACTTTCGTTGCGCCGTCAAGTACGAGCGCTAATGTCCCCGCACCGGGCAATTTCCCCGCGTCCGGATCCAGCGTGGCAAAGCCGTCTGGCGATCATATTCCGCTTGGCGGCTTTGTTTCATTTTCGCCCCGAGGCCGCACCATGATTGCAGACAGTCACGATATTGATCAGTCTCGCAGTTTGCAGCCGGCCCCGGCCTGGGCCGAGGTTTGGCACATTTGGTCGATCATCGTTCCGCGCCGATCGATCACCGGTCGGCTCGTGTACGGGAGGGTCTGGCGACGCCGTGACGGGCGGCATTGGATCTACAAGAAATTCGTCGAGTATGCCGAATGACGTGCGCCCACCTTCAGCGCAAATAATTCGATTTCCCCAGATTTTCCGACGTATTTTTTGCCCTTTGAAAATGGGCACAACTCGCGATTCCGGGCAATAAATCTAATTCCCCTTTTATGGGATACGCAACGCGGGGAGCGCGCTAACCTCGCGAACACGGACTGACATCCCGCCGCGACCTGGGAAATCTTCCTCGGGGTGTTGCGCGAAGAATAGTTCCGCCCTTGGACACGGCTTCCGCCTCGTTTGAAGCATGCGTTGCGAACTTGCTTTTAAATTCGCCGTCCCGCTCCCAAGCAACCTCATACATTTTCATGGCTCGGCCCCGCTTCAGTTGGCGGCTGCGCTTTAGAAGCTGCGAGCCGGTCCAGCGCCAATCAAGCCCTTAAGGCGACTTCGCATATACTAGACGTCTACCGCATTACCAAAGGGAATTTGTGATGGGAGGCACCTCCAGCTCCACACAGCAATCTTCATCCTCGGTGGCGCCCTATAGCGCTGCGGCGGGGCCGATGAACGGCATTCTCGGCAGTCTCGGGAGCCTGTCGAGCAGCGCGGGCAGTCTCACGCCGACCGAATCCGGCGCGATCAACCAGGTGATCAGCAACTCGAACGGCACACCTGATTATTCGACCGCGATCAATTCAGGAACAGCCGGGCTGCTGAACGGCGGGGGCGCCAACGCCAACAACGGCGCGATCACGCAAAACCTCGCCAACTACACCAGCAACATCGGATCGACGGCGAACGGCTCGAATATCGGTGCCAACTCGGCACTGCAGTCGCAATTGAACGCCATCAATACCGGCGTGACCCACAGCGTCAACAGCCAGTTTGCGGCGGCCGGTCGCGACGGTTCGCCGGCCAATTCCATGGCGCTCGGCATGGGCATCGCGCAGGGCGACGCGCCCGTGATTGCCAACCAATACAATACCGATGTCGCCAACCAGCAGGCCGCCGCGGGCAATCTCTACAATGCGGGCAACTCTACCTACGGTCTGCTGAACAGCAACCAGACCCAGGCCAACACCAATTTCCAGAACGGAGTTGCCTCAATCGGCAACGGCCTCACCGCGGAAAACGCGGCACCGACCGCCGCGATCAACGCGGCGGCGCAACAGTTCGGCATTCCGGCGAGCCAGTTGACAACGCTGCTCGGCTCGATTTCGCCGGTCGCCGCGCAGTTCGGGACGCAGAGCGGGACATCGTCCGGTACGCAGACCATGAGTCCGATTCAGCAACTCGCGATGTTAATGCAGGGCGCGGGATCGCTGATCCCCAAGCAAAACATTAGCTTCGGATCTGGCCCTATTACCTTGGGCGGACCTAACGGTCCCACTCCCTTCAGTTGATCGGTCGGAGAGACGCCCATGAGTGCACCAGAAAATGCCGCGCCTTCTCAACTACCCGACTACGAAGACACTGGTGGCTTTGCGCCAACCGTCTACTTTGACGCAACCGCAGCGCACGGCGTTATGAACGGCGCGGTTCAGGTAGAACTGGCCGCTCGCACCTTGATCCCGACTCCCGATGGCGCGGTCAAAGCTAAGTTCATTAGCAGCGGACGCCTTCGGTGCAGTCCGGTGGCCGCGAGGCAGCTTCGTGACTCGCTTGACCTTGCGCTAAAGATGCTGGAGCAATCAGAGCAAGGTCGTGCCCCCGCCTCCACGCTGAATTAGACTTCAGCTTCCCTGGCCGCAGGGCAACAAATCTTTCGTCTGAGCCGCGCTGCATTGATTGATCGCTGATCCCAAGCGTCTGCTTTGCCTGCACGCAATTCACCTTTTGTCACTTCGAAGTAGGGACACTGGGGCCCCAAACAGGGTGGGGTACTTTCGAATTAAAAATCAGCGCTTGCGCTTCTTCATTCTCACCCCGGCGCCGCCACCGTTCTCGGCTATGAACTCAACGCCAGCCTTTTCTAAGGCCCGCTGAACAGCTCCTCTAACATCGTCCGACACAGCCGGACCCTCTCCGTCATCCCGCTCAAGCCGCTTGATCGTCGGCAAGGACCGCTCCGCCGCCTCCGCCAGCTGCGTTTGGGACCAACCCAGCAGCCCGCGTGCGGCTCGGATTTGTTCGATCGAAATCATTCAAAAACCCCTTGACACTTTTTGGATCATAGCCTATGATCCATTTAGTATCACTCAGCAAACTTAAGAGCAACCCCGATGAAGAACACCCCCGTTTCAGCGGCTGGCGGAGCTATGCCCGTCCTCTCCGTCAACAATCTAATCGATGAGGCCACCGGCCAGACCAACCGCGCAGTGCTTCGCGGGCTGGTTCACCGCCGCGCCATGGCTGACTACGGCGAACTGTCGCCCCGAGCAATCCGCTCATCCCAGCGCTATTACGGGCCGCTCTTGGCCCAGATGCTCTGCGGGTGGCGCCAACGCAACGGAAAGCCCGTTGCCTACGTCACCGTTTCGGCTTTCGGCGCGTCGCGTGACGGCGTGCGCCGATCCCAGTTCTGAGGAAGGGCCAACGATGCAACCGAATCGACAGAAAGTCCCTGCTCGCTATCTGCTGGCCGGCGATCAGCTTTGCACTGGCGAAACCGTCGTGGCCGTGAGCCGGGGCGCTCGGACGCCCGCGGGCAAGGTGGAAATAACGCTCGAGAAGGATGGGCGCCATCGCACCCCTCTTTGGGGAGCATCCACCATTATCAATATTGCCCGGCCCGCACCTGATCCCGTTGCGGGCAAGGTCGATGCGCTCGCCTTGCTATTGAGCGACCTGGCGCAAGTCGCCCTTGGCCCGGATGGCCTCGCTCTACTTGCCGGCCACGCCGACGCGCTGACTTCCTCTCTTATGGCCCATCAACTGATTTGCAGCGCGTGCGTTGCAGAGCCGGGAAAGGAGGAACGCAACAATCACTGAAATGAAACGGGTCGACCGCCGCCTCTCATATTTCCACCCCTTTGACAAAGCGAGATACCTAGATGACCGAAACAATCGAAATCGCGTCCGACTCGAACCGCACAATTTCCTCTGAGTCGGGCTTTCCGACAAGCCACGCGGATGCACCGCAGGCCACCGCCGAACGCGGCGAACTGAAATCAACTCAACAGGTTGAAGCTGCCGGGGCAGCCAAGTTCAACAGGAGATCAATCATGAATATGATGGTAAGCACCGCCATCGCCGGGACCGCTCTCGTAACCGACGCAAAAGGCGCCGCAATAAATCCGGATGCCGAGATCATCGCAGCAGCGAATGTGTTCGAGCCGCTGTTGAGCAAATACCTCGATGTTCGATTTGTCTGGATGAGGCTTGCGCGAGAGGGACGCGCAGATATGGAAGCGAACTTCCCCCGCGACGAGGACGATTTTGACGGCCTGCCGGGCCACCACCCGAAATGGGCCTTTCACAGTCAAGTGCTTGAGCGTAACGGCTGCCAGGAGGCCAACGATCGGCTTTCGGCAATCCATCAAGAGATGGAGCCGTTGGCCGATTTGATCCGCACCTCCGAAACGGTGACCATCGAAGGGTTACGCGCCAAGACGCTGGTGGCGATCTGGGAATGTCAGCCTATGCTCGCGACACACGACGGATGTTTCGACTTCGACAATCCGGAAAGTCACTGGTCACTATTCACTGCCGCAGTTGCCTTGACAGGACTTTCGGACATGGTTTCGTCGATAGACACTCGGCTTCAGGACGACGCAACCATTTCCCACGAAGAAGACGAAGGGGAAGACGTGGAAGCCTAAGACGCCGATGTTTTGGGGATCGAGGGCCGCCGGCCCCGGTCCCCCTTTCTTTTGCAGGCACGGTTTGCGCGGGTTGTTTTTCGACCTTCGCTCGGGGAGTATGGGTGCCGGAGTGGCCCATGCCCGCGTACCTCGTTCGCACGATCGATAACCACGACATCGTCGGCTTTTTTGTTGCCGCGGAGATAGAAGACCTCCTAGTTACGGTCGATGAATGCACTGACCCGGGCGATTGCGAATACGTAGAGTTGCCCGCCGGCGGCATACTGTGGTCAAGCCCGGCAATAGCCGTTCCGCTGGACGCTGGCGGCGTTGAGGACGAAGATGCCGACCATGGCCAAGAGCTGCCTTGGGCGAGGGCCGAGCTTTCGGAGACATGGTGGAACGTCGTCTACGGTTTCACGGATGACACCTGGACGGAGTTTTTCCCTGGCAAACCGCGGGAGCCAAAGTCGAAGCCGACGCGACCGATGGGCCCCGGAAAGGTAGTGCCATATCGAAAACGAGATACATGAAGGTTGCCCGACGCCGCCGTTTATCGGTCGCGCCGGGCTTTTCCATTCATGGCCTCCGTTTCCGACGCGCTGCAGCGACCTTGCTGATGAACGGGGCGGCCTTCTGTGGCGGCGTTGGCTTTGTGCAGTATGGGCACGGTTCGTAGGGCGCCAGCTTCGCGCCCAATCTCATAGGCCGCATTTCAACTTTTTGGCCGGTCCCAAAACAATGTTCGCAAACGGTTCTTTCATCGGACATTTTAGCTCCTCGAATCAGCCGGGAATCGGCTGTCCGGGAAAGGTCAAGCAGCGGACCCCGCGTCGCAACGCACTTCCAACTGTGGAAGTGCAGGCGAAAAAGAGCGATATTTGCTGCTACCTACCTTGGTTGTGGTACACTACTCTACAGCTTAAACGCGCGCCCGCGGGTGATTGTGAAGTCCGCGTTGACGGCGATACTTGCGAAGAAGTTTGGAGTGCGGTCGAAAACTATAGAATCTCCACTCAGCACAACGATCCGTGTCGTTATTGCCGCGTGGGGATTGTGGACAATACTGCGCACTGGAATTGGAAATTTCGAGATATGGGTGGAAGTTGTGCAACCAATGGCGGCGACTAGACCCTTAAGCGAGTGCGCAGATATGACATGGGGCTCATTTCAGTCCTGATCGGCGTGCTGGTTATAGTGGGGTCGTTGGAGCAATCTGTTTTTGGGGGCATCGTGCGCGCCACGCGCTACGACCATAAGCGCGTGGTCCGACAACGCTGCCGGCGAACAGCAGCCGGCGTTGCTCGGCTTGCCCAGGACCGGCCCGGCGCCGTCTTGGAACCACTCGTCTTGCCCGTATTGGAAAAGCTATCGAAATCGCATCCTAGTTTTTGGGTCGCTTCTGAAGCGATGGCGACAGCGGTCGGCCCGCTTACCCGGTGCTTACCCAACCGTTTCCAATAAAATAGAAAAATCCAGTAAGTTCTTGATTTCATTGGCGCACCCGACACGATTCGAACGTGTGACCTTTGCCTTCGGAGGGCAACGCTCTATCCAGCTGAGCTACGGGTGCGTGGGGTTCATTTAGCCGATTGGCCGGGCCTCGGCAACGGCCCTGCAAGGGCAGGTGGGGGCAGGCAAAAAGCCGCCGAATGGTGTCGGCACGGCGATGCTTAGGCCGGAACGATCACCTTGCCGATCGGCCACAGCGCTATGCCGGCGAGTTTCAGATGGGCCCAGGCGAAGGGGATGCCGATGATGGTCACGGCCAGGATGATCGCGGTGACGAGGTGTCCGAGCGCGAGCCACCAGCCCGCCAGCACCAGCCAGATCAGGTTGCCGATCAGGCCGAGCGGCCCGGTGCCGATGTCGGGACGGCCGGTGAGGCCGTCGCGCCGCACCGCCTTCTGGCCGAACGGCAGCAGGGTATAGGCGGCGATATTGAATGCGGCCCTCGCCCAGGGCAGGCCGATGATGGTGAGCGCCATGATGACGGCGGCGATTACCCAGGCCGCGGCCATCCACAGGCCGCCGAGCAGAATCCAGAGGATGTTCAGCAAGATCGAAACGGGAGGCATGCGATATCTTCGAATGAGAACGGCGCGGCTTCGCGTCCGGTGACTTTCCGAAGGATTATAGGCCTTCCGTGGCAGCGGCGATAGCAAGTTGGATGGGCAATCGGGCTGCGCGCAGTTCGCGCGTCAGCGGCGGTAGCGTTCGCCGCGCGCGTAGACCGGGCGATTTTCCTGCGGCGGACGGCTGGCCAGGCTGATGCGCGCTTCGCTGGCGATCGGAATCGCCGGCTTGAGCTCTTCCAGGAAGATC
>Ga0075522_10000969_pt1 | contig 21583 bp, 17 predicted proteins | sample NGEPerA_FD_74796 | JGI IMG/M metagenome (GOLD analysis project Ga0075522, IMG submission 74796) | Arctic peat soil microbial communities from the Barrow Environmental Observatory site, Barrow, Alaska, USA - NGEE PermafrostL2-A | ecosystem: Environmental > Terrestrial > Soil > Wetlands > Peat ...
CAACAGGCCGATGCAATACGGCAGCGCCACGGTGACATGAACTGCGAGCAATCCGAGGAACACCGGCAGTGTTTTGAATTCCTGAAGCAGGCGCAACATACCGATGCCAATTGCAATCTGCGGCAAAGCGATCGGAAATAGCCAAAATGCTTCTAGAATCGGCTTCTCCGCAAACCGTCCGCGGATAGATGCGAATGCCGCGGAAATTGCCAATAAAATCGTGACGAAGCTCGTGGTAATCGCTAACTTCAGTGAAATCCAGAACGAATCGAAATAAAGATGATTTTTGAATAGTTGGGCATACCACCGCCAGGTAAATCCGCGAAAACCGGCCATGGTTGCCTGTGGCACATCGTTGAAACTCTGTATAAAGACAAGAATAAGGGGCAACAGCAGCAGAGCCACGGCCACGATAGCCAGAATGCGTCCGAGCGGCACAATCACAGTGTCTAATGTGACCATGACAACTCGGGGGATAGACCATGCACGCGCTGGACGAAGAGAATTCCATGGGGTGAATCGGGCGATGGCAACCGCGATTATCACCGCGGCGAGGAGACAAATGATCGTAGTGACCACTGCGAGCGCGGAAGCAAACTGCCCATCCAAATTTTCCAGCATTTCCTGCCACACGAGCATCCCGGTCGTCCATGCTTTCTTGCCGCCTAGCATCCTTGCCGAAACATACGTCGAGGAAGCCATCAAAAAAACGAGGGTCACGCCACCGCGCAACCCCGGCAACGAAAGCGGAAGTTCAACGGTCAAAAATCGTGTCGCGCGAGATGCGCCCAGACTTTGCGCTGCCTCCATTACTCGCTGTGGCGTTGTCTGCAAAACGTCGTACAAAGATAAAACCATGAAGGGAAGAAACGCCTGCACCAGTCCCACGCCGATCGCGCCATACGTGTATAACATGTGTGAATGGGTTGGCAGGCCAATTGACTTGAGGCAGAAATTTAGTACGCCGTCCGGCGCGAGCAAAAGTTCCACTCCCAGAGAGCGCACCACCACATTCACCAGCAGCGGTACAAGAACGATCGACATGGCGAAAGGTCGGCGGCGAGGCTCGAGCGACACGATCCAGAGCGTCATCGGGTAGCCGAGCACGATCGTGACGGCACAAACGACCATCGCCAGAACGGTGGTCTTTAACAGGACAAGTAAATAGAATGTGTCAGAAAATATTTCCCTGAATTGCGCGCTGCTGAAAGACGAGAATAAGGGCGCAAACGGATCGGAACCCGCCTGCAATGCAAGAAGAATGACAACGACCAGCGGCGCCGCAAACGCGACGAGCAACCAAAGCGTAACTGGCGCGGCAAGCGCTCGCCCGATCCAGTTTTTCACCCGGCGATTTCCCTGTTAAAGCGGGCAGCCCACGCCCGCTGATTGCGGATTACAGTGTTCCAATCGAAACTCACTAACTGCTCTACATTCTTCAAGTTTACGAGTTTGGCTCTAAGGTCAGCGGGAATATCTATATTGGTAACAGTTGGAGTGTAGTAAGTATCGCGCGCATACGCCAGCATGCACGGCGCACTCAGATGCAGATTGATCCACTCCTCGGCAAGCTTCTGGTTGGTTGTCCCCTCGGTGATGCACGCGACATTGAGCGCGGCTGCTTGCCCTTCGTGCGGATTGGCAATCACCAGGTTAGCATTGCGGGACTCGCCGTATTTCCGGCTCAAGCTTCCAAACTCGATGGCGATATCGCAAATGCCTGTGTCGAACATCTGGTAGAGTTCGTCCTGGCTGGAGGAAATCGAGGCAAACGGTTTCAACTCTTTTATTTTCTCAAACGCAATTTCCATATTCGCTTCGCTGCCGCCCCACACTTTTGCGCTCATCAGAAGGCCTGCGGTTCCCTCCGCCGATGGATAAGCGGGCCACGCTATCCGTCCCCTCCATTCCGGATTCCACAGGTCCTTCCAGGACGTAACCGGCTGCGATGCCTTCCGTTTGTCATAGATAATGGTGATCGGATTGAGGGCCACGCCGTAACCGCCAAGCTTGGCGATACCGATCAGATGAGCATATTGCGGAACCGCCGGGGTTGGCGCCTGGGTTACGCGGTCTCTCACGGCCTGCTGGCTCTCGAAGATATTCAGATACACGATGTCGAAGCTCGGCCGGCCTCGCTCGGCGTAAGCGCGAGCACGGCGCTCTGGTGTGCCGCCCACGACGAGTCCTACTTTACAGCCAAACTTGTTGACGAGCGGCTTTTCGCAATATTCGCGAACGATTTTTTCCTGCAGGCCACCCCAAATCCCCACCACTAACTCGTCTCCCGACTGAGGAACTGCGGCAACATTCCGCGCGAAAAAGTAAGGCGCGGCAGCACCTGCACCAAGGGCCAGCCGTCCAAACATCCGACGCGAAATGCGCTTGATTCCCATGATCAATCAGGCCTTAGGAGATAAAACTGACTCCACCCGACAATGCCGAAATAGAACAATGTTCCCCGACGAGCGGAGGTGGCGCATCGGAAGGGACAATAACTCGAACCCGCCCCGATGCGATTTCGACATCGGTCTCAAAATAGTCTCCCAGGTAGACCCGCGACACAACCTTGCCGGTCATTGAGAGTGGTCCGCGACTCCCGTTAAAGCGAAGTCGTGGGCCGCGCAAAACGATATTCACCGCAGTTTCCGGCGCACCACCGCAAGCGAGTCCCGGCGCTTCAAAGATTCCATCACGCGTGCGCCCCGCAATGACCGTGCGCGCGCCTAAAAACGCCGCGGAAAAAGGATTTCCCGGGTGATCGCAAAGCGTTTCGGGAGTTCCCATTTCGATCAGGTGCCCGCCATTCATTACGGCGACGCGATCGGAAACCGCGAGCGCTTCCTGCTGGTCGTGCGTTACCAGAATCGTCAGTATATTCAACTGCTTCTGAAGCACTCGAATTTCGTAGCGCAATTCCGCGCGCAAATTTGCATCGAGATTGGAGAGCGGTTCGTCCAGTAACAGGATGTCCGGCTCGATCACGAGCGCACGCGCCAAAGCAACCCGCTGCTGCTGGCCGCCTGAAAGTTGCGCTGGATATCGGTCACCGAAGTCGGATAGACCCACCATTTCCAGTGCACGCGCAACGCGAATTTGTCGCTGCTCTTTTGCGACCTGCCGCATCCGCAGCCCGAAGCCAACATTGTCATGAACCGTCAGATGAGGGAACAGGGCATACGACTGGAACACCATGCCGATGTTCCGGCGATGCGGCGGCAACGCGGTAATATCCTGGCCCGCAATAAGAATGCGGCCGCCTGAAGGGGACACGAAACCTGCTATCGATCTGAGCGTGGTCGTCTTCCCGCAACCCGATGGCCCGAGTAATGTCAGGAATTCCCCTCTCGCCGCGAAGAACGACAAATCTTGAACGGCCAGCTGGCTTCCATAATAAATGCGCAGCGAATCAACAGTTAAATAAGGACTAGGCGTGGACTGAGGAGGTTGCCCGTGAGTCAAATCTGGGATCCTGTAAAAACTTTGACAAAAGATATTTTAGCATAATTGATAGCGCACGCGTGAACCGGGCCCCGTGGCAAGTACACCCAAGATTATGAGATTCTCTGCGTGTACTTCGAGTAATTTTCGCAGTAACCGGCGTAACCTCCCGCTGTTGATTTTCCTCTGAACCGGCACGGGCCCGGGTTACTTAATTGTAAAATAGCCAGAGCTGTCAAGGTCGGTGAGCAGTGCTGGCCCGGTTGGCTCCCAACCGAGCTCGCTACGCGTTCGATTGCTGGTGGACGGATTGTCCGTCTCGGCGAAGCCCGCGAGAAAGCTGAATTGGCCTGCGGCTTCCTTGGCCGATATGGAGCGAACTGGGATGTTCAATTGACGACCAATTACTTCAGCAATGGTGCGGAACGCGATTCCCTCTTCGGCAACGCCGTGATAACGCGCCCCCGCAACACCCTTTTCCAAGGCAAGTCTGAACAGCCGCGCCGCATCACTCCGGTGCACGGCCGGCCAACGATTTTGACCTTCACCGATATAGGCGGAATGGCCTTTCTTGCGGGCGATCTTAATGAGCTGAGGTACAAGTCCCGTATCTCCATCCCCATGCACCGACGGCGCAAGCCGGACCATCGTTGCGCGCACTCCCAAAGATGCTAAGGCCTCGACCTTCTCCTCCGTCATCGCGCGTGCTATGCCAGGCGAAAAGGGATCTGGCTCATCCTCTTCCGTCGCAGGCTTCGCAGCACGAAATCCAACGTGCGAGAGACCCATCGTGCCAAACGTAGTAACCAGTGGCCGTCCTGATCCCTTCAAAGCGCTACCAATCGCGTCAATCGCACGTCGGTCCGCCTCTGCGGATACCGCCAGGAATCTTGAGACGATGCCTGTAGGCAATCCGCCAAAGAAAATCTGCAGACGCTGCGCGAACGGGACTTGCCCCAAGCCGTGCATAAAGGCGAGATGGATCACTCCGTCCGCCGAAGCGGCCGCGCTGTGCAGGCTCTCCACATCATCGAGCCCCCCGGGATGGGGCTGCACTCCTTTTGCGGACAGTGCTTTTGCTGCCTGGTCCGTTCGCGCCAGCGCGGTGACGGAATGCCCGGCTCCCATCAGTTCTCGAACCACTGCCGATCCAATGAATCCCGTTGCGCCCGTGACAAAAACTCGCATGTGATTTCTCCTTTTTATTCTGCCCGGCTGACTCGGTGGTCCGACGGGCTGATTCCGGCTCACTGGAGACAAATGTAGCTGCGAAGATTTGTATCGTCTATAATCGAAAGTCTAGTTTTGTTTATCAGGAGTCCAAATTGGACCCTCTGTCTCAGATTATTGGGCTTTTGAAGCCGCAAACCGTCGAATGGCGCGTGATCGAGGCACATGACGCCTGGACCATCCGTTTTCGCCCGACAAACGTAGTGGTTTTTGGCCAAATCATCGAAGGGGCCTGCCACATCGAACGGGAAGACGGCATCCGTTTCGATCTTGAGCCGAGTGACTTTATGCTGATGGCCGCGCCGCCAAACTGGTCAATGGCAGGATGCGGCGGCGGCGCTGCAGTCGATTTCAAGGCGGCTATTGACGATCCCGGTTTGCTATTGTCGCCCGTGCGTCCAACCCACGTCACACGATTTATAGCCGGAAACTTTAAGTTCGCTCCCACCAATCGCGATCTCATTTCGACCTTGATGCTGCCTATCGTCCGCGTGCGCGGCAGTGAAATTCCGGCGGCGCGGCTGGGCGGACTCCTGGCATCGTTGGGGGAGGAAGCGCTAGCCGATCGGCCTGGCCGTTCGCTTGTGTTAGATCATCTCCTCGCGGTCATGCTTGTTGAGGCACTGCGCTATCGTCCCGCCGATATTGGTGAAGGTGGCCTCGGTCTGCTGGCTGGCCTCGCGGACGCGAAAATTGGGCAGGCGCTTCGAATCATGCATTCCGACACGCAGCGCCCCTGGACACTCGCTGCACTTGCCCGCGAAGTTGGTATGTCCCGATCCGCGTTCGCATCACGCTTCGTGCAGGTGGTCGGCGTTCCGCCAATCGAATATCTGGCCAACTGGCGGATGACCCTTGCGAAAAGCGCGTTGGCATCGTCAGACATACCTATGGCCGATATTGCTGAGTTGGCTGGCTATCAGTCGGTAAGTGCATTCAGCACGGCGTTCAAGCGCGAAACTGGCTATCCTCCGAGGCTCTATGTACGGTCTCTCCAGCATGCAGTTTGAAACTTATTCGACGGCAAAACGAATCGCGAATCACTTTAATCGCGATTCAAATTTCTTTACCTTCAATTTCACCTGTAATGACTCCATCCTAAGTGATAATCCGTAGTTCTGGCCACAGGCGCGGAGACTGCATCTGCCGCTGGTTCAAATATATGGCGAGTGAAGTGCGCAGCGATCTGCTCTTCTGGGCCTTTGCCCAGAAACGCTCGGCGGCGGCTCGAGCCGACTTCGCCGCTCGCATTCCGCAACGCTTGGATCGCTGGGGCGGCAACTTGCGCGACCTGGCCTGGCAAGCCGACAACGGTAGTGAATTCACCGGCGGTCACAATCCCCACGGCCATCGCACTGGTTTTCACTCTGCCTGCTTCCCCCGGTTTTTTTGGATTATTACCTCAATGACTCAGGGGATACGATGCACCTACCTCCCCTATAAATTAGAGAGTTTCCTTCGGAGTTCCCCAAGATCTCAAATGCAGCCGAGCGCCATGAAAAAGAGACTTTCGGCAAACTGACGAGAACCCACGCCGCCACAGAATCCAACGATTTCCCCCAGTTGGAAGTCATTTGTCGCTCAGCAAGGAAGGTTTGCGTAGTTCGTAGCATGCTAGTTGTCACATTTTTTTTATGTTCGATTCATAGCTTCAGGGGATGCTCATTTCGGAAATGAAGGTAGCCTTCAAATGCCGTGTTTTATTTGTTGCGCTCGCCTTATCTGGCGCTACGGCATTTTCTGCGGAAGATGCCGTACTCCGCAATGGTTCCGTTATCCGCCTAAACCATCATGACTCCCGCGGAGATATTACCAGGCTGTATTTGGACTCTGGAATTGAAAATTATGTGGACGTGCGGCGAGAGCAAATCGAAAGATTTGAGCTGCTACCCGAACCAATTGCCGTATCGGCGCCCGAGCCCGAGCCTGTTCGTGCCATTAGCTTGGAACAAATTGTGGCTGACGCCGCCAACCACTACGGCGTTGACGTGGACTTGCTCCTCAGTCTGATTCACGCCGAGAGCTCTTTTGATTTAAATGCCGTCTCTCCCAAGGGGGCGATGGGGTTAATGCAGCTTATGCCGGACACAGCCGCGCAGTTTGGTGTACGGAATCCGATGGATCCTGTGGCCAACATCGAGGGCGGAACGCGTTACCTCAGCGAACTACTGGCGCTCTATAACCATAATTTGACGAAAGCATTGGCGGCGTACAATGCTGGCCCATCGCGCATCAACCGTTATCACGGCGTCCCTCCATACTCGGAAACAATCGCTTATGTCGCTCGCATTGAACGCGATCTCAATCGGAGAAAGGTCGCCAAATCTCGCCTCAATTCCAAACGCCCGGATGGGCGCTGAAAAATAATCTTTTAGATTCTATATTTACGTTCTGCGTTGAGTCGCGTCGGCCTTCACATCATCCTACACTCGCCACCAATTTGTGCCGGTTGTGCCTACAATGCGCTTTCAATTTCGTTAATTTTCAATTATTTAGGCCAAGGCTGGCCCTCGAGCTTCTTTGCTCCAAGTCAACTTCAGCGTCAGTCCCATCGGTTACTATAACCGGGCTCTAGCGGAGGCTTTGCGGGGCCTCTCAATCTGTAATTCGACGTTTTGAATTGTGCTTCTATGATGGTTTGTCGAACATTCTTGTGCTTGGTAGCCATCCTGTCTGTTAGCGTCCCCGTCTATTCAGACGACGCCAGCGCTGCATACAGCAAAGGTGTGCGCGCGGATTCCAAGAACCAGTACGATGCCGCATACGAGGCCTACAAGAAAGCCTTCGCGCTAAAACCAAGAGATGCGAAATACTTGGCCGCCTATCTGCAATCGAGAACCAACGCGGCAATCGAGCACATCAAGAATGGCCAGAAGCTCGTCGCAGATTCCAAGCTGAATGAAGCCTCTGCGGAATTTCAGCGAGCCGTGGAAATTGATGCGACCAATTTCGTCGCGTCGGAAGAACTCCAGCGCATCGCGATCCTTTTAAAACGCAAGGCAGAAGGTTCAGCGACTGGCAACGTCCCGACTCCGTCCGCTCGGTTGGGGAAACGGTTGGAGGATGCCGAAGGTCCCTTGGAGCTTGCACCGTCCCCGGATGTTCCGATCAGCTTGCGAATGACCACCACTGCCGACAATGTTTACAAAACGATCGGCAAACTAGGTGGCATTAACGTCCTATTCGATTTGGATTACAAACCACAGCGAATCACCGTGGAATTAAATGATGTCCAATTGGAAGAGGCCTTGAGAATGGTCGCCTTGGAGTCCAAGACTTTTTGGCGGCCAATTTCTCCCACTGCCATCTTCGTGGCCGCCGAGGCTAAGCGTAAAGAACTGGAACCGAACATAATGGAGACGTTCTATCTGCAGAACCTGTCAGGTCCAACGGATCTACAGGAAGTCGTCGGCGCGCTAAAGGGAATGCTCGACATTTCCCGAGTTCAGGTAAATGCCATCCACAGTTCCATCACGATGCGGGCCACCCCCGATCAGCTCGTGCTTGCTGAAAAGCTCATATCGGAATACGACAAGCCCAAATCTGAAGTAGTGATTGATATTGCCGTAATGCAAATCAGCAAGGACCGGATGCGCACCCTAGGAACGACTGTACCCACTTCCGCGACCTATGGACCACTTGGCACTATCGGTTCGGCTGGATCTATCGGAATTGGTTCGTTGGCGGGGAACACCTTGGGGACTTCCATCCCCAGCGCCACGTTTACCGCTTTGCTGTCGGACAGCGACACCAAAGTGCTCCAGAGTCCCGAGGTACGTGCGCTCAATGATCAAAAGGCTGTTCTAAGGATCGGCGACCGAGTTCCTATCGCTACGGGGTCGTTTACACCCGTGGTGGGCGGGGGAGTGAATACTCAGTTTCAGTATCTGGATGTCGGAGTCAATATCGATATAACTCCGCACATTCATTCTGAGCACGAGGTCACCCTGAAAATGGCGCTCGAAATTTCCACCGTCACGGGCAGTACGAATATCGGAGGTATCAGTCAACCCACAATCGGCCAGCGTCGGATCGAGCATGAAACAAGGCTGCAGGATGGCGAAGTCAACCTGGTAGGCGGAATTCTAGAGGATTCGGAGACAACCTCGCTCGGCGGATACCCTTGGTTGGCTAGAATTCCGATCCTCGGCTACTTGTTTGGCCAAACCAATAAAGATCACTCGCAAAACGAGATTGTCTTTGCAATAACGCCTCACATCGTGCGGGCCGATGAAATTACGGACGAAAATTTGCGGCCGATCGATGTCGGGACTGGTACAACCATTGGCTTGCGATATAGGGAACCGAAAAAGACACCTTCAGGTGACTCCTCGCCAGTGCCAGAAGTGCCCATGCCGCCAAGTGAGCCAAGTACGCCAAACGGCGCCCATCTAAATTCGTCTCCCAAGGCTTTTAGGCCATAGGTATATCACTGGACGGATACACCCGTGAGCACTTTAGTTTACATTTCAGGGATTGCATTCTTCTCGTTCGATCAATACAGGAAACCTTGTAGATATCGATTTTCCTAAATACCTGAAAACAAAATCCTTATTATAAATCCCGCTTTGGAACATTACGTGCTCCTACCCAAGAGTGCGCGTTGGAATTTCTCAATCAGAGTAAATTCTCACATCAACGGCACGTTTGTGAAACGCAGAATTTCGGCCCACCGTAAGACCGATTGGAATTGGCGATGGCCACAAATTTGACAATCAGAACTAAAATCACACCGGCGACTGAACGAACCGTGCCACGTTTCGCTACTTGTGTGCCAGCGGTTCCAAGGCTCATGCTTCCTACTTCCCAGCAGGCGGGCAAAGTTGCGTTTGTTCAGTCCTTCACGGTGTTCGCAAATATTTCGCCGAATGACTGTTCTCAGATCGTTCTGGCAGCGCGCGAACGCCGCTTCGCTCGTGGCGAGATCATTCACATCGAAGGCGCAAGTGTCCGCCAAGTTGTCTTGTTAATGTCCGGCTCCGCCAAGATGGTTCAAACAAGCCAAAATGGATCCGCTGTAATTCTCAGGCTTTGCGGCCCCGGAGAAGTAGTTGGATCGCTTGGCATTTCGACACAGGCGAAATATCGCTCAACGCCTCAGGCTCTTACCTCAAGCTCCGCACTGGTATGGGAGAGCAGTGTGTTCGAAACGCTAAGCTCGCGTTTCCCTTCGTTACGCCTTAACGTGGCGTACATTCTTTATAAGCAACTCGAGGATATGGAGGACCGTTTTCGAGAAATTTCTACCGAACGGGTGGCGCCTCGTTTGGCTCGCCAAATTCTCAGACTCATGAAGCAAGTTGGAATTCTTTTGAACGGTTCTGTAGAGATCAATATTACTCGCGAAGAGTTAGCACAACTGATTGGAACCAGTCTGTTTACCGTCAGCCGGTTGCTCTCGCACTGGAACCGTAAGGGAATTGTAACCACCCGGCGCGAGGGGTTCAGCGTTGACGACCTGCAAGCACTACGGGACCTTACAGAGCTAGAATAGGATAGCGTTTTTCATGATTTTCGCAGCGAAGTCCGTGATACGACTGGCCGGAATCGCATCACTGTTCGTTGTGAGCGCTTGGGTATTTATCCCTGCGGACGTGCGTTCCAGCTGGATCCCCCGCGATTCTAAAGCTATGAATGCCCTCGGCTCGCATAAGTCAACGCCCGTAACAAGGACTGTCTGGATAGATCCGCTGGAAACTCGAATTTTTTCTTCCCTATTTTTCGATGTTTCTTTGAACCAGTCCGGTTCTGCACTGCAGTCAACCGGTTTTCGCACCCCATTTTTATATATTGAGCCGCGGCAAGATCAAGTAAACTTTTTAAAAGCGGCGAGAAGCTCGGCCGCTCAACCGGTTGTTGTCACCGACAAAGACAATCTCGCTCTGAACGATGGCAATCAAAGTATCTTAAACGCAACATCTGACTCGGAACAGGAGCAAAGTAAAAAGCATATTTCAGGGCCCAGTCAAAGCGAGGCCGAGCTACCTTCATCGAGAAACTCTTTATTTAAAATTAACGTTCAGGGCCATCAGGAGTCCTTCACTGTAAAGAGTAATTCTATAAGCGATAACCGCGAGGACAAAGTAATCCAGGATGGTCAACAAAATAAACAGGAGCGGATTTCAACTGACTCGGACATTCCGTCAAAGCAGGATGCTTCGCAAAAAGGCCCAAGTGACGGCAAGCCAATTGTTACTTATGATCACGGGCAACTTACCATTACTGCGGAGAATGTAACGCTCTCGGATATTCTGTCCACCCTTCACCTCGTTATGGGCACAGAGGTCGATCTCCCGGCCGGTGCAACACGAGAGCGCATATGGGCTCATCTGGGTCCCGGGCCCGCACGCAAAATCCTCGCTGACTTGCTGAGCAATACGGACCTGAATTATGTCATTCAGGCTTCACCCAAAGATTTGAATGGCATCCAAAGTGTCATGTTGACTGTCCGGACGGATGGGGGGGGGGCCAAGCCAGAAGTTAACAGCCAATCGGCGAGTCTGGAGAATGACCGGAAACGTGGCAATGCTGCTGCGCCCGAAGTTCCCGAGGAAGCAGCTTCTGTCCCACAGGAGCCGCAGGCAGCAGCGGAAGCAACACCAACCCCTTTGCCTGATGCTCCGATCGTAGAACCCCATCCCGCGATTGTCAGCGCAAATTCGCCGGCGGCGAGTTCGGTTGCTAATCCCAGTATTCCCTCGGTCTTGTCGGAGGAACAGATTGTGCAGCAGCTTACAAATATGTATCAGCAACGAAAGCAGCTTCAGCAGCCTCAAGCCCCTGCCAATCCAAATTAACATCACTTGAATTAACACCCAGGCAAGAAACATCCCTCAAAATCAGAAAATAAAAATCATCCGTAGGGAATAGGAATTCGGGCTGGCTCTCACGCGGAAACACTTCCGTCAGGTGCCAGGAGATTGATCTTCTAAAGTTTTAGAAGCGCGCCGACCGCTGCTAATCTCTTCGAACTCGAGTCTTGCACTCGTAATCCTGATGACTCGAAAGTGCCCCAGCATGGTATCGCCCTCGGCGACGATGAATACTTCGTTTCCATCCGTCAGAAATGCTCGCCGTGCGGTGCCTTTCGAGTCCGTTCCGAATCCAAAAAACTTCAGTGGCAATTTGGGCGGCGGGGGTGGAGGAATGATCGGAGCAATATAGTCCGAGTCTCCGGGCTGAGGAATGTGCACTGGCGGCGGAGGCGGGGGAACTGGCAATTGCCAGTTGAAAATATCTCGGCCTGTACTTTTGTATTCAGCCTCCTGAGACTCCGTGAGACGGTCCCAATGAATTCGTGGATTGTCTACGCTCATCGGCTGATAGCGCGCACCCGATTTCAAGTCGCGGTCAGACGCGCCCGCGGAACTCCCGTTGCGATACAACAGAATCGCTGCGACCACGAGAAGCACAGCGAGAGCGGCACTTTGAAATGATGTTTTCCTGGTCATGCGATCGCTCTAAGGTACGACCTTATATGCAGATTTACTCTTACATCTGTTTGAGTCGTTGATCCAACGCGCTCGTTGGCCAGTGACAGGTCGTCAATAACGTAGCGATTTTTCGAATGCTGTAATGCATTCAAAAATAGCACGACGCTTTTGTAGTCGCCTGTAATGTCGGCTTCGAGCGAAACTTCCGTTATTCCATGTGCCGTGAAATCTTTCGGGTGAAAAGAAAGAGAGCCGATCTGCAATCCTGATTTTTGGCTAAGATCCTGAAGCTCTTCCGAAATTACAGAATATCCTGACCCAGCTTCCGGCAATGAGTTCTCGAAGAGCCCACAGTCGGCCTGGGTTGTTGGCACTGCTTGCTGAATTTCGCGTGCGCGCCTCACATCGGCTCCGAGAAGCTTCGCGAGAGCTGCCTGTGCGGCAAGTTGTCGCTCCGGGGCCGTATCGGTTGACGCCAAACGTGCAGAGTACACCGTCATCGCCGAATCAGCGACCAGGAGCGTTCCAAGCACCAATAGGAGCAGTATTTTCCGTCTCTGGAAGTCCCGATTCATCATGCCCCCGAATACACGACTGTGAGTTCCAAAACGATTGGATCGCCGGCCGTCCCCTGAGCCGACATGCGAACGCTGATGAGTTCTACTTTTGAAAAAGCGTTTGATCGTTCGAGCGCAGTTAGAAAATCGCGCTTGGCGTCTTCCGTCATTGCCCCTACGGTAAGCTTGACTGCGGCTTGCCCGTTGTCGAGCTTGGGTTCAATATTCAGCACGCGGACGCCTCCCGGCAGGACATGTTCCAAACCCTGAAACATCCGGGTCCAATTGAGGCTCTGCGCGTCGATGATTGAGTTAATGAAAGCCGCCCGGTCGTGCAGTCTGGCATTCTCCGGCAACGAGAAAAATCGATCCAATTCTTTCCTTTGCGCCACCAACGAATTGATTTGTTGTGTCGATATTTCATTTTGAATGCGGAATGTTTCATCCGCTTTACGAATAGTGTGAACATGCCAAACGAGCCAAGGGAAGGGCAAAGCAAAAAGCGTAATCAGCGTTCCGCAAAGAGTCAGAAACCGCCGGTGGGTTTCCATCGGTTTGGATGCCAGGTTTACTGGAACTTTCATTTTGCACCGACCTCAACTGTTCTTTAATCGCAGCCTAAAATCCAACCTGCCAAACCATCCAGACCGCCCTCTGCTAGCGGTCGCCCTTCCTCTGTCAAGCGGCTGTCCATCGGATTCGTGCGCAGCAGGGGCTCTACTTTGCAGTGGAGTTCGTTCTGAATTGGCGAAACGAACTCTTCAAATCGATTTCCAATCCCAGCGATGTACACCGACTCAATTTTTTCCTGCCAGGCTTCATGATAATAGGCGGCCAATGGATAGATCTCATCCAGAAGCATGGACGGCGATAATCCCGCCTGGTCCGTGGGAAGGTCGGTGCAGCGGTATCCGCATAACGCGCCGTTGCGAATGATCGATGTGGTCAACGATTGATCTGAAACCCGCGCAACAAGAGTGGGGGATTGGCCTTCGAGCAGCGAAAGCGCGGCCAGCGACGAACTGGAGACCACTCCGGCATTCAATCCAACCGATTCAACCAGTTCTTCGTACTCGCGAACGATCCGCAGCCGGGCGATTGTCGTGACAACATCAAAGCCGCCCTTCGGCGAAGCCTGTGGCACGTAAGACAGAATCGAGTCAGCCATTTCGAATGGAATGCTCTTTTTTAGCTTCCACTGAAGCAGCGGAACCGCTTCCTCACGAGCGCGCGGAAACTCGTCAAAATGTTGCACAAATGCGCGAATCACGGGATCCGGCAGCAGCACTGCGGCATGTTCTTCGGCCACACGAACGCGATCGCAGGCCCGTGACATTGCGGCCTGTACGCCAGCCGAATCGACAATATTTGGATTCACAGCCGAAGGCACAATCATTCCGGCAGCCACAGGTTCCGTGGCAAACTGCTCCACATTTCCCGTCCTCGATACCCGAACAGCTGAAATTCTGTTAGAGGCAATTTCGATCGCGACTGCAGGACGGGGCATTGCGTCGATCCACCGGACCGTACGCTGCACAGCCTCAACCTTCAGAATTTGGTCCCACAAAGTGGCGGTTTTCATCATTCTGTTGATCGCATGGATCGTGTCGGGTCAGATCGAAAAATGTTCCGTCCGACATTATTTCGTCGTCTGCAAATCACCTTATAGTTTATCTGATATGAAATAACCGTATTTGCTCGGCAACAAATGGGGAGGGAATGCTCTGAAGTGGTCTAAATATTCATTTATCAAGGCGTTAGCGTCGATTTAGGCTACGGCTTGGCTTCGGGTCGAGTCTCCTGACCAGCCCGGCGAATCCAATAATTTGGATCTGTAGCCGCAAACGCCTTCGAAACGTGGGACATCTCCGGATTAACCGAATAAAGATTGCTTTCGGTGCTGATAAACGATTCGCGGGCAATGCGTTTCAAGGTTTCAACGGATTGTTCTCCTTCCGCATCTGCCAAATTCCCGCTGAATGAGAGGATGTCATCGTTCTGCTTCAGCTCAGGCATGGGACGAATCACCAGGAACGTGGGCGCCGTTGTGCCGGCGTCGACCTCGTAGATCACCCACGCCGCATCCGCGCGAATTTTCGCATAAGCGTCCGCCAGTATCTGGAATGACTGCACGAAATCGGCTTCATGTCCGGGGAAAACGCGCACTTCTAGAATACTGACGTAGCGCATTTCTGAAAAGTCAATGTTTTCCACCAGGTAGCCGAGATCATCTCGACGCACGGCGATAACCCTTCGCTGGCTTCCGAGCTGCCCTTCGATTTCTTCCCGCATGCGCTCCAGTTCGGGATGGGTGCCCAGGTCGTGACTCCATTCTGCGTTGGACTGTTCCATCTGTTCGTAGGAATCAAATGGATTAAAAATAATTTCTTCGGGAATTCCTGTAAGTGATTCCAGTGCGATCCAAAATCTCTGGCTATCCACGCGATCAGACGCATGCGACAGCGCGGAGGACACCTTTTTGTGATCTGCGGATTTCCCGGGAATTATTTCCTGATGTAATAGAAGCGCGATATTTGGTGGCGCGGCGGCCAGGTTTGCGGGCTTCTGGTCCTGCGCTCGCAAAATCATCGATGAACTCGCGAGGATAATAATGAGTGCAGTGATGGAACTCCAAGCCTTCATTCGAAAACCCTCCAAGGCTCAAATTCAGGCACGATGCAACAATGCTGGGATCGTGTGCTGGAAGCGCCGCAGCGGGAAGCTCCCTTTCGGTCTGTGCGCGTTAACCCAGCGAAGAATTGCATTCTCACGCTACTTTGTAACATGAACAGTTGTGTAGCTTCATTGACCTGGGCCAACGGGCATCGGCTGCGCGGTATGGGGCTTAGTGACTGGCGGTTTCAACCTTGGATCCAAACGCTGGGCCTCGGCTAATTCGTTTTCGGCTTCTGCTTTCTCACCCTTGGTGAATAATGCCGACGCCAAATTCGAATGCGCTTTGGCATTTTCGGGATTCAATCGGATTGCTTCTCGAAATTCCGCGATAGCTTCGTCCAATTTTCCTTTCACCTGCAATGCGCTGCCCAGCCCCAGATGGGCCTCGACCATGCGAGGATTCAACCGCAAGGCTTCGCGCAACTCCGTGATGGCTGCATCCATATCGCGATTCAGAGCGAGCGCGAACCCTAATTCCCGGTGCGTTTCGGCAACCTCGGGGTCAAGGCGAACCGCTTCGCGCAATTGGGAAATGGCTTCTGGAAGGTTTCGTTTTAGTCGAAGCGCGGAACCCAGGTCTGCATGTGCCAGCGCGAGGCGGGGCTCAATGCGGATGGCCTCTCGATATTCTGAGATGGCCTGATCGAGTTCGCCCTTCATCTGGAAAATGGACCCAATGTTCGCATGCGCCTCCGCCAGCTTTGGTTCCAAGCGTAGTGCTTCCTTATCTTCTAAAAGTGCGCCGTCCAAATTACCCTGGGCTTTGAGGGCCAATGCCAGCTCGAAGTGCTCTTTCGATATACGTGGGTTGAGCTTGATGGATTGCCTATATTCCCGGATGGCGCCATCAAAATCTTTCGCGGCGAAACTTGATTCTCCCTTGGCCAAATGTTCAGCGGCGGAATCCGCCGTCGCAGACAATGGCAAACTACAGATCGTGAAGGCCATAAACAAGGCCCACCATTTCGACCATTTCATCGTCTCCTCCCGCCAATCAGGCCATTTCGAGTCAAGAAAAGCAAAATGGCCCCCGTGTTATACCACAGGTATTTCCATGGTTTGATGTAGATATCAAGTCTGGTCATTCTCGCTTTTTTAAATTTCGACCCCACCGAATGTTTTCACGTTTCTCTAAATGTCTAACCGGCCCGATAGTGGCACGATTTAGGGCAACAGATCCGTTTTCACAAGGCAATCGTTCGCCCAAGACTCGCCAATTCAAAAGGTCATACGATGCATCGAAATGAAAAGATTCCATAAAATGGAAACTTTTTTCTCGATGCTTGACCGTCAGCAAAGACGCCGACACCAAGTCTCAGCAGAATGTCGCCTCGCCTGAGCATCGGCTCAAGCGAATCGTGAGAGGCGCCGCTAATGACAACGCAAACGGCATGCCCCACGTTTGAAATGGAAATAGGAGGACGCATGGCGAGCAGAATATTGCGCACCCTTTGGTTCTTGGCTGCTTTAACTTTTATCGGAGTACTTCCGTCCGCGGCACAGTCCTTCCGTGTTCAGTGCCCGACCAGCACCATCACACACCCCACGGCAATCGCGTCGACTCAAGGTGAGCCTGCCTACAACGGGCCGACCGTCTTGACCACCGCCGGAGCCACCTCGGCCAATCCGGGGGGATATCTCATCCCGACGCCTTCCACCGCGAATGGCGCGATCAAATGCCAACAGGTCTCCGGTGGCGATGGCTACGCCACAATGGCCGACGGCACGCAAACGTTTATGTTTTCTTTCGGACCGCTGTCCGGACTTACAAAAATCGCTAACGGCCAGCCGGGCACAGACTTTCCGGATGAATTTAACTCGATGCCGCCCAACACGCTGCAACCGGGCGATCCTGCGACCACCGACGGGGCCACCGACGTTGGCACCTACTCTCAGGGGACGGCTGCTTTTAATTGGGATGGCGCGGTTGGACTGACTCCTGACGCGGATTGCGTCGATGGGAACGCCGGAACACCTCTCCCGTGCCCCAATCTGCCCTCCAGCGGCCTTGACGGGCATGTCGACCCGCGCCAGATCGAGGACATCGGCGTGATGAACGGGAACATCCCTGCTCCGCTAATCGCAGTCGACGAAGACGACGAATTGTTCCTCACACTTTCCAACGTTGGCATGATCATGAGGCCCGACCTGTTCGAACAGCACACGATCCACTGGCACGGATACCCCAACGCTTCGTCCGTGTATGACGGCGTGCCGGACGCTTCCGTGGCCATCAACATCGGCGGCAGCTTCACGTATTACTACCTTGCGCCGGATGCGGGCACTTATTTCTGGCACTGTCACATTACTCCTCCCGAGCACTTGCAGATGGGCATGGTCGGGCAACTTTTTGTGCGCCCGCGGCAAAATCGGGTTCCGAGTGGAGAAAGCCTTTTCACATATCTCCAATTGCAACAGAAAGACCTGCGCACGGCCTGCAACACGTCTTCCGATATTCTTTGCGGGAATCCGCTCCCAGCTGTCAATACGGGCGCTGCCCATGGTTTGGACGTACAAGGAAACCCGCAAAAGTATGCGTACAACGATGGCGATGGTTCGACCGCTTATGACGTCGAATACGCCCTGCAAATCCACGGATTTGACCCCAACTTCCACTTTGTCGGCATGACGTTCAATCCGGAAAACTTTGCCACCATGAAGGACAAGTATTTCCTACTGAGCGGGCGCAGCTATCCGGACACTGTAACGCCTGGGCCGATGGCTACGCAGACTTCGGACGGCAAAATGCATTATTCACAACCTCTGTCTTCGATCATCAACATTCCATGGGGTGGGAAAGCCCTTCTGCGGCTTTCTGATCTGGATGTTTCCGAGTACCAGACGCTCGCTTCGCTCGGCATTCCCATGACGGAAATTGCCTTCAACGCCAAGCTGCTGCGAGATCAAGAAGGAAACAATATGGCCTTTAAAACCAACTCAATCACACTGGGCGGCGGCGAGTCGCTGGATGTGATTTTGGATGCCAGCAACAAAACGCGCTATCCCGTCGGAAGTAAGTTCTATCTCTACACACCCAATCTCGACCACCTTTCGAACGCGGAAGAAAATTTCGGCGGGTTGATGACCGAAGTAAATATTTGCAACAGCGTGATCAATGGCGCTTGCAACTAGGAGAGCCGCAATGAGGGCGACGAAAATGAACAAAACAATCGCAATATCCAAGCTGCTCCCAGTTTTAGCCCTGCTGCTGCCGCTGCTCTGCACGGCCCCCGCGCACGCTTCGGCCCCCGGGATTACCGGCGGGACAGGCGCCACCGCCACGTTCCACTTGACGGCGCAAACCGCGTTCCTGAATCAGCCGGATGGGAATGCTGTTTACTCATGGGGCTACGGCTGTGACCCCAATTATCCCCAGCCGGGCTTTGCTCCCGCCGCCATCCCGGATGCGACTTGCAATTCCATGCAAGTCCCCGGCCCTACACTGATCGTAACCGAAGGGCAAGTAGTCACGGTTACGTTGTCCAATGGCCTTCCCACTTCGGCGGGCAATACATCAATTATGTTTCCGGGATTTACGGTCACAGCAGCCAATGGTGTGCCGGGTTTGTTGGCGCAAGAAGCCCTGCCCGGAGGCACCGTGACCTACACGTTTACCGCAACCTCACCGGGTACTCACTCCTATTACAGTGGCACGCAAGGCGACTTGCAAATTGAAATGGGCTTGTACGGGGCGATCATTGTCCTGCCTGCACAGGTGCCAAGTTCCTGTAACTCTGTGCCCACGAGTTTCTATGAACAGCCCACGGCTGCTCCGGGCGGGCCTGTCGAGCATGATTTCAGGCTCGCGAAAGCCGCATACGACCATCCTAAGACCTGCTATGACCGCGAATACCTGTTTCAGTGGGCGGAAATGGATCCCAGCATTCACACGAACGCTCTGGCGCAAGTTACGGCAACCAACGGTTGCACGGCTGGGAGTCCGGGATGCAGTCTGAATGTCCCGACCGAGCCCTACCACCCGAGTTACTACCTGATTAATGGCCGCTCCATGCCTGACCTGATGGACGCCAATTACGCGGCTGAATATCCGCACCAGCCCTACAACGGCAATCCGCACATGCATCCAGGAGAGCAGGTCCTGATTCGCGCCATTGGACAGGGCCGCTGGCAGCATCCGTTCCACGAGCATGGAAACCACGTCCGCATCCTGGGCCGCGACGGAAGTTTGATTCTCACGCCGGACGGTGCGGATCTGGCCGGGCTATTGATGTTCAATACCGATACGACCCCCGGTCAGGCATTTGAAGGGATTTACTATTGGTCCGGACGCGGCTTGAATTGGGACGCCTACGGTCACCACGCGAAGTTTACAGCCCTTAATACCAATCCGCCCGCAAATACGACTCTTAACGCGGCGATTTCGACGACTGCAACCAAAATTACCGTGGCATCCGGAACCTCGTTTGTAAACGGTTTCGCACTGCAAATCGACAACGAACAGATGATCCTCACAGCCGGCGGTGGAGGTACGACACTCACCGTTACGCGCGGCGCCAACGGAACGGTTGCGGCAACTCACTTAGCTGGAGCGGCGGTAACCTCAAATGCTGACTTTAATCCTAACGGCAATGTTTTCACGGCAACAGGAAATGAAGAGCCACCGTGCATTCCCGATGCAAATGGTTACTATACGGTAAATAGTAATCCTCCCGCTCCGCGCAATGCCATCAATTATTACGAATGGTGCCAAGACCACAACAAGCCATTGGAAGTTGCTGCGGCCGGAGATATCGGCAGCGGCGGCCCTGCCACATTGCCCGACCCGAACATTTTCACGAACGGAGCGTGGTATAGCGGCAGTCCTTACCTCGGCCCGGACGCCACCACCCGCGCCACAGGGCCAACGAGCAGTTTCCAGCCCTCCAACTCGCAGGCGAATCCGGCAGACGAGCGCGGCTACGCATTCATGTGGCACTCGCACAATGAACGCGAAATCACTACGAATAACGTTTTCCCCGGTGGAATGTTGATGATGATGCTCGTCGATTCCCGTGAGTTCGTAATCGACGAATCCAAGTGACGTTGAGGAGAAGAGAACATGCGACCCAGTCATCTTAAATCCGTTCTGAAAGGCGCGATCCTGGCGGCCGCGATACTTCTCGGGGCTAGCCTCTCGTCTGCGCAAACCACGACGGTGAACCTCGTTGCACGGCCAACGAGCGCAGTTCTCCCTGACGGAACAACAGTCCCGATGTGGGGTTACTCCTGCGCTAGCGCGACAGCCGTCCCGGTCTCCCCGGCACCCTGCGCCGCGCTCAACAAGTCGGCAGGGGCTGGCTCCTGGTCCCCTGTGGTGATCACGGTCCCCACGGGGAACACGCTGACGATCAACTTAACGAACAGCCTGCCTGTCCCTCCCGGAGCCACGGCTGGTGTTCCCACATCGATCATGATCGTGGGGCAGCTTGGCGGCGGCCTCGGAACCAATCCGAAGTATGCGGCCAGCCCGTCTCACGACGATCAGCCGGTCACCTGGTCCACGCCAAATGCTCCCGGAAGCATTTTTGTGCCTCCCCCGCAGAACCAGCGAGTGCAGTCCTTCGGAACAGAAGTGGAGACAGGAACGACAACTGCGCTGACTTGGAACTCCTTGCAAGCGGGCACATATCTACTTGAGTCCGGCACCCACCCCTCAATCCAGGTTCCCATGGGCCTCTACGGCATCCTGGTGGTTACGACCGCGCCCACAGCTTCGGCCCCCGGTACGGCATATGGTGCGGGAAATACGGCCGTTACCTATAACGCGGAAGTACCGATGCTTCTCAGCGAAATCGACCCGGCACAAAACAACGCGGTCAGCAAGGCAGTGAACACGGCAGGATTTAGCGAGACTGCGGCGTTGGGCATTCGAACGGGCGGTGGCGTTGCCAGCATTAAAGTTATCAACCCTGGTAACCCCCTGACACCCTACACCGCTACTCCAACCGTAATGATTTCGGGTGGCGGAGCTAGCCCATCTGGAACCGCGACCGCCGCCGCGACCATCGATACAACTCCCGGCGACGCAGCGTACGGTATGGTTACGGGGATAACTGTCACTAGCCCAGGCACTGGATACACTTCTGATCCAAGCATAACGATTGTGCCGGCGGCAGGAGACACGGGAAGCGGAGCGACCGCTTTTGCGGCGCTTGACCTGGAAGCCAATGCGGCTTCCATGTGCAGCGGCGGAGCGGGTGCATGCTATCCGCCGGCTGTTAACTACACTCCTATGTACTATATGTT
>Ga0075522_10000971_pt1 | contig 21565 bp, 21 predicted proteins | sample NGEPerA_FD_74796 | JGI IMG/M metagenome (GOLD analysis project Ga0075522, IMG submission 74796) | Arctic peat soil microbial communities from the Barrow Environmental Observatory site, Barrow, Alaska, USA - NGEE PermafrostL2-A | ecosystem: Environmental > Terrestrial > Soil > Wetlands > Peat ...
ACGATCCACCTCAGAGCGTCAACTGTGTCTTTTGTTTTGCCCCGTCTCTCGATATCAAACTCATCACAACAAAGAATCAACTTCTCCCAATCGTGACCACCCGAAATTGGACATTCGCCAATAGGTGTTTTTCTACCACCATTTTCTTTTGTCATTTAGCACCCCGATAAAATTTCCGGACGTTGGAAGGCGCATTCCATATTCGCCAGTCAGTCAATCACAGCAAACATCAGCCGCAGGCAGATTACTGCGACTCAGTGCGAACAGAATTGGATTGCAACGAACTATCAACAGAAATGTTTCTGGCTGCTTGATTTCTGTCAAACCCAATCGACGTGCATGACCAAAATGAATTGCCAGCTTGAGCCGGGCGCTAGGGTTCAGACGAAACAAAACCGCAAGGACGTTGTCAGCGAAGTTCGTATGAGAGCCGGAAGAGTAAACTCCTCGCGTCTCGCCATCCCATGTTGTCAAACGCATCTAGAACTTTAACGAGTATCGCGTTCCGCACATTATCGTCGAAGATTTTACTACGGTCGGCAATGGTCCGCCCGACCAGTAGGATCAAGGTGTTGATCCCGCGAAGACTCCCGACGTGGGTCATGGGACTGTCGATATCGATCGCAACAATTCCATTCGCAGGATGATGCCCGAATAGTCGTGGGGGAAAACCTATCTTGGCCTCATCAAGAAGCCACATATAGATATCTACCACGTCCGAGACAAATGACACTGGGGCCCAACGTCTGCTAAAGCGATTGATGGAACTTGAAGCGCCAAAATCATGTTGGGCAAATTAGCCTCAAAAATTATTTATCAGCAGGCAATTAGCTCCTCCGTGCTCTGAATTTTGCCGGGTAGCCACGCGAGCCTGATCAGTGTAAAGCCAAAAAATCACGTTGCAGAAACTGAGAGATTCAATGAAAGCTGTCATTTTGGCGGGCGGATTCGGAACGCGAATTTCCGAAGAAACCCATCTCAAGCCTAAACCCATGATTGAAATCGGTGGCAAACCGTTGATCTGGCACATCATGAAAATTTATCTCACTCACGGCGTGACCGATTTCATCGTGTGCTGCGGCTATAAGGGCTACGTTATCAAAGAATATTTTGCCAATTATTTCCTGCATTCATCAGATGTCACCTTCGACATGAAGACCAATAAGATGGAGGTTCACCAGCGCAATGCTGAGCCGTGGCGAGTGACTTTGGTCGACACGGGCGAATCCACGTTGACTGGCGGGCGACTGAAACGTGTGGCCCAATACCTCAAAGATGAGGAGGTGTTTTTCTTCACCTATGGCGATGGCCTTGCCGATGTGGATATCAGTGCCTTGCTCAAGTTCCATAACGCACATGGGAAACTTGCTACCGTCACCGCCGTAACGCCGCCCGGGCGCTATGGAGCGCTTTATTTGGATGGAAGCGACGTGAAAGGGTTTTTGGAAAAGCCGCAGGGCCAAGGTGGCTACATCAATGGCGGTTTTTTTGTGCTTTCACCAAAAGTGCTTGATCTGATTGAGGGTGATGAAAGCTCTTGGGAAGGCGCGCCTCTCGAACAGTTGGCTCATGACGGCCAGCTGGCGGCTTTTCCGCATGATGGCTTCTGGCAGCCGATGGACACTTTGCGCGAGAAAAACCACCTTGAACAGCTATGGGCCTCAGGCGCTGCACCTTGGAAAGTTTGGGCATGAGGCCAAATCCCGCCTTCTGGCGCGGCAAGAATGTTCTGGTGACTGGCCATACTGGCTTTAAGGGCGCATGGTTATGTTTCTGGCTCAAACGCCTAGGCGCTGAAGTTACTGGCATCGCGCTTCCACCGGAAACCACACCTAATTTGTTTACCGAAATTGCATTGGAAAATGGAATGCAAGGCGATTTCGTGGATATCCGGAATTGCGAGCCGCTGAGGCAGAAGGTTCAGGGTTGCGGCGCTGAGATCGTGTTTCATCTCGCCGCACAGGCGTTGGTGCGTGAGAGTTATGCAGCTCCACTTGCCACATTCGAAGCTAATATCATGGGCACAGCTCATGTACTTGAAGCTTTGCGATATCTGCCCTCGGCAAAAGTTGGGGTGATCGTCACTACCGACAAAGTCTACCGCAATATGGAATTGCAAGAGCCCTTTGTGGAAGACGATCCGCTAGGCGGGCACGACCCTTATAGCGCTAGCAAGGCGGCTGCAGAAATTGTCGTTGAGTCTTATCGCGAGAGTTTTTTGAAGGCGCGCGGGGTGTTGGTAGCCTCGGCGCGCGCCGGCAATGTGATCGGCGGCGGAGATTGGTCGCCAGAGCGCTTGCTTCCGGATTGTGTGAAGGCCTGGGCCGCCAACGAGACAGTTGACATCAGAATGCCTGATGCCATCCGACCATGGCAGCACGTGCTGGACCCGCTGGCCGGCTATCTTATTTTGGCGCAGCATTTATGGACAGAACCATCGCTTGCCGGCGCTTATAATTTTGGACCGCATTCCGAAAGTGCGGTGTCCGTGCGCGAGGCTGTGACACTGGCACAAATGAAATGGGGCACTGGCGCCAAAGTGAAATTCTCCGAAAGCAACACTGGCCCGAAAGAGGCAAAAACCCTCCGGCTCAGCAATGCCAAGGCCAAGGCCGAGTTAGGCTTTGTTCCGCTTTGGCCGTTGGAGGTTGCGCTGGCCCGCACCATAGCTTGGTATAAGGGCATGGGCGCAGGCGAGCCCGCGTCCGCTCTGTGTGCGCGTGACATTGATGCCTATGAAAGCAGGCGGGAATGAAGCGCTTTGAAGTGACTGGTCTTGGCGGCGGCGTGAAACGCCTGCGACGCACAACGATGGGAGATGGCCGGGGCTCGCTGTCGCGGCTGTTCTGCGCCGAAGAACTGGCTGAGGTTGGCTGGCATAAACCCATAGCCCAAATAAACTGGGTGGAAAACCGGGTGAAGGGCATTGTGCGCGGGCTGCATTATCAGGCGGTCCCCCATGGTGAGACCAAAATTCTGTTTTGTATGGCAGGCACCATCCATGATGTGGTGGTCGATGTGCGGAGCGGTTCGCCCGGATTTTTAAGACCCATTTCCGTGAACCTTGAGGCTGAAGCCGGCGATGGCCTGCTGATCCCCGCTGGCTTCGCCCATGGCTATCAATGTTTGACGGATGCCGTCCACCTCGTCTACTTGCATGATGCGTTGCATGCGCCTGAGGCGGAGCGGGGATTGAATGTGCGGGATCCGGAATTGAACATCACCTGGCCGTTGCCGATTGAGAAACTGTCAGAGCGTGACCAGAAACATGCGATGCTTGATGCTGGCTTCGCGGGAGAGGCACTATGAACTGCCGCCATTGCAACAGCGTCTTGAAGCTTGACCTGATTGATCTCGGCTTCGCGCCCCCCTCCAATGCCTATCTTGAAGCGGCAGATCTTGCCAGACCTGAGATGCATTTTCCGCTGCGCGTTAAAGTCTGCGAGCAGTGCTGGCTGGTTCAGACGGAAGACTATGCCCGGGCGGGTGAATTATTCAGTGCCACCTACGCCTATTTCTCCAGCACCTCCTCTAGCTGGCTCGCCCATGCCAAAGACTACTGCGAGAAAATCACCCATCGCCTGAGCTTGGGAAGTGAGAGTTTGGTGATTGAGGTAGCTTCTAACGACGGCTATCTGCTCAAGAATTTTGTAGCCGCTGGCGTGCCTTGCCTTGGCGTTGAACCCACCGCCAGCACAGCGGCGGCGGCAGAAAAACTGGGCGTGCCGGTATTGCGCGAATTTTTCGGCGAAGCGCTGGCGCGGCGTCTGGTGCGCGAAGGCCGCAAGGCTGATTTGATCGCTGGCAACAATGTCTTCGCTCATGTGCCAGACATCAATGATTTCACATTGGGCGTTGCCACGGCGCTGAAGCCGCAAGGGGTGGTTACGCTGGAGTTTCCGCATCTCCTCAATCTCATTAAGCTTTGTCAGTTTGATACGATCTATCACGAGCATTATTCATATCTCTCGCTTAGCGCGGTTTCGCGCATCTTCGCCAGGGCAGGCCTCAGGGTATTCGATGTTGAGGAACTCCACACCCATGGCGGCAGCCTGCGCGTTTATGGCTGCCTCGCGTCGGCCGACTATAAGGAAAGCAAAGCTGTGAAGCGCGTGCTGGCAGCAGAAAAGAAGGCAGGGCTGGAGCGCGCCGCCACCTATAGCTCGTTCCAGAAACGGGCTGACAAGATCAAGGATGACCTATTGGTCTTTCTCATCCGGGCCAAAGCCAAGGGCCAAAAAGTGGTGGCCTATGGGGCCGCCGCCAAGGGAAACACGCTTCTCAACTATGCCGGCATAAGGCCAGACCTGCTGCCCTGCGTTTTCGACGCCGCGCCCTCAAAACAAGGCAAATATTTGCCCGGCAGCCACATCCCTATTTTTGATCCAGGCAGCATGAAGAAGCACAAGATTGATGTGATTTTGGTGCTGCCCTGGAATATTGCTGGTGAAGTGCGGATGTCTGTGGAACGCATCATGCGTAAACGGGTGAAATTTGCTGTGGCAGTGCCGGAGCTCAAAATAAAATGAAACCGCGCGTCGCTTATACCAAGCCGTCAATCACTGCGTTGGAAGAAACCGATGTCAGAGATACGGCATCCATCACGATTGTGGTTACTGGGGGAACAGGTTTTATCGGTCGTGAAGTGCTACCGCTTTTGAGTGAAGCTGGCTTCAAAATAAGGCTTGTCGTGCGCGCGCTGCCTGCTGACCGAGAGCCAAATTCAAATCTTCAAATTATCCAAAGCCCTGATCTATTTGCCGAGAGCCCCGACTGGTGGTCGAGCGTGTGTAGTGGGGCAAATCAAGTCTTGCATCTAGCCTGGATCGCCACGCCGGGAAAATATTTGGATTCGGAAATCAATTATGAGTGTTTGCAAGGCACCGTGGCTTTCGCTCAAGGAGCAATTGCGGCAGGTGTTCGGCATTTCACCGGCATCGGCACTTGCCTTGAATATGCCCCTTCTTCAGAGAGCATTCCCGTATCCCATGCGCTTCGTCCAATATCCATTTACGCCAAGTGCAAGGTGACCTCCTTTGAGTCTCTCTCGCAACTCTTTGCTGCGGCTGGCGTCGGTTTTGCCTGGTGCCGCTTGTTTCATCTTTATGGTGAACATGAAAGCCCTTTGCGCCTTGGAGGTTATCTGCAAAAATGTTTGCAGGAAAATCAGGTGGCACAGCTTTCAGATGGCGCAGACATTTTGGATTTCTCCGATGTGAAAGAAGTTGCCCGCGGCATTGTCAGCGTGGTCCGCAAGAAGCACCAAGGCCCTGTGAATATCTGTTCGGGGCACGCGCAGACCGTGCGGCAATTCGCGGAGGGTTTTGCGAACCGGATGGGCAAATCGAATCTTCTGAGATTCAGCCCGCGCGACTCAAACAGCCTGCCGCCAAAGTTCATTGTGGGAGTGCCAACACTGTTATGAGCATTCATAAGCCAAATCAATGACTCCAATATGAATTGGAGCGGATGCCAACGCTTCAGAATCAGACATTTGGAATCAGCACCAAGCATTGGACAGTCTGAAATTCGGCCAAGTGGGAGGAATTTTGCCTGCTACTGGAGTGAATTGCGGGCCAAGCTCACTTACGCAAGATGGTTCTTTTAAGGATCGTTCGAAACATGGCCACCGTTTTCCCCATTTGAAACCATGTCATGATCTTCAAAACCAATCTCTGAAAAAAATTGAAGTCACGTTCATCGAGAATTTTGCGGCAAAAATCAAAGTAGTTTTTGCGTAATCTTTTCATATTTTCTAAATCTGGAAAACCATAAAATCTTGTGTCGCTTGCATAGATTCTCTGAATGAATTTGGCGCTTTGATCGAACACGATGGCTCTATCAATAAGAATGGGATAGACCAGCAAATGGTCTGAGGCCCAAGGGTCTGAGTATGCTTGCATCACACGTGGATATAGTTCTTTCAGTACTTGTCTATGCCAAAGACCATATAGTGTGCTGGGGTGAGAGCTCAAAAGGAGCCCGCGGATATCCCGCAGCGGTTGATCCGGGTAACGTTGCGGCGGAGCAAGAGTCAATTTTTCTGGCTCGTCGTTGGTGATTGTTACTGCACTTCCAACAGCAAGTTTTGCACCCGGTTTGTCCCTCAGTTTTCGATACAGTTTTTCGATAAAATCAGGTGAAGAAAGATCATCATACGCACGCCAGCAAAAATACTCACCCTTTGCAGCAAATAAAACATCTGAAAAATTTTGAAGGGCAGGCACCGTTTCTGGTTGTCGCTTGTAGATGACGCGCGGATCGCGCCGCGCAAATTCTTTGATGACCTTATCGGTTCCATCTGTTGAGGCATTGTCGAGTACGATGATCTCCATGTCCACAAAAGTTTGACTTACGAGACATTCGAGACATTCTGAGATGTGCTTGATGCCGTTATAGACTGGCACACCAATTGAAACAGTAGGCATCGAGTTCATTCCAATCGAAAACTAAGTTTGTCTAGAAGGCATATCACGTCGCCCATGTCTGACTCCAAACGTTACAAAATCTCCGCGTGAGTGTCTGATTTTTTTATCACATTGGATGTCTTTGTTGAGATCGAACCCTCTAAAGTTCGAGCCAAATTTATAAACCGACTTTCAACAAAGCGCCACGAAACATAGCCAAGCAACGCAGATATGACGATTGACGAAAATTGGTTGAAGGCAATTCCGAGCTGCGGAAATTGCTGCGCCATCACCTGTTGAACCGGCCAACCCCACAAATACACCCCATAAGAGATATCAGCGGTAGGCTTTATTTTCAGCAGCCAGAAGCGACTGGAAATAAAAACAATTGAATAAAAAGTGGCGAGGTAGAAAAAATAGAAATTGTAAGTTGACGGACTGAATAGATAGTACAGCGTCCACACACCAACCAAACCTGCGATATTTATTTCGATCTCATTCTTAAAAATTGCGCAGAGCGATCCAAACGCAAAACAAGGTGCCAGCAGTGTGATTTCAGGGTTTGGTGGCAACCAGGTAAAAATCAATTTTCTGCCGATGATGGGGTCAACTAAAAATACCAAAAACAATAATACGGACAAGCGTTTTGAATTCGTCACGCCTAGCAAGTAAGTCGCGGTCAGTGTGATATAGGCATAAACTTCAAAGGGAATTGTCCACAAAGATCCATTTACTGCCTTAAGCGCATTGCCTTGAAATACGCCAGGCAGATCATAGCGCATATCCATAAGCAAGCTTCTCGGGAAATATCCGTAAATTTCGGGATTGGAAAAGTATTCCAAAAATGACTGGGTCGAAAATAATGGACCAAGGACAAACGCCCAGACTACCAGAACAACTGTTAGCGCGGGCCAAATTCGAAAGAACCTCGAGACTAAAAACGAGCGGATGTCTTTTTTATTGAGCAAGCTGTTTGTAACAACCAGTCCGCTCAGGAAGAAGAATATTTTCACTGCAAGTGAGCCGGAGTAGTCAAAGACCAACAGACGTCCTAGGATATCTTTTTGGCCTTCAAATGGCAGTATAGCGTAGGCATGGCCAAATATGACCATGAACGCTGCAATCACCCGAAAAATGTCGAGGTTGTTATTTTCTCTGCGGAGGATGTCAGATAGTAGCATTGGGTAAAGTGAGCGCAAATCTGGTTGAATGAAAATAAGTTGAAAATGTGAATCTTCCTAGCACGAGCGTGCTTACATAGGAATAGTATGGTCTTTGCTCATCCCACTAAGACTTAATCAAATTTCAACTAACTATATATGGTTTTGCAACGCAAGAACGCGGTGACAGAATCTTCGTAAAAACGCGTAGCGAGATGATATTTTACAATTGGCACAGTAAAACTTATCCATTCACTTGGTGGCATCGGCGATTGGCGCATTGTCGCTCAAATAGTAAGACCGCGTTGCCAGCCTGCGGTAATGTTCTTCTTCGACTTTGGGCAAGCCATTGTCGTGATACCAGCTCAAGTGCTTGCAGGTGTATCTACCCGCAACACGCACCGCCTCCCAATATTTCTTAGGCCGATAATAGGTTTTGTTATACACGGCGAAAGTAGTGTCAATTGGCGCCTTGTAGATTTGGTCGCCGGCCTGGGTTGTGCCAGCCGGCTTTTTCCAAAACTGCGCCTCCCAATCCCAGATCGTGAAATCGCCAGTTGCCATCTTGAATTTCTTTTTCAGCATGGCGTCACGGTCGCTAATGTCAAGCGCAAGGCCCGCCTTGCCGATTTTGAATCGGTCGGTAATCTGAGCAAGGTCCTCCAAAAAGCCGCTTGGCATTTCCGAATTAAATTCCAAGTCTGGATCCGTGAGGCAGAAATAGTTTGGCAGTTGGCCCAAGAACGTAGAGTTCATGATGGGATAGAAGGGGCCGTGATTCTCCCGATTGGCGATCACCTCAACGCCCTTGGGCGGAGAATTCAAGAATTTCTGCATCGGTTGGTAAGTTGAGCCGCTGTCAAAAATGATAATTCTTTTGACACGCCGATCCCGCAGCTGCGCCACCATATTCTTGCAGTAGGTAATATTGTTAAAAGTGGGCACAACCACCGGAATAGTGTCGCCACCTGAATGGAGCCCGCTCGAAAGCTTGGCGCGCTTGAAGAAATTCCACATTGGCCCGCTTCCTAAAGATTGCGATAAATAAAAAAATTCGTCGTATTCGACTCTGCTCCGGTCAATGAATTGGCCGAATCGGTGGCGTTTCTATCCTGCATAACTGGCGCTTTGCAACTTTGACCTGCCGACTTGAGTTCAATCACGGTTCTTTAACTTCAGGTTGTCTTAGAATTAATGCTTTGCTTGCGGAAGTTGTACTATCAGCAACGCCAAAACTCTAGCTTTAATTGGTCTATACAAAAGAAAAATGGATACTTGCCCAAATTGAACCACATCATGATTCGAATAGATTGCGACGACACTCAATGAAGCGCGTCGGCTAGGCTCCTAAGTGGCACCAGTCATCAGTTTTCAGCTTTCAGCTTTGGACGGTAGAGTATGCACTTTAGAAAAGGCTAACTCGTCTTGTCTTTTGGGCCTTTATGGAATTTGAAATCGCCGCCCTTCGGTTTAAATTTGGCTTTGCCTTTGAACTTCGGTTTATCAGTGAATGATTTCTTGCCTTCATAACGCGGCTTCGCATCAAAGCCGTGTGGCTTTTTATCTTCGTAATTCTCTTTTCTATCGCCGCGTTCAAAGCTGCGTTTGCGTTCGGACCGTGGAGCCTGTGCAGGCATCGCACCTTCGAGTCTGGAGATCGTAACGTCATCCTTGTCGGCAATCACCATGGCGGTCGCAAATTTTTCAGCCATGTGATTGGCAATTTCGAAGCGCGTTTCATTCTCATTGATCCGAATGGCGCCAATGTCAGGCTTAGTCACATGACCTCTGCGGCAAATCATCGGCAACAACCATTTTGGATCGGCATTGTTTTTGCGGCCAATGTCCAAGCGGAACCAAGTGAAATCACGCGGACCCGTGTCTGAATGTTCTTTCCGGCGCAATGGTTTGGCCTCGCGGAACTCACCGCGTGATCCACGATTATCACCAGCCCCGGGATCAAACACATCCTCAGCCGCTGGCAAGCGCGAGCGATAGATGCGCACCAATGCCGCTGCAATTTCTTCCGGCTGTCGATTGGCCAATACAATACGCGCCATTTCCAGATCCTCTTCGCTGTTCACGGCCGTGAGGATCGGGTCTTGCAACATGCGCTGCTGATCCAGTTTGCGAATGTCTTCTGCTTGCGGCGGGCCGCTCCAAATGGGTGTCACTTTTGCCGTGGCCAGCATTTGTTCTGCCTTGCGGCGACGAGACAGCGGCACCAGTAAAACTGACACGCCCTTGCGCCCCGCCCGACCAGTGCGGCCTGAGCGATGCTGCAAAGTTTCTGCGTCGTTGGGAAGATCAGCGTGGATCACCAGATTCAGGTTGGGAAGATCAATGCCGCGCGCCGCCACATCAGTTGCAACGCACACACGAGCCCGGCCATCACGCAGAGCTTGCAGAGCATGATTGCGCTCGGCTTGGCTCAACTCCCCAGAAAGGTTCACTGCCGCAAAGCCGCGCTCTGATAATGTCGCATGTAAATGGCGCACATGTTCACGGGTGTTGCAGAAGACAATGGCTGATTGAGATTCAATATACCGCAGCACATTGACAACAGCATGTTCCACTTCGTTGGGCGCAACCCGCATCGCGCGATATTCAATGTCAGCATGAGCGCGCTCAGAGCCTTTGGCTTCAATGCGCAGCGCGTCGCGTTGATATCTTTTCGCCAGCAAAGCAATCGGTTTCGGCATCGTTGCCGAAAACATCAAGGTTTGACGGGACTTCGGCGTGGCATCGAGGATAAATTCAAGATCTTCGCGGAAGCCCAGATCCAGCATCTCATCGGCCTCATCAAGCACAAGAGCTTTGAGATCGTTGATTTTGAGTGCGCCGCGTTCAAGGTGGTCGCGCAAACGACCTGGAGTTCCGACGATGATATGTGCACCATCATGCAAACGGCGGCGTTCGCGGTTGGGATCCATGCCACCCACGCATGAAATAATCCTGGCACCGGTGTAGGCATAGAGCCACGAAAGTTCGCGCTCAACCTGTAAGGCTAATTCGCGCGTAGGAGCCACAATCAGTGCCAGAGGATCAGCTTCATTTTCAAACCGAAGGGCTTCACCCAGCAATGTGCTTGCGATGGCGAGACCATAGGCTACGGTTTTTCCGGAGCCCGTTTGCGCCGAGACTACCATATCACGCCCCATGGCACGCGCTTCGAGAACGGCCATTTGAACTGCTGTTGGGTCCTCGTATTTGCGCTCAGTGAGAGCGCGAGCAAACGGCGGTGGTGTTAATGGAAATGTCATTGATACTTCTTTTAAAAATGGAAATGAGCTGCGCACTTACATGAGTTGAACTAAAAACACCACCGCCGCGGTGCCTTAACTTACAACCTCATTAATGAGCTGGAGCAGTGGACCCAGAGAGACGCTGTCGGTTCAGTGAGCACGCAATCAAGCCAATATAGCCTTCGCTCAAACTCAGTAAGGCTGAGGTAGTCCAACTTTGAATGACGCGTTGCCATCGTGTGTAGTGATTTGAATTCAATCGAGGTGATAGACTTCGGGCATCATGCTCCACCATTCACCCTTAGCTGCCGAACTCAACGGCGTTTGGCAGGGGTCAGTAAGGGCAAGCCAACGCTTAGTAATAGCCTTTCCCCCAAGAATCTTCATATCCGCTTCGAAATCAGTGCCGGTATATTCCCAACAGCCAAAAAGGAAATTCTCGGGCTCTCGAAAGTAGATCGAATAGTTGTGTATATTTGCCTCATTCAGAGCTTGATTCATTTCAGGCCAGGGCTCTGCGTGAAGGCGTCGATATTCCGCGACTTTGTCCGGACGCACCGAGATAACCATTCCCATACGACGAAGCATCCCTCAATCTCCTGCAGCAATTCCATTTTTCGAGTCTGACTGTTCAATACAATCCCATATGCCGTCGCAGTGCTGCGTTGAAGTGTTCCTGCAGGGCTACTTTGGCTCTGTCTGGATCTCGCGCCTGACATGCTTCTATGATTTCCAAATGTTCGCGCAACGAACGCAAAACGATGGGTGGTGTTAATTTTCTGTCTAATCTGATTAACCGCAAGTAATTATGAATACGCCGATAGCTCGTTTCGATGAGCGGGTTGCTCAAGCTCGAAATAATGGAGTTGTGGAGCAACTGCTCCAATGTCTCCAACTCAGCCAGAGATGCGTTGGTGAGGCCGGATTCTTCGATCATTTGAATCGATTGAATGTGGCGACGTTGCAATTCTTCGATTTCTGCCGCATCGGCGGTTTCGGCATACACGGCCACTGCTGCGGCTTCGATGATGCCACGGAACTGATAAGTGGCGCGCGTCAGTTCAAGTCCGGGCTTCACAAACTCGATGCCTGCACGCGGGTGGATGGTGAGCACACCCTCAGCTTCAAGAATACGCAACGCATCACGCAGCGGCCCCACGGAAACACCTGTCAGATCAACCAAATCTCCTTGAGAAACATATGCACCTGCCGCAACCTTGCGCTCAAAAAGTATCTCTAAGATACGCGTGTAGGCGACATCACTCAGCCTCAACCCATCGCTGGCTTCTATTACAGTTCGTGCAATTTTTGTGGCCACTGGCTTGCTTCCTTGCTGGTTCTGATATATCAGACTTACTATAAGAACATTCAAAACACTATACTGGTTGATCAAATGCGGCTCGCGGAATACCATATTACACGTTTTCAGTTTGCGCGCGACCGCACAATTGGCGACAGCCAAGTGCGCATTAACGAGGCGAACATTGCAGCGCTAGAGCTGGTTGACGATCAAGGCAATGTCGGCCTTGGCTTCGTCCAAGGACTTATTGTGCCTCTACCTGATCAGAAGGAAATCGAACGGGTTTTCGAGTCTGAAGTTTGGTCAAATCTGAAGGGCAACACGCCGATTAGCCTCGTACACCAGGTTAAACGCCCGCGTGGCGGCAATCAACGTGCCTTGAGTTTACCGTTTGAAGAAGCAATTCAGGTGGCACTTTGGGATCTTGCCGCCAAACAATCAGGCCTTCCGCTGTACCGCATGCTTGGCGGCCAACGCGACCGAGTCCGCGCTTATGCTTCTGGCCTTGACTATCACCTTAGCGATACAGAGTTCACATCGTTCTTTGGCCATGCTGATGCCATTGGCTATAACGCATTCAAAATCAAGGTCGGACACCCTGACTTCGAGCGCGATTTGCATCGGCTAAACCTTCTATCAAAAGCAGTTCGTCCTGGCGCATTGGTGATGGTCGACGCCAACGAAGCTTGGGGTGCCAAGGAAGCTCTGGTCAAACTCACCAAGATTCGTGATGCAGGTTTTGATCTCCTATGGGCGGAAGACCCTATATTGCGTGATGACTTTGATGGACTGCGCATGTTGCGGCAAGCCGCACCTTGGACTCTGATCAATTCCGGAGAATACCTCAACGCTGCCGGAAAACGGCAACTGATGAGGGCTGGCGGCACAGATATTCTTAACGTTCACGGCCAAGTCACCGACGTTATGCGCATTGGTTGGCTGGCTGCGGAACTGGGAATTCCGGTTAGCTTGGGTAACACATTTCTGGAAGTCGGCGTGCACATGGCTTGCGCCCTGCCTGAAGTCGAGTGGCTGGAATATTCGTTCCAGAATTTCGATCATCTCGTTGATCAACCGGTGGTTATCCGTGATGGCTGGGCATTTGCACCGGACCGAATGGGGCATGGCCTTGTCCTGTCTGAAAAAACTCGCCGTGAATGGTCCCGCCCCAACGTTCTACCTCGAGATCAGCTCGGCGCCCCGCCCTTCAATCCACGTGTCGTTGACGCGAAAATCACGCCAAGACCCGGGGATGAAGTTCAACAAAAACCTAATTAACATGATGGAGGAAACAACATGAAAAAGGTATTTCTGAAAAGCTTTGTCGCAGTTGCGGCAATAGCTGTCGCCGGACTCGGTGCTAGCACCGCATTCGCCGATGCAAAAGTGACACTTACTTATCAAGTCGATGCAAATTGGATTAAGGATGGCGAACGCAAACTCGCCAAGAAGTTCGAAGACCAAACGGGCATTGCTATCGACTTCCAGATCGTACCCGCCGATCAATACTTCAATGTATTGAAGACAAAGCTCAACACCGGCGAAGCTACTGATCTCTTCGGCGGACAAAGCGGCGTAACCGATCTGACATTGAACTATAATGTTGAGAAGAATGCTGTCGATCTTTCAAATGAGCCATGGGCCAAACAAGAAGATCCGATTGTTGCGGCGCAATCAACCGTGAAGGGCAAACTTTACGGCCTCACCTATTGGGATACGCTCGGCTATGTTTGGGTGGTGAATTATAACAAGGCAACGTTCAAAAAATTTGGCCTTGAACCACCTAAGACCTATGCAGAATTCAAAGCACTTTGCCAAAAGTTGAAGGACGGAGGTGTTCAGCCACTTTATGAACCGGTTTCAGATGGCTGGCATCACGTGCTTTGGTTCCCCGAGTTGGGGCCGCGCTATGAACAGGCTAGCCCGGGTCTTGCCGACAAACTCAATACCAACAAAGAAAAGTTTGCCGACGATAAGACCATGCTGACAGACCTGACAGAGCTCAAGGAAATGTTTGATCTTGGTTTCTTTGGCAAAAATGCTCTGTCTGATGCGTTTGCCGATCGCACCAAGGCAATGTCAGATGGTAAGATTGCCATGTTCATGGCCCAAAGCGCTTTCCCTCAAGACTTGCACAAAGACTACCCCAACATCAGTCCTGATGACTGGGGCGTATTTGTTATGCCATTGGCTGATAACCAACTCCTCAACATCAATCCTGCGGGACCTACCCACTTCATCTACTCGGGTTCCAAACATGTTGCCGAGGCTAAACAATATTTGGATTTCTTGACGAAGCCTGAAAACCTGCAAACCTACCTCGACAGCGAACCACAGTTCTTCACGCTGCCTTTCCCAGGTTTGAAGACAAAGTTTTCGCCTGAACTGCAAGCCTTCATGGATGCCCATAAAAATGCGCGTGGTGTAGTTTATCAAACCCAGATCAACTACGTGAACGCGCAGTGGATGGATATCGGCAAGGATGTAACGGCCATGTTTACCGGCACCGAATCTCCTGCTGACGTGCTTACGAACGTTGATAAACGTCGGTCAGACTTTGCCCAAGCGGCGAAAGATCCAAATTGGAAATGAGCAACAACCTGGACCTAGGATCAGCCTACGTTAAATAAAACGCCGGGCCCCAATCAAAATGGGTTGGGGCCCGGTATTAAAATTTGGTTCAACGATGAAATTCCGCAGTCGATATCCAATTTCCTTTGCCGCGCCGGCACTCGTTTTGTACGGCGTGTTCTTTATTTTGCCCAGCCTGGGAGGCATCATCTATGCATTCACCGACTGGAGCAGCTATTCAGACGAAGTCAATTTCGTTGGCTTAAAAAACTTTGTTAAAATTTTTACGCCCGGCGAACACTATCTAGGATATTTCTCAAACACCTTCCTCTTCACCATCGTAACCATCATTATCAAAACCGTTGTTGGACTGGCGTTGGCGCTGTTGCTGAACGAAGGCGTCAAGAAATTCGTCAACTTCTACCGCGTCTTGATCTATGTACCCGTGGTTCTGCCGATGTTGGTGGTGGGTCTCATGTTCCGTTCGATCCTCAATCCTGCGACTGGCTTGCTCAATACCTTCTTGCGCGCCATCGGCCTTGATGTGATCGCGATGTCTTGGCTAGTGGATCCTCATATTGCGCTTTATTCAATTATGTTTGTCGATAGTTGGAAGGGTGTTGGCTACATTATGGTGATTTTACTGGCAGGCCTGCAAACTATTCCAAAAGATTATTATGAAGCGGCAAAGGTTGACGGGGCCAATGGTTGGTGGCGTTTCTGGTTCATCACATTGCCTTTGCTGATGCCTGCGCTATCGATCGTAACTGTGCTAAACATGCTGTACGGGCTCAGAATTTTTGACATCATTTATGCAACGACCAATGGGGGGCCAGGCTATGCCACCGAAGTGCTTCAGACCGGCATTTTCAAGGCGTTTTCTCAAGGCCAATATGGTTTGGGAACAGCGCTTTCAAGCATACTGTTCGTTATCCTCCTGATTGCTGGTTATGGAGTCATTCGCCTCCTAGAGCCAAAGCCAGTTCAGCAGTAAGGGCAAAGCAATGACACACAGAAGAAATTTTCGGAGCATTGCCGGGCATCTCTTGGCAATCACGGCAAGCTTGATTGCGATCATCCCGGTTTATCTTATTTGCGTAAATGCGTTAAAATCTTCGGCGCAGGCAAGCTCGATGGGTATTGAGTTTCCGAACGAATTACACTTGGAGAATTTTGCAACTGTTATTGAACAAGGTAGGCTGACGACGAGCTTTCTCAACAGTATGCTCTATGCCTCCGGTGCATCGATCATTGCCACACTCTTTGCTGCTATGGCCGCCTTCGTGCTGTCACGCCAGCGTACGCGGTTTAATCGCTTCATCTACTTGTTCTTGATCATGGGGATTGCACTGCCGATCAATTTCTTCACATTGACGAAGATCATGCAGATCACACATCTGATCAACACCAAACCAGGCATCATTATACTTTATGCCACACTGCAATTGCCATTTGCGATCTTTCTGATTTACGGATTTGTTGAGTCAATCCCGCGAGAATTGGACGAGGCGGCAAGAATGGATGGATGTGGGCCGGTGCGCATTTTCTTCAGTGTCATCATGCCTCTATTGACCCCGGTTCTGGTGACGACCGGAATTCTCAGTTTCCTCAATACTTGGAATGATTTCATCATGCCGCTGTACTATCTCAATAGTAGCGCAAATTGGCCGATGACTCTCGCCGTCTATAATTTCTTCGGCCAATACAAACAAAGTTGGAATTTAGTTTCTGCTGACATCCTGCTGACTATCTTGCCAGTTCTAATCATTTATCTGGCGGGGCAGCGTTTTATCTTGAGCGGAATGACCAGCGGCGCCGTGAAAGGATAGTTACGTGTCAAAAATCGAACTTCGCAACATTCGTAAAAGTTTCGGATCGACTGAAGTCATCCATGATATTTCATTGTCAATCGAGGATGGCGAATTTACGGTTTTCGTTGGCCCGTCTGGCTGTGGCAAGTCTACGCTCTTACGTATTATCGCTGGGCTCGAAGATTTGACAAGCGGCGAAGTTCACGTCGGCGAACAAAACGTCACCCATGTCGAGCCCGCAAAACGTGGGCTAGCGATGGTCTTCCAGTCCTACGCTCTCTATCCACACATGACGGTTGCCCAGAACTTGAGTTTTGGGTTGCGTGTGGCAAGGCGACCCAAGGCTGAAATAGCCGAACGTGTTGGTCGTGCTGCAAGCGTTCTACAACTTACGGATTTGCTCTCACGAAGGCCCGCGCAACTTTCTGGTGGCCAGCGCCAACGTGTTGCGATCGGCCGCGCTATTGTGCGCGACCCTAAGGTGTTTCTCTTCGATGAGCCGCTGTCGAATCTAGACGCTGAACTTCGCGTTCAGATGCGCGTTGAGATCGCCAAGCTTCATAGCATGCTGGGAAATACTATGGTGTATGTCACCCATGACCAGACTGAAGCGCTGACCCTGGCTGACAAGATCGTAGTGCTGCGTGCCGGGCGGGTCGAGCAAGTTGGTGCGCCGCTTACACTTTACAACGATCCTGATAATGCCTTTGTGGCCGGTTTCATCGGCTCGCCACGCATGAATTTTCTAACTGCAACTGCGCTTGGGGGCCGTCGCTTTTCAGTCTGTGGTGTCGAGGTCGAGGTGCCCATCGTCTCATCTATTGATGCAGGGGAGAAAGTAAGTTTCGGTATCCGCCCAGAACACCTAGAAGCGGTGGTTGGTGTTGCGCTGCCCGTTACAACCGATGTCGTTGAACAACTTGGCTCAACATCTTATCTCCATGGCAAAGTCATTAGCGGCGAGACTATCGTGGCGGAGCAACGTATTCCACAGGTGCATGCAAAAGGTCAAATGACTGTGAGATTCAATCCGGCTGACGTGCGCCTTTTCGATCTTAACGAGAAGCGCATCCGCTAATATTCTGAATAGCCACAAGTTCAATTTGAGCTTTGCCTGAGAAGCGTACCAGTCACGCCACTTTCACCGGCTTGCCAGTCTTCCAGCTTTGCGTGGCAGCTTCTGCCAGCTTTTGGGCCTGCAAGCCATCAAAGCCGTTGGGTTTGGGATCGCGGTTCCCAGTCTCCACCGCAGTGATGAAGGCATTCAGTTCATTGGCATAGGCCACGCCATAACGTTCTAAGAAAAAGTTCTGGATTGGATCAGCGCGGTAGCCCTTGTCGCTCAACACTTCGACAGTGGTGTTGTGGACATTCTTGGCGTGCACCATGCCCTTTGAGCCATGCACTTCCATGCGCTGATCATAGCCATAAGTGGCGCGGCGTGAATTGGTGATGACCGCGATTTTGCCTGAAGCCGTTTGCATTTGCACAGCGGCAGTATCCACATCGCCAGCCTCGCCAATGGCTTTGTCGACCAATGCCGCACCCAATGCACTCACCACCACAAATTCTTCGCCCACCAAAAACCGCGCCATGTCAAAATCATGGATCATCATGTCAGCGAAAATGCCGCCTGAGCCTTTGACATATTCAGCTGGTGGCGGAGATGGATCGCGGCTGATCACTGTGCACATTTCAACAGCACCAATGTCTCCATGGCGAATGATCTTTTCCAGTTCAGCGAAATTAGGATCAAAGCGGCGATTAAAACCGATCATCAATGTGGATTTGTTTTTATCAACCACTTTCAAGGTTTCCTCGATGGTTGAAACTTTCATCGAAACTGGCTTTTCGCACATGATGGACTTGCCGGCATTGGAGGCGGCTTGAATTTGTTCAGCATGAAAACCCGTGGGTGAGCCAATCAATACCGCATCCACGTCTTTGGCTTTCATGATCTCATCAACCGAGGCCACCTTGGCACCATATTTGGCGGCAAGTTCGCTTGCAGCTTGCGGCAAGGCATCAGCAATATAGGCCAGCTTTGCCTTGGGGTTTGCGGCGATAGTTGCTGAATGCACTTTGCCAATACGGCCGGCGCCGATGACGCCAAATCTAATCATCAGTTTTCTCCTCGCAATTATGAGTTATTCCACGTTTAAAGCGGTGTCCCCCAATTTGGAACACAAGGCAAGGTTAAGGGCTAAAAGCCTTGCGGAAACTTTCAAGAGCTTGCAGCGGATCGCCCGAAGCATAAGCCTCCAAGCAAACCGGGCCTTTATAGCCCATGGCCAACAGAGCCCTTGCTATGCCAGGATAATTGATTTCACCCGTACCCGGCTCCATGCGGCCCGGAACATCGGCAACCTGAATTTCACCAATCCACGGCAGGCAGCGCTTGCACATTTCGATCAAATTGCCTTCGCCGATCTGCACGTGATAAAGATCAAGGTTGAGGCGCAGACGTGGATGGTTGACGCTCGACACTAACGCCAAAGTGTCTTCAGCGCGTGCAAACGGCACTCCCGGGTGATCCACTAGCAAGTTAAGATTTTCCAGCGTGAAGGTGACATTTTCCTGCTCCGCCAGTTCAACAACTCGACACAGCGTGTCGCGCGCTTTTAGCCACATGGCACCAGTGACAATTTCAACGGGCTTCGACGGCAGGCCACGATCCCCAAGCACAGTGCCAAGCAGATTGAGGCGGGCAACGTTAAGGCGCTTGGCCACTTTTACGGTTTCACGCGTCGTTTTGATAAGTTCTGCAGCACCCTCATCATTCGTTAGGCCGCCCCGCAGAAAGCCATTCATGATCGAGAATTTTGCGCCAGATTTTTCAAGCTTGGCTAAATCATGTTGCGGCCAATTCCACAAGCCGACTTCAAAGCCAAGGTCCTTGAGTTTGGCGCAGCGCCATTCAATGGGCTTGTCGCGCCAAAGCATTTCAGCACAGACCGAAAGCGTGAAGGGGCTTTGCTTATTCATTTCTCAAAATCCACTGTCGCCCATGCCTTGCCAAGAGGCGATCATCATTATCACGGCAAAAAACAAAATCACCGCACCACCACCAAAGCGCAAAGCAAAATTGAGCCATGCCGTCCAGCGACTATCATGTGACGTATAACGCTGGGCAAGCTGTTTGGAATAGACTGCAAGTGCAGCCACAACAGAGACGGTGAGGAAGGTGCCAAAACCCATAACAAAAGTGCTAATCACGCCGGCCCAATAGATCCCCAGACTATAAGCAAAAAGCAAAACCAAAATCGCCCCCGTGCAGGGGCGCAGGCCCACGGCAAAGGAAAGTGTGGCAGCGCGTTTCCAAGACCAATCGCCATCCACTTCCTTTGCGTTTGGCGCGTGGGCGTGGCCACATTCTGGCCCATGAACATGATCGTGATCGTGATCGTGATCGTGATCGTGAGAATGGCTTGTGGGCAAGGGATTCACAATTTCAAAATGATGGTCAAGTGTTGCTGACTTCTGCTTCAATGGGAAAGCTTTGATGCCACCCCAGAGCACATAGGCCCCCACGGCTGCTATCATTGCAAAACTGGCAACTTCCAGCCAGCCTACCATGTCTTTGGCCGCTGCAGCAGCACCTGAAACCAAAAGCAATACTGCGCTCACCAACACCACAGCAACAAGGGCCTGTAGCATGGCGCTCATGAAGGCTACCAGAATACCACGCCTAAGCTGAGTTTCCGTGGCCAATAGCCAACCCGAAACGACTGCCTTGCCATGGCCTGGCCCTGCGGCATGGAACACCCCATAGCCCAGGCTGAGCAACATCAAGGTCAATGCTGCCGAAAAACCTTCACTGTCCATCGCGCGCATGGACTTGGACATGGCACCATAAAAATTCTGTTGTTCATCGCGCACCCAAAGAACGGGATCATCAAAGAATGGTGGCGGGGTAACTGTGCCATCAGCATTGCGCGGTTGCACCATCAGGCGGCGCTTATCAAAGGTTTTGGTTTGGGCTGTCGGCGAGGTTGTTTGAGCGTAAATTGGCGCAGCTTCAATGGCGCAGAAGAAGATCACACTCAATAAAACAGCCAGCCATTTCATGGTGCGCATTTAACCTCAACAGGCTGGGCAAACAAGCCTCCATAGTCCTCATCTTCACCGGGTTTCCAAGCCTTGTCTTTGGAGGCCAGCATCATGCGGGTATCTTCCAATTGACTATCTTTTGGAATGGGCATGAGAGAGGCCGAACAGTCTTTCGATAAAGGTTTTGAAATCAGGATGGGTTTGCTATCAACATAGCCAAAATCAATAAAATATTCTGGATCATAAATTTTAAGCGTCACCGGGCCTTGACGCGGGTCCAGTGGCTTTTCCAGCGACACAGAAAACAGCAAAGTTAAACGCTTATCTTTGGGATCGTAAGTTTGGAGCCCGTCAAAGGCCTTACCAATCGGTTGTTTTTCGTCATTAGAACGGAAATAGACAAAATAGCCATAGTCTTTCAGTGCGTCGAGATTTTCATCAGTCAATGATTGCAAATCTGCGGCAGAATAATTTCCATCGGCGGTTTTCTGCAACCCGTCTAAGGCCTCAAGCGTGTATCCCTTGTCCATTTTCCATTCCACGCGCAGACCGGTGACTAAGCCATCGTCAGACACAATGAGCTGTGAACGCATATCAATCCATTGGTGCGGATGCGCCAAAGCCGCAGCCGACCAGAGGATCAGCCCACTAACAAATCCCAGAAAAGTTGTGATTTTCCCGCGCATGCTCACTTCGCTTTGACCATAGGGGCCTCTGCGCCGCAAGCAGTCGCGGGAAATGATGGCTATTTTCCGGCAAGGGCCTTCAAAAGCGTATCTGTATTATATTTAAACATTGCCAAATACGTAGCACCCGGTTCGTTAGGATTTGACAAAGCGTCAGCATAAAGCGGTGGCCCAGCGCGCACACCAGTTTCCGCAGCTATGGCTTCAATTACGCGGTTGTCTGACATATTCTCAAAGAACAGCGCCTTAATATTATCATGCTTGATTTGGCCCACCAGCTTGGCAATTGCGGCAGCCGAAGGTTCTGCCTCGGTTGCAAAGCCTTCAGGTGCCAA
>Ga0075522_10000973_pt1 | contig 21563 bp, 19 predicted proteins | sample NGEPerA_FD_74796 | JGI IMG/M metagenome (GOLD analysis project Ga0075522, IMG submission 74796) | Arctic peat soil microbial communities from the Barrow Environmental Observatory site, Barrow, Alaska, USA - NGEE PermafrostL2-A | ecosystem: Environmental > Terrestrial > Soil > Wetlands > Peat ...
CGGCGCCCCAGAAAGCACGGCCAAAGTCGCCTTCGCGTTGAACTCGGCGTCCCCGCCCCGCAGGTCGCCGAGTTTTGCTTCGGGAAACCCCAAATCGCGCGCGTTCAAATAAAAACTGCGCACCTTGCCGTCTTTCACTTCGGCGACGCGGGTTTCATCGCAAATGCTGAGCTCGTCCATGCCGTCAAGACCATGCACCACCCACGCGTGTTCCGCGCCCAAGCGCGCCAACACTTCCGCCACGGGTTCGACAAAATCCCCCTCGAACACCCCCACCAATTGGCGTTTCGCGCCGGCCGGATTGCTGAGCGGCCCCAAAAGATTGAAGAAAGTGCGCACCCCCAGCTCGCGCCGGGGGATCGCGGCATGCTTCATCGCCGGATGGAAAGACTGGGCAAAGAGAAAACCGACGCCGATTTCGTCGATGCACCGGCCCGCCTGGCTCTCATTGAGGTCGACCTTCACCCCTAGAGCCTGCAACACGTCCGCGGAACCCGACGCCGAACTCATGGCCCGATTGCCGTGTTTGGCCACCGCCACCCCGGCCCCGGCCGCGACGATGGCCACGGTGGTGCTGATGTTGAACGTACGGCTGCCGTCTCCTCCGGTACCGCACGTGTCCAAGACCCAAGGACGACCATGCGGGACGACCGTCGCCTTGGCGCGCATCACCTTTGCAAAGCCGGTCAACTCGTCGACGCTTTCACCCTTCATGCGCAGAGCCACCGCCAAACCCGCGATTTGAGCGGAACTGGCCCGCCCCTCAAGAATTTCTTGCATGACCTCTTCGGCCTGCCCTTGAGTGAGGCTCGCGCCCCCGACAACGCTGCGGATGCAATCCTGGATCATCGGTCTGGGACCCTTTCACGAACGGTCTATCGGCTCCTAAGACGGCGAGCCAAGCCGGAAAAGCCTCGTCGCATTCGCGGTCGTCACGCGCGCCACGGTTTCCACATCGATGCCCTTCAAAGCCGCCACCTGGGCGGCGACCGAGGGAAGATAGGATGGTTCATTGCGCCGGCCGCGCCAGGCCTGAGGGGCGAGCCAAGGCCCGTCGGTCTCGAGCACCAGGCGCTCCATCGGAACCTGGACGATGATGTCGCGCAGGGCTTGCGCGCTCTTGAAGGTCAGAACCCCGCCGACCGCGATATCGAAATTCAAGTCCATAGCCGCCAGCGCCGTGGCCGCATCCCCCGCAAAGCAGTGGAACACGCCCCCCAAGGTGGGGTTCCAGCAGTCCCGCAGAATACGCAAGACGTCCGCCGAGGCGCCGCGATTATGGATCACCAGGGGCAGGCTTAGTTCACAGGCCAAACCCACCATGGCTCGGAACATCGGCTCCTGGGCTTCAAGGCTCGACCCAAGACGGTGGAAGTCGAGGCCGACCTCGCCAATCGCGACCACCTTGGGGCGGCGCGCCAAATCGCGGAAGGCCGCCAATTCCGCCGGAAGGTATCCTTCAGCCGTCTCCGGATGGCGGCCCACGGTGGCGTAAATACCCTCGTGCTTCGCGGCGAAATCCGCGGCCCAACGGCTGTCGTCCAAGCCCGTGCCGATGGAAACCAAGGGCCAAACCCCGGCGGCACGCGAGCGTTCCAGCACCGCATCGAGGTCGCCGTCGTAACGCTGGTCGTCCAAATGGACATGGGTATCGATGAATCGCACTTAGCCGCGGTACCTCAAGCTTTTTTTTCGCCCGCAAGAACCAGTGCAGTCAAGGCCAAGGGGGTGTTGGCGTTGCGGAACAGTGACCCCTGACAGCGCACCACCGCCTGCATCATAGTTTCGAGGGCCTCCGGCGAAAGCGCACCCCCATGCAAGGGTGGCTCCTGCATCTGTTTCAGGTGGGCCGGCAAACCTCGCGCAGCGATCCAGCGCTCCCTAAGCAGCACCCACACGACGCCCAGCAGGCGATCCAGACCGCGGCGCTCATCCTGAACCATTTCGACCCAGTCCAGCTTTTGAATCAAGGAGCCCGACGACGCGGCCTGAAGAAAGGCCTCCGCCTCTTGGACCTGGGCACGGCCGTCAGCGCCCTGGTACCAGGCCGCCAAACGAACACTGCCTCCGGACAGCGCCGCAAGATCCCGCGCCCGACGGGCGTCCACGGACAGCTCCCTCTCGAGCACCGTGCGCAGGCCGGCCTCGTCCAGCGGATAAAAGCGCAGGTTCTGGCAGCGCGACGCGATCGTCGCGGGAATCCTCGCCCTCTGCGTGGTGACCAGAATCCAGGTCATTCCGGCCGGAGGCTCCTCGATGGGTTTAAGCAGTTTGTTCGCGGCCGATAGGGTGAGGTCTTCCGCCCTGTCGAGGATGAAAACCTTGCGCGACCCTTCAAAGGGGCGCAACGCGGCCTGAGCCAATAGCTCGTCGACTTGATCCACCTTAAAGCTGGCACCGGCCGGCGCAAACAGGCGGATATCCGGATGCATCCGCCGGCTCGCGCGGCTCCAGGCGTCCCCGCCGCCGACCAAGGCCGCAGCTAAATCCAGGGCCGCCGTTTTTTTTCCGCAACCCGGCGGCCCCTCAAAAAGGTAGGCGGACGCGATGCGGTCCGAATCGAGGCCTGAGCCCAAAATCCGGCGGGCGAAGGGCTGACCGACCAAATGCGGAAAATTCACCAGCCCCTCAACAGCGGCGCCAACAAAGTGAGGGCTTCGGCGCAGATGCCTTCGGCGCTTCGCCCAGCGACCTTGATCAGTTTCACGCGTCCGGGGTCCCGCCGCGCCAAGCGCAGAAACCCGCGTCTTACGCGCTCAAAATAGGCCGGGGTCGAATTCTCCATGCGGTCTGCGCCCGCCGTGCGCCGCCGCGCCCGGGCCAAGCCCACGGCAATCGGCAGATCCAATAGGAGCGTCTTATCAGGAACCAAGCCGTTGGACGCAAACCGCTGAATCCATTCCAGTTCAACCGCAGGCAGCACCCGACCCGCTCCTTGATAGGCGGTAGTGGAATCGGTGAAACGGTCGCAAAGCACCCAGTCACCCCGCCGCAAAGCCGGTTCAATCGTGTCGGCAACGTGTTGCCGCCGGTCCGCCGCGAACAACAACAGCTCCGCGCGCGGATGCAAACCACGCAGTTCCGGATCCAGGAGCAAAGCGCGAATTTTCGCCGAAAGAGGCGAGCCTCCAGGTTCCCGGGTCTGGACAACGTTCAAGCCACGACTCCGCAAAGCTTCAGCTAAAAGCCCCGCCTGGGTGGATTTGCCCGCGCCGTCCGGGCCTTCGAGGGTGATCAACAGGCCCCTGCGCTTGGCCAAAAAATTCCCCTTTTAATCCCACAATCGATGAAAAATTATAGCAATAAAAAAGCTGATTTTGAAGGCAAAAACGACGCCAAAGTCCGCAAAAAGGCTTGTAAATAAAGGTTTTTTCTTGGCACTAGCAAAAAAAATATGTAGGTTCGCGATGAAAAATCATTGCAACTGAAGGTTTTTCGGTTCCTTGAGCAATTCCTCGTAGTATCCCGCCAGAATTTTAGTGAGAGCGTCGGCCTTGTACTCTTGCGCCAAACCCTCGGCTTCAACGGCTTTGGCTTTGCGTACGCCCGCATCATTCATCACCCACAGCAATTTTGCCGCAAAGTCATCTCCGTCGCCCGCTTTAGCCAGCCAACCGCCACGGGCCTCCCCGAGCAGAGCCCCCTGTTTCATCGTCCATCCGACGCCCAGCGCGTCCGCACCCAGAACGGGAGTGCCCCTGCCCATGGCTTCGATGACCACCATGCCCTGGGTCTCGGTGACGCTTGGAAATACAAAAAGGTCGCTGGCTTCCATCAGGTCCAAAACGGCGGCGCGTGCTATATAGCCCAGGATGCGCACTTTGCCTTCCAAACCGCGGTCTCGAATCTGCTGCTCGAGCTTAGCGCGTTCGGGCCCGTCCCCGGCGATCACCAATTTAAAGGGGGGTACCTGGGAGGCGATCCTGTGCAAAGCGTCGATCAAGAGATCCATATTCTTTTCCCGGCCTGTGCGCCCCGCGCAGCTCAACAGCAATTCATCGTCGTTTACGCCATAGTCTTGTTTTTTTGCCCCGGTTTTTTTGAATACCTGGGGGTCCAACCCTGTAGGCAGAACTTCAATGCGCCCCGCGAATCCGTAGGAACGCAAAACATCCCGAATCGCCGGGGTCGGCGCGATCACCAAGGCACAGCGCCCGCACATCCACTTGGTTAGAACTTTGTTGACCCAGCGAACCAGGGTGGCCGGCAAGTAGGGGAAATAGTGGACGTAGTCCTCGAACAAAGTGTGGTAGGTCATCATCAAGGGCATTTTTTGCCGCCAGGCGCAATACAGGGCCACAAAGCCGGACCCAAACATGGCGTGGCTGTGGACGATCTGCACGCCGTGCGGCCTCAAGCGCGAGAGGCTGAAGCCGCGCCCCCACGGCAGAACAAAGGTGTACTCGGGCTGGGGAATGTAGGTGAAGCCCCGCAGGCGGAAAATATCAGGGCCGTCCTCGCACGGGCCCAGCGATGGCGCGTAAATCTCGGTCTGGATCCCGAGGCGTTCCAGCTCCATTTTCGAGGTGGTGATGCTCGTGACAAGCCCGTTGACCTGGGGATAGTAGGTGTCCGTGAAAAATGCGACCTTCATCGGCATCAATAGGCCCGCGCGAAGTAGACTTCTTTATCGGCGGGACGACCCGTCAGCACGCACACCCCGGGACCCTTCTGATCGGTGGGAATATTGCGGATGGTCACGCCCAGGTCGTCCAGCACTTTCAAACTGGCTTCGTCGCCGCACCAATGGGCGCGCACCCAACCCGGCGCGCCCTGCGGCAAAAAGGCGGATTTTTTGGCGAAGTATTCCTTGAAGGCCGCAATGTCCTTGATGTCGACGCGGATGTTCGCGTCGCGATACGCTTTGGCCTGGGAAAACAGGGCCGCCTGGGTGGCTCCCAGGCGTTCCTCGACGGCGGCCACAAAAGCGTCCACGCCTTCAAAATTTTTCTTGCCGATTTCGAGACGGTTGATCCAACAGACTTCGCCCTTGGCCAAATCGCGGGGGCCGACTTCAACGATGAGGGGCGCCCCTTTTTTAACCCACTCCCACCGCTTGTCCTGGGCTTTACGGTCACGGACGTCCACCTTCACCCGCACGGGCTCGCCCTGGAAACTTTGCGCGCGCAAGCGCTTGGCGACTTGTTCGCAAAACGCCGTCACGGGCGCCTTGTCGGCGTCTTCACGCAGAATGGGCACGATGACGACCTGGCTGGGCGCTATAGCGGGCGGCAGGCGCAGGCCCTCGTCGTCGCCATGCGTCATGATGACCGCTCCGATGAGGCGGGTCGTGACGCCCCAGCTCGTGGTATGCACATGCTGCAATTGCCCGTCTTTGTCCTGAAATTGAATGTTGGCGGCTTTGGCGAAGCCCTGACCCAAGTAATGGCTGGTGCCCGCCTGCAAGGCCTTGCCGTCCTGCATCATGGCTTCCAACGAATAGGTCGCCACGGCGCCGGGGAAGCGTTCATGCGGGGCTTTTTCGCCGGTGATGACCGGCAGGGCCAGGCGCTCTTCCATGAGCGACCGGTACACTTCCAACATGCGGGCGACCTCGGCTTCGGCTTCAAGGGCGTCGGCATGCGCGGTGTGCCCTTCCTGCCATAGGAATTCCGTCGTCCGCAGGAAGAGGCGCGGACGCAGTTCCCAACGCACGACGTTGGCCCACTGGTTCACCAGCACGGGCAAATCACGGTAGCTGTGGATCCACTGGGCGAAGCTTTCGGCGATGATGGTTTCGCTGGTGGGTCGGACCACCAGGGGCTCCTCAAGCTGGCCTTCCAGTTTGATCTGGCCGTCCACGATTTTGAGGCGGGTATGGGTGACGAGGGCCATTTCCTTGGCGAAACCTTCAACATGCGCGGCTTCCTTAAGAAACAGGCTGACCGGCACAAAGAGCGGAAAGTAGCAGTTATCGTGGCCGGTGGCCTTGATCCTGTCGTCCAGCAGGCGCTGGAGCCGTTCCCAGGTCCCCATGCCCCAAGGCTTGATGACCATGCAGCCCCGCACCGTGGAATTCTCGGCCAAGTCGGCGATATCCACGACTTCCTGGTACCACTGGGAGTAGTCTTTGGCGCGCGTTGAATTCACGGATGGTTCCTTTCGTTTGGAGCTACCTTTTCCATCGGACTCTTGGGAAAAGAATCCGAAACGGGATCATCGTTCAGAAGTCGAAGATCTAAGTACATTTTCAAGGCTACAGAGATGGCCTTGAAAATGTACTTAGATCTTCGACTTTTACGGATTCCTGGCTTCGATGGATTTTTACGGCGCCATCCACAGCCACCCACCCTGATGGCGTCTCCGACCTGAAAAGTGTCCCGCATTGGCCTCTAGCGGCCCGCCCAGCGGAGCAAGTCGTTCACCAGGGTGAATGCGAAGAGGGTGCCGATCAGGGTGAGGCCCACATTTTGCAGGATGATCTGGGTTTTGATGCGCAGGGGGCGGCCGCGCACGCCTTCGATCACGCAAAACAGGAGGGTCGAGCCGTCCAGGACGGGTATCGGCAAAAGATTCATCAAGCCCAGCATCATGCTGATGCTGCACATCAGCTCGATCAGATTGTCCCAGCCGCGCTTGGCTTGCTGGCTCGCCATGCGCAGGATCGCGACCGGACCCCCAAGGGAATCACGGGCGCTGACGTGGCCAAAAATCATTTCTTTCACGCTGACCACCACCATCAGCCCCAAAGCGAAAGTGTCCACCGCCGCGAATTCGAGGGAACGCAAGGGCGACAATTGTTCACGGCGCTGGGCCTCGGCTTGATTCACCGGCTCGAAGTCCAGCCCCAAAAGTCCCACCAAGGCGGGATCAAACTCGTCGGGGAGCGGCTGTTTTTTTTGGGCCATCAAGGTCAGGATCTGTCCGGTCCGACTGACCACCACGGGCACGGGGTCATGCGCGGCCTTCGCGAACAGGGCGCTGAACGCGTAGCCGTCACGCAGGGGGCGGCCATCCACGCTAAGAACGACATCGCCGGCTTTGAAGCCGGCTTTTTCGGCCGGAGTCAGAACCTCAGGCGCGCTCAAGGTGGTCGTGAAAGGCGGAGGACTGGCCTGGACGCTGACGCCCATGAGGTATTTTCCGGCGGAGTTCAGGGTGGTGCGCACCGCCAGGCGTAATGGCTTGCCGCCGCGCAGCAGCTCGACGTTGAGAGGTTTTTCCAGGTTCAAACGGGATTGCTTGTCGACCAAGGTGGCAAGCTGGGACATGCCGTTGATCTGCTCGCCGTTGAGACGAATCACCTGATCGCCCGGCAGGATCCCGGCGGCCTGGGCTCCGGATTTCGCGAAAACCGCCTGCACTTGGGGGGGGCCCTGAGGATTCAACCTGCCGACCGACGCATACACAAAAAACAGGGCGATCACCGGGAAAAACAGGTTCATCAAGGGGCCGGCCACGGCGACCAAAGCGCGGCTCCACCAAGGGCGGCCCATGAATTCGTCGGGTTTAGCGTTGGCGACTTGTTCATCGGTTTCCGGATTTTCTCCGGCCGGTTTCATGAAACCGCCCACCAAAATCGGGGCCACCTGGTAGGTTGTTCCTCCGAATTCCATTTTCACCAGGGCGGGTCCGAATCCAATGGAAAAGGTCTCAACACGCATGCCCTGCAAGCGCGCCATGATAAAGTGGCCGAATTCATGGGCCATGATGACTAGGCTTAGGAACCCGAGGCTGGCGGCCATATAAGGCGCCCTGACGATGAGGACGCCAAGGGCCAGCAAAAAGAGGGCCATCTGCCACCAAGGAGATTCCGTGCTGTTCACTTGGCTCATCGGGGCTCCAATGCGAGGTAATGTTCCGCCTCACTGCGACCCCAGGCGTCGGCGCCCAGGACTTGATCAAGATTGTTTGCGAGGCGCCGTGAAGCCGGGAGTTTTGTGTAAGCGTCCAGCACGGCGGTCAAAAGACGGGGCACGCCCAAAAAGGCCAAGCGCCCCTTAAGAAAAGCCGCCACCGAGACCTCATTGGCTGCGTTGAGAACCGCCGCCGCCGCGCCCCCCATTCGCCCCGCCCTGTAGGCCAGAGCCAAACAGGGGAAGCGACGCAAGTCAGGGGCTTCGCACGTCAGGGGCGGCAAACTCAAAAGATCGAGGGCCGGCATGGCATGGGGACGCCGCTGCGGCCATGTGAAAGAGTGTTGTATGGGGAGTTTCATGTCCGCAGGACCGAGCTGCGCCAGCAAGGATCCGTCCACGGTTTCAACCATGCTGTGAACGACGCTCTGGGGATGCACAACCACGTCGATGCGGTCATAAGGAAGGCCAAAAAGCCAGTGGGCTTCAATCACCTCAAGGCCCTTATTCATCAGGGTCGCGGAATCGATCGATATTTTTGGCCCCATCACCCAAGTAGGGTGCCGCAAGGCTTGGGAAGGGCGCACCTTTTTCAGGGCGGCCAAAGTCGCCGTCCTGAAGGGGCCGCCCGAGGCGGTGAGCACCAGACGCTTGACGTGGCTCGCCTGCGACACGGCTTCAAGGCATTGAAAAATCGCGTTGTGCTCGCTGTCCACCGGCAAAAGCCGCACGCCCCTGCGGCGGGCGGCGCCCGACACCAATGCTCCCGCCGCGACCAAGGTTTCTTTGTTGGCGAGCGCGATGTCGCGGCCCCGCTCTATCGCCGCCAAGGTCGGTTTCAACCCTATAGAGCCGACCACCGCGCTGAGCACCAGATCCGCGGGCGCGTCTGCGGCCACCCGCTCCAAAGCGGAGGGACCGCCGAACACTTTCGGACGCCAGCCCCAAGCCTTCGCCACGGCGGCCGCCTGGGTGCGTATCCAGGAGGCGCCCGTTTCGTCGGCGATGCCGATGACCCGAGGCCGGGTGCGCTTCGCCTGCCGCCATAGCTCCTGCGCCTGTTTGCCCGCCGCCAGCCCGGTGATGCGCAATTCACCCTTTAGGTGGGCCGCAACGTCGAGGGCGCTGCGACCGACGCTGCCCGTTGAACCCAAAATAGCGATGCGTTTAACGCGTGGCATCAATGACCAAGCACGGTGGCGACCAAATACACCAGGGGCGCCACGAAGAGGCTGGAATCCATTTTATCGAGAAAACCCCCGTGGGCCGAAATCAGATGGCTGCTGTCTTTCACTCCGGCGAAACGCTTCACCATGCTCTCAAACAAATCGCCCACCTGAGCCAGGACGCTGGCGGGCACGCTCAATAAGGCGAAAGACACGGCGCTAAGGGGAAAACTCGGCGGGAAAAATAGGGGCAGCACGAGGGCGCTCAAAACCGCGTTCACGACGATCCCGCCCCAGAAGCCTTCCCAAGTCTTGCTGGGAGACAAGGGTGAAAAAGGCGTTTTCCCAAAGCCCTTGCCCACGAACAGCGCTCCGCTGTCGTAGATCCAGGCGTACCAAAAGACCAGCAAGCACCACCAAGGGCCCTGATCCAGGGCGTGCAATTTTATGATGTGCAGGCCCAAAAGCCCGATGTATACCAAGCCTCCGAGTTCGGCGACGAAGCGCATCAAGCCTTGCTGCAGATCCGCGTGGTAGACCCTCCAAATTGCGGCGGCCATGAAGAAGAAAGCGAGGCCCAGGCTGCCGCTGCGCGGCAAGAGCCAACGGGCCGCCCCCAGGGGCAAGCCTTCAACCCCCAACGCCGGCGGCAGCAGGATCGCCAACAGCGCCACCAAGCCGAGCCAAGGCGGGAACTTCAGGCCTTTGGCGTCCATGATGCGCCGGTATTCTTCGTAACCCAGGAGGAAGGCCGCAACCAGAAACAGGCGGAACGGCACGGGCACATGGAACATCGCCCAAATAAACAAAGGCAAAACGACGGCGGAAGACAAAACCCTAAATAGCACTGTTTTTACGTCGAGCGGGGGGCGATATCGCCGAAGCGGCGCTCACGACCGGCAAAATCTTTAAGGGCTTCGAGCAGATGCGCTTGCCGGAAGTCAGGCCAAAAAATCGGCGTAAAATAGACTTCAGCGTAGGCGGTCTGCCACAGAAGAAAATTGCTTAAGCGCATCTCCCCGCTGGTGCGGATGACCAAGTCGACTTCAGGCATGCCTGCGGTGCACAGCAACGAGCTGAAGCGTTCCTCGTCCAAGTCGGCCGCCTTCAATTTTTTCTTGCACGCCAAGGCCATCGCCTTGCGGGCGGCGTCGACGATGTCCTGCCGTTCGCCGTAGTTGAGAGCCAAGGTCAGCACCAGCCCGTCGTTCTTGGCCGTCAAGGCCTTGCTCCGTTCCAACTCCTTGATGGCGGCGTCCGGAAGGGCGTCCAAACGCCCGATGGCGTTGAGGCGCACACGGTTTTCGTGCAACTCCTTGATTTCGAGCCGCAGATACATCCGCAAGAGGTGCATCAAAAAACTGACTTCGTCCTTCGGCCGGCGCCAATTCTCGCTCGAAAAAGCGTACAGCGTCAGGTGCCCGATGCCCCAGGCCGAGCAGGCCTTCACCATGGCGCGCACGCTTTCCAGGCCGACCTTATGGCCGGCCACGCGCGGCAGTCCGCGCTTGCGGGCCCAGCGGCCGTTGCCGTCCATGATGATGGCGACGTGCCGGGGCAGGCGACTGGGGTCAGGGGGGATGAGTTTGCCGGGGAGGGACAATGCGTTCACCCTTACAGGGTCAGGACTTCGTGCTCCTTCTTGCCCGCCATGTCGTCCAATTTCTTGATCATGGCGTCGGTGTGCTTCTGAATCTGGGCTTCAGCGTCCTTGGCCTGGTCTTCGCTGATCGTCTTGGCCTTCGCCTCGGACTTCACCTTATCGTTGGCGTCGCGGCGGACATTGCGCAAGGACACCTTGGCGTCCTCGGCCAACTTCTTGACGCTCTTGGCCAATTCTTTGCGGCGCTCTTGTGTCAAGGGCGGGAAGGACAGGCGCACCAGTTTGCCGTCGTTCTGCGGGGTCAGCCCCAGATTCGCCTGAAAAATCGACTTTTCAATTTCAGCCAGGGCGGACGAATCAAAAGGCTTGATTTCGAGGTTGCGCCCCTCGACCACGCTGATCGAGGCGATCTGCTGAAGGGGAACATCGCCCCCGTAATAGTTGATCTTGATGCCGTCCAAAAGTCCCGAGTTGGCGCGGCCCGTGCGGACGTTGGAAAACTCCTTGGACAGGACGTCCCCGGTTTTGTCCATTTTGTCGCGCATTTCCTTCAGGGTTGCGTCCAACATTCCGTACCTCGCGCAAAAGTTCTTGGGTGTTTTAGCTGACCAGGGTGCCGACCGTTTCGCCCAAGACCGCCCGGCGGATGTTGCCGTGTTTATGCAGATCAAAGACCAATACCGGCAACTTGTTTTCTTCGCATAGGGTGAAAGCGGTGGCGTCCATGACCTTCAAACGCCGCGTGACCACGTCCCTGAAGCTCAGTTTTTCAAACCTCTCCGCGTTCGGGTCGAGCTTCGGATCGGCCGAATAAATGCCGTCCACCTGGGTGGCTTTCATCACCACCTCGGCGTTGATTTCGATGGCCCGCAAGACCGCCGCCGTGTCGGTGCTGAAGTAGGGATTGCCGGTGCCGGCGGCAAAAATCACCACACGACCCTTTTCGAGGTGGCGCATGGCGCGGCGGCGAATGTAGGCCTCGGCGACCTTCTGGACCTCGATGGCCGTGACCACCCGCGTGACCGCGCCCTGTTTTTCCAAGGCGTCCTGCAGGGCCAAGGCGTTGATGATGGTCGCCAGCATCCCCATGTAATCGCCGGTCACGCGATCAAGGCCGCCGCGCTCGCCCAAGGCGCCCCTGAAGATATTGCCGCCGCCGATCACCAGGCCCAATTCAACGCCCAGAGAGACCACTTCCTTGATCTGTCCGGCGATGCCGGCCACGGTTTCGGCGTCAATGCCCTGCTTGTGCGGACCGGCCAAGGCTTCGCCGCTGATCTTGATCAGGACCCGTTTGTACGCGGACCGCCCCGCTACGGCGGGCGGGCGCTTACCCGCGGTGAATTTATTTCTTGAGACCATGCCCACCGCCCTATTCTAAAAGCTATTTCACGCCCACTTTCAGGCGGACGAAACCGCTGATGGACAAGGTGTCCCCCACTTTAGCGCCGACCGATTTCAGGAGGTCCGCGATCTTGACGTTGCCGTCCTTGACAAAGGCCTGTTCCAGAAGCGTCAACTCCTGCAATACCTTGTTCACTTTGCCCTCGGCGATTTTCTCGATGATGTTGGCGGGCTTTCCCGCCCCGGCTTGGGCGGCCTGGACTACGGCGATCTCGCGCTCGCGGGCGACCAAAGCGGGGCTGATCTGGTCGCGTGAAACGACCTCGGCCGGGGGCAAGTTGCCCGCGACCTGCATGGCCAGGTCCTTCGCCAATTCCAGGACTTCCGGCCTCTGCGCGCTGGCGGCCTGTGCGCATTCCAACGCCACCAAGCTGGCCAGCTTACCGTCGCTATGCCGGTAGGAACCCAGCACACCCTGTTTGACGCTAAGATGCGCGACACGCGCCAAAGCCATGTTTTCGCCCAAGGCCGCGATGCTGGATTTCACGTGTTCCTCAAGGCTGCGGCCGTCGGCCGCCTTGACGCCGGCCACCACCTTCGCGGCGGCGATAGGATCCGCCGGTAAAGCCTCAAGCGAGGACGCGCCCCTTATCGCAGCGTCCATAAGCGCCAGAAACTGCTCGGTGCGCGCGACAAAATCGGTTTCGCAATTGACTTCAACAATGACGCCACGGTTACCGGACAGCTTCAATCCCGCCAAACCTTCAGCGGCGGCCCGTCCGGCCTTTTTTTCGGCTCCGGCGATGCCCTTCTCGCGCAACCACTTCATGGACGCGTCCTGGTCGCCCGCGTTCGCCTCCAGCGCTTTTTTGCACTCCATCATGCCCGCGCCGGATTTTTCGCGCAGTTCCTTGACCATTCCAGCCGAAATCACCGCCATCGTTTGTTCCTTTCATGCACGAAGCGCGGCTTAGCCATCCCCCTCGGCCCCTTGCCGAAGGCGGACAGACTTAAGCCGCGCCCATCCATCTGGGTTGTTTGAACCTTAGGCCTTGACGGCCTCTTCTTCAGCCTCAACGTGCCGGCGGGGCCGGTCCTCGGCGCCGTCACGGCCTTCATTCGCCTCATGCTTCATGCCCGCGATTTCACGGCCTTCTTTCGCGCTTTCAGCGATCACTGAGCACATCAGGCGGATTGAACGGATGGCGTCGTCGTTGCTGGGCACCGGAAAGTCGATCTCGTCGGGGTCGCAATTCGTGTCGCACAACGCCACGATCGGGATATGCAGGCGGGTGGCTTCCTGGACGGCCGTGCGTTCCTTGTGGGGGTCGACGATGAAGATGGCTTCGGGCAGGCGCGAAAGGTTCTCGATGCCGCCCAGGTTCTTCTCCATGCGATCGAGTTCACGTTCCTTGATCATGACTTCGCCCTTAGGCAGACGGTATAAAGAACCGTCTTCCTTGCTCTTCTTCAGCGCACGAAAGCGCAAGAGGGAGCGGCGGACGGTCGAGAAATTGGTCAAAGTGCCGCCCAGCCAGCGCTGGCTGACATAAGGCATAGCGCAACGGGAGGCTTCCTCGGCGATGGGCATCTGCGACTGTTTTTTGGTGCCTACAAACAGGATCGTGCCGCCCTTGGCTGTCACACCGCGTACGAACTCAATAGCGGCGCCCAGACGCTGGGCCGTTTTCTGGAGGTCGATGATGTAGATGCCGTTGCGCTCGCCGAAGATGTACTTGGCCATCTTCGGATTCCAACGGCGCTTCTGGTGGCCGAAATGGACGCCGGCCTCCAGCATGGTTTTAATGGTTACTTCAATAGCCACGGTCGTGCTCCTTTTGGTTTTGCCTCCGCCGGACTCAGGTCCGCCCCGGGCCGCGATTGCGGCCCACCTGGGGGGACTGTCTTTACCGGCGTGTGGGATAGGACCCCGAAGGGTCCGGAAAAGCCCTAGATTTTAATCTGTAGAAGGGGTCTGAGGCAAGCCTTGTGATGGACTATAAATTAGGCCTCTTGAGGGTATCTGAGAGCGATAATGGTTTGCCAAAGGCTTTTACGGTCTCGAAAGGTGGAACTTAAGGCATCCAAACCTAAACCCAATGCCAAAAGAAGCCCCGCGCTAAGCACCATGACCCCCACGGTAAAAACCAGCCCGTGGCCGTCCAAACTTGGTCCGGCCAGGCGCATCAGGACAAAGGCCACCGCTAAAAGCGCAAGTCCTAACACCATTTCGAGGGCCAAAGGAGCCAAAGGACGGCCAAAACGGGCTTTCTCCATGATGCCTACGCGCAATAGATAGGCCAGCGTATTACCCGCCAAGCCCAACAAAGCGGCCCCGGCGATGCCAAAATATCGAATCGCCGGAATCGCCACCGCCAAACCAAATAGCGCCCCGGCGAGGCCGGTAAGTGCCGCCAGACGAGGCCTCCCGCTTCCCAAAAGGGCGGCATGGCAACCTGACGCAAGCGCACCAAAAAAAGCGCCACAACACAAAATAAGCAGGACCGGATAGGTCGAGGCGGCCAAAAGGGGGTCCCGCAGCCAAACGGCCATGAAGTGGTCCCCCCAGGCCGCCAACGGCAAAAGGAGGGCCGCCCAGAAAAAGCCTATGGCCCGCAGGCTGACGCTGAATCCCCGGCGTAAGCGATCGATTTCGATGCCTTCTTTGATGCGGGCCAGGGCTGGAACTAGGGTCGCACTCATCAACCCTGTGACGGTGTATACGCGCAAAGTCAATGAAGTCGCGGCCGTATAGCCCACCAAAGCATAGGCTCCCAAATTCGCCAGCAAAAGCCGATCCGAAGATATGAGCACCATGCCGCTAATGTTGAAAACAAAAGCCCATCGTGCGTAACGGGCCACTTCAGTCCAAACCTCGGGATTGTAACCGGGACGAAGGTCCAGGGGCCGATCGTGGAGAAAGTTCCATAAGTGAATACTTAAGGCTCCGCCCGCCCAGGCTATCGCCTGCCCCCAAAGGAACGAACGAACATCCCCTGAGCCAATCGTCATTCCCACCCAGCCCAACAAGGGCACCCCTAGGGTGAGGGCTATCTGGTTCAAGGTAAGGACGCCATACTCGTGCCGTGCCCTCGGAAGCAATTGCAACCATAGACACCAAAACTGGGCGCACCAAAGAGCCGTCGCCGGAAACAAAAGCCGTTCGAAACCAACGCGTTCATCCAATGGCAACCGCAAAAGAGCGGCCAAACCATAGGAGGGTCCGCCCGTCAAGACCAAGCCCCCTACAGCACAACCTAAAATCACCACCAAAAAAAGCGCCCTCGTCCGGGATCGCGCCAAGCTATGCGCAAATTCGGCGTCATCCCGGGCGACGAAATACATGGTGGCTTCGGTGGTGCCGACCGCCAGCAAATTTAAGACGGCAAAAAAACTTTGTAAAAGACCCCAATAGCCGAAACCCATCGAACCTAAGCCCCTCAAAAACAAGGGGGTGCTTACCAGGGCCACCGGAACGGCCAATGCCGCACCCATGAGTCCGAGGATACTGCCTTTAACGACAATGCTCCCCAAAGAGGCCATGGATGCCGACCCCTATCGACGGGCAATAAAATAGGCCCTGCGGCGCCACACTGGGCACTTCCCCCAGTGAACATCCTTAAACCCATTGTCCTTCAACAAGTCCAACATCAAAGGGACATTGGGGCCCCACCAATTGGTCGGATCGTCAGCCATTTCAGAGCCGGGATAATAGACCATCGTCGGCTTGCGCCTGAAGGTAGCGTCGAGGGCCGTTTCGACTATAAGGGTCTCTTTTGCGACACTGGAGGCGATTTTTAGGCCCAACAAAGGATCCTTTTGGTGGTAAAAAACCCCCATAAAAAATACCACGTCAAATAAACCTACGGAATTTGGGCTGATATCCAAGGCATCAATGGTTTTATCTTCGATGTCCAAGCCCGTCTTGGCACGAGCAAATTCAAAGCCGTCCTTATTGCCCCAACCCGGACCTTCCCAGCAGACCCAATCCGTGGCTAAAACCCTCGCGGCGCCCCGTTTTTTGGCGGCGATGCTGTAGTAACCGTCCCAAGCGCCAATGTCCAAAACACTCTTCCCGTTTAAATCGACGGTGTCCAAATAGGCTTTCTCTCGCTTCCGCAATTTTTCGGTCTCAACGCTGGACAAGGTATGCACACCCGGTTCCAGCTCCATCGAATGGAACCATTTGATGTCGTTCATCGACTTCATGAAGCGCTCCTAGGGATGCCCGCCCGTTAACAGGTACAGATTTCATTGAGACCTCAACTATCGATTCAGGCTCGGTCCAGCCCTGATAGCTTGGCAGCAAGGTCTAAATGTAAGACAAACCTCGACTTTAGGTGCGGTAGCTGGCGTTGATTTTCACATAGTCGTAGCTGAGGTCGCTGGTGTAGACCGCCGCCTCGCCTTTGCCGCTCTTGAGGTCGATGACCACTTCGACCTCTTTGCGCTTGAGCAGGCCCAAGGCTTTGGCCTCGCTGAACTCAACGGCCGCGCCGTCACGGGCGACCTTGAGGGGGCCGAAACTGATGTCGACCTTGGCTGGATTGAACTTCACGGGCGCGGTGCCCAGAGCGGCCAAAATGCGGCCCCAGTTGGCGTCCATGCCGAACATGGCGGTCTTGAAGAGGCTGCTTTTGGCCACGGCCATGGCGCATTCGCGGGCCGCCTCAAAAGTCGGCGCGCCTTTGACGCGCACTTCAATGAACTTGGTGGCGCCTTCGCCGTCGAGCACCACGCGCCGTGCCAGCTCACGGCACACTTGCGTAAGGGCGTCGGCGAATTTGGCCCCGTCCCCGGCCAGCCCTTTCAGGGGCTTGTTGCCGGAACGGCCATTAGCCATGACCAGCACGGCGTCGTTGGTGCTGCAGTCGCCGTCGATGGTGATGCAATGGAAGCTCTTGGCCACGGCCTGGGTCAGCGCGAGCTTCAGCGTGGCGGCGTCGATGGAGGCGTCCGTGGTGATGAATGCCAGCAAAGTCGCCAAGTTCGGATGGATCATGCCGGCGCCTTTGGCCATGCCGCCCACGCGCACCGGTTTGCCGCCCACGCTCAAAGTCAGGCTGTATTCCTTGACGAAGGTGTCTGTGGTGCAGATGGCCCTGGCCGCCTCTTCGCCGCCTTCCACGCTCAGGCTACGCGAGGCCGACTCGATGCCCGCCGCGACTTTTTCCATGGGCAGGTAACGGCCGATGACGCCCGTGGAAGCCACCATGACCTCCTTGTCCGGAAGCCCCAGATGGTGGCCCACCAGGGCGGCCATTTTTTCGGCGTCCTTTAGCCCGACCTCTCCGGTGCAGGCGTTGGCGTTGCCGGAATTCACCACCAAAGCGCGCGCGGTCCCCCCGGCCACCCTGCGCGCGGTCAGTTGGACAGGGGCGGCCTTCACCTGGTTCACCGTGAACACGCCCGCAACCGTGGCGGGCGATTCACTGTAGATGACCGCGAGATCGCTCTTGCCGCTTTTCTTGATGCCGCAGGCCACACCGGAGGCCAAAAAACCCTTGGCAAAAGTGATGGAACCGGAATGTTGTGTCGTCTTCATGCTTATCCCTTCCGCAAACTGTCCGATGAAATTAAAAAACGAGCTTATCTAAACTGGCAAGGCGCTGAGGTCCAGGCCCGCATCTTCGGGCAGGCCCAGCATCAGGTTCATGTTCTGCACGGCCTGGCCGGCCGCGCCTTTGATGAGATTGTCGGTCACGCTGAACACCACCGCCCGCGATACCCGGGCGTCCAACCTCACGGCGATTTCAATAAGGTTGGTGCCGACGACTGCGCGCAAATTGGGCATGTCGCCGCCGTGCAACGCGCGCACGAAACGCCGGCCCTTATAGAAATCCGCGACACAAGCCTGCAAATCCGCCTCGGTCGCGTCGCCCGCCAGGGCCCCGTAGCTGGTGCAAAAGATGCCCCGATTCAAAGGCAGCAGATGCGGCGTGAAGCTCACCCGCACGGGCGCCCCGGCCGCCGCCGTCAATTCCTGCTCGATCTCGGGAATATGCTGGTGCGACCCGGCCACCCGATAAGCGGAGAAATTGGCGTCCACTTCGCAAAATTGGAAGGCCTGGCTCAGCTTACGGCCCCCTCCGCTCACCCCACTTTTGGCGTCGATAATAATGCCTTCGGGCTTAAGCAAGCCGGCCTTCAGCAAGGGATAGAGCGCCAATATGGCCGTCGTCGTGTAGCAGCCCGGATTCGAGACCAGGCGAGCGCCCGCCACCCGCCGGCCGTGGATCTCCGTCAGCCCGTAGACAGCCTCTTTCAAGAGGCCCGGCTGGCCGTGGTCATGCCTATAAAATTCCTCATAGCTGGCGCTGTCCTGCAGTCGGAAGTCCCCGCTCAAATCCACCACCTTGAGGCCCTTCGCCAGCAGGTCGCCCGCCATGGCCAAGCTTTCGGTATGGGGCAACGCCAAAAAAGCGAAATCGGCTTCCGCCGCGACCGCCGTTGCGTCCATTTTTTGGAACCGTGGAAGATCAAGCCCACGCAAGGCCGGGTACAATTCCTCCGGCGCCTTGCCCGCAGCGCTGTCGGCCCCCAATGCGGTCAGCCGGACGCCGGGATGCCGCGCGAGCAATCGCGTCAATTCCGCTCCGGCATACCCCGAAGCGCCGATGACGGCCACCCGGTGCTTGGACGATGCTTTTTGGGCCGCGCTCACTTAACCGCGTCCCCCTGACGCTCGACATAATACTTGGTCTTGAGCTCATCGAGCCATTGCTTCAGGCGCTTGTGGACTTTGTCCTGATAGACCCGATTGGAGGCGTCTTTTTTGACCTCACCAAAGCTAAGCTGTTTTCCGGAGCGATGCCCCTCAATGTACAAAAGGTGCCACCCCGCCTGGGTCTTGACCGGGCCGGCCAAACTATTGTCTTTGGCCGCGAACGCGACCGCTTCAAGCTCCGGCCAGCTTTGGCCTTTTTCGATCCAACCGAGGAGGCCGCCCTGCTCGCGGGTGGGCTCATCGGCGGATTTGGTGCGAGCCAACTCAATGAACGCCTGCTTCTGCTCTTTGGCGGGTTTCGCCTTCAAACCGGCCAGCAGACGCTTCGCGCGCGCCTCGTCGTCTCCCGGAAACAAAATATGACGGAGGTTGACCGAGGCGCCCTGCAGAAAAACTTCCGGGTTCGCGTCATAATAGGCCTTAGCCTCCTCATCCGTGACGCGCAGGCTGGGCCTGAATTCCTGTTCCTTGATTTTTTCCATGCGTTCGTAGGTCATCTCATCACGCACCCGTTCCCGCAGGCGATTGCGGTACTCGGGCACGGTGATGTGTTCCTTGCCCAGCGCGTCTTCAAAAGCGTCCTGGTCGGCAAAATGCTGGCGAGTCTGGTCGAAAAGCTTCTCCATTTCCGTCTCAATTTCGTTATCGTCGGGCAGATAGGGATTCTTGATGGATTTGTTGTCCTTAGTCGCGTCCGCATAACCTTCGGGCCCCTCTTTGGCGGCCAAAATCACCAATTTCTGTTCGATGACGTGATCGAGCACATTTTTGCGCGCCTCCGCCAACTTTTGGGCGCCCTCAGGACTGTTGCGCTCCGCCGGGCTCATGGCCTGGGCGATCGCCGCAACGGCGTCTTCGATATCGGCGGTGGTGATGATGTCGTCGCCCACGCGAGCCGCGACCGTGATCCTAGGAACGCCGGACAGGGCAAAAACCGGGACCAAGGCCAAAACCAGGGCCAGACTTAAAGCACGCGGCATATCAGGACATTCCCTTCTCTGGATGGATAGGCGCCACCTTCGGAGGCTCCAAAACGGTGAAATGTTCGATCACGGCCGACTGACGTAAACGAGCCAGCAAAGACCGGTAGGCCGATTGTTCTTTGTCCAGCACCAGCGCCGCACGGGCCGCAGGGGCCGCCTCCGTGAAGCCGCCTGGATCGCCGGGCAAGAGGCCTTCGAGGTAAAAAATGTGGTAGCCCCAATGAGACGCCACAATGGGGCTGTAGGTTCCCGGTTTGAGCGCCCAAGCACCCTTCGCCAATGCTTTCGGCAATTGGGCCCGGGACTGCGGCCCCAACAAGCCTGCATTGGCCGCTTCGGGGCCCTGCCCCTGCGTGGTAGCCACCGAAGCAAAGGGCTCGCCCATGTCCAATTCCCGCAGGGCGCTTTCCGCGGAGGAACGGGTGTGGGTGAAAATTTGACGCAAAATACGGCGGGGAGGCAGGCGGTAGAGGAGCAAATGCTCCCAATAGCGGTCCTGAACCTCCTGCCCGTTGGTTTGCAGTTGGCCGCGCAAGGCCCATTCCACCGCCGCATCCGCCTTTGCGCCGCGCATGACCCGGGCTTGCCATTGATCCCGCGTCAAACCGAGATCCTTAAGGCTGGATTCCAACACGTCAGGGTCGACCCCTTGCAGGGCCGCCGCCAACGCGTTCGCGCCGTCCGCCGCGCTGAACTGCAGACCCAGACGTTGCCCTTCTTGTCCCAGCAAGGCTTGATCCGTTAAGACGTCCAGCGCCTCGGTCCCATCGGCGTTGGGATCACCGAGAAAACGCCGTTCTTCGGCCCATTGGCCCAGGGTGATGGATTCGCCGTTGACGCGGGCCGCCAATGAAGGCGACGGCGGCTTGGCGCCGCAGGCGACGCAGACCACAAAGGCAAAAACACCCCAGCGCGAAAAAAGCAAGGGCCCCCGTTTTTGGCGAACTGTTTTCTCCAAAGGATTGTTCCTTGGCTCCCCGCGAAAAAGCGGACCCTCACGAGGCATAAAAAACCCTGGCGCCGCGGTGCGCGCCAGGGTTTGAAGAGGTGCGAACATGCGGTCAAACGAAAATAGGGGTCAACCCGGGCGATTCAACTCCCGGCTGGGAAGGGTAGCATAGCGTCCCAGGCTGGGCAATAGGCTTTTAAGGGCCGTAGGCCCTTGCCCCGGGGCGACCGCGAAACTCAAGCCCGGCGGCGGGCCGGGCAAGAAGCGCACTTTGGCGCCCCAGGTCCGCATCATGGCGCTCGCGAACTCGGACCCCGGCTGGCGATCCTCAAAGAAACGCAAAACTATCTGCCCCCCTTTTTGGGTCACTTCACTCAAACCCAAATCACGGGCCCACACACGGACCGCGACGACCTCAAGCAGGCTGCGCATGGGCCGGGGTATTTCGCCGTAGCGGTCGTCCAGCTCCGTTTCATGGGCGGCCAGCACGTCGTGGCTTTCCACCGCGGCTAGGCGCTTGTACCAGTCCAGTTTTTGGCGTTCGTCCTGTATATAAGTCTGGGGGATATAAGCGTCGAGATCCAGGTTCAAGGTGGGGGTCCGGTCCTGTTCGACGTCCTCACCCTTGAGCCGGGCCACCGCCTCATTAAGGAGATGGCAGTAAAGTTCGAAACCCACTGCCGCCACGTTCCCGTGCTGTTGAGGGCCCAAGATGTTGCCGACGCCGCGAATCTCGAGGTCCCGCATGGCGACCTTGAAGCCGGCCCCCAATTCGGTGAATTCCTCGATGGCCGCCAGGCGTTTTTCGGCGATTTCGGGCAAGGAGCGGTTTTTCGGGTAGAAGAGGTAACAGTAGGCCTGGCGCTGACTGCGGCCGACCCGGCCCCGCAACTGATAAAGCTGGCTCAACCCGAAATCCTCGGCATGGTCGACGATGATGGTGTTGACGTTGGGTATGTCCAGCCCGCTTTCAATGATGGTGGTCGCGACCAAAA
>Ga0075522_10000976_pt1 | contig 21525 bp, 24 predicted proteins | sample NGEPerA_FD_74796 | JGI IMG/M metagenome (GOLD analysis project Ga0075522, IMG submission 74796) | Arctic peat soil microbial communities from the Barrow Environmental Observatory site, Barrow, Alaska, USA - NGEE PermafrostL2-A | ecosystem: Environmental > Terrestrial > Soil > Wetlands > Peat ...
GGCGCCGCGATCACCAATCAGGTGCCGTTGTGCCGATGCTCGTACGGCCCATACGCACGCGCGATGGTGCGGATTTGCAAGGAAGAGTCTTTCCACCAGCGGCAAGGCTTCGATCTGCTGCTTACGTTGTCGCGCGGCACACCGGCGCAACACGCGATGGCCCAAGATGCGGTGAATCGGTGGTGGTGGCCGTCATTGATGATGTTCGGCCCACCCGACGATGAGTCGCCGAACAGTGCGCAGTCGATGGCCTGGGGGATCAAGCGCTTCTCCAACGACGAACTGCGGCAGAAGTTCATCGACATGACAGTGCCGCAAGCCAAGGTGCTCGGTCTCGATCTGCCGGACCCCGAACTGGCCGTCGATGCAGAGACGGGTCACTACCGGTTCGGCCGAATCGATTGGGACGAGTTCACTCGCGTCGTCAAAGGTGGCGGACCATGCAACGAGCAGCGCATTGCGCACCGGGTTGCCGCGCATGAGGACGGCGCCTGGGTGCGTGCAGCCGCGAAGGCCTACGCCGCCAAACACGCTGTAGAGGCGGTCGCATGAGCGACACCGGATTGCCACTGTGGGAGGTATTCATCCGTGGGCGGCGAGGCCTTTCGCACGTCCACGCGGGCAGCCTGCACGCGGCCGACGAGGCGATGGCGCTGCGTAACGCCCGCGACGTTTACACGCGTCGAAGTGAGGGTGTGAGCATCTGGGTGGTGCGATCGCAGGATATTTCTGCGTCGAGTCCCGACGAAAAGGACCCGTTCTTCGCCCCTGCCGCGGATAAGGTTTATCGACACCCCACGTTTTACGATCTGCCCGAAGAGGTGCGACAGATGTGAGTGAGGCAACCGAGTCTACGGCGGCAGCGCTCTTCACCTACGCGCTGCGCCTCGGCGACGACGCACTCGTGTTGTCGCAGCGGCTGTCAGAGTGGGCGTCGCGCGCACCCGAGATCGAAGAAGACATCGCGCTGACAAACATCGCTCTCGATCTGCTCGGGCAAGCACGCGCGTTGCTCGACTATGCCGCTGTTGTCGAGGGCGGTACTCGCGACGAGGACGACCTCGCCTATCTGCGCACCGAGCGCGAGTTTCGAAACGTGCATCTGGTCGAGCAGGAGAATGGCGACTTCGCGCACACGATCGCGCGCCAGCTGTTCTTCAGTACCTACCAACTATTCCTCTACGAGGAGCTGATCAGCTCTACCGACGAGCTGCTTGCCGGTGTGGCCGCAAAGGCCGTGAAAGAGGCTGCATACCACCACGACCACGCAGCGCTGTGGACAGTTCGCCTTGGCGACGGTACCGACGACAGCCGCCGGCGGATGCAGGCCGCAGTCGATCGCCTCTGGCCGTTTACCGCGGAGTTGTTCGATGCCGACGATGTCGAGACGGGTCTTGCGGCGCAGGGCATAGCCGTCGATCCGGCAACGCTTCGGCCGCGATGGGTTCGCGCGATTAGCGATACGTTCGCGACGGCGACGCTGGTAATCCCGCCGACGGTCTGGACGTCACATGGCGGCCGCCGTGGTGTGCACACCGAATGCTTCGGCTATCTGCTGGCGGAGATGCAATACCTGCACCGTTTGCATCCCGGCACCTCGTGGTGACGGTGCCAGCTTCAACCGCGGTGTCAGCTGCGAGCGACCCCACGGCCGTCGAGCGTGCGCGGGCGGTGTCGTCCGCGGTCGCCGACCCCGAGTTGCCAGTCGTGACCATCGGCGATCTCGGCATCGTGCGCGCGGTCGACATCGACGTGCAAGGTTGTGTCCACGTCGTTCTGACACCCACCTATTCGGGCTGCCCTGCAACTGCGGTGATTCGCCACGATGTCCTCAGCGCGCTGCAGGACGCCGGCTTCGATCACGTCGAGGTTCGCACCGCGCTCGCGCCGGCCTGGACCACCGACTGGATCACCGATGCCGGACGACGAAAGCTGGCCGAGCACGGCATCGTCCCGCCGTCCACGGTGAGCTCCCAGCGGGTCGACGTTGCACTTGCGATGCGCTGCCCGCGATGCGGGTCGTTCGACACCAAACTCGTCAGCCGTTTCGGCTCGACGGCGTGCCAGGCGATGTATCGATGCACCTCGTGCCTCGAGCCGTTCGACGCCGTCAAGCCGTACTGAGCCTCACGTGGCAGGGCGACCGCAGTTTCACACCGTTCAGGTGTCGGCGATCGACCGTCTGACCACCGACGCTGTCGCTATCACCTTCGCCGTGCCCGACGACCTTGCTGGCGAGTACGCGTTCTCACCCGGCCAGCATGTGACGGTGCGCTGCCTCGCGGCAGGCGACGATGGACGTCGCACCTACTCGTTGTGCTCGGCACCCGGTGTCGTGCGCATCGGGGTGAAGCAGATCCCCGGTGGCATCTTCTCCACGTACGCGCTCGACGGTCTGCGGATCGGCGACGACGTCGAGGTCATGACGCCGACCGGGCATTTCACTACGGACGTCGATGCGGCACGTCCGCGTCATCGGGCGGCAATCGTTGCGGGCAGCGGAATCACTCCGGTGTTGTCGATCGCGGCGGCCACATTGCGTGCCGAGCCTGCGAGCCGGTTCACGCTCATCTATGGCAATCGCAGCGCTGAGGCCGTCATGTTCCTCGACGAACTCTCCGACCTGAAGGACCGCTTTCCCGATCGGCTCGCGGTCTTTCACGTCCTCTCGCGTGAGGTCCGCGATTCAGCGCTGCTTACCGGCCGGCTCGACCGCGCGAAGCTTGACGAGCTACTCGAGGTCGCGATCACGCCGACCACGGTTGACGAGTGGTTCGTCTGTGGTCCGGCGCCCATGATCGACGCAGCGCGTGCAGCATTGCGAGAGCACGACGTCGACGATACTGACGTACACGTCGAGCTGTTTCACATCGCCACCCCTTCCCGAACCGCCGCCATGCAACCGGCCGTCGTCGAGACTGGCACCGAACAGCAGGCGACCGTGACGATCACCCTGGCCGGCCGTTCGACCACGCTGCCGGTGCCTCTCGACAAGGATGTCCTGCACGAAGTGATGCGGGTGCGCCCCGACGTCCCGTATGGATGTACGAACGGAATGTGTGGCACCTGCAGGGCGAAGGTGGTCGAGGGCCGCGTCGAGATGGATCACTGTTACGCACTCGATCAGGCCGAGCTCGACGCGGGCTTTGTCTTAACCTGCCAGGCTCAGCCGCGCAGCGATGTGGTCGCGCTCGACTACGACGCCTGATCCGTCAGCACAATGTGCAGGTCCTCGAGACTGAACCAGGCCGCCCGGAGCAGTGAGCCGCGGAACTCGATCAATGCCTGGCCAAGGTAGCGACCGTCCTCGATCATCACCAGCTCATCGAGGATCCTGCGGACCGGCCACGACGGGTTTTCGGGGACGTCGCGGTAGTCGATGCGCAAGACCTCGACGCCAGGTGTGAAGGCGCTCGGCCCGACCGATGTGAGGAAGCGGAACGCGCTGCACCCGCCTGGTTCGTCGATGGTCTCGTACCTCGGCAGCGTGAAGCGTATGATGCGCCGGGCCCCGGCGGTGAACAGGTTGCGGCCCTGCTCGGCGTCCGGGTCGAAGGTCTTGCCCTTCCATGGCAGCCAGACCGCGGTGAGCGCCTCGAACGCCGGATCGACGTGGTGGCCGATTGTGCTCGCCAGGAAGCGCCCGCGCATCGGGCCACGAAGCCGCGCGGGCGGTTGACCGCCCGCGAAGACGGATTCGAGGGCGGCAAGACCGGCCGGCCGTTCGAGGCGAAGGAGGGCGACCGCCCGCCAGAAACTGGTGGCCGCCAGGACAACCGAATCCATCGGCACATTCTGTATCACGGCGCCCGATTGCGACATCCTCAGTGAGAAAGTCGAACTGAGCCCGAGAGGACAGGAGACCACCTCATGGCTGACGGCGATTTCATTCAACTGGCCGAAGCGACCGAACCGGGACGTCGATTGGGCCGCCACGTCGAACACGACGCGCGCAGTCGCAACTTCCCGGCCGCGATTGCCCCGATCTCGGACGTGAAGCACCTCCGGCATGGCAAGCCCTTCGACCAGGGCGACCTTGGCTCGTGCACCGGCAACGCGATGGCTGGCGCGATGATGACCGCGCCGTACTACCACGCCAGCCGCACGATGGTGGAGGCGAACGCGGTCCTGCTCTACGAGCAGGCGACCCATCTCGACCGGGTACCGGGCAGTTATCCGCCTGACGACACCGGGTCGACCGGCTTGGCAGTGGCGAAGGCGGCCAAGCGCGACGGATACATCAGCGCGTACAGCCACGCGTTCAGCATGGATCAGGCACTTGGCGCGCTAACGCTGGCTCCCGTCATCGCCGGTATCAACTGGTACACCAGCTTCGACAGCCCGCTGCCCACTGGCGAATGCCCGTTGCCCGCGGACGCGACGATTCGCGGCGGTCACGAGATCGAACTGTTCGGGCTGAGCGTCGAGCTTGCGCAGGTGTGGGCCTATCAATCGTGGGGGCCGACCTGGGGTGGGCTCGGCAACGGCACGTTCTGGTTCTCCTACGCCACCTTCGAGCGGTTGCTGGGCGAGAAAGGCGACGTGACCGCCTTCACGGCCGTCTAGTTATCGCCCCAACTGTCAGACAGTTACGGGGCTAGAGCCCTTTAACTGTCTGACAGTCTCTGGCCCGCCCCATATGGTGACCGCATGTCCGACGCCGAACCTGACGCCGAACTTGAGGCTGGCGCAGGCGCTGATCTTGGGACCGAGCCGATCTGGCCCGCGACCCGAACCGGCGTGCTTCGCGACGCGGCCGGGGTCGGGCTGGCGACCGGCGCCTACGGATTGTCGTTCGGCGCTATCTCGAGCGCGGCGGGTCTTAGCGTGCTGCAAACCTGCGTGCTGTCGCTGGTGATGTTCACCGGCGGCAGCCAGTTCGCGATGGTGGGGGTAATCGGCGGCGGCGGTGCCGCTATGACCGGTGCCGCGACGGCAATCATGCTCGGCGTGCGCAACGCGTTCTACGCCGTGCGGATGGCCGGGATTCTCGATGTGCGCGGTTGGCGGCGTCCGGTCGCCGCTCAGCTGACCATCGACGAGAGCACCGCAATGGCTGTTGCCCGTACGACGACACGGTCATCGAGACTCGCGTTCTGGGCGACCGGCGCCTCGGTCTACGTCTTCTGGAACCTCGCTACTCTCATCGGTGCGCTGAGTGCGCACGCGTTGTCGAACCCGCGAGTGCTCGGCCTCGATGCAGCCGCACCAGCGGCTTTCCTTGCACTGATGTCACCGCGATTGCGATCGCGCGAAACGTGGGTCGTCGCTCTGACGGCGGCCGCGGTCGCGCTCATTTCAGTGCCGTTCGTACCAACTGGTGTGCCGGTGCTCTTCGCTGCCGGCGTTGCCGTATTCGCGGGCATCCGACCCAACACTGGCACCAGCCACAGCACCAGGCTTGGTAAGGGCGCCCGCTGATGTGGCTCGCTCTCGCGGTTGGCTGTGTCGGCTGCTTCGCGCTGAAGCTGGTCGGATACTCATTGCCGCGCCGCGTCATTGAGCAACCCGTGGTCAAGCACGTGGCCGAACTGCTGCCGGTTGCCCTACTGACCGCGTTGATTGCCACCCAAACGTTCACTATGGGTCACCGCTTGCAACTTGATGCGAGGGCCGCTGGGTTGCTGGCCGCAGCAATCGCCGTCCGGCTTAAAGCACCGTTTCTTGTCGTTGTCGCAGTGGCATGTGTGGTGACTGCGCTCGTACGAGTCGTTGCCTAGGGCCGCAGTCCGCGCACGATCACGCCGACCGCTCCATCGACGACCGCATCGGGAGACGTCTCGCGCGTCACGCGGTACCACTCGGTCACTGAATTGAGGGTGCCGAACGCCAGCCTCGTGGCGAGACCGGGTTCGATGTCGGAGCGCAAGTCACCGTCTGCCATGGCCTGGGTGACCAAGTCGGCGGTGAAGCGGTCGAACTCGCGGCGGCGCTCGAGTGCGGCCTGTTCGGTCGGGGTATTGCCGCGCACGCGCAGGAGCAACGTGACGTAAGGCAGTTCGGTCAGCAGGATCTGTGACGTGCGCCGGAGCACGTACTCGAAGCGGTCGACCGCGGCGCCAGTATTTGATCCGGGCTCGTCGCGGACGGCGAATAAGGCATCGAGCGCCCGGTCGCAGGCCGCTGCGAGCAGTGCTTCCTTGCCATCAACGTGGTGATAGAACGACGACTTTGTGATGCCGGCAGCTCGCGCTAGATCCTCCATGCTTGTGCCGTCATACCCGCGCTCGTTGAAGACGGTAACGGCGACCTCGAGCAAGGATGTCGCGTCATAAGGCGGCCGCCGATGGGTCGCTATCGCCACCTCGTTGGTCTTCACGGGGCTGGATTCGCTGCTGGGCGCCGAGTTTCGATGATCCGAAAGCGCTCGGCGACGAATGCCAGGTCGGTCAGGGTCGCGTTTGCTGCCGCGTTCGCGCCGGTGCCGTGGTAGTCGGAGAACGCGACGGTCTGATTCACGTAGGTATCAGCAGTGAGGTTGCTCGACATCGACACGCCGGTGTCGAGCGCCACATTGTGCGCAGCCGCCAGCACCTCGGCGTCCGTGGAATAGACCGATGCTGTCAACGACCCGCTCGCTACCACGATCCGGCGCCAAGCATCAAGGCTGGCCATAGTGTCTTCGGTTTCGACGAGAAACGCGATGGGCCCGAAACATTCGTGACTGTAGGCAGTTGCGTCGGAGGCAGCTCGCACCACGAGCGGTGTTCGCACCCGCGCGGCGGGGAACTCGGGGTGTTCGATCGTCCGCGACTTGATCAGCACATCGCCGGCGTTTGATGCATCGTCGAGACGGTGTAACACGGCGTCGTTCACGATTGCGCCGAGCATGTTGACGGCGCGAGCCGGGTCGCCGAGTAGGTCGTCGAGCGCCGCACCGATTGCACTCACAACGTCGGCGACGGTGGCATGCCCATTGTCCGTGTCTATGCCGGCGCGGGGGATGAAGATGGTCTGCGGTGTCGTGCACATCTGACCGCTGTACAGCGACAGCGAGTAGGCGAGATTCGCGGCGAGGCCCGAGATGTCGTCGGTGGAGTCGAGGACCACGCAGTTCACACCGGCCTTCTCGGTGAAAACCCTGGCCTGTAAAGCATTCGCCTCGAGCCACTCGCCGTATGACGTCGATCCGGTGTAGTCGATGACGCGCACCTCCGGGTGCATCGCCAGATTGCTGGCTAGGGTTTCGCCTGCGCCGTCGACCGCGAGCGTGATCAGGTTCGGGTCAAAGCCGTACTCCGTCAGCACATCGCGAGCAACGCCGACCGTTAGAGCTAGCGGAAGAACTGCGTGCGGATGAGGCTTCACGATAACGGGGTTGCCGGTCACGAGGCTCGCGAATAGGCCGGGATAGCTGTTCCACGTCGGGAAGGTCGAACAACCGATGACGAGTGCGACCCCGCGAGGCACGATCGTGTACGTCTTCGCCAATCGCTGCGGTTCTCCTTTGCCCCGCGCCTTTTCCCAACTTACCGACGCGGGCACCTGCATCATCGCGTCGTAGGCGTAGGCGATTGCTTCGAGTCCGCGTTCGTGTGCGTGGGCACCGCCGGCCTGGAACGCCATCACGAACGCTTGTCCGGTCGTGTGCATCACGGCGTGGGCGAACTCGAAGCTACGTGCGTTGATCCGGGTCAACATCTCGATTCCGATTGCGGTCCGCAGCCCAGGGCCTGCATCGCGCCAGGCGGGTATCGCCTTCTTGGCCGCGCTCACGAGCTCGTCGACGCCATCGGCGTGCAGGTGCGGGTAGCTGATGTCGAGCGGCATCCCGTACGGCGGCACCTCGGGCGCGATCAATCCGTGCGCGCCAGGCGTCTGAATCGCGAACGTCTCGTGCAACAGCGCGTCGAATGCGGCTCTCCCGTCGGGCGGCGCGGCTTCACCCCAAATGCGGGTGGACGGCGATTCGGCGAAGGCGGCGAAGAAGGCGCGGGTACGTGCTGCCTCGCGGGCCTGCGCCAGCAGCGGGGCGTGGGTCGCGATCAGTGCATCAGGATTGGGCATCGTGGTGAGCGCCTCCCGCGAGTGTTGCGCGCCCGCGTCGCGAACGGCCTCCGGCAAGCCTAGTAAACCGAACGTTCGGTCGAGAGGGAAGCTCCACGCGGGTCAGACGCCGTCGACGCCAGCAGTGGCGGCGTCGCGGGCGGCTTGTTCTAGCCGGTTGCGGTAGTCCTCCCACCATGCTTGGTCGTTCGCCGGAAGGTTGCTGTTGTCGGCACGCAAACCTGCGGTCCCGTCAACCAGTTCTCTTACGATGTCGGCGTGCCCGGCATGCCGGTCCGTCTCGGCGATCACGTGCACCAGGATCTTGTGAAGGGTTACCTCGGCGCGCTCGGCCGGCCACCAGGGCACTGCCCCGAGAGCTTGCAAGTCGAGCGCCTCGATCGTGATATCCGAGTGCGCCCAAGCGGCGCGGTAGAGCCCGACGATCTCGTCGCGTGACTCGTCGGGCGTTGCCCAAAAGTCCGCGTTTGGCTCGGGCTCGTCAACCTCTGACCAGGGAAGCGGACCGTCGAACGGCCTGCCGAACGTGTCGCCAAAATAGCCAATTTCGACGCCGCACAGATGCTTGACCAAGCCCAACAGGTTCGTGCCGGTCGGCGTCATTGGCCGGCGCGCGTCGTACTCCGACGCGCCCTCCATTTTCCAGAGGACGGCCTCGCGGGCGACCTGGAGGTAACGCCGCAGGTCTGCCTTGAAATCCGGTTCGCTCATGTCCGACAGTTTGCCATCGGCATGTCTTTGTCAGTGGGCGGGCATAGCCTCCTCGATGAGCGGATCAGTCCGACGTCAGAACAGTCCGATGCAGGGAGGTACTGTGACCACGCTGAAGAATCGACCGAACACTGCGCTGCTGGTGATCGACGTCCAGAACGGCGTCGTGGGGGAGGCGTACGACCGAGACGCTGTGGTCGCCAATATCGCCACGCTGGTCGACAAGGCGCGCGCCGCCGACGTCGACGTGGTGTGGATCCAGCACAACGACGACGATCTGAAGAGGGACAGTGAGGCCTGGCAGTACGTGGCCGAGCTCGAACGCCTTGACTCCGAGCCTTTGGTGCAGAAGGAGTACGGCGATTCGTTCGAAGATACCGATCTTGAGTCGGTGCTCGCAGCACGCGGCGTCGGCCAACTCATCGTTTCGGGCGCGCAGACCGACGCGTGCATCCGGTCGACCCTGCATGGTGCGATCGTCCGCGGCTATGACGCCACGCTCGTCAGCGATGCACACACGACCGAAGACCAGTCAGCGTGGGGCGCACCGACGCCCGACAAGGTGATTGCCCACACCAACCTGTACTGGAAGTACCACACCGCTCCGGGGCGACGCGCAGGCACGGTGAATACGGTGGACGTCGATTTCGCGGGGTCCAGCGACTAGACGGCCTACAGACTAGGGCGCCTGCAAGGGCTCCACGGAGCCGCGGGGCGCTGGCAGCGTCGCGAGTTGCGTTGTCGCGGCCACCGAATGCCATGAGCCGTGCAGTTCGCTGCGCAGACCTGGTAGTTCGTCGGTCCTGCATGGTTCGGCGAAGTAATACCCCTGCGCGAGTTCGCATTTTGCGAGCCGCAGCTCATCGAACTGCTCGCGCCTCTGAACGCCCTCAGCAATGATCTGCAGGTCGAGGGTGTGGGCGAGGTCAACGATCTTGTGGGCGAATGCGGTGGCATCGGACGACGACCCAATGCCGTCGACGAATGATGGGTCAATCTTCACGATGTCTACCGGAAAGCGTTGCAACGCCGCCGGGGAGTAGTACCCCGCACCGAAGTCATCGACGGCAAGTTGCACCCCGAGCTCCTTCAGCTCAAGAAGCCGAACCAGCGTCGACGGACTGTCGCCAATGATTAGTGCTTCAGCGATCTCGAGGATGAGGCACGTCGGGGCCAATCTGCTCACTGCTAATGCCTCGGCGATTTCAGCGCACAGGTTTGGCTGTGCGAGCTGGGCCGCGGAGATGTTCACACTGACGGTGAGCGGCGTGCCGCGGTGCTGCTGCCAGCGCCGCACCTGCAACGTCGCCTCTCGCAACACCCACATGCCGATAGGAACGAGTGCTCCGCACTCCTCGGCCACCGTGATGAAGTCGGCAGGGACGAGCGGCCCGCGACGTGGGTGCTCCCAGCGCAGTAGTGCCTCAACGCCAGTCACTTCACCGGTCGCGAGCGCCACAATCGGTTGGTAGTGAACAGCCATCTCGCCGCGGTCCAAGGCGACACGCAGGTCGGCTTCGAGCTGAAGTCGTTCGACGAGAGTCGCGTGCATTTGCGGCTCGAACATCGCGTACTGGCCGCGTCCCGCGCGCTTCGCGCGATACATTGCGACGTCCGCGTTGCGAAGCAGTTCGTCAGCACCGACGGTGCCCCAGTCACTTGCGGCGATTCCGATGCTCGCTCCGACGAACACCTCCCTTCCGCCAGCGGCGATCGGTGCGCCAATAGCGTCGATGATGCGACTGGCCACCACGGTCGCGGAGTCGGCACTAGTCGCATGCAACAACACGACGAACTCGTCACCGCCGAAGCGGGCGGCAGTGTCACTGGCTCGCAGGCAGTGCCGCAGTCGTTCGGCCACGGCAATAAGCAGGTCGTCACCTGCGCTGTGCCCGAGCGTGTCGTTCACCGTCTTGAAGTGATCGAGGTCGATGAACAGCAGTGTCAGGTTCGTCCTTGTGCGCACGGCTTGCAGCAGGCCGTGGTGCAGGCGGTCGAGGAACAGTGCACGGCTTGCCAAGCCAGTCAGCGAATCGTGAAACGCGCGGTACATCGCCTCCAAGGTGTTGGCATCGGTCACCGCGAGGCTGGCGTGCTCCGCGAAGGCAAGCAAGGTCGCGTGGTCGTTGTCGGAAAACTCCCGAGTCTCATCGCACGAGCCGACTACGAGGCTCCCGATCACCTTGCCGCTCTCGTGCACTGGGGCGGCAATCGCGGTCCTGACTCGTCTCGGTGCGCTCTGCACGCGCGACGGTCCTGCCGTGAACGTGTAAAGGTGCACGCTCTTGTCCGGTCGCATGGCTCGACCCGGTGCAAGGTGGTCTGGCATGGGCACGGTGGCAAACCAGGTCGCGAGTTCAGCGGGTCCGCCGGCCACCGAAACGATCTGGTACTCGGCCGGTAGCCACGGCTCGGACGCCGAATGTTCGGTCGGCAGCGTCGGTGCGCCTTGGCGAAACACAGCAATGTCGTCACCGAGTAGATCGCGAACGCCGCGGGTGACCGAGTCGAGAATGTCGGCGAGTGGGTCGCGCCGCGAAATCGCGCGCTGGATCGTCGAAAGCTCCTCGGACAATCGTTGCCGTGCCCGCAACGACACAAGCAGAGCCGCATTCTCGGCCGCTTGGCGCTCGCTGCGCTCGCGCAGTTGTCGCTCAGAGTCCAATGTGTGCAGCATCTGAAAGGTCATGTCCATCACCCTCGCCATGCCACGCGCGAGGTCGACTTCCTCGGCGCTGAAGGGCTCGTCGCCTACTCGTGCGACGACGAGGTGACCATCAAGCGATCGCAAGGGTGCGGCGATCGCCCGTGCCGGGCCGTAGGCACTGGGCACGCTGAGCCATTGCCGGCTGCCGGCCGCGACCTCCGCTAGTTCGTCATGGGGCACTGCGTCAGTGGGATTGGGATAGCCGATAGACGTTCGGGACCGGCCGTTGCAGACCACGGCTGCCACCTGCGCCTGCAGCGCCAGCGCGGCACCCTCGACGCCGGCAGCAAGGGCCGACTCGGCATCGGGCAATGACGAGACGACCGCAAGGAACTCGGCTAGGAGTTGAGTAGCGCGGGAGGCGGCGAGCACGAGCGAGTTATCGGCAGCGAATTTCACGAATCAAGCTCGCGAGAGCACCGGTAAACCTGCAGGTCAGCGAGTTATTGGGCTCTACTTCTCATGAAATTCCTAGAGGGGCAAATGTCCGCTTCACCTGCCCACCTATCGCGAGCGATACTCGGCGGTCTTGCCTAGAATCTTGCCTCTGACGAAGGGTCGACCCATTGCCGCTGTACTTGGAGGACCTGACACCAGGGCTCGTCTTCACGGGCGGCCCGCTCCCCGTGACACAGCGCGACGTTGTCGAGTTCGGGCGGCAGTTCGATCCGCAGTATTTCCACACCGATCCGCAGACCGCCAGCTCCAGCTTCTTCGGCGGTCTGTCAGCGAGTGGGTGGCATACGGCCGCGTTGTCGATGCGGATGGCTGTCGAGTCGCCACTCAACTTCGCAGACGGCGTCATCGGCATCGAGGTACGAAATCTGCGCTGGCCGCGGCCGACCCGCCCGGGCGACACTCTTCGGCTCGATCTCGAGGTGCTGGAAACCAGACCGTCGCGCTCGCGCCCAGGCTGGGGCACCGCAGTCGTGCGATGGACGACGCTCAACCAAGCTGACCAAATCGTGATGACGGCAGAGCCGGTGATTTGGGTTGCTCGCCGGCCCGGTTGACGGATGAGCCCCATGCTGCTGGGCGTCTTGACGGCATCGATGTCCGGACCCGCAGCCCGCCGTCTGGGCCCTTCCGTTCGGGGCCGGTCGAGGTGGATCAGCCTCGTTCGCTGCCGAGCAGCGCGACTGGCTTTTCGGTGCCAACGCCTGGGGCACCAGCTTCATGGTCGGCGAGGGCTCGACGTTCCCCGACTGCATGCAGCATCAGGTGGCGAATCTCAGCGGGAACCTGCACGGCATCGGCCCGGCTCTCGACGCCGGTGCAGTCGTGAACGGCCCCAACGACAACTCCAACTTCGATGGCGGGCTCGGGGTTTTCAGGACGACGTGCGGTCGTGGTAGACCGACGAGCCAGCGCTGGACATGACCGGTGTCGCGATCATCGCCGCGGCGTCGCAACTCGCCCTGCACTGACTCCTATGTTCGGGCGAAGTCTAGAGATGAAGTCTGCGTGTGTAGCGATGCCATTGGTCGCGACTCGCGAGGACAGCGAGCACAAGTGCTGCGGCCGCGATCGTGCACCAGGCAACGGTCGCGGCCGGCGCCGTCTCGGGCGGGTTCAGCAGATGCTGGCTGAGTGGCGAGACGAACGAGGTTGCGGCGATGGCGACGAAGACTGCGGGTGCGGCGATGGCGCCGCTGAGGGCTGCGTACCGGGTGCGCTCGCAGCCGGCGGCGACGGACAGTGTGAGCAGGCACCAGCCGGTGAGCTGCGCTATCAGCGGATACACCGCAGGCAGGTGCTTGGCGTACTGCGCCGGGTAAGTGCTGGCCATCAGCTCCAGTTGCACCCAGCAGGTCAGAGCGAGGACGGGTAGCGCAAGCAGTATCTGCCCGCCCGTGGCGATCCAGGTAGGTACCGGGGTGGTCTGGACGACAGGGCGAAAGTGCACGTGTGGAACGAAGGCCAGCGCACCTACTGCGGGCAGGAATGTCACACGGACGTTGTCCTGATTCAGTGGCGAGTGCCCCGCAAAATGCGCCATCAGAGCGAGGACGACGGTTCCGCTCGCGCAGCCGGCGAACACCGTCACCCACGGCATCGTGGCCAATGTGTGCCGGGCCAACCCTGGCAGGCTGCGGATCAAAAACCGGCGGTGCTGCTCGACCGGATTCACGTCGTGCATTGGGGTTGTGAGCCCGGCGGAGCCAGGGGCGTGATGACCTGGCCTCTCGGACCGACAAGGCGAACGGCGGGCAAGGTGATGCCGAGTGCGGATGCGAGTTCGGCATTGGTGGCATGCGGGCTGATCCAACTGTCCCAGTTGGACGTCAGCAAGCCGAGGACTCGCGCTGTTGGCAGTTTTGTCATCGCTTGAGCGAGCAGGTAGCCGTCGGCGGTGGTCTGTGGCCCAGGCGAGGCGAAGTAGCCGGATATCTCACCGGGATAGGTCCAGACGACGACGGCGGTGCCGTCCACCGCGGCAACCGAGTAGCTGCCGTTGCGGCCCTGAAATTGTGCGGTTGGCAAATGGGTCGCCCGAGCCGCAAGCCAGATCGCGATTGCCTCCCGGGCCTGGTTCAGCGGCACGCATTGCGTCGGCAGCAGCCCGGTAGGGGGGCCGGTGTTCGTCGGAAGGCCCACCGCCCATTCGGCCGCGCCGAGGGCAAGGTCGAACCGAGCGACCGATTGCTGGTGTCCGCCGGACGGCCAACGTCCCAGATTCACGTAGATCGCCGATGACGACGGAAGGTTTGCCGGCGCGTTCTGGAGCCGGGCACGCCAGGCGGTCACCTGCTGGCTCGAGTGGCCGTGGGTCAGCGTCGAATCCTCGATGTCGAGTCCGGATGTTTGCGAGATGGTCAGCGGGTGCGCCAGCTGCACGGGCGTTAGCGAGAGCACTCCGTTGACAGGCGCCTGCACGGTTGGGAGCAGCGAACCGAACGCCGGGTACAGGCAGTACCGGACGTTATGGCCATTGGCCTCGCTCGTCGTGCAGTGCTGCGCTGCGCCAGTGTTGGCGGCTTCGCTGACAACACGATCGATGTCGCGGGTCGGGATCGGCTGCAGCTGGACAAGACAGGTGACAACGAGCCCGGCGAGCCCGGCGGCCCCGGCGACGAGCAGGCCGACGCGATGCCGTCTGGCCGCTGAGGTAATCGCGAGCGCTACAACCCCTGCCAGTACGACGATCGCGGCCAGCTCCAGTGCGTGGGCGAGCGCGGGTGGATAGCCGGCCAACCGGCGGGGAAGTTCGCTGAGCTGGGCAGGCTTGACCCACGGAAAGAGCCACGGGATCGCGCTGTTGAACCGGTTCGACTGCGAGAAGGGAAGGAGCCACACAAAGGCGCCGAGCACACCGGCCAATGGATGCGGGAACCGGCTGCCAATCGCGACGCCGATCACACCGCCGGCGAGCACGAGCAGAATCCCGCCGATCAGCGTCGTCAGATCAGGCGTGCCTAGGGCGCCTTGCAGTGCGAACGCGCCGGCGGCGACGCCGACCAAAAGGACCGCGGCTGGTGCGGCGCCGAGCACGCCGATCAGGTGGGCAAGTGTTCGCTGACCCGTGCTCGTGGGGAAACTCTCATAGAGCTCCTGCAGGCCGTCACGCCGAGAACGCGCAGTCGCCAGCTGGGCTCCCACCAGCACGGTGAGGGAGATGACGGTCTGGCCATACCCGATTCGCCAGTCGTTGCTCCACCACAACGGTTGGCTCCGATAGGTGATGAGCCACATCGCAACGCCGCTGACCATTAGCCCGCTGAGTACGGGGACGCTTCGACTGAGGTGTACTGCTTCGATTCGGGCCAGACTCACGACGGACCTTGCGCGAACGTTGGTCATCGCTTTCCGCCCGCGTGGGACAGCAGTAGGTAGCCGTCCTCGACGGTTGGGGTCGCGGTCACGCTGCCGGTTGGCGGGAGGTCGCCGATGTGTCGCCACTGGTTGTCCCCGTCGCGCCAGGACATGTGGGCGCGCTCATCGCGCTGCGTGGCAGTCCATACGTGTCCCGCGGCGGTGTCCGCCAGTGCGGTCGGGGTGCCGGCAAATGCGATGCGGCCGTCGAGAACGACGACAACTCGCGGGCAGATCGCGGCGATGTCGTCCGCCTGATGAGTCGACAACACGATCACCGGATCGCCAGGCAGGTTCGACAGCAACTCCCGAAACCGCAGCCGCTGTTCGGTATCCAGACCGGCGGTGGGCTCGTCGAGCACCAGCAATTCCGGGCTGCCGAGTAGCGACTGAGCGATCGCTAGTCGTTGGCGAAAGCCGCCGGACAGCGTGCGGATCCGCCGCCGACCGAAACCCTCCATTCCGACCGTTGCCAGTACTCGGGCCACCTCTTCGGCGCGGCGGCGGCGGTCGACGATCTCCTTCAGGATCGCCACGTAGTCAAGGAATCCTGCGACCGTGAAGTGGCGGTGATAGCCCAGTTCTTGCGGCAGGAAGCCGAGCTGGCGCCGAATCTGCACCCGCTCGGCGTGAATTTTCGGGTTCAGCCCGAAGATCTTTATGTCACCAGCGTCGGGCTCGTTGACCGTGGCAAGAATCGACAGCAGCGTGGTCTTGCCGGCTCCGTTGGGACCGAGCAGCCCCGTAATCCCGCGATCCAACGTGAGATCGACGGCGTCGAGAGCGCGAATCTCACCGTAACGACGAGACAGGCCACCGACCCGAACAGCCGCTTCGTCCCTGGCCGACGTGCTCCCGTTCACGATCAACTCGCCCATCTCATCTCCAACCGATCGCGACGCGCGAAGACGACCGCAACTGCGGCGACAGCGACGACCGCACACAGGCTCTGCCCGTGTGCCTCCACGCTCTCCAACGGAGACTGGGTCACCGTTAGCCAGGCGACCGGCAGCGCCCACATTGCGCCCGACGTCACGACGGCCGCCGTTGGACCTACGACGGTCGCGGCCGCGAGCGCGAACGCGCACAGCGCCAGCGAAGGCAACAACAAGGCCGCGGGCAGCCAGCGCGGTCCAGGTACCACCACGGCGGCGCAGGCCAGCGGAATCAAGGCAGCGGTAAGCGCGGAGACGGCTCGTACCAGCAGCAACGTCAGACTGGAGAACGGCGCCGCGACGGCCAGCCGATAACCAGGATCGAGCGACGGCACAAAGGCAGCCGCAACGCCAACCAGCACGAGCAGCGGCCCAACCAGCAGAAGCGGTGCCAACACCGCTGGTTCTGAATACGCAGCAATACCTGCATGGTGTGGCCAGAGGGCGTGCACCAGCAAAGACTCTCCCGTCACTACACCGAGCACTGCGACGACTGACAGCAGCCACGACCGCCGCAACGACGATGTCGCGGACAGCAAGACGAGAACGTGGTCCGGAAGCCCCAAGCGGCGCGCCAGACGCCGAGGCCATCGCGCGCCGGGTATCGCAGCCATCGCCAGAACTACCGAGCGGTTCCGTGCAAGACGCTCGTTATCGGTATGCACCGACAGCTGGCCGCGGCAGAGCGCGCAGTCGGACAAGTGGGCTTCGATCGACCACACATAGGTGTTGCCGAGATCACCCGCCGCGTAGCTCGCAAGGACGGTCACCGGGGCGTGCCAGCCTGCGCTTGGCGCCGGTTCAGGACCGTCAAAGAGTTCAGGTGTCATGGACTCTCCCAGGCTTGCCTACGGGGTGTTGGGGCAGAGCGGGTCTGCTCGGCGAGTGCGGCGCGCAGGGCTATCCGGGCACGCGAGCAGCGAGACTTGACGGTGCCCTCGGCGATCCCCAGCAGTACGCCGGCCTCTGCGCAGGTGAGCCCGTCAAGGACGGTCGCTTCGAGTGCGGCCCGCAGCTCGGGTGACAGCTGCGCGAGTGCCTGGCCGAGGTCCCCGTGTTCTAGGCCGACCAGAACCTGATCCTCCGCGGAGACCACGACATCTGCATCGGCCGCGCGCATCCGAGGCGGATGTGTCGTTGCGGACTCTCGGCGGATGCCGTCGATCAATCGGCGGATTCCGATGCCCCAGATGAAGGCCGGGACGCTCCCGTCGCCTCGATACGCGCGCGCGTCGCGCCATACGGCAAGAAACGTGTCTTGAACCGCGTGATCGACCACATCCGGGCGACCACACCGGCGCGATAGGCGAATCGTCAGCCATGCGGCGTGTCGGTCGTACAAGGTCGCAAGGGCGTCTTCATCCCCGCGGGCGACGGCGCGCAGCAGCACAGCGTCATCCCTAACGTCGGGGTGCGGCGTCATCGGTGCCTACTTGCACTCACATCCTCACTGTCGCAGCCGGCAAGCAAAACGGTTCCCCCGAGCCCAGTGAGGCAGACTAGATAGCGTGGACAATCACGGCTTGACCCTGCTGGATTGGCGGCGGCGGGTGCACGCGGTCTACGCGGCGGTCCGCACCGCCAGCGGCGTCGCGGCGGCGCATGCCCTGTGGTCAGCCGAGCGTGATGATCTGTTCGCGCATCATCCCCAGTCACCGATTGCGGTCGGTCGTCGTGCCGCGTTCACCGGCCTGCCTGTCACGGCCTACGACCCGACGTGGCGGTTCGTGCTGCCGGTCGATGTCGACGTCGAGCCCTTGCACATCGACGTCGCAACCGGCACCGACGGCATAGTGCCCTTCGACAAGGTTGGACAGGTCGTCGTGCCTGACGTCGGCAGCCTCGACGTGTGGGCGCTGCGCAGTTACGGCGGAGGCTTGTTCATTCCCTTGCGCGACCGGACGGCGAACCACACGACCTACGGCGGCGGTCGCTACTTGATCGATACCGCGAAGGGCGCCGACCTCGGCAGTGACGCCGCGGCGGGCACGATGGTGCTCGACTTCAACTTCGCCTACCACCCGTCGTGCACCTACGATGCCGCGTGGGCCTGCCCGCTGGCGCCACCTGGCAATGTGCTCGATGCCGAGGTGCCCGTTGGCGAGCAACTTCCCGCCGGCGGTTGGTACTGACCGCCTTTCCGAGGTCACGGGGAATCTGCCAGGCTTGAGCATCGACTGGACGGAGCTACCCGATGACTCTTCATATCGCCCAACAGGCGGACGCCGATGCGTTGCTCGACCGTGATCCCCTGGCCTTGCTCGTCGGCATGTTGCTCGACCAGCAGTTCCCGATGGAGCGGGCCTTCGCCGGTTCTTACCTGCTCGCGCAGCGGATGGGTGTCGACCAGCTGAACGCGCATGACATCGCTGAGTACGACCCGGAGAAGTTCGCCGCTCTGTTTGTGGGCCCACCCGCAATCCACCGTTTCCCCGGCGCCATGGCAGCGCGGGTGCAGGCACTCGCTCGCCTGCTGATCGACGACTACGACGCGCGCGCCGAAGCGGTATGGGAGGGCGCAAAGTCGGGCGCGGAGTTGCATGCACGAGTGGCGACACTGCCTGGTTTCGGTCAGCAAAAGGCGCGGATTTTCGTTGCTCTCTTGGGGAAACAGCGCGGCGTGCGGCCACGTGGCTGGCGCGAAGCAGCTGGTCCGTATGGCGAGGACGGCATCTTCCGATCAGTCGCCGATGTCGTCAGCCCTGAGTCATTGCAGAAGGTTCGCGATCATAAGAAAGAGATGAAGGCAGCGGCGCGAGCGGGCGCGTAGTTACGGCGCCTGTTTGGTGTCGGGTAGCTCGAGCCAATGCGTCCAGGCGATGTCGCGTCCGATATTGCGCGGGTTCTCAAATGGCCAGCTCGTCGCGATCCAGTGCGGAACGAGTTCGTCGAGTCCTGCCTCGGTCGCAGTGCCGACGAGCCCATCCACTACCCACCAGCAGATCTCGGCGTCGGCTCCAGTCTTCTCCGGCGGATCGATGTAGACGCATCCGAGCAATGCCGACTCCGCAGCGTCGAAAAACGCGTAGTTGAACGACTCGTGCGCTTCGACCTCCGCCTCGTGTCGGGCCAGATCGGCCCGATCTTGCTCGTGGGTCATCGACGCTGACGGCCACCCCCACGCCGCGCCGAATATCGACCACAGTCGTGCCTGCGAGCCCATCACGGCGACCATGTCGAGGTCGACGTCCGTCTCCCGTATCGGCCTCAAGTGGTGTTCGGCATCAACATCGACGCACGACGGGTGCACGACGTCGGCAGGCAGCCAAGGCATGGCACGAGGGTATGGGTCGCCGTCCTCGCGGGCGCCTTGACTCTCCACAACCGCTGGCGCTCTCCACTGAAGTTCGCGCGGCTAACCGCTACGTGACCTGCCACTCATAGGTTCGTCGAGACCGGCGCGACGTCCGTCCGGCACTACGTCGGTACGGCACTACGTCGGTACGGCACTACGTCGGGACGGCTATGCGAAATGGTGTTGCGGTGTCGAACATCGAGGAGATCGGGCTAGAGCTCAATCAGCGCGCGGTGCAGGTCGAGATGGCCGGCGCGCAACTGGTGCGGGCTGCTGCTGAGGCAATCTGGACGTCGATCGCGGCCGACGCGTTTCGCACTCGGGTCGATCAGCGGCGGCGGCAGTGCGGCGCGGTCGCCGATCTCCTGCGGGGTGCCGCGCAGGCGGTATTCCGGTACTCCGATGGCGTCGAAGCGGAGAAGGTACGCCTTCGCAGACTTGAACTTGCTGCCGAGCACGCGGTGGTCCGCGGGGCTGTCGATGTCGGGCGAGCATTCGTCGGCGGCGTCCGCCTGTGAGCGGTGCCGCGGAGATCGTCGACTACGAAGAGCTCGCCCGCATGTCAGCGGTATGGGGTGAGGCTGCGGCGTCAATGGCACGCACCGGGTTTCACGTTGCCGCGCTCGCCTGCTCGTCCGACCTGCTCGCGAGCGCGATGTTCGACCCGATGGGTGCCGCTCGGGCTGAAGCCGGCATTCTGAGCGCCGCAGTCGGGCCGCGCGGCCTGGCCGCCTTGAGCGCAGGTCTGGAGGTCGACTCCGTGCTCCTCAAGGCGGTCATTGCCAAGGAGCAGTACGTCGACGATCTGCCGCTACACCAGGTCGCGGCGCTCGGGCGGTGGCTTGTCGCCCTGCCGTTGGAGTTGACGCTCGATCCCCGCCGTGCACTGCGCGACGGCACGCGCGACAGCGCGGCACTCGCCAATGCGATCACTGGATACGCAGCTCCGCACACGCAGCTACTGCTCGAGCTTTTCGCGCCCTCCCTGCGATTTCGCCTCGATGTCGCGCAACATCGGCCGATGTCCGTTGATCCCGTGTTCGGCTTGCCGCTTGCGCCGCTGATTCCAGGTGGCCAACGAACAGGAGGCAGTGTCTCGATCTCGAGATATGCGCCGTCGTGGGGCCGGCAACCACCGCCGTCCATCGGCTCGATGCTCGACCGGGTGGGCGATCTCGAGGACCAGCCGACGGCGTCGATCGCGGTGCAGCGGGTAACGAGCACCGGCGGTGTTGTGCGCTACGTCGTCGTCCTGTCTGGCATGCGAAGCATGACCAGTACCTCAGACCCAGAGGATTTGCTTGGGTCTGGCGCGGCACTCGTCCGTACGACGACGAACTACACAACGTGTGTGCGGGAGGCGATTGACACCGCACTCGTTCCGCACGGCGCCGAGGTGTTGCTGGTGGGGCACAGCGAGGGTGGCATCGTTGCGATGGATCTGGCTGGCGACCCAGCGTTCAACGGTGCTCGGGTGCGGGTGAAGCAGGTGGTGGCGGCGGGCGCGCCGATCAGCTCCATGCCGGTGGCCGACGGCAGCGGCACCCGCGTTCTGAGCATCGAAAACGTGAACGACATTGTGACCCACCTCGACGCCGCCGATCCGCCGGCGTCCCAGCAGAGTGTTGAGCGGTTGACCTATCGATTCGCCGACGACGAGCACAACATCGTGGCCAGCCACGACGTTTCGCTCTACGCCCGCCGGGCAGTGGTCCTGACGGACTCCCCGAACCCGCTGATAGCCGACGTCCAGGCAGCTTTACGCCCGTTTATGGGCGGTTCGGCGACTACCACGGTCTTCACCCTGCGTGATCGCGTCACGCCCTGAGCCGCCGGGCGACCGACGATGGCGGTCGCCGTGGCTACAATGGCGGGACCACGCACGACCGGGTTCCGGCCCAGCGGTACTCATCCGCGAGCCAACATGTCAAGACGAAGAGCGTGGCACTGAAGACCGCGGCCATGAGCCGGACCGAAGACGCGATTACGAGCGCCAAGACCATGGGAGTTACCACGAAGGCCAGGGGCAATCTCAACGCCGCGACAGACGTGTCTGA
>Ga0075522_10000977_pt1 | contig 21522 bp, 16 predicted proteins | sample NGEPerA_FD_74796 | JGI IMG/M metagenome (GOLD analysis project Ga0075522, IMG submission 74796) | Arctic peat soil microbial communities from the Barrow Environmental Observatory site, Barrow, Alaska, USA - NGEE PermafrostL2-A | ecosystem: Environmental > Terrestrial > Soil > Wetlands > Peat ...
GCTGCTCGAAATGTTCGAGAAGCAGCCAACAGCGTTGTTGCTCGATGAGTTTCAGACCTGGTTCGACGGGCTGAGCGATAGTCCCAAGGCAAAGACCCAAACCTGGGCCTTCAATTTCATTCAGCTGCTATCGGAGATCGCAAACGACCGACCTGATCTGCTGGTTTTCGTCACGTCCATTCGCGACAACCAATCGCAGGCCTTTCAGCAAATTCACCGGATCAACCCGGTTCTGGTCGATTTTCAAGGCTCGCAGGCCAAGCAAGACCGTCAGCGCCTTCTCCTTTACCGCATTTTCGAGAATCGACTGAACGTCCTCGGGGGGGAAATCAAAACCCTGATCGACGCCCATTTGGGGGAATACCTTCGGCTGGCGGAAGTGCCGCCCTCGCAGCATGACGTGAAGCGTGTCGAATTCGTCGAGGCGTGGCCATACTCGCCCGTATTGATGCGTTTGCTGGAAGACTAAGTTCTGGTGGCCACGGAAGCGCAAGAGACCCGCGATCTCATCCGTATTCTCGTTGATTTGTTCAAGACTCGTGGCGAGCACTCTCCCGTTATCACTGCGGCAGACTTTGACATCAGTAATGACAAAGGCAGCGTAACGTCACTTTTGAGTTCTGTTGCCAATCAACTCCACCGGACACTGCTTGAAAAGGCTCGGCGCAACCTTGAGGCCGTCCGCATTGCCGTCCAGGACCCCGATACAAACATCCCGCACGCTTCCGACATCATCAGTGCCCTTTGGCTCCGTTCCTTGAGCGTCGATAGAATTAACGGCGCCGCACCAGCCGAATTGCAGTCCGACATCACTCGTAGCGAGACCATAGACGACAATACGTTCGCCGCCGAGATGGCGCTCATTCGCGAGAACAGCTTCAACATACACCCCGTTGGCAATCGCCTGGTGTTCAAGGAAGAGGAAAATTCAGAGGGTAGGCTGCTGGCCAATGCGAAAAATGACAAGCTGTTTGAGAGCAACCAGGACGTTCAGCAGCTCGCGGCGGAAACCCGCTATGTGATCGGCGGAAGCGAAGAAGTCTCCCGAAAGTTCCGCGTCGTGGTTTTGAGAAAGAATTGGCAGAATGACCCGTGGGCGGACCTGCCGGAGAACGAAAGACCTGACCGCTGGGATGGCCGTCTTACCATCATCGTGTTGCCTGAATATGTTGAAAACATCGAAGCAACGCTCGGTGCTTGGCTCAAGCAGCATCTTCTCCAACGCCGCAACACTCTCCGCTTTCTGTTGCCCAAAAAGGGTTCCGCCAACATATATTACGACCGCGACTTGATCGTTTACGCAAGGGCCATCTATCTAGCGAACCAATGGAAGGAAACGGACCCGGCGTTTCGTCCCCTGCATACGACTTACCAGAATTCCCATCTTCGCCCCCGACTCAGAGACCTATTCGATACGTTTGCGATCCTCGACGTCTGGAACTTTGCGCAGCCGGAGCAGTGCCTCTTCCTCATAGAGAAGCACAATGCCATCGGCGACAAAATTCCAAAGGCAATGGACGAAAAAATTGCGAACGAACTGTTCGTCGCGGAAGATTTTGAGGCTACGGCGCTGGCCCATGCGACGGCCAGTTCATCACTGGCAAAATTCATGGGCGATCTCCAGGAACCCCGCATCGACGGAAAGCACTGCATACCCTGGCTTGGCGAAGTGGCGACGAAGGAAAATGTCCTGCGCCTGTGCGCCGCCGGCAAAATTGCTATCAACTTGCGCGGGCTGGAAATGCTGCAAGCCCAGCCAGGGGAAATTGAAGAAGCCGCGTGGATGCGTATTAAGGGCAAACTCGGTTCGGGCAAGGAGCTTGAGCAAACCATCCTTCAGTTGCCCGGCGCTTATCCTCAGAGTGGCGGGGCTTCACCGGTTCAACCGGCTCCGGTAATTCCACAACCGACGATGCCTCCGTCAACGCCCGGAGGTGTTCCCCCTCCAGTATTCGGAAATCCGCTACCTGCAGCACCACTACCGCAACCCTTTGGTTCGTCGCCAAAGACACCTGTGAATCTACTTGGAGAGGTTGAGAAGTGGGGCATCAGTGCAGCGGTCAAGCTGACTAACGTTAGTATCAACACGTCGGAAATGACAGGCGCGCAACTGGCCGACTTGCTCAAGAAGCTTCCTGATGGCGTGATGTATTCGCTTAGCCTGGAGAAGGAAGTGCAATGACGGCAGAGCGTGATGCAAAGCTCGACTCTGTGCTCACGGCACCGCCCACAGAGGCGTGGCGGGTGATCTTTGACAAGCTTTGGGAAATATTCTCGGCTCCGCTCTCATTGCAACATGCGGAACAAGAGGTCGCCGACCGCGAGCGCAGGGTCAGCGATATCGAACTACTGCTTTCCAGTTCCGCCTGGGAACTCTGGCGCGATTTTGAAAGCGCCGTGCCGCGCACGGCGCAATCCATCATCGATTTCTGGAGCAGTGCCACTGGCGGGAGGGCGGTGTTAATCCTTGACGGGTTATCCTTGCGCGAAACGCCGTGGCTGCTACAAGAAGCCAAGAGGCGCGGCTATAACGTCCAGCGGGCAGGCGCGCGAGGCTCAGAACTTCCCAGCGAAACTACCCCTTTCGCCAAGGCGCTCGGATTTTCGCAACGGTCGTCACTCGAAAATAATGGTGCGGGCTCCTCCCACCTTCTACCGGGCGCACGAACGGAAAGCCTCGACGTCGCGTGGGAATATTGCCGTGACTGGATTGCTTCGGCACCTGCCCTCATGCTTTGGCATCATTGGCCCGACGACCGTATCCACGACCTTGCAGAGCCAGGCGACGGCTTTCAAAAGCTTTGCCGCGAGGCTGCGGAACAACTGACGTCTGATTCGTTCTGGACAATGATTGAACACATGGCTACGGGCCGACGGTTGGTCATTACCAGCGACCATGGCTACGCCGCGTCTGGCATGTTCACCGACGTGACAAACAAGGAGCAGGCTGCGTGGCTCAAGTCAACCTTCGGAAGTAGCCGATCCGCTCCTGGCTCCGGAACCCCTCACCATTGGTCGCCGCCGATATCGCTTTGTTTGAAAAACGCGAATAGCAGTAATCAGTTCGCGCTCGGTCGCCGCAAATGGCGTAGCGCCGGAGGTTATCCCACACTGTCACACGGCGGATTATCCCTGCTTGAAGTTGCCGTGCCTTTCATCGAAATTTCAAAGACGTAGAGACACATGGCAAAACTCAAAGGACAATCCAAAAAAGAAACTCTCATCGCGCAAGTCGCTGCTAGCGTCGGGGCTGGCCGTGAGGTTGCAGTCGAGACGGTGGACTTTTCAGATCCAAACCGCCCTAAAACCTGTTTGGAAGTGGATTTCCCCATTATTCCAATTAACCAGATCGCAGCCATCGAGGGAAAGGGCTCGGGGGCATTAAAGCCTATCTATCAGGTTGCGAAATGGTGGGCGCGGCGGCGATCCACAGTGTTTCGCGCCATGCTCTTGGCCGCGGCGACGAAAGCACCTGATGACGAAAGCCAGGCGGCGAAGGCCGTATGGGACGTGTACTATGCCAATCACCAAGCACGTGGTGCTCTCCGCCATATCAAGGTAGCTGAACCGTTCATGGGCGGTGGCACTACCATCGTCGAAGGTTCTCGGCTGGGTATGCAAATGTTTGGCTGTGACCTCAATCCCGTCGCATGGTTCGTCGTTAAAAATGAGATGGCGCAGGTTGACATCGACGAAGTAGAGCGTCTGCTGATCGACATCGAAGCCGAAGTAAGGCCACAAATCATGCCTTACTACACTTGTGATGGCCCAAACGGCGAAAAGGGTAAATGGTTCCGGTGCATAGGCCAGAAGCACGACAGTGATCCGCTGCAAGCCGATCTTCTGGGCACTATTAAACTCAGCTCTTCGGGAACCAAGAGTGATTGGCAACAACTTCCTGCTGACTTCGACATTTTTTCGGTTGCTTGGTCCGAGAGGAAACACTACCGATACGAAGGTCCTGAGATCATTTATACCTTCTGGGCCAAGCATGGACCGTGCCAGCGCGAAGGTTGCGGACACCGAACTCCAATTATGTCTACGCCGGTCGTAGCGATCAAGTCTCTCGGGGTCGATGCTTGGACTGAGCACGAATGTGCGGCCTGCGGTAAGACTTTCGACGTAGAACGACATGCGGCCCGGATGGCTCCTGATGCCCCCCTGTTTGTAGCGCCGGAAGAAAAACCATTTTCCGTCATGGATCAGCAGGGGCGTTTCGCATGCCCACACTGCGGGAAAGAGACGAAGGACGAACGCGCGTTCAGGAACGGCGACTCATTCGATCTTGGTAAATCGAAAAGCAAGAGGGTGGAATTGACGCTACTCGTTCATCCGCAGTGGCTAGCAGGATGTCCGAAACATGACGAAGCAGACCGCGAATACGGGGGTAGCGCAACAGATTCCGTCGAAGCGACTATGCGTTGGAACAACGCGCGCGCTGCAAAGGCGCGCCTATTGGAAGTGCGGGGAAAACTACCCGAACAAGTAACTTGCCCAGAAACGCACACCTCGTTTTTTACCGACGAACGCTCAGGAACAGTTCCGCGAAGATCAACATTTGCCTGCGCTGCGGACGGAACACCTAATGATGTTCTCGAAGCTGTACGCGCAACGGGGAAGCCTGGGCCATTTGCCGCTTACGCGCATCTCGCCTACAGACCAACGTCTGCCGACGTTGGTCTGCCGAACGGAGGTAAGTTCTTCAGCGCGGCCACAACGGCTCAATCGGTCAATGCTGCAGAGAATGAGTGGGACTCGCGAAAAGACAATGACTTGAAGGGTTTTTGGCCCACAAGTGTGATAATGCCGGGTGACGAAATTGGCCCCCATGATGTTTCCGGACATCATTTGACGCATTGGTGGAAGTTATTCAATGCTCGCCAACTTCTGGTCCATAGCATCATCCTCAAAACCATCGCTACGCATAGCTCCGCTTCTCCGAGTGCGAAGTTCGCGGTTCTCGGAGCTTTCCAACAGTACTTGCGCAATAACAATTTGCTCTGCTTTTGGAACCCGCAGCGGGCGTTGGAGCCGATGTTTTCGAATAACAATTTTCATCCCAAAAACACGGTGGTTGAAAACAGCGTATACACTCGGCTAGCGCGAGGAGACTTTGCTTCATGCGGCGCGAAGGTATTGGAGGCTGAAAGCTGGTGTAAAGATCCTTGGGAGATCGCAACGACCACAAACGATGGGCATGCCGAGAAGGTGCAGACCAACGACCCGGTCATCTGCGACGCCGATTTGCAGTGTTCGTCAGCAACCGACCTCTCCTTACTCGGAAACGCGACTATTGACCTGGTTATTACCGATCCACCGTTTAGTGGCCTGATTCAGTATGCCGAGTTGGGAGACTTTTTCTATGTCTGGCTCCGCCTTGTCTTGAAAGATACTTACCCCGAATTCTTTGAAGCGGAATTCACACCGAAAGCCCTTGAAGCAGTCACGAACAAATCCCGGAACCCCATAGACCCCGATGGCTTTTATCAGAAGCTTTTAACGGACTGTTGGCGCGAGGCGCACCGGGTGTTAAAACCAGGAGGTATTCTCGCCTTTACATTCCATCACAGTGAAGATGATCCATGGGTGCGCGTGTTGCAGAGCCTGTTCGATGCAGGCTTCTATTTAGAAGCTACGTATCCAATTCGTGGGGACGAAACAAAAGGTGAAGGCCAGTTTGGATCGAAGCAAATTGAGTTCGACATCATCCACGTCTGCCGAAAAAGGACCGGCGAATCTGAACCAATTAGTTGGGCGAGACTACGCAGGTTGATCTTGGATGAAGTGCGGCGGATCAAGACCCTTCTGTCGCAGCACCAGAAGGAAGGTTTGCCCGCGGCGGATTTGCAGGTCATTAAACGCGGAAAAGCCCTGGAATACTTCTCGCGTCACTACGGCAAGGTTTTCATTGAACAAGGTCGCGAGTTCACCATCCGCGAGGCGCTGGTTGGCATCAACCAATTGCTAGATGACGACACGGGCACTGCGGGCGGCCCGGAGGCACCACCGTCGAACGCTGAGCCGTATACCCGGCAGTTCTTGCGGCTATTTTACGAGACGACTCAAGTTCCACGCGACCAGATGCAGAAATTCCTGCGCGGAACCGGAATCGCCCCCAGCGACTTTGAGGAACGCGGTTGGTGTTCGGAAAAGAACAAAATATTCACGTTTACGGCACCCGTTGAATTAGCCAAAGCATGGAAAGGGGCGCCACGGAAAGGGATGGCGAGGGACTTTGACCAAACGATGTTTCTGGTAGGCGCATGCGTCGAGGGAAGCAATATCCGCGTAACCGACACATTGGACAGCCCGAACTTCGCACCGCACCCGGCTACAGCAGAACTTGTGGATTGGCTAACTCGTCACGGGGGTTCGCAAGAAACCAGGTTCGCAGCCCAGCGTGCACGGACGATCTATCGCGACTGGCTTGGGAAGAACAAAGCTAAAGCAGAAGAGCAAATGCAGCTTTTCGACCTGAAAAACTGAACATGCATCGAGAACAATTCAGTGAGCCGCGCTTGAAAGTGACTAGACAATGAATCCCGATATTCACGACACGACGTGGACTGGATTTGGCATCTCTCTTCTGTGGGACCCGGAAGCGCTCAATGCAGTGTGCCCCGCCGACTCTGTCCGCAGCTTGCGGGAGTTCCTGCGCCTACATCAAGCTGGATGGCCCGAAGACGCGCTGAATCTCATCAACAACCGCACCCTCGTTATTGCTGGCCTTGAGGCGGCGATGGACACACTGAGCCCGCAGGAGGCGGTGGAGTGGCTGGAGCAAAAGGTCTATCCCGCAGTGCGTGATTTTCAAGACAACGTCGCAGATGGCGGCGGTGAGGCGGCGCTGATTTTCTGGTTCGCCGATGCGAAGCGGATTTGGCATCGTGCGTCGGATAACACCAATCATTGGTACTGTTCTGGAGAGCATCGCCAGCATTCAATCCCAATTGGTCGCTGCATCTTTAACGGCGCTGAGTCTAGCGTCCGGAGAATTGTGGCGGCGGACCCCGATAAGAAGCAGCGCACCATCGGATTGTTTCTGCGAAGGATTTCATGAGTATAGAACCAAAGATCGACACCGGCGCGAGCAGCGCTGCGAACGATGGAAGCCTCGGTGGCTTCAAACCCGGTGAGCGCGTCCGTCATGCCGATTTGGGCGAAGGCGTGGTGATCGCCACACCGGTCGAAGGGTTCATCAAGGTCTTCTTTCCCAGCGGCGAACGGCAATTGCCGATCGCCGGATTGACCTCCGCTCTAAGCCGCTCGGAAATCATCGTCGCCAATGCGAGAGGCGACAACAAACGGGCGTTGCGGTCATGGCTTTCTTATCAATCGTATGCGTTGCCGCTGATGGACAATGTCAGCGCCCTCACTTCAGCAAAGATTGACCTGCTTCCGCACCAAGTGGTGCTAACGCATAGGGTGGCTACGGCCTCGCCGCGGCGTTTTCTCATCGCTGACGAAGTCGGCCTCGGCAAAACCATTGAGGCGGCCCTCATCTTGCGCGAACTCCTTAGCCGGGGTGAACTCAAGCGCGCGCTGATGGTCGTGCCCGCCGGTCTGGTCAACAATTGGCATCGGGAGTTGAATGAAGTCTTTCACTTGAATTTTGAGGTATTCGGTAGCGAAGGTGACGTGACCGACCGCAAGTCGAATGCTTTCGAGAAACATAATCTGCTCATCGCCAGCATCGATACCCTGAAGTTACGGCCGCGAATGGCGAGATTGAAGGCGGCTCCGCCCTGGGACTTGGTAGTGTTTGATGAAGCGCATCACCTGACCGCTTACCGACAGAACGGCAAGCTCGTTAAGACCCAGAATTTCAAGCTTGCGGAGATGCTGAAGGAGCACACTCGTGATTTGATGTTGCTCTCCGCCACGCCGCATCAGGGCGACCATTACCGTTTCTGGATGCTAGTGCAATTGCTTGATCCTACCCTATTCAATTCGCCTACCGAAATGGTCGAGCAGCGCCACCGGCTCAACACAGTTATTTTTCGCCGTACCAAGGCTGACGCGTGCCGTCCTGACGGATCGACGTTGTTTGCACGGCGTCAGGTCCATACCGAGGCGTTCACAATGTCGGCGGCAGAGAAGACGTTTTACGAGGCATTGGTTGTTTACCTCCAAGATGGTTTCGCGCTGGCGAAACGTCAGGGCAAGCAGGGTCAGGGCTTGGCGTTCGTGATGACCATTTTCCAAAAGATTGCCGCGTCCAGCTTCGCCGCCGTGCAGCGTACACTTCGCCGCAGACTCATCGCACTCACGATCCAAGAAGCTTTGATCCACGACCAGAAACTTGATATCGACGCTCGCAATGCCGCGCTTGACGAGGCCCGGACCCAGATACGGGAGCTGCACGACCTAGCAGAGGGACGATTAGAAGACGCGGAAGTAGACAAGCTCTTGGCGGATTATCGTTACAAAATCCTCCGGCTACAGCGGGATGAAGAAGAGGCTTTGGGTGCTGGAGCGGACGAGTTGGCCTCCGAGACAGGCGCGGCGGCAGCCGAAGACGCTGCCATCAGCAGCGCGCTCGTAGCCTTGCCGGAAGAACGCCGGCGTATTAAGGAATTGCTCGCCAAATATCCGCCTCAGAGGGAAACGAAGGTGGAGAAGCTCGTCGGCGCGCTCGGCGTGCTGTGGCGACAAAATCCGAAAGAGCGCATAGTCGTTTTCGCTACGTATCTCGGCAGCGTCGAGATGCTCGGCGCAGAGATTGAGAAACAATATCCAGGTCAGGGCGTTACAGTTCTCAAAGGAGGTGACCACGGCGCGAAAACTGCCGCCGAGAAGCGCTTCAAAGCGCCAGATGGACCGAGGATATTGATCTGTACTGCGGCAGGCCGAGAGGGCATCAACCTTCAACACGCCCGCGTCCTATTTAATTTCGATCTGCCCTGGAACCCGATGGATTTGGAGCAGCGTATCGGGCGCATACATCGCTATGGTCAGGATCACACGGCGCAGATTTACAATCTTGTTTTGTCCGACACGATTGAAGGCTCCATTTTCCTCCTCCTAAACGAAAAGCTAATGGAAATCGGCAGGGCGCTCGGCAAGGTGGATGAGCGTGGCGAAATTGCTGAGGACCTCCGTACTCAGATCCTCGGGCAGCTTTCGGTCCAGGTCAATTACGCGAGCCTTTATTCAGAGGCGTTGAGTGACCCGCTCTTGAAGCGCACACGGGTTGAACTGGAAGCCGCAATGTCGAACGCCGTCGAGGCCCGCAAGGTGGTCTTTGAGTTATTTCAAGACCTGGATGGCTTCCGGCTGGACGATTACAAAGCAATGGGCAATCCCGCAGAAGGGATGAATGCTTTGGTCCGTTTCATCACTGACGCCGCGAATGCCGAAGGTGATACCTTCGCCAGCCGGGGTGACAAGTTGTTCATGTGGACCAGTAAAGACACTCGAACCGAGACCCGACTGACGACGGACCGGGAGTTCTCAATGGAGCAGGAAAACGTACAGTTGCTTGGCCTCGATCATCCGCTGGTCGCGGCGTATCTGAGAAGGTTCCGTGAACAGCCCCCAGAGGAGCTCGGCTTCCGTGTTCAGTCGCCGGACGGCACTGCGGGAGTTTTGGCGGCATGGGCGGTTGACGCCCGTGGCGACAAGGGACAGATTAAACGGCTGATTATCACTTTGGCCGTTGATACGGAAGGCAGGCGGCACGTCGCGTGGGAGCGGGAACCCGAAAAACTGTGGCGGGCGCCGACGTCCAGTCAAAACGGAAAGCAAACCGACAAAAGGCTGGCGATCCTCCGAAATACGCTGGAACCAATGCTCCAGCGCGAGCTTGAGCACCGTGGTTTCGGCAAAGCCGACCGTGGCTTTGAGGCGAAACTCATTTCTTGGGTTGAAGCGACCGTCTAGGTTGCTTTGGACCACGTTTTACTTAGGCGGCCTGGCAGCGGACGCTCGCAAAGAAACCATCAATCAAAGGCTTCTGAGCCAATTGGGCTGTCGTGAGGTTGGGACTGGTACCGTCCATGATGAGAGCATGGTCGCCAGAGCGAAACCGGAGTGTACCGCTCAGATTTACTAGACCGAGGAAAATCGGCCTAAATCCGTGACCGCGATCGCTGTGTGGGCCGAAGCGCGAAGTGCCGTCAGTGAGGGCAGCTTCTAAAGCTTTTCCGTGGTCCGGAAGACCTGCGTGGGTTGAGCAGCGTTGCAGGCTTTTCAGGATGCCCATTCCCCGGTCGGCGGCGACGAACTCGAAAACGCCCGGCGCGGCCCGATAAGCCAGAAGGCCAGTATCGGCGGCATCGGAATGCTCATGGATGTTGTTTTCCAACTCCTGCATCGCAGCCGCGAGCTGGCGTGGTACGGTCCCCGGTAGTCCTGCAACGTCGCGCGCGGCCGTGGAGGCGTTCATGAGAAAGCTGATCAAGCTGTTCCCGGTGGCGTCTCCGCGAAGTGCCCTGATGAACCCCATGCGTCGGTCCGTGGGACTGGCCCACTGCTCGTCGCCCCTCTGAAGCGCGGAGACTAGTGAAGCTGAACCGTTGCTGGCGAGCCAGCTCTTGCCCTCCGGGTGCTTCGGTAGGCGTTGCCCTGCTTGCAAGTGAAGGAATTCCAGCAACGGCCCCAAGGTCTGGGGCGCGAAGCTGACAGGGGCCAATCCCGAGTCGAGATCGTTCGCCGAAGCTGCGAAACCCAGCCCGTCCACATCCTTGAATGAAAGCGGTTTTGTTCCGGTCATCGTTCGTTATGCTGCCTTTTTAGCCTGTGTTGTCGTGGCCAACAGGTCGGCGTAAAACGATCCTACGACCTTCCAGTTTTCACTCAGTAGTGCATCGATGGGTGCGTCCTTGTCGGTGGGGGCGCGGTGCCATTTGATTTTCCCAGTCGGCAGAGCGACCGCCCGTTGGCGGTGCTCGGTCTTCATGAAAGCATTAGTTTCAAGAAACGTGCACTCGTCAAAGACCGCTGCCAGCGTCGGAATGATCCGCGAGCCACCGCGCATGACAAGATGCAGCGGCCTTCCCACTTCGCGGGCCAGTTTGGTCAACTGCTCAACGTGCCACGGTGTGCGCGTCCCCCAGCCGGCCCCGGTGGCAAATTCGACAGCAACGTGCGTGATTTCGGGCCGCGCAGCGATGTAGCGTATCCAGCGTTCCCAGTCTCTCTCCGTGCGCGCATTGACGTGAAGCGCAGCGGGCAAACCTTCTCTGAGGAATTCCTCGTGTGTGATTGCGATACGCTTCATGCTGTGCATGTCGTCCCAGCGCGGCTGGTCGGTAAACATGCTGAAGTTGGGTGAAGTCACAAGCGAGACGCCCAAGGCGCGCAGCGCGCGAATTGCATCCAGCCTTTTCCCAGATAGCGACCACCAGCGTTCCAAGTGTGAGTCTATGTCGGTGCCAGTTAGGACGATGTTCGCGTTCTCGCGGATGCCGTACTTCTCGGCAAGTGCCGCCCGGCTTTCATAGCGCTTCCCTCCGTCGTGCCGGGCAATGATGTCATAGAGAGGCAGGCATATCGAGGAAGCGCGAAATGGCGTAGATCGCTTAGCGCCATGATAGAGGACGGGGATCACGGAAGGGGTTTTAGGCCTTGGAAGAAGCGGCGCCCGCGGCACATTTTCCAGGTCGAAACCACCAATCTCTCTCAACGCTTTTGCAAAAGCTTCTGGGCGGTTGCGGCAAACCTTGTCGCACTCGGCAGGTTTTCCGCAACAATAGCCAAGGCAGTCGTAAAGAGCCTGTTCGACGCGCAATCCACCGCAGAGGCCTTTTTGCGGACAGCGCTCGCAGCCCAGAGAGGGGGTATTCAGCTTTTCGTTATGCCAGAGCCGCGCGTCCCGGCCTGCGCGGGCCACAATCTCCTTGCCAGTATCAGTGTGATTCATCATACGGTGATCTCCGCGGTGCGGGCGATGTCGTGGGTATCCTGAACGGTCCCACAGGCTTCGCCGTGTGAGGCAACAAGCGCCGATTTCAGTTCAGCTGGCGGGCTATTAAAGGTCGCGACATGATCTAGTCCGCGAAGCACGAGGACCTGGTCGCCTTCGAGAAGAAGGCCCAGCTTCTCGCCTATGGACAACTCCTGGCCCTTGCGAACCGTAGCAGCATAGGCACGCGGGACGCTGTCCGGTTGCTGGGTGAATAGCGTCGGCGTTCCAAGTTCGATGCGACTGTTGTCCAGGCCCTTACGAAACGATTTCGCACGTTTTTGTGCTATCTCAATTCCCATGGTTTAACTCCCACTCAGAAGAGGCCGATACCGCTTGGCCCGACCCTGGCTTAACTCGATGATCAGACCCAAGCCGGCAAGCGCGGCGAGGCGGTTGTTCCAGGCTGTTTGCTCTACTTTGTCGCTGTTGTGATGCTCATATAACTCGGCCGCATTCGTTTCACCCTTCTTTTTCACGAGTTCGAAGGTGACTTGCTGTTTTGGTTCAAGGTCGCCGAGCAGGCGGGGTTTGTCCGGTTTGCCGTCTTTGAGAGTGCAAAGCATGAGTACGTCCCTACGAGGCACTAATAGGACATTCAACTCTTCTGCTACGTCGTCAGTCGCGTTGGCAACTACCGGATAGAAGTTGGAGCGGCGAAGGCGAACCGTATCGCGGAAGTTCAGAACCGACTCCCGAAGGAAGCTGGCAGTCGCAATTTCTACCCCCTCGAAATCCAGGAAAAGAGGTTCCGGCTCGATTGGTTCGCGCGCTGTGAGTTCCATCAGCTTCGCGTAGACTTTACGCCCGCTCAAGGCACCAGCCAACATCCGGCCGTCTCCGTCGCCAAGGGTTCTCATCGATATGTTCATGACGTCATCTTTCTCACGTGGTTCATGTGAGCATGGTGACATGGTTTGATTCTGCTGTCAAGCGGGCCGAATCCCCCTGGCTGGAACCTCGAAGCAACAATTGGTTTCGGAGGGGTGTCACGACATCCGCAAACACGGCTTCAGCCTTTTGATTTTGGAGAAGCCTATAGAAGGAATCCCTGCCCGTCAAGGAACAAAAGAAGAACATAAGCTCTTAAGATCGGGATGCCAGACGCACGACCCGTCGAGAAACTTCTTTCCGAAGAAAGCTGCTTGAGGACCCGCACGCAGGCTCGGATCGACGACATTTGATGCAGCATTCCCGGATGGACTTCAATCGAGGCGCACTCCTTTCGCGGAAAAATCCATCGTGAAAACGGCCCGGCAGACGAAGCGCCTGGACGGCAGGCTTGGTGGCGCGATGGAAAGCGGCACAGGGAAGACGGTCCCGCGATTGAATGCGCCGACGGTTTGACAGAGTGGTACATCGACGGTGTGCAGCGGACCGCTGAAGAGTTTGCCGCAATCCCGGAAAAGCAACTCGACGTCATGGGTCAAGCATTCAGAAGGACTAGACAACAAAATCAGTGAAAGCCATCCGAAAGCTTAAATCTCTTCCAGACAGTTGAAGGATCATTAGCGGAGGCATGCACGCTTTATCATTCCTCGATACCCCCAGCTCGCAAGACATGGCGAAGGGCGTCTAGTCTTTCGGCCGGTATACCCTTGTGACCTACAAACTTGGGGACATCCTGTCCCCAATCTGTATGTTCAATGAGCTCGTCGACGGCTTGAGCCTGTGTGATGCCGAATTTGTTTTCGAACGCGGCAATTTTGGCCGGATCATCGGTCAGCACGTAGGGAATGAATTCCTTCGGCGCGGGTCCCTCCGTAGAAACGACCAAAGCGGAATGCGGTTCTGAGTTGTAGATGGCGACAGCTTCCTGGATCATGGCGTCCATGTCGATGAAGGAGCGGTGCACCCTCATCTGGTGCATGCAGTAATGCAGCAGATCGGCGATGACGCGCACCACCATGCCCCTGTTGTCTTCGTAAGTGCTGTAGATCATCTCAGGGTCCTGACTCAAACCCTCGTATTCATCCAACAGCCGGTCGGCGCGTTCCCACGGTTTCAGGTCCGCATCCGGCATGCCGGGCTCGGTCAATGGGGCTTGGATTTGGCCTCGATAATAGCCCGCGACGTGCGAGAGCTTTTTTGCGATGCTCGCAGGGGGCCCTTCGCGTTCCCATCGGCGTATGGTGGGTTCGTCGACCTCAAGCTCGTCGGCCATCCTAGGCCGCCAACCGTCTTCTCCGAATAGCTTCTCCCCAAGGCGGATAAAGGCTTTTGCGGGTAGCTTTTCAAAATTCGTGGCCATGGCGATGCTCCTCTCAAGGATGATCGCCGGACCCTCCACTCGGGTCAAGTCGATATCGTAGGCACAATATCGAAAGGATGCTCGCGTTGCGAAAGCTCCTGGCGGCTGAAGAGGTCCTAAAGGATCTTTGTACCGATCTTGTACAGAGACCCTACTTTTTATGCTTTTTACGACGTCAGCTCATTTGCAGAATCAATAACTTGCGGTTGTTGAGAATCTTGTCAAGTTCGTGGTTAGAGCCCATGCCGGGGAGCCAAACCTTTTGCTTCAATGGTTTAGAAGGACATTTTACTTTCGATGTACGAATTTTGTACGAAGCTTGGCTGCGCGTAAATAACTGACAGATAAACAAGTTGCACGCAGAGCATGGATTTGGAAATAGAATCTATGCTTCACGCGGTAAGAGCCTCCAATGAGGTCAAAACTTGCCGAGTTGCATTCGGCGAAGATGCGCGCCGACTGAAAAAGTGAAACCCGGGCTGCCGGTCTAGTAGATCCGCTAAATAGATTGATTCGCGGCGTCAAAAACGTGGATTAGCATCGCCCGGGATAGGACTGCTTTTTAAGGCGAACAAACCAGCTCGACCAGTCATAGTAGACCAAATCGGCCGTAACTGACAAAGCCTTGCACCCAGTCTCTTTAGCAGCCATGGGCCGCTATGTGCTGCTCAAGTGCAATGCGGGCCAGCTCAGATTTGACCCGTGTCTCGTCCGCCGCGCGTGAAAGGCGATCGTATTCAGATTTTGCAGACGTGCCCATCTTTCGTTGAAGTTCTGTAACAGCCGCGGCAAACTTATTCGTTGCCGCTTCGAATTCCATACCCAGTCGTCTTTTTTCCTCGCATCCCATTCTCTCCATCATCCCAAGGAACGTGGCGGGTCCGCGCCTCGTCAACTTAGCTGATCGCGCCGGGCGTATTCGCAAAAAAAATACGCCGCCGGAAATGGACCGCACCATTGATAGAATTCCATCGGACACGATGAGAGCGTTCGTGAGTTATCCTGGCCAAGGAATGTACGGGAGCTTTAGAACTTCTTTGAGAGGTCTGTTATCGTTTCCAGAGGTTCCAACCTCTGCGCTCAGCACTATATCTCCAGCGGGACGGTGATCGCAAGCCACTTTCGAATAGTTGCAATCGTAAAGGTAGTGGCGGCATCGTCGTCGATGTTAATCTACTGTGTCATCAAGGCGTACGTGGGCAATTCGTACGATTTCTTTAGCGATGTCCTCAGGTGAAAGGACAAAGTCTATACACCCGCTAGCTATTGCGCTCTCCGGCATATCTGGCTGCCCGGCTGTGTCGAGCTTCTGTGCGATTGTAATGCCCCCCACTTCTTTTATGCCGCATAGCGCTGCTGCTCCATCGCCGTCGTATCCAGAGACGATGACAGCGATAAGTTTGCCGCTCCAGTGTTGCGTAAGGGAACGCAGAAAAACCGTAATCACGTCCGGCCATCCCCGAGGTTTTGAAATCGGCTTAAGACGAAATTCTCCATCAAGAACGTGCAAATCACGCTTCTCCGGAATGATGAACACACGGTTGGGCCGGATGAGTAAACTCTCCGTGATCAGTTCAACCGGCATCTCTGTGTAGCGCGGAAGAATCTCGTGGAGCAGGGTGGCTACGGTTCTCAGGTGATTAACGATCACGATAGCAACACCCATATCGGCAGGCAGATGCCGTAGTAACCGGGTATAGGCGTCGAGGCCACCCGCCGAACCACCCACGCAAACGACCGGAAAGTCTCTTACAACGCTAGTAGCCTTCATTGACAATCTCGAACTTTTCATTGGTGCAAGTTCATGATACCGCTCGGAGTACTAACTAATGGGCACGCGAAGAGTACCTCCTTGCGCCTCTAACGTCAGCGATTCGCCATCTTGCGGCGCGTCGTCAGACCGGTGCATCGAGAGCGGCAGTTCAGATGAGCCACTATGAGACAGGCCCGCACAAAGAGTCTCGGCATCGACCCACAAATCTGCGGGTTTCGAAATATCTTTAGATGTCCGCAGCAGTGGCAGGCGAGGCGCTCTCAGCCATTACCTGCTCTCGACTTGACTGCGTCGGACCAGGGGGGCTGTTAATGGGCGGAGTGTGGCGTAATGGCTGCGGACTTTGTAGGGGAAGTGTGAAAGAGAATGTTGTTCCTTCGCCTGGTTGCGATTCTGCCCAAATGCGACCCCCTTGGGCCTGGACTATCCGCCGACAGATTGCCAGTCCTACGCCGGTTCCCGGATACTCTTGGGACGTATGCAGGCGCTTGAATGGCTCAAAAATGGTCGCCGCGTGCTCGGGTGCAAAGCCAATTCCGTTGTCGCGTATCGAGATGATCCATTCGGAGCCGTTCTGTTCGGCGCTGATATGCACTTTGGGGGCGTGATCGGGCTTTCGATATTTTACGGCATTTCCAATCAGGTTTTGAAACAGTCTCACCATCTGTCCACGATCCACCTGCAAGGTGGGCAGTGGATCGTGCGTGATGCTTGCTTCACACTCCTTAATGGCTTGGTCGAGGTGTGTAAGCGCAGCCTCGAGGTCCTCGTCGAGGGCAATCGAAGATGGCCGTTCTTCTTCGGTCGTCTGCCTCGCGTAAGCGAGTAAATCCCGCACAAGCGTGCTCATGCGACCTGAGGCACTCAGAATGAAACCGAGAAACGTGTCCGCCTCCTCGTCCAGTTTTCCCCGGTACCTTTGTTGAAGAATCTGAGAATAGGCGCTCATCGTACGTAATGGCTCCTGCAAATCGTGACTTGCGACGTATGCAAATTGCTCCAGCGCCGAATTGGATTCTGTCAACGAATCCTGCAATTGCTTACGGGCCGTTTCATCGCTCATGATCTTTGAGTAGCCGATAAGAGTGCCGTCCTGGTCGCGAAGAGCATTCATGAATCCGTTGGCGAAAAACTCAGTTCCGTTCTTATGACGGTGCCAGCGGATGTCGGTCGCAAAGCCACGCTCCTGGGCAAGGACCATCTCGGATCGACACATCTCCATTGCTTTATCTTCAGGTGTGAAGATAATACTCGCCGGCCGTCCGATCCATTCCTCTTCGGTGTAGCCGAGAAGCTGTTCCACGCCTGCATTCCACGAGGTGATAATGCCCTGCAGGTCGATCATGAACATCGCATAGCCGCGCAGCTCCCGAACTTGCAGCCGGTAAAGATCAGCTGCTTGCAAAGTGGACAGAGAGACGGCTTTTAGGGCATCTTGCTTCATAACCTTCCTCTTCGGTAGATCGGTGGCTTGATCAGTGCAGCATGGATTTGATGGCCTGCCCGACAGTAGTGAGAAACTCCTCCAACTGCGACGGCTTCTCGATGTAGCGAACGCCGCCCATCAGGCTCGTACGGTGCTTATCACTCCGCGCTTGCGACGAAGTGATAATCGCGATCGGAACGTCGGCAAGGTGCGGAGTCTGCCTCAGTACTCTGAGCACTTCAAAGCCATCACTCTTGGGCGTGTTCAAGTCGAGGAGAATTGCGTCCGGATGGAACGCGTTTGTCGCAGTCCTTTCCGGCGCACACAAAGAGGCCAGCGCCTCCTGGCCATTCTTGAATCGCGTCATCTCGTAAGAGATGCCGTTCTCCTTCAGCGCCATTTCGACCAACAATGCGTCCGCTGAATTGTCTTCGATAAGCACGATCTGAGCTGCATTCATTAAATCACCAGCCTTGTGTTGGAAAGACAACTCTATGTCGCTACGGATTTCCTGAAAAGATTCTTGTTTGTGAGTTGCGTTCATCGTTCACCGCCTTGCGCCGGAATCGTAAAGTGAAACGTCGACTCCCGCCCATATGCTGATTCGGCCCACAGCCTGCCCTTGTAACGCTCCACGATTCGTTGACAAATTGCCAGACCGAGACCACTGCCGGGGATCTCCTCCGCTGAATGCAGGCGTTTAAAGGGGCTAAAGATTTTTTCCAGGTGGGCGGCTTCGATGCCGATTCCATGGTCCCGTATGGAGAACTGCCAGATGCCCCCGCTCTTTCTTGCCGAGATGTGGATCCGCGGCGGCTCGCCTGGCCGAGCGTATTTCAGCCCGTTGCTGACGAGGTTTTTGAACAGCAACATCAGCGGTACTTGTTCCGCTGTCACGGTGGGCAACAGATCATGGGTTATAACTGCGGCGCTTTCCTGGATTCGAATCTTAAGATACGCGATCGCTTCCTCAAGAACCTGATTGCAATCGACGACAACAGTTTCCTCAACCTCTCGCTCGTTGACCGCCCAATAGTCGCGCAGCCCCTTTAACAACATTTCCATCTGGTGCGCTCCTTCGACCGCATAGGCCATCGACTGCTCGGCCAGTGGGTCGAGCTTGCCCTTATACTGTTTGGCCAACAGTTGCGTATAGCTCGTCACCATACGGAGGGGTTCCTGTAGGTCGTGGGATGCCGCGTATGCGAAGTGCTTCAAGTCCTGATTTACCTGCAATAGGAGCTGATCCGCCCGTTTCCGGTCGGTGATATCCTCCATGGCCAAAAGTATCAGTGGAACGTGGTCGAGCTGACGCGCATTGAGTCGGATCACCTTCCGGCCGATCTTTGGGAAAACGAAGTCCACTTCAAAACTCTCGACGGTCCCTTGCTGTGGCAGCAATTCCTGCAGCAAGCGTCGAAGCTCAGGGATATCCCATTGTCCGCTACCGAGTTTAAAAAGGTTTAGACCGTTCGTTTCCTCCCGGGTCACGTGAAACAGCTTGTAGAACGACTCATTCGCCGACTGGACCGCGAAGTCAGCGTCCAGAACGAGGAGCGATTCGCGCACTGTATCCACGATGCTTTCGGCATACACCCGCGCCTCTCTGACAAGTTGCTCGGCTTGTTTGAGCTGCGTTATGTCGGTGAAGGTGATGACCACGCCGTCAATGACGTTATGGACGGTGCGGTACGGCAGGATGCGCATGAGGTATTGCCCTCCTTGCGATCCCGTAAGATTGCGCTCCCGCGCCGATAGCGTCCGGAGCACTTCTCTAGCGTCTTCCACAAGGCCTGGCTCGGCGAATTGGGCGGCAAGATCAGTGATCGGCCGGCCGGTATCGCCGGCTATCAGCCGGAAGACTCGACCGGCGGCGGGGGTAAAATTCTTGATGTGCAATTCCGAATTGAGAAAAATCGTGGCGATCTGCGTGCCGTTCAGTAGATTCTGCAGATCGCTATTGGCGTGATCCAGCTCTGCGACTTTGCGGTTCAACTCCGCGTTTACGGTTTCCAGTTCTTCGTTAGATGACTGGAGCTCCTCCTTGGAAGTCTCCAGCTCTTCGTTAGTGGATTGATACTCTTCGTTTGCCGATTGCAGTTCCTCGTTCGACGTCTCCAGTTCCTCGTACGCCGCTTGCGCGTGCTCGTGTGCTAACCGAAGTTCGCTTTCGAGAGATCGGATTGTTTCTTCCGAACCGGTGTCGGCTGGCACATCGTCTGGTCGCGGAACGGTGTCGACTTCCTCCAGCACGATCATGTAAAGATTCGCGTCCTGGAAGCCCGGAAGCGGCTCTACGGTGAGATCAACATGCCTCGTCTCGTCGTTCACCTGAACCGAAACCTGTTTCTGAACGACTCGCTGGTGAGAGGTCGCCGCTCGATGCAGGGAGGTGCGCAACGGAAGCCTGAGGCCTTCGCGCGCCATATTGATCACATTTGTCTCCGGGCTTCCGGCCGGATGCTGAAGGAAGCGGCTGATCTGGCCGGACAAGTAGACAGCCTCCCCTTTGTCCTTGACGATGACGCACGCCGGTGCATATCGCTCTAAAATGACCCGCTCCAGCTTCTTTGGGAGGTTTAGCTCCTCCGCTTCAGGCTGTTTCCCCCCGGGGTGCATGGGCCGACTGATGCGGCCGGTGTCGGTCAGTGGAAACTTGACCGCCGGCCGATTCACGCTTTCCTTGCGCTGGAAAATCCGGTGCTTCTTGTCGATCGTTCGGAACAGGTCTTTGTGGGCGGTGACATTTTCCGAGGGCCCAAGAAAGAGAAAACCGCTGGAACCCAGCGCGTAATGAAAGAGCGGGAGGACCTTTTGCTGCAGATCCAGTCCCAGATAGATCATGACATTGCGGCAGGAAATCAGATCCAGACGTGAAAACGGGGGGTCCTTGATGAAACTATGACTGGAGAAGATGCAGAGCTCGCGTAGCTCTCGGTTCACTTGGTAAGCGCCGTCCTGCTTGGCAAAGAAACGCTCCAGACGCTCTGCGCTTACATTCTCCGCAACGCTCTCCGGGTAGCGGCCCTTGCGAGCCGCCTCAAGCCCCCGTTCATCGATGTCGGTGGCAAAGATCTGAATCTTTGGAGCGTTGTCGAGGGTGGCCGCGTGCTCGCACAACAGGATGGCGATCGAGTAGGCTTCTTCTCCGGATGCGCACCCGACAATGCACACCCGGACCTTGTCATCGCTGCCCTTGCCCTCAAACAGTTTTGGAATCACCTCACGGCCGAGGACCTCGAAGGCCTCGGGGTCGCGGAAGAACTGGGTCACGCCGATGAGCAAGTCCTTGAAAAGTTGTCCTGCTTCTTCCGGTTGGCGTTCCAGGACTTCGACATATTGCTCGACCGATTCAATCTGTAACGCCTTCATGCGTCGTTCCAGGCGCCTTGAGATCGTACTTTCTTTGTAGTGGCTAAAATCGTGACCCGCCGTTCGCCGGAGCAGACTATGAATCTTGCCAAGGTGCTTACCGGTCTGCTCGCGGAGACCGTTTGGCTTGCCATTGAGCGAATGCAGGAACGCGGCATATTCCTGGAGTTTCGCGGGCATCTCCTCCACGGGCAGCACATGATCGACAAGGCCTGTGGCAATCGCGCTCCGGAGAATCGCGTCGTACTGAGCGGATTCGGTCGTCTGGGCCATGGCCATTCCGCCATGTTCTTTGATCGCCCTGAGGCCGAGGGTGCCGTCCGTACCCGTACCGGACAGCATGATGCACACGGCATTTTCGCCGCAGTCTTCAGCCAGTGAACTGAAAAGGCTGTCGATCGGAGTTCGGTGGCCGCGAGGTTCAACCGGTTTCGCCACGCGCAACGTGCAATCCTTGATCGTCAGCGTGGCATTCGGGGGAATAATATAGACCCGATCGGGAGCGATCTTCGTATTGTCCCGGACCTGTTCGACGGCCATCCGGGTGTGTCTCGCCAGCAATTCGGGCAGGGCGCTCGCATGATCGGGGGCAAGATGCTGGACGACGGCAAAAGCGATACCGGCGTCGGCAGGCATATGCTTGAAGAATTTTTCGAAGGCTTCAAGGCCGCCCGCAGAAGCGCCTAATGCCGCGATCAGAAATCCGTTTGTATTGCTTTGGCTCATCGCTCTCGCCTCTGAGACGAGCGCCGCTGTTGGCCGCCCCTCATTATGTATAGTCTAGCTTCTTATGG
>Ga0075522_10000978_pt1 | contig 21508 bp, 13 predicted proteins | sample NGEPerA_FD_74796 | JGI IMG/M metagenome (GOLD analysis project Ga0075522, IMG submission 74796) | Arctic peat soil microbial communities from the Barrow Environmental Observatory site, Barrow, Alaska, USA - NGEE PermafrostL2-A | ecosystem: Environmental > Terrestrial > Soil > Wetlands > Peat ...
AAGTACAAGTCTGGACAGCGACTGCCCAGCGAGACCGAACTCGTCCGACGCTATGGTGCTTCGAGAATGACGGTCTTCAGAGCCATGCACGAGTTGCAGACGCTTGGGATCGTAGTCCGCCGTGTCGGGTCGGGGACGTTTGTTTCTCAGGCTGTGAATACGGGGAGCCACGTATTTGGTCTCTTGATTCCCGAACTTGGGCAAACCGAAATCTTTGAAGTGATCTGCAAGGGCATGATGGAGACACCGCAGGCCATTCACCACGCCCTTCTATGGGGAAATACAGCATCCCAGGAAGATGATAAGGAAGAAATTGCAGAGCAATTGTGCCGGCACTACATTTCGAGAAAAGTGTCAGGAGTGTTTTTTGCTCCGGTTGAATTCACGCCGGGAAGACATGAGGCAAATCGTCGAATAGTAGCCACCCTGAGCAAGGCGAACATTCCGGTCGTCCTGTTGGACCGTTGCATCGAACGTTATCCGCAGCGCAGCAACTATGATTTAGTCGGAATTGACAATCGGCGAACGGCATATCTGAACACCGAGCACCTGATTAAGGCTGGCGCAAAGCGGATCGCATTCTTTTCGCGACCAAACTCTGCACCCACCGTTGATGCTCGTATTGCAGGTTACCGTGAGGCACTCCAGACTTTGGGGAAGCAATCAGGCGCGGATCTTGTAAGTTTTGGGGACGCTTCGGACCAGAAGTTCGTAAAAACCGTCTTGAAAAGAGATCGTCCGGACGCCTTCATTTGTGCGAATGATCATACCGCCGGAAATCTGATGCAGACCTTGCTCTCGATTGGGAAGAGAATCCCTGAAGACATTAGGATCGTTGGATTCGACGATGTGAAATATGCGCGCCTGCTGCCAGTGCCGCTCACAACACAACATCAACCCTGTAAAGATATCGGCCGGGTTGCTTTGGGAGTTATGCTCGATCGGCTCGCAAATCCCGACCTGCCTGCTAGAGATGTACTACTTGGGTGCAAGCTCATTGTTCGCCAATCATGCGGAGCGCAAACGGGAAAGATGAAAGACTGAGTCGCCACAAAATTCAATCTGACACTTGTAAAAATGCCAAATCGTTCATGGGTTCTTGCGTGGGATATTTTAATTGGTTGATTAGAGATACGTCTTCGGTCGAAAAGCAGGTGGTGCTTACGCCTAGTCTCATTGCAGTGCGTATAGCTGCTGGTGGGATCTGAGCGCAACATGAAAGCGTCGAGGAGGAATCATTGTGAAAAAACAAAGCAGGGCGTTGTTCATTGCGAGCTTCATTGGAACTTTGGGTTTGGGTGTAATTTACTCGCAGCAATCGGCTCCTCTTGATCGTCCGGCAATGAATCCCAGGTTGATGGAGTACCTGAGAAACATAGCGCCCCCGCCGCAAATGTCAATCCCGCTCTATGGAGATGGCGCGATTCCGAATTCGAAGCCGTCACCAAACGAGGAAGTATTGAGGCCAAAGGGGCAGATGGCGAATGTTTCGCGACCCACGCTCGAGGTTTTTCTCCCGGCAAAGGTGAAGGCGAACGGCGCAAGCATCCTTGTTTTCCCAGGTGGAGGATACGTCGGACTAACATGGAATTCTGAAGGGCCGACAATCGGTCAGTTCTTTCAAGACCACGGGATTGCTGCTTTCGTGGTTAAGTATCGACTGCCCTCAGATGGGACGATGGCAGACAAATCAATTGGCCCAATTCAGGACGCTCAGCAAGCGATGATTGTTGTCCGCCAGCGGGCGAAGGAGTGGAATCTAGACCCGCACAGGGTCGGTATCATTGGGTTTTCAGCTGGCGGCCATCTGGCTTCGACGCTGGGGACTCACTTTACAAAGGCCTACGTCGCAAACCCTGCTCAGATTAGTCTGAGGCCTGATTTCATGATCCTGCTCTACCCGGTTATCAGCATGGATCCGAAGATCGCTCATATGGGCTCGCGCATCGCGTTGCTAGGGCAGCAACCCTCCGATGAGCAAGTGCAGCTGTATTCAAACGAACTTCAAGTGACCAAGGATACTCCGCCAACGCTCTTGATACATTCCGCCGATGACCATCTTGTCGACGTGGACAATAGCATTCGGTTCTTCGAAGCGCTGCGCCATTCTGGCGTTCAAGTCGATATGACGATCCTCGACAAGGGCGAGCATGCTCTCGTCCTTATTCCAAAGGATCGATGGCAGTCGATAGTGACAAGCTGGATAGAGAGAAATGGTTGGATGACTCCGAAGGCAGAATAAGACACTCGACCAGTTGAGGCGCATCATGTCGACCGCGCATTGCCGAATGCCAGTGGCTAAGCGGAGAACTTCCAAATCAATGCGCACAATGACTGCTCCAAAGGTTGCATCTCGCGCCGATAGCGATTTTAGGTGCTGTATTACGCGCTTTTTGATTGATTGTTCACGGTTTTCACCCGTCGAAAATCGATTTTCAAACATATCATTTGTATTCTTAGCCAATGCAAGGAAGCGCAAACGTCTAGACAACTTAATCAAGGTGCGCTACATATCTAATTGACAATCGATACATTGCAAAGCTAAAAAATCATCTGCAGCAAGTTCTATGGTCACAGATTGGGCCGGCCATAGTTTCCCCAAAACGCTCACAACCCGATAAGAAAATCAAGAGTTCGCCGTGGGTCCGTGTACTGGCTCAGAGTCGGCGCGATTTCGAAAGAAGATCGTCGGGTCGATAGAAAAGCAGATTGCAATTCGAGTATTGGGACCAGCTTCAGCTATGTCGATTCACGAGTATGGCGAAGACGCTGAGATGTCTTGAAATCAAGGCACCTCAGGTCGGCATAGCGCGGCGCCGCAAGGGTCAACAAATTAAGGAGGTCGTATGAACAAGAATTTTCACAGTCTCAATTCACCCCAGAGTCTCAAGTCAGCTTGGACAACTGGATTCACTTGGCACAAGTCCGTGCCGAGCTTTCTTTGGATTGCGCTCATTGCGATTAGTTGCACGATCAGCCCGGATAGGGTGGGAGCTCAAACGAGCTACGGCAGCGTGGTCGGAACGGTGACGGACCCCGCTGGTGCTGTCATTGCTGGTGCTCATGTTCAATTAACAAATAAAGGGACGAATGGACAGCAAGTGGCCGTGACTGGGGCAGGTGGCACGTACACCATCATCAACTTGAACCCCGGCGCGTATAGCATCACCGTTACGAACCAGGGTTTCAAGTCTGCCACCAACGACCAGGTCGAGGTTAGTATCGGCGGAGTAACTCGCGCCGACCTTATGTTGCAGGTTGGCGATGTGTCCCAATCAGTAACTGTCACTGGAGCAAGCGCAAATATCCAAACCGACAGTGCTTCGCTGGGCGGCGTCATTGAGGGATTGCAAGTGCAAGAGGCGCCATTGAACGGGCGCAACGTCAATAATCTTCTGGATTTTGTTCCAGGTGTGATACCGGGCGGCGGAACCTCGGGCAATACGATGGCAAACGGCGGCACTGGCCAGGTGAGCCCGAATACGCAGGCGATCTCCTACGGAAACTACCAAATCGGTGGCGCATTTAGCGGACAAAGCCTGTTCTTCATTGACGGTATGGGCTCCAACATTTCCGAGAACAACGTGAATACCCTGGTTCCGACGCAAGATGTCGTCCAGGAATTCCGGGTTTCGACCAGTGACGTCAGCGCGGAATTTGGCGGGTACGGCGGCGGCGTCGTCCAGATCTCCACCAAAAGCGGCACCAATAAGTTTCACGGAAGTGCCTATGAGTATTTCCGCAACACTGTTCTTGATGCGAACGATTGGTTCTCTAACCACGCCGGTTTGGGCAGAATACCTCTCCACCAGAATCAATACGGAGCGAATCTGGGTGGCCCTGCGCTGAAGGATAAGCTCTTCTTCTTCTTCTCATGGGAGCATGAATCATTGACCTCTGCCTCTCCGGGCAGTTACGTGATGCCGACAACGGCAGAACTGAATGGCGACTTTTCCGGCGACCCGCAGATCATCTACGATCCAACGACAGAAAATCCGTTTCCTGGAAACAGCATTGCCGGCAAAATAGATCCGGCCGCCCTGAAGCTTCTTCAACTCATGACGCCAAACGAAGCCAGGGTCAAACAGATTCCCTATACCACTAATACGTTTGCGTCGGTACCGGCAGTGGGTGTCCAAACGCAATACAACGCGCGCGTCGATGCCAGCCTGGGCAAAGATACTGTGTTCGCACGCTACACATTCTGGAACCCGCACAATGCGTCCGTCGATCCTTTCGGTAATAAGACCGGAGCAGGGCCCACCGGCAACTATACGCAGGCAGCGGTTTTAGGTGACAACCACGTCTTTACCTCAACCTCGATTGCCGAACTGCGGCTGTCGTATCTGGAGAACTACAACTTCCAGGATCCGTTGAGCAATGGTTTCAACATGTCTTCCATCAACAGCAATTGGGGTGCTATCCCAGCTGCAGCCGGCCTGACCGTCTTTTCACTTCCGGCGCTCGCCATTCAGGGGTACAGCGTAGGACCGAACCTTTCTCAGTTGCATTGGAACAACAACGTTTGGGCTGCCAGTGGCAGTTTTACGAAGATTCTCGGTAAGCACAGCATCAAATCCGGCGGGAACTGGCGTCAGGTTCTGTGGGAAGCCTATCCGGCCAGCGGCGGGCTTACTTTATCTGCGCTCCCAGGCTTCACCGCCTGCAATCCTCCTGCAGTCTGCCCAAGCACTCCGCCGACCCCCTACAATGCTTTCGGCAATGCCCTGGCCTCATTCATGCTTGGCATTCCTGCAACAACCAGCACGACGACCACAACAACAACCCATGCTTTCCTTCACAACTATGGCCTGTTCGTAGAGGATACGTTTCAGGCGACGCCGAAGTTGACAATGACTGCGGGGCTCCGCTGGGAGCAGCCCGGAGCCTTTTCTGAGGAGCATGACATCGACGCGGTCTTTGTCCCCAATGCACCTCTGACTCTCGGCGGCGTCAGTTCGTATGTCAATGGGGTTGGCGCCACTGTACAGCTCAAGGGCCAGGCTGCACTGCTGAATTCACCACTCCATCCTTCGAGAAGGGAAGAGTCGCTTCACTGGAAGACATTCTCACCGCGACTTGGAGTCGCCTACCGCTTCGATTCCAATAGCGTCGTCCGCGCCGGCTACGGGATTTCGTTCTTTCCGGCAGTTTTGGATCAGGACGGGCCGCAGCTAAGTTCGCTTACGCGCACGGCTACAAACAACCAGAATACGGTTGGCCAACAGTTGCAGCCTAATTCTCCTACAGTTGCAAACCCGTTTCCCACTGGCATTCAGCCCGCCCTTGGCCATTCACAGGTAGGCGTGGATAACCTAATGGGAAGCGGCATTTGGGGGCGCGGACCAGACCAGCCACTCGGCTATTCACAGCAATGGAATCTGGCCATCGAGCGCACGCTCGGCGCCAGTTCGAAGGCGAGCATCGCTTACGCCGGCTCGAAAGGAACGCACCTGATTATCGCCTCGCCTTACACGGGTTCAGGCCTGCAACTCAATCAGATTCCCGACCAGTATCTCTCTTTGGGTAGCGATTTGATGACTCCGGTTGCCAACCCTTTCTTTGGTAAGTTGCCTGCAGGATCGGTAAACGGCGGCTCCACCATTCTCAAAGGCAGGCTCTTGATGCCTTACCCTCAATACCCTTTGGGCGTCATACAGCAAGATGCCCGCTTAGGCGCCTCCACTTACCACTCGCTCCAGGCAAGCTTTACCAAGCGTTTTACCCATGCGGGGGTTGTGCAGGCCGCTTATACCTTCGGGAAACTGATCAGCAATACGGACAACACGAGCGCGTTCTTGGACGGACAAGGTGGGACGGGTCTTGTTCAGGACATTTATAACCTCAAAGCTGAGAAATCGGTCAGCCAACAAAATATCCGGCACAACCTTGTCGTGAACTATGGGCTCGATCTGCCATTTGGGCACGGTCAAATGTACATTCCCAACATCAATGGAGTAGCAAACGCCATTGTTGGTGGGTGGCGCGTCAACGGAATCACAACTCTAAGAAGTGGCGTTCCGATTGCCCTTACCGCGGTTCCGAATACCCTGGCGCAGAACTTCGGAGGAGGTACTCCGGGATTTGGCGTAGGTACCGGGATCATCCGGCCAAATTACACGGCAGGATGTTCAAAGAGCGTTTCGGGCAACCGCGCCGCCAGGCAGCTACAGTGGTTCAACACAAGCTGCTTCTCTGAACCCGGCCCGTTCTCTTACGGCAATGAATCGAGAGTTGACTCGGGCATGACGGCTGCAGGAGTAGCGAATTTCGATTTCTCGGCCAACAAATCCTTTGATATAACAGAACAGGCCAAGTTGAAGTTCAGCGCCGAAATATTTGACCTTTTCAACCATCCTCAATTCGCCGAACCCGGCGTAGGCCTTGGGCCGACCTTCGGTGTAGTGAATCATCAAAGCAGCATTCCACGCACTGTACAGCTTGCTTTGAGGATTAGTTACTGAACGCCAGTCATCCATCCGGTCAACGACAGCGGCGCGCCAAAATCAAGGCGCGCCGCTGTCGTAATTCACAGAGGACCTCTAGCCCGGCCATCTCCAGATAGTTATTGACGCAAGCGCCGAGGTGGATTCGAAAATCGCATGATTCGTTGCTTGTATCGCTTTCCAGTTCACCTGCACGGTAGTGTCAAAATTCGAAACCCATACTCTGTGATGCTCATTGGGGCCTGATGCCACGGCTTATGTTGCAGGCACCTTCGTCAATCGCAGGGCTCCGGGCAGGTCAAGCCGGATGCGATCGTATTGCGCACTTGACCTAATCTGCCACGAGGCACATCGATGAATCATTCCGCGCTGATGGTTGGGCTGGGTGAGGTCTTATGGGATCTTCTCCCAACGGGAAAGGTTCTGGGTGGCGCACCTGCGAACTTTGCTTACATGGTTAACCTGCTAGGAAACCGAGGGGTCGTAGCGAGTAGTATCGGTGACGATGAACTCGGGCGCGAAGCCCACCAGGTACTGCAGGGACTCACCCTCGGCACCGAGTATCTCCAGCACGACAATCGGCACGCAACCGGTACTGCTCAAGTGTCAATTGCGGAAGACGGTCAGCCAACATTCACAATCAAGGAGTCAGTTGCTTGGGATTTTCTGCTATGGACTGAAGCTTGGCAGGAACTGTCAGTGCGCGCAGACGTCGTCTGCTTCGGCTCGCTTGCGCAACGTTCGCCGGTCTCTGCAGGCACGATCGATCGCTTCTTGCGAAATGCTTCCGGAAACGCAATTCGAGTGTTTGACGTGAATTTGCGTCAATCATATTACGGCGCAAAAATACTAGATCGATCGCTGAAGCATGCTGACATAGTGAAGTTGAATGATCAGGAATTGCCTCATGTCGCTGTGGTGCTGGGATTGGAACTTGGCAATGAGAAAGAATTGGCTCGGCAATTGCTTGATAAGTACTGTCTGAAGTTGGTGTGTGTAACGCGCGGCGCAAAGGGAAGTCTACTGGTCTCTAAAGATCAAGAGGCGGAGCATAAGGGCTTTCGTGTAAAGGTTGCGGATACGGTGGGGGCTGGCGACGCATTCACGGCGTGTATGGCGCACCATTTTCTGCGCAGGAAGTCGCTCGAAGAAATCAGCGAGTCAGCAAATCGCTTCGCATCCTGGGTGGCCTCGCAAGTTGGCGCAACGCCCAAGTTCAATGACCCTTCTCTGCGCGAGGAAATAGCCTCCGAAGATACTCCGTACTGATCACAGCTCCGATCAGATGTGGGGAATGTCTGTTTCCTGAAATCTAGACTCAGCAAAACAATACGTAGGACACTCATCAGTTTGCTCGATAGGCTTCTGGCCTGCGCCCCAGATCCGCGCAAATCCGAATATGAAATCGCATTTAGTGTGAAGTGGCGTGCTGGCCTGCCCGGTAATTTGCACCAGTTGAAGGGTTAGTGTAGCGCAGCGCGATGTTGCGCCCCACGGCCAAGACCTGACTGGAACGTTGATTAAAGACAGCCCATCTCTGAATTGATAATTCGTGGGCGAGTCCGTCAGATAGTGTTGGCGTCGCAATCATTTCGTGAAGCGGCTCTAAAGACGCCGATGCGAGCCTCAATTGCATTGGAAGTATGCAAGATCGCCGCCGCTTATTTCGGGCTGCAGTGAGGACAACCTCGCTGATCGGCGCCAATCTCAGATTTGAGAGTGGGAACCAAAATGGGCGTCTGGAGTCCAGAATGGGCCACCGCGGGAACTTCAGTATTTCTGAATAGACGATCGAACTCACCGTCCACCGGTCCTTGCGAGATCATTGAGGGACGGAAACAACCCGCCGCGCGCGGCGGGGAGCGAGGCAATCATGTCAGAGGTTTCTGCTGCTTCACTTTTGCGGCTGGGATCGCAAAAAGGCCAGAGAACAGCGCTTGGCGCCGATGCGCTGGCGCAGTCCTTTCTTGACAATCTGTTCTTTGTGCAGGGAAGGTCGGTCGAGAGAGCTACTGTGAACGACCTCTACATGGCGCTTGCTCATACCGTGCGTGACCGAATTCTGGAGCGGTGGATTGCGACAGTAAAAAGCTATCGGGCACAGGATGTGCGCGTGGTTTGCTATCTATCGGCGGAGTTTCTGACTGGCCCTCATCTAGCCAATAGCCTTATCAATCTGGGTATCTACGACGAAACCGAACAAGCGATGCGTCAACTGGACATCGACCTGAATGTTCTGATCGAGCAGGAGGAAGAGCCTGGGCTGGGCAATGGAGGGTTGGGTCGCCTCGCTGCCTGCTTCATGGATTCTCTGGCCACACTGGAAATTCCCGCGATTGGCTATGGTATCCGCTACGAATACGGCATCTTTGATCAGCAGATTCGCGACGGTTGGCAGATCGAGTCGACCGACAAGTGGTTGCGGCTCGGAAACCCATGGGCGCTTGAGCGGCCGGAGGATGGATTTGAAGTGAAGATGGGTGGCCGAACGGAACGCCACACCGATGCCCAAGGGCGAACACAGGTCAAGTGGATTCCAGGAAAAGTAGTGCGCGGGGTTCCACACGACACGCCGATTCCGGGCTACCGAACGAACACGGTGAACACCATGCGGCTTTGGGCCGCCCAGGCTGTGGAGAGCTTCGACTTCGGGACATTCAATCATGGAGACTTCGTTGGCGCAGTATCGGATAAAGTGTCCTCGGAAAATATCTCCAAGATTCTCTATCCGAATGACGAAGGTCTGCAGGGCAAGGAACTTCGATTGGCGCAGCAGTTCTTCTTCGTGTCGTGTAGCTTGCAACACATTCTCGGAATTCAACTATCTCAAAATCGGCCCCTGGCAGGGCTCCATCGCAATTTTGCGATTCAGATGAACGACACGCATCCGGCGATCGCGGTGGCGGAGCTGATGCGGTTACTCGTGGACGAGCATTCGATGGAGTGGGATGCCGCGTGGCACGTTACGCAGCACAGCTTGTCCTATACGAACCATACCCTTTTGCCGGAGGCGCTGGAACAGTGGTCGCGCACCTTGTTCGGCTCGCTCCTGCCTCGACACCTGGAGATTGTCGAGGAGATCAACGCGCGGCACCTGAGCAATGTACGCCAGCGTTTCCCGGGCGATGAGGGGCGTGTGCAACGGCTCTCACTGATCAATGAAGACGGAGGAAACGGGGAGAAGACGGTGCGCATGGCTCATCTTGCCTCACTGGGAAGCCATGCGATTAACGGTGTCGCGGCGCTCCACACTAAATTGCTGAAGACAAGTGTTCTCCATGATTTCTATGCGCTGACTCCTGAGAAGTTTTCAAACAAGACCAATGGGGTCACGCCTCGCCGCTGGATGGTACTCAGCAATCCGCGCCTGGCGGAACTGTTGACCGCACGGGTTGGCTCGGCATGGATCCGCGATATTGAGATGTTGCGCAGACTTGAACCCACCGTTGAAGATGCGGAGTTTTGCCATGAATGGAGAGCCATCAAGCGCGAAAACAAAGCACAGCTTGCGGCATACATTCACGGCGGATTAGGGATCGTGACCGATCCCGACTCGATCTTCGATGTTCTCGTCAAGAGGCTGCACGAATACAAGCGTCAACATCTCCAGGTGCTGCACATCCTCACCTTGTTGAAACGCATTCAACGCAACCCGAATACAGAACTTGTGCCTCGCACATTCATCTTCGGTGGCAAAGCAGCGCCTGGATATTACATGGCCAAACTGATCATCAAGCTGATTCATTCCGTCGGAGAAGCGATCAACTCGGACCCCATCGTAAAGGGGCGGCTGAAGGTTGTTTTTTTGCCTGATTTCAGCGTAAAGCTGGGACAGAGAGTGTACCCCTCTGCCGATCTCTCTGAACAGATTTCACTTGCAGGAAAAGAAGCGTCTGGTACGGGCAACATGAAGTTTGCAATGAATGGAGCTATCACCATCGGCACACTGGATGGCGCGAATATCGAGATCCGCGAAGAGGTCGGGGCAGACAATTTCTTCCTCTTCGGACTTACCTCTTCGGAAGTCGAGAGCAAGAAGCGGGAGGGCTATAATCCACGCTTGGTTTATGAGTCGAACGAGAGCCTGCGCGAAGTGCTCGATTCATTGGTGAGCGGTGAATTCTCCCACGGCGACAGAACTCTGTTCGAGCCTCTGGTTAACTCCTTGTTGACCAGAGACGACTATATGCTTTTGGCTGACTACCAGTCTTACATCGACTGTCAGGACGCCGTGAGCCTGGCATACATGAACCGTGAACATTGGACACAAATGTCAATTCTGAATGTGGCAAGGATTGGCAAGTTTTCTTCGGACCGCTCAATTCGAGATTACTGCGCCGACATCTGGAAAACCTGGCCAGTCAGCACTCAGTTGTAGTGTCCCCTGAATATTCTGACAACCATTTAGACTCCGGAATGCAGCGCCGCTTCGGTCCAGGCAACACCTTCAATGTAGATTCTGGCCAAATCCCGCTGGTCCAGGCCATCGGCCAGCGCCGCGGCATCGCAGGCTGCCCAATCGGCACGTTCGCAGTTCTCCAGCCAGCAAAGCGTGGCGCGCTCGGAATTTCTTTTACCCATGAGAGCTTCGAGAATCTCACCGCTTAGCGGTAGAGTCCGCGTTACCTCGCTCATTGGTTGTCCCTGCATCGCCGGAAGCAGGCTGAGCAGTCCCAGCAGGTACTGTCCGAATGGCTCCAGACCGCGACTCGATGCCGTCAATTCGCAGATGCGTCCCCGCAGCATGGCCATGCATAGGAGCTCGGCTGGTTGATCGCCGTTGAACTCGGCGGCGATTGCGAGTGTGGCAATGCGGCGAAAGGAAGTCTCGCCTACTGCCACAAGTGCCATCTCGATTGATTCCACTTTCTGCCGAATCCCCCACACTGGCGAGTTCACCAACCGCAGAAGTTGGTAAGCGATCGGGCCATCGCGCATGACCAATTGACTTACCTTGTGCATGTCCATGGGATTCTGTTGTAGGGCTTTCAAAATATTAAGGCGCAACATCTGGTTCACGGGCGGTCGCCGGTTTCTGACCTCGGTGGGTTCGCAGAAATAGTGGCCCTCAAACAGCGCGAATCCCACTTCCCGTGCCTTCCTATAATCCGCATAGGTGTTGACGCGTTTGGCGATAAAAGTGATTTCGCTCTCGTGCAATTCGTTCAAGAGTTCCCGGCTCTCTTCCTGCGAAATTCGGGCGAAATCTATCTCGATGTAATTCGCCAATTCCACGAGCGACCCGGTTTGCTTGTCAATTCTGAAATCGTCCAAAGCAATTCTGAAGCCAAGGGCCTTCATCTGGCGGCACGCTGCAATCAGTTCTGGAGATACCTCCGGCCCCTTGACTATCTTAAGGACCGTGAGCGAGGCAGGCAGGACTTGCGCAAGCTGCTCATTTAGCGCCTCCACCGGACAACGCACAAATGCTGTCAATTTTCCAGTCAACTTCTTCAACTCGCTGGGCTTGTCCAGGCCAAAATTCACAACGGTCTCGAGAAGGTTACTGTAGGCCTCGGCCCCGGCATGGACCGCGTCGCCGCGAAAACGCAATTCGTATGCGTGAACACGTCCCCGCAGATCCAGGACTGGTTGGCGGACGACTGAGCACAGTCGATGCGCTGATTCTGAACCTGAACCTTCGGAGCAATGAACAGGTTGAATTGCAGCCGCCATAGAATCCCCCTGCACCCTTCATCGGCTCAGACGAGTACAAGTTGAAACGTCAGGGTCTGTCGACCGACCCAGCTCCGATCGAATCAAGCCCCGATCGATCAAGCTCGTGATCATCCGTAACGGCATAAGTGCCTTCCTATACGGCCGTGGTGCGGAATCTGAAACGATCCAAAGCTTATCCATGCAAGTTGACTGAATATTGATTCCTAAAGTAGCTCGCGGCCCGCGTAACTGTTTCGCTGAACTCGATGTACGATCGTGTTTTCAAGTGCCGCATCAAATCTCGGTCGAAGTGCAGTGGGAATCGGAGAGAGAATGCTCGAACATGTAGTCTTCGAGAAAGCTCGGTTTGCCCGCCAATACTACGTGCCGCGTGCTCTCGGAAAAATTGGCGTTATCGAGTTGCTCCTTCGGTCCGTACGAACATTGGCCATTGGAGGCTCGAAGTTCAATTGTTCTTTGAGTAAGATCCATGACCGTACCCATGGCAACAGCTCCAATCGTTCTTTACAAATGTGAACAGAGCTCCCTGAAGTAATCTTTGTAACGCAAGAATCGAGAAGGAAAGTCTGTTATTGTTTGCCGTCCGTAGACCTTCTAATGACCGTTGGCCTGGAATCGTTGCTACTTGATAGTCAGCGGTCATATTAGTTGTCTGCTGAATTCTTCGTCACGTTTGCAAATTCCATTAGGGTTGCGATCAATCAATATCATGATGTGATTTCAATTTGGTCCTTCTATGTCAATCAATTCCCGCGCCGCGAAGCCGGAATAGCCGAGCAGACTTTTTACCGCGCCCGGTCGGCCTTCAATCTGCCATACTCCCGGGAAGCTGAATCGGCGCGTAAGGGCCGCTGAGAATGCGCCAGCCGATTGCCAGCGTCATAGAAACCCATTTCAGACTCCGCGCACACGCTCCCACTGAAAAATCCCCTCCCAGCTGAGTAGGAATTCGCGAATCGTGTTCGTTGTCACATCCGAATGTGGCTTAGGCGAGTATGTTTTTTGCTGCGCTCTATATGGATAACGATTACCTCTCCGCAAGAATGGCTGGCGTCTTTGTTCCAATCAGTACGCCATTCGCTGTAGACGAGTCGGTGGATCTCGACGCCCTCATCTACAACCTCGACCGCTATGCAGAAAGCGGCGTACTTGGCTACTTGGCACTTGGATCCAACGGCGAAAACCGCAGCCTGACGGAAGAAGAGAAACTGCGGGTACTTTCGACAATCGTCGCTCATAAGGCTGCCGGCCAGGTTGTGATGGCGTGTGCGACCTATGACGCCCAGCGCGACACGGAAAGCTTACTCAAGAAAGCGGCGGACCTTGGGGCGGATTTCGGACTAGTGCTTTCACCAGGATACTTCCGTAAACAAATGACCGATGAGGTCCTGTATCGCTACTTCTCGACACTGGCAGACACGTCTCCAATTCCGCTGCTTCTCTACAATGCACCCGGCTTCTGCGGCGTCACGATTTCGCCGTCGCTGGCCTGTCGGCTTGCTGAACACCCAGGAATTGTCGGCATGAAAGACAGCGCGGCGTCCGGAATCGAGCAGTTTCTCAAGCTTGAGAGCGGCTCATTCCATGTGCTGGCTGGTTCGGCCAACTTCCTGTTTCCTGCCATGATGGGCGGATCGATCGGCGGCACTGTTTCGCTCGCCAACTCGTTTCCCAATATTGTGATGGAGTTATTTCGCCTGGGCCAAGCTCGCGATGAAGCGCGTGGCATTCCGCTTCAAGCACGCGTTACACGCGTGAACCAAGCTATTTCCGGGCCATTTGGCCCGTCAGGCGTAAAGGCCGCAATGGATTTGGGCGGGTTCAGAGGCGGCATTCCGCGGCGCCCACTGTTGCCCGTCACCCACGCGCAGATTGAAGAGATCCGCCGCGTACTTGTTGAAGAGGCAATCCTCTCATGAAAGACCACATACTCAGCATGGACGTTGGTACCACTGCCTTCAAGTTGGCCATTCTCACCCCGGAACTTGAAATTAAGGCTGAAGCATCTTGTACTTACGACGTAAACGTCTACTCTGGGGGCTATGCCGATATTGAGCCGGAAAAATGGTGGCGCGCACTGCGCGAATGCTGCGCAGAAGTCCGCGATTTCCTTTCGTCTGTGGGAGTCATCACGCTATCGGTCACTACTCCGGGCCTGACTCCCATGGCCGCCGACGGCCGTGCCCTCGGGCCCGCAATTCTGTTCTTCGACGGACGCTCCCACTCTCAGGCTCGCGCTATCCGCGCATTGGTGGGGGGCGATCGATTCCTGGCAGAAACTTGCAACCTGCCGGTTTCAGGCGGTTCATCCCTCTGCTCCATCCTTTGGATTCGCGAGAATCAACCTGATGTGTGGGCAGCTACCGACAAGTTCGGCCACGCCAATACTTACATGGTGAAGCGACTCACCGGGAACTGGGCTATCGATCCTTCCACTGTGTCCATTACCGGGCTTTATAACACCTGCGCAAATGACCTCACCTGGAACAGCCGAGTACTTGAGTTGGCTGGGATCTCCGACTACAAGCTCCCCCCTCTGATGAACTCCTACGATGTGGCCGGAGAACTGCTGCCTGAGATTGCGGCGGAACTGGGCCTGCCCAAAGGCTGCAAAGTGTTATGCGGCGGCAACGACGCTACGCTGGCAGCGCTTTCCGGCGGAGTCACGGAGCACGGCAGCATCAATAATGTTTGCGGGACATGCGAGATTACCTCAGTATGCGTGGATCAGCCGGTCTCGTCGCCCAATTTCAATGTGCGCTGCCACGTCATCCCCGGGCATTGGCTTACGTTCTTTGTCCTGAACACCGGCGGTAAGGCCTTGGAGTGGTTTCGCTCGGTCTTCTGCGCTGATATGCCGGAAAGTCGTTTTTACCGGGAATATATTCCCTCCGTTTTGGACGAATTCTTTGCAAGCTCCGACTGCGACCGAGTGGAGGCCGAACTGCCTGGGTATATCCCGTTCCTCGGCGGTAGCCGCTACAGCCTGGAAAAGATGAGAGCCGCGTTTAGTGGGATGACCTTGGAAACGGATCGAAAAGCATTGTTGTTGAGCTTGATCCGCGGCAATGCAATGTACCACGGTCAGCATCTTCGCGAAGTCGGCACCATGGTCAAACTGGGGCGGCGCGTTATTACCACCGGAGGTGAGGCCAAGATCCATGGCTTCACTCGAGTCAAAGAGCGCTGGATGGGTGATTTTGAGTACGAGTATCAAGATCAGTCTTCATTGATGGGCGCGGCTATGCTCGCCGGCATCCATGAGCAGGAGCCGAACGCGTGCTCGCACTTTATGGCGTCGTCTTAAGGTAGTTCAACAAGAGGAGATCAATCATGCCAGTCGTTCCAATGCAGCAGATTTTGAAACACGCACTCGACAATCGCTACGGCGTCGGCGCATTTAATATTGTCGATTCGGTCACTATGGACGCGGTGATCTCCGCCGCCGCTGAAGCCAAGTCGCCTGTCATCGTGCAGGTTTCCGTAAAGACGGTCAAGGTGATGGGAGCCAGGTTAATTCGCCTGATGTTTGAGGAGATGGCGAACCGGGTGTCGATTCCCGCAACCCTGCACCTGGACCATTGCCCGGATCGCAAGGTGATCGAGGATTGCATCGCGGCCGGATGGAATTCCGTTCTGTTTGACGCATCCAAACTCAGCTACGAAGAAAATCTGTCGCAGACCAAGGAAGTGGTGGCGCTGGCCCATCAGCATGGTGTTGCCGTCGAGGGCGAGTTGGAAGCGGTGAAGGGCATCGAAGATGGCATCGGGGATGAATACGGCGGACCAATCGTCGCCCTGGATAAGGCCGTGGCGTTTATTCGCGAAACGCACATCGATAGCTTTGCGCCGGGCATAGGTACCGCGCATGGGCTTTACAAGGGCACTCCTAAAATCAATTTCGAACGCGTTTCGGAAATCATGAGCGTGGAGCCGATTCCGTTGGTGCTACACGGCGGAACCGGTCTTTCTGACGAAACCTTCCATGAATTGATCAAGCGCGGTATGCCAAAGGTGAATATCTCCACTCAGTTGAAGATCACGCTCGCAGACGGATACCGTATTTATCTTGACGCGCATCCGACAGAATACGATCCGCTCAAGTTGCTCGGTGCCGTAAAGCAGCAACTAGTAGCGCAGGTTGAGACTTTCCTGCATACCTTTGGCAGCGTGGGGAAAGCAGCATGAACAAAGCGCTGATATTCGATTGTGATGGCGTGCTCGGCGACACGGAACGGTTCGGCCACCTGGTGGCCTTTAACCAGATGTGGAAGGAACTGGGTGTGCCGTGGCATTGGTCGGAAGAAGAATACGGGCGCAAACTGCTGATCGGCGGGGGCAAGGAACGGATGGCCAGTCTGTTTTCCGAACCGGCATTTCTCAAAGCATGGCCCGACGCTCCTTGCGATGTGCTTGCGCGTAAAGAAACCATTGCCGCCTGGCACAAGCGAAAAACTGAAATCTATAAGGAGATCATCGCCTCAGGTCTCATTCCAGCCCGCTCCGGTATCCGGCGCATTTGCGAGGAGGCCCTGTCGCACGGCTGGCTTCTGGCAGTGGCCTCAACGTCTGCTCCAGAAGCGGTGAATGCTGTGCTAGGGCACGCCACCGGAGATGCCATCGCCGCACGCTTTTCTGCCGTGTTGGCTGGAGATGTGGTCAAGGCCAAGAAGCCAGCGCCCGACATCTACAACTTGGCTGCCCAATCGCTGAGCGTGCCGCCCGAAGCTTGTGTAGTGGTAGAGGACTCCAATAACGGCGTTGAGGCCGCTTATGGTGCAGGAATGAAGTGCGTCGTTACAGTCAGCAGCTACACGCGCGACGAGGATTTTGCACATGCTTCCATCGTGCTGACATGCCTTGGAGATCCAGACGGCGAGAAATGCGAGGTACTTCAGAATTACTCGCAGGCCAAGCCCGTAGATTACTTCAGCATTTCCGATTTGGAAGCCGTACTCCAAAGCAATGGTTAGCCGAGTGGCCGCACTTTAACACTCAATCACTCCCACTGTTCCAGGAGAATTGGATATTTACGGCCTGCTTCCTAACTGATCTTGGCGTGAAACGGAAGCAATTTTGAAGTTTGAGAGCTGACCTTTCCACTCGAAGCGGGACAGCGAGCCGCCAACGTATGACCATCCGTGCCGGCGACTAACAAAACCCTATCGCTAGATTCAGTACGACATGCGTGCCAAATGGTCGATCAGCAACGCGGCACGCCATGTCTCATGCGGCCCGAAAGTTCGCTGCCCATCTCAGCTCCTGGATGCCTGTTTCACACCTTTAGCTTCCGGCACGTTGGCTTGAATGGGCGTATGCTTGGGAGAGCAGTACTTCTTTCCCCTTCTGGCCTTCGGCATTCCATGCTTCGCTCCAGACGAGCACTTCTCAAGCACGCAACCTTTCGACCGGAACTGTCCATGAGCTTTGACAAGCAAAGCGATGTAAAGAATCATCTTTCTCATCGCACTCAATCCCAGATACATCTGATCGAGCCGTTGAGCCAACCCGATGCCACAGGTGTCTCTGGGGTTGAGACTGCACCCGCGGAATCGCCTGAACGCAATCCGGTAGAGGGTACGCAGAAGCGGGAAAAAGCTAACGAATTGGAAGCCGTTTGGAATCGCGCTTCCGATGTGAGCGATGTAGCTCAGTCTGCCGCGCCCCAAAGCGTGCAAGATTGAATCTGCATGCTGTCTTTCTTAGGAGCGGGTGCATCCTGCCGGATCGCTTAAACCCATGCCTGCAAGCAATCGGCGCTGAGTGGTCCTTGGTTGAAGACATTCCTGCTCTTGTATTTGACACAATGATTCGCCAAACTGGTTGGCATTTTATGTGGCTTCAGGGGCGCTGTTCCCGAATCGGCTTTGGATTGACACAGGAAGCAGCGATCCGGCGAGCTCTGGCGCGGGCGCTCAATGGAATATCGAAATACTACAACGCGGCGGAGCTTGATTGTATTGAGATCACTCAATACCCGGGATTCCAGATCGCGAACGTCACAGTACAAACCATCCAGATTCAGCAGAAAGCCTCGCTGGATGATATTTTCGAGCAACATCCACAGCCGGTGCCAGCAAGATAAGTCGAACCCCGGATGGCGGGGATTTGGATCGCGTACCGTGCATTCGGGCGACCGAGCGTATCGCATCCAGGCTTGGCCAGGTCTTCCATTGAAAGCAGGACAAGATGCCTCTCCACGAAATCATACGTCCGCTCGGGCGAATTGAAGTTGCCGCTCCTTTGGCATCGACTCCCGTTGTGCTCAAAGCCTGTACGCCACCGTTGCCCACCCGTATTGCGTTTGTTGGAAATTACCTGCCGCGCGAGTGCGGCATTGCCACTTTCACAACTGACCTCTGCAATGCTCTCGCGTCCGAATACGGAGAAGGACGCTTCTTTGCGATCCCAGTCAATGACCCTGATTCTCATTACGACTATCCCGAGCGGGTTCGGCTGGAACTGACGCAGGAAGATATTGCCTCCTATGAACAGGCAGCAGAGTTCCTGAACTTCAATGGCAACGATCTTGTCTGCCTGCAACATGAATACGGTATTTTCGGCGGTGTTGCCGGTCGCCACATTTTGGCAATGCTCCGCAGGCTGAAAATGCCCCTGGTCACTACGCTGCACACGGTTCTCCGTGAACCAGACGCAAATCAGCGTATTGTGCTTCAGGAGATCGGACAGCTGTCGGATCGTCTGGTGGTGATGAGCGAGCTTGCCGCCCAGCTCTTGTGCGATGTGTATGGGGTTCCCACCGGCAAAATTGACATAATTCCACACGGTGTACCAGACCTTCCATTCATGGACCCGAACTATTTCAAAGACCGATTTGGCACAGAAGGAAAGTCCGTCCTGCTTACTTTCGGGCTGTTGTCTCCCAACAAGGGAATTGAGAACGTCATCCGAGCGCTTCCCACAATACTTGCCAAAAATCCTAACGTGGTCTACATCGTCAGTGGAGTAACTCATCCTCACATTCGACGGCGGGAAGGCGAACGCTATCGCGAAGAGCTCCAGGCCCTGGCAAAGGAGCTTGGTGTTTCATCGAATCTGATATTGAATAACAGATTCGTTAGTGATGAAGAGCTTGTGGAGCACATAGGCGCCGCTGATATTTACATCACGCCCTACAAGCAGGAGGCGCAGGTCGTCTCCGGCACGCTGGCTATCGCGCTTGGCGCAGGCAAGGCGATCATCTCCACGCCCTACTGGCATGCCAAAGAGTTGCTCGCTGAAGATCGAGGGGTGATTGTTCCTTTCGAAAACCCTGACGCTATAGCGCGGGCAGTCATGGAACTGCTGGAAAACGATGCGGCACGCCACGCGATGCGGAAGCGCGCATATCTTCACTCGCGCGGAACAACGTGGCCCAAGACGGCGCGGGCTTACATGGCGAGCTTTCAACGAGCGCGCTTTGAGCGCTCCTTGCTTCCACGAGCAGCGCAACCGGAGAATGCGACATTCAATCCGAAAGCTGCAATGGATGCGTTGCCACTTCTGAACGATTCGCATTTGCTGGCCATGACTGACGATACGGGCATGTTGCAGCACGCGATCTTCTCGATACCCAACACGCGTGAGGGCTACACGACCGATGACAACGCGCGAGCGCTCATCGTATCCACCCGGCTGGATGAGGGCATCTGGCGAGGACAAAGTGTGGATCCACTTGATCTCTCGCGCAGATATCTGAGTTTTCTCTGGCTTGCATTCCATTCAGATACGGGAAGGTTCAGAAATTTTTTAGGTTATGACCGCAAATGGCTGGAGGATGTTGGTTCGGAAGACAGCCATGGAAGGGCGTTGTGGGGGTTGGGCAGTGTGCTAGGCCGCTCGCAGAATGCGGGGCTGCGGGGAGCAGCAGGCAGGCTCTTTGAAGCTGCCGTTCCTGCGTCACTGACTTTCAGCAGTCCGCGCGCATGGGCATTTAGCGTGCTCGGGTTGCAAGCCTATCTGGACTGGTTCCCCGGCGACAGGTCAATGCAGGGGATGCGTAATGCACTCGCCAATCGGCTTCTGGATATCTATCAACGCAGCCGCTCCGAGACCTGGCATTGGTTTGAGAAAAGTCTTTCGTATTCGAATGCAAGGCTGTCTGAGGCGCTCATCTTAGCTGGCCGGCGCAGCAATAACAGGGACATGATTGCCGCGGGAATCGAGTCTCTCGAATGGCTGGTTGCGGTTCAGCACTGCGGTGATATCGACACTTTTGTCCCCGTCGGCTCCAGCGGGTTCTTCGCAGAGGGCGCGGAGAGAGCCCGCTTCGATCAGCAACCGGTGGAAGCATGTGCCACCATCTCTGCTTGTCTCGAAGCGTACAGACTTACTCATGAACAGCGCTGGAGCGAAGAAGCCCACCGGGTCTTCAAATGGTTCCTTGGCAAGAACGATCTGCAAGTGTCGCTCTATGATGCGACCACGGGCGGGTGCAGGGACGGGCTTCATCCCGACCGCGTAAATGAAAATCAGGGAGCGGAATCAACGCTTTCTTTCCTGATGGCGCTCCTGGAAATGCAGGAAGCGAATGTAGCGCACGCAGAAGAAACCTCTCGCGAAATGAGTCTCACTTTTTGAATCCATCCATTCTTTCAAATGCGTCACAAGAGGCTACAACTTTGGAAATGCCGGATACGGGCCCATGTGTAGATCGTTCGTTGTTCACGCGAATTCCCGGCAATCCTATCCTGAGCCGCGAGAATTGGCCTTATCCGATCAATAGCGTTTTTAATGCAGGAGCAGTTCGGCTATCCAGCGGGGAAACTCTGCTGCTTTGCCGCGTGGAAGACCGCAGTGGCCTTTCACATTTGTGCGCGGCGCGCTCAGAGAATGGCATCAATGGATGGCGCATTGATCCCGAGCCAACGTTGATTGCCAATCCGCGCGACTATCCCGAAGAGATCTGGGGCATTGAAGATCCACGCATCACGTACGTCCCGGAGCTGGAAAAATATGCGGTGGCGTACACCTCGTTTGCGCGCGGGGGACCCGGAGTTTCATTGGCGTTGACCAAGGACTTCATCTCGTTTGAGCGATTCGGCGTGATCATGCCGCCTGAAGATAAAGATGCCGCTCTGCTGCCGCGAAGGATCAATGGTTATTGGGCGATGATCCACCGGCCAGTGACGCCCACCGGAGCCCACATGTGGATCTCGTATTCTCCAGACTTGCGGTATTGGGGCGGACATAAAGTGATTCTCGAAGCGAGACGCGGTGGGTGGTGGGACGCCAACAAGATCGGCCTGTGCTCTCCGCCGATTGAAACACCGCAAGGTTGGTTGACCATCTACCACGGCGTGCGACAAACAGCCGCGGGAAGTATCTACAGGCTTGGCCTGGCTCTGTTTGACTTGGAAAAACCGGAAGTTTGCTTGATGCGA
>Ga0075522_10000979_pt1 | contig 21505 bp, 15 predicted proteins | sample NGEPerA_FD_74796 | JGI IMG/M metagenome (GOLD analysis project Ga0075522, IMG submission 74796) | Arctic peat soil microbial communities from the Barrow Environmental Observatory site, Barrow, Alaska, USA - NGEE PermafrostL2-A | ecosystem: Environmental > Terrestrial > Soil > Wetlands > Peat ...
CCTACCACATGCCGGGACACATCTATGCGCGGCTTGGCATGTGGCCGCAGGACATCGAAGCAAATCTCGGCTCGGTGGCCGCTGCAAAAGCCGCACAGGCAAAATACAGCAGCGGCATGATGGACGAGCCTCATGCCTACGACTTTCTGCTCTACGCCTACCTGCAAAGCGGCCAGGATGACCGCGCGAAGTGGGTCCTCGACCAGACTACGACGCTGCTCGACCAGATCGCCATGATGCCGGTAATACCCGGTCGGCGTATGGAGGGAATGGTTGCCTATTTTCGCAGCGAGTTCGCGGTCATTTACGCGCTCGAGATGCGGGACTGGAAATCGGCGGGAGCGCTTGAACCTCCAGCCGGTTCCCCTGCTATAGTCGCGACCCTTACGGTGTGGGCGCGTGCCATCGCCCACGGCCATCTGCGCCAGCCGGAAGATGCACGCGCCGATCTAGCCCGCTACGATGCCCTGATCGACGAGGTCAGGAACGGCAAAGATGCATATATGGCCGACGATACCGACGCGAAGATCAAACGTGAAGAGGTATTGGGCTGGGTAACGTTCGCCGAGGGCAAACAGGACGACTCTTTGAAAAACATGCGCGCCGCTGCCGATTTGCAGGACAAGGTTGGGCAGGGCGAAGTGGATATTCCTGCGCGCGAGATGCTGGCCGATATGCTGCTCGAGTTCAAGCAGCCGCAGCAGGCGCTCGCGGAATATGAGGCCGCCCTGAAGCTGAGTCCCAACCGGTTGAACGGTCTCTACCATGCAGGAGTTGCAGCGGAAGCGGCGGGCGACAAGGCAAAGGCGCAGCAGTATTTTGCAGCGCTACTCAAGTCGACCGATAACGGTGCGCAATCCGCGCGGCCCGAGTTTGCGCATGCGAAGAGCGTCGTGTCTTCGGGCCAGATGGCGGCGCAGTAACTCCGATGCCGTTTATTCTTTGCTGGCCCGCTCTTCTTCGGGTTGGCCGAGTGGGTCGTTGTCGCGGTCGGTGACTTCGGCGAGGTCTGCGAGGCGGGTGGCCAGCTCTTCAGTCCAACATGCCTCGGGGGCGCGCCAACTCCAGTTGCCCGCGGGGACGGCGGGCGTGTTCATGCGGGCTTCAGAGCCAAGCTCAAGCAGATCCTGCGCGGGAACCACGGCCATTTGCGCGACGCTGGATTGCGTGGCGCGGATGAGCGGCCATACGGGATTATCGCCAACCGGGCCCGCATAGGCTTCGAGCGCGGCGTGTTCGGCTTTGGCAGCCGTATGCCACCAGCCCAGCGTGGTGTCGTTGTCGTGGGTTCCGGTGTAGGCGACCGTTGAGGGCGTGAAGCGGTGAGGCAGGTGCGTGTGCGCGCCCTTGCTGCTGAAGCCGAACTGCAACACCTTCATGCCGGGCTGGCCGAGTTCGAGGCGCAGCTTATCGACTTCCGGAGTGATGAGGCCCAGGTCTTCTGCAACCAGCGGAAGCGGACCGAGCGCGGCTTCAAGAGCGCGGAAGAGTTCGAGGCCCGGCGCCTTGATCCACTCGCCGTTGATGGCGGTTTCCTCGTCGGCGGGAATCGCCCAGTAGGCTTCGAAACCGCGGAAGTGGTCGAGGCGGACGATGTCGTAAAGCTGGCACGAGCGGCGGATGCGGTCGATCCACCAGCCGAATCCCTGCTCGGCGAGAACATCCCAGTGGTAAAGCGGATTGCCCCAGCGCTGGCCGGTGGGAGAGAAGTAGTCGGGCGGTACGCCGGCGATGCGGATGGGCTGGAGTTCATCGTCGAGTTCGAACAGCTCGGGGTGAACCCAGACGTCGGCTGAATCCATGTTGACGAAGATGGCAACGTCGCCGAGGATCCGAATCTCATTTTTCGCTGCTGCTTCGCGGAGCTGTTCCCACTGCACCGAGAATGCGAATTGCAGCGCCTGCTCCTGGGCGAGTGCGCGACCTGACGCGGCGGCAACCTTGGCAAGTGCGCGCGGCTGGCGGCGACGCAGAGGCTCGGGCCATGCAGTCCATGCGCCGGTCTTTTGCTGGCGGCGGAGCTCAGCGTAGAGAGCATAGTCGGTGAGCCATCCGGCTTGCGCGCGGCAAAACTCCTGAAACTTCTTCCACTGATCGGCAAGCTTCGGCTCGTGCGGGCCGCGATCGAGAAAGTTGCCGGCAGCTTCGTACAGCAGCGGGAGCTTGCGGTCTTCCACTTCTTGGAAATCGACGTTGCCAGTGCGGCCAGCGAGGCCGGAGATGCGCTCTCCGCCGATCCAGCCCCAGTCGGAGAGGAATTCGAGGCTGATGAGATACGGATTTCCGGCGAAGGCCGACGACGCCGCGTAGGGCGAGTTGCCGTAGCCGGTGGGGCCGAGTGGGAGAACCTGCCAGACGTGTTGTTTGGCGGCGGCGAGGAAGGCTACAAATTCGTGCGCGGCCGGACCCAGGTCGCCGATGCCACCGTAAGAAGGCAGCGAGCTTACGTGCAGCAGAACTCCGGAGGAACGCTGAAATTCCATGTCTCCATTATCGCCGGATTGGAGAGGTGCATGAGCCGGAGTGAACGAACCGGTCCCTCAGGGGCTAAAGCCCATGTTGATTTTGAAGGGTTAAATGTACGGGCTAAAGCCCGTACCCTTCTTACTCTGCAGCAGCTGAAATGCGCCCACTCTGGAAGCCACGCCGAACTACTATAATCCGTTTTGCAATCCTGTATCGGCGCGCGGCGCTCTATAAGACATTTCAAGAAAGTCTGGGGACAAATCCGTTGAAGACACGATTCGACCGCTCATTGCTTTCCGCCTTAACACTAGTATTTGCAGTGCTGACACTTGCCGTTATGGCGCCCATGGCCGCGGCAAAATCAGCTCCTCCGCCGCAGGTTGTGCTGGCGAGCGGCTGGCAGTTGCAGGATGTGGCGAAGGCTCCGCAACCGGGCGCGGAGGTCGCTTCGCCGGGCATGAACACCAGCGGCTGGTACACGGCCACGGTTCCAGGCACGGTTTTGACGACGCTGGTCAATAATCACGTGTATCCCGAGCCGCTTTATGGAGAGAACAATCGCCCAGAGGTGATTCCAGACAGCCTGGCGCGGGCGTCGTATTGGTACCGAACGCTGATCGATGTTCCGAAGTCTTATAAGGGCCATCATGTGTGGCTCAACTTCGACGGCATCAACTACTCTGCGGCGGTGTGGGTCAACGGCGTGCAGGTGGGCACGATTCGCGGAGCGTTCATCCGCGGCATCTTCGACATCACGGCAAATGTGACGCCGGGCAAGAAGGCGGTGCTGGCGGTGCTGGTAACGCCGCAACCGAATCCCGGAATTCCGCACGAACATACGCTGCGTGCCGGCTTGGGCGGGAATGGCGGCATTACTGCCATTGATGGGCCGACGTTTCTTTCCACGCTGGGCTGGGACTGGATTCCGGCGATGCGCGACCGCGATGCCGGCATCTGGGCAAAGGTTTTTCTATCGGCAACGGGGCCGGTGGTGTTGAAGGATCCGTTGGTGACCACCGATCTGCCGCTGCCTAAGACAGACTCGACCGACGTGGCCGTGCAGGCGACGCTTGAAAACGTGAGCGACCAGCCGCAGAAGGGCGTGGTGCAGGGAACGATTGAAAACATCCCCTTCGAAAAAGATGTGGAACTGGCGCCGCACAGCAAGCAGACCGTGAGCTTCGACGCGAAGACCACGCCGGCACTGCACATGGAGCATCCTCGGCTGTGGTGGCCGAACGGCTACGGCGAGCCGAATATGTACAAACTGCATTTGAGCTTCAAGCAGGAACACGAAGTTTCAGACGCTCAAGACGTGGATTTCGGCGTGCGCAAAATCAGCTACAGCGTGCCCGGCACCGATACTCTTACGATTTCGGTGAATGGCGTGCAGGTGTTTATCCGCGGCGGCGACTGGGGACTGGACGAGGCCATGAAGCGCATTCCGCGCGAGCGGCTGGATGCTCAGATTCGCCTGCACAAGATGGCGAATCTGAACCTGATTCGCAACTGGGTGGGCCAAAGCACGGGCCAGGATTTTTACGAGCTGTGCGACAAGTACGGGATTCTAGTCTGGGATGAGTTCTTCCAGCCAAACCCGAACGACGGGCCCAATCCCACCGATATCGATACGTACATGGCCAACGTTCGCGACAAGATTCTGCGCTTCCGCAACCATCCGTCGATCATGTTGTGGTGCGCGCGCAACGAAGGCTATCCGCCTCCGGAGATTGATGCGGCTTTGCGCAAGCTGATCCCTGAACTTGATCCGACACGGCGCTACCAGCCCAGTTCGACAGACGGAGCCGGCGTTCGCTCGCACGGGCCGTACCGCTGGCGGACTCCGCGGGAGTTCTACAAGGTCACCGACGATTTCTTCAAGACCGAGACGGGCAGTGTTTCAGTGCCGACGCTGGAGTCGATCCACGGCATGATGCCGAAGAAGGATTGGGAGACGATCAACGACGACTGGGCCGAGCATGACTTTGCCAAAGGCAACTCAGGCGCTGACAAATTCCCTGGCCTCATCGCCGCTCGCTACGGTGCGTTTCGCAACCTGGCCGACTTTGTGCGCAAGTCGCAACTGGCGAATTACGAGGCCTTCCGCGCCATGTATGAAGGGCGCAATGCGCAGCTGTTCCATCCCACCACGGCCGTCATCACCTGGATGAGCGATCCGGCTCAACCGAGTTTTGTGTGGCAGATTTACCACTACGATTTTGAGCCGATGTCTTCGCTGTTTGCGGTGATGAAGGCCGGCGAGATGGTGCATATCCAGTTCAACGAGCCCACCGGCGATCTGCAGGTGATCAACAATCTACCCGATGCGGTAAAGGATGCGGTGGAGCGGGTTGAAGTTTATAACCTGGACGGCACGCTGGCTTATCAGCACGAGGGAAAAGTAACTGCGGAGCCGGATGTCGCCACAAATCTGGGTCCGGTCCTGTTCCCGTCGACGGTTTCACCAGTGCACTTCATCAAGCTGGAATTGCATGACGCGACTGGGAAGCTGTTGTCTTCGAATTTTTATTGGCGCAGCCTGCCCGAGCATCCAGACGATTTCAACGATCTGAACAAGCTACCGATGGTCACGCTTGATGCGAAGGCCGCGAGCAGGGACGCAGACGGCAAACGAGTGGTGACATTGACGCTGCACAATCCGTCGAAAGACATCGCGCTGATGGCTCACATGCAATTGCGGCGGCAGAAATCGGGAGAGCGCGTGCTGCCGGTTTTCTACAGCGACAACTATGTTTCGCTGGTGCCCAACGAAACGCGCACGATCACGATTGAAGCAGATTTGAGTGGGTTCAACGGGGAGAACGCGCTGGTGGTGTTCGATGGGTGGAATGTGACAGTTGCGCCGGCATCCTCCAAGGGCGCTGCAGTGGCACCGAATCTGGATGCGGATCCGGCGCACTCGCCGGAGACGGAACTGCCGTTCCAGACGGTTGGGCTGCGGTAATTGAACCAGTAACGTCGAGTGCTGCGAGTCCCACCCTTGCGACAAGAACAAAAGCGTCGCAAGGATGGGGCACCTGAAACTCTCCAATCCACACGCAGAAAGGCCCGCAACCATTATGGTTGCGGGCCTTTTTAATGCTGTGTGAATTGCCTTTGGGTTACATGCCCGGCAACTGGGGAGTCTGTGCCTTGGCGTTGAGGCGGATGCGGTTGTGCTTCTTGTAGTCGGCGAGAACTCCGCTCATGAAGACGTTGAATGCTTCTGAGCGACGCTGTTCGAGAAGCTGATCGCGGGTCTGGTCGAAGTTCTTGGTTATCTCGTCCGCTGTGGGCTCCTGCTTGTCGATCAGCTTGGCAACCACGCCCGTGCGTTGCGCGTTGATGGGTCCGCTGATGTTGCCGACCGAGAGATCAAAAAGCTGCGGAGCGACCTGGGCTAAGGCTCCCATGTCGGGAACCTGGCCGGAAGGGCCAACCAAATCGCTGGTCTTTACGGTTGCACCGACGGCCTTGGCAGCCTTGGCCAAATCGTGTTCCGATTTAGCTCTCTCAGACAGCTCGGTTGTCTTCTGGCTCAGCAGTCCGGGAAGCTGCTCGTCGCGAAAATCTTCAAGGACGTGTGATTTGAAGTCGGCAAATGCAGGTGCGTGGGCCGGCGCGGTGCCGGTGACTTGGAAGATTGCGTAGCCTTCGCCGGTGGGCGCTTCCTGCGGTGGGTCTCCCTGCTTGGAAGCGAAGGCCTTGGAGAGAAGCGACGAACTGTCGGGGAGCGCTGCGATTACGCCCTGGGCGCCGACCAGAGGCGTGGTCACCACTTCAAGGTGGTGAGCAGCCGCCGTCTTGTCGAGTCCATTCTTAATCGCCTCAGAGGTGAGCGCCTTGGCATAGTTGTCTTCCGCAGCCGCCTCGTTCTGGCGAAGCAGCGTTGCCTGGATGGTGGATTGCACGTCGTTGAGCGACTGGGCGTGCGCCGTGGTGCGCTCTTCTACTTGAACGATGTGATAGCCGAACTGGCTCTTGATGACTTTGATGTCGTTGATCTTCTGGCCGAAGATGGCGGCGTCAAACTCAGGCACCATGCGGCCGCGCTGAGAGAAACCGAGCTCGCCGCCGGAACCCTTGCTACCGGGGTCGTCGGAGTTCTTCTTGGCCAGATCGGCCCAGTTGCCGCCAGACTGAAGCTGCTTGAGAATCCCCTCGGCCTTCGCCTTTGCCGCAGCATCGGTCTTGGCGTCCGCGCCTGCCGGCACTGAGATGAGGATATGCCGCGACCGGGCCTGCTCAGGGACCGAGTACTCGGACTGGTGCGCGGTAAAGTACTGCTGAATCTGCTGCTGGCTGGGCTGAGGTACGCCGCCGGGCAGTTGGCTGGGAGTAAACGCAAAGTAGGTGATCTTGCGCTGTTCCGGCACGCCTGTTGCATAGCGCGCAGTGTTCTTCTTGAAGAATGCCTCGAGGTCGCTGTCGCTGGGATTGATGGTCTTGCGCAGATCGTCCGAGGAGATGACCGCATAGTCGAACTTGATCTTGATGTTGTTCTTGCGATAAGCTTCGCGGACTTCCTGATCGCTGACCGTGACTCCCGCCGTGATGAGCGCCTGCAGCCGGCGGACAACGATGTCGGTCTTGACGCTGTTCTCAAATTCCTTCACCGACATGTTGAGCCGCTCTGAAATGAGGGCCGCATACTGGTTGTCGCCGATGAACTTTCCATTGGGAAAGATGACCTCGCCGGTGGGACCGGTGTGCAGGTATTGGCGCACATCGTCGTCGGTGGCGCGAATCCCCAGCTTGTCAGCCTCTTCGAGCAGGACTTGCTGCTGCACGAGTTGCTGGCCGACCTGCTGCTCAAAGAAGTTGAGGATCATCGGATTGTCGGCATATTGCGGGCTGCGCTGCTGCAACTGCTGGCGGGCAGCCTGCTCCACCCGCACCTGGCTCACCGATTCTCCCGAAGACAGGAAGCGGCTGTACCAGTGGGGGTAAATGACGGCATAGGTGTCAGGAGATGCGGACCCTCCGCCGGTGAGACCCGGGATGAGGTACACGCACATGGACACGGAAGCGGCGCCAATGATGACGACAAGGAGAGCCTTGGTGATGCGATTGTCTGTTTGCAGGAAACGAATCATGGATGGACTTGAACCTTCAACTCTCTACGCGCGAACGTGGCGTGCCTCCCGATGCAAAAACAGGACCAGTTGCAGCAGGGCAAATCCAGCGGATGCGCAATTCTCGCGCAGTTCTCTATTGGCGCGATACTCTGCCATTATAGACGAGTGGGAACCCGGCGGGCTTCGCGGGGGTTAAGGCTCCTGCCAGACATGGGGGCATATGTTCGAGCGCTATACGGAAAAGGCGCGGCGCGTGATCTTCTTTGCGCGGTATGAGGCCAGCCAGTTTGGCTCGCCTTATATCGAAACCGAGCACCTGTTGCTGGGGCTGCTGCGCGAGGACAACCCCATGGTCAGCCGACATCTGCCTTCGCCGGGATACGAAGAATCAATTCTGAAGCAAATCAAATCACAGACTGCAATCCGCGACAAGATCGCCACCAGCGTTGACCTGCCGCTCTCGAACGAGTGCAAGCGAGTGCTGGCCTACGCGGCTGAAGAGTCCATGCGCCTCGGGCACAACCACATCGGGACCGAACACCTGCTGCTGGGCCTGCTGCGCGAAACCGGTTGCTTTGCGGAACGCATGCTCTCCAAACGTGGGGCGGATCTCAAGCGGCTTCGGGAGGAGTTGTCCGAAGGTCCGCGCCAAAACTTCGCTGCCCAGTCACCCCCACTCCCTGCCCATTTATTCGAGCGTTTCTCGCAAAAGCTGACCTCCGCGATCATCTTTGCAATGTATGAGGCCAGCCGCTTCGGATCGTCTGCGATTGAAACCGAACACCTGCTCCTGGGCCTGGTGCACGAAGATAAGCCAACTCTCGACCGGCTTCTGGACTCCGAAGTCACGGAAGACTCAATTCGAGAGGAAATTGAAGCCAATGGCCCCGTCCAAAGACCAGGACCGATGAATCTGGCAAATATGCCACTTACCGATGAAGGCAAGCGGGCGATTTCTTGCGCGGTGGGGGAAGCGGGCTCGCTGGGACACAAGGCAGTCGGGCCCGAACACCTGCTTTTGGGCCTGCTTTACGAAGAAAGTTCCTTTGCCGCAAAAATGCTACTCGAGCGCGGGGCAGACCTCGTGGAGATCAGGAAGAAATTGTCGGACATTCCTCCCGCGGCATAAGCACCGCAAAAACTGAACGGGCATCCCGAATTTCGGGATGCCCGCTTGTTTTGGATCAGCTTAAGCTGTTTCTTATCGCCAGTAGTAGAACCCACCCACTGCGTAATACGGCCGGTAATAGACCGGCGGATAGTACCCGTACGGGTAGCCGTATCCGGCATACCGGGGTCCATAGGAGGCAGGATAGCCGCGCCGGTAGAGCGACGGACCGCCCTGATAAAGTCCCTGGGCCAACCGGGCTGCCTCTTGCGGGCTGACCGGGTTAACCGTCAGCGGAGCTTTGAGGTGGAAGGCTACGAGGGCTTCAGCTGGGATCCAGACTCCGGGTCCGGAAGACGCTGCGGAAGCTGCGGTGCCTGCTGCAACGCCTGCCCCGGCGCCAATTGCGCAGCCAACACCACGGCCCACGGCGCAGCCGATGATGGTGCCAACCAGGCCGGCGCCAACTGCATTGCTCACCGTCTGACCGGCCTTATTTGGCCCTTTCACCCTGAACTGGTCAGTATTGAGCGGGTAGCTTTGTCCGCCGAGATCCAGTGAAGTGAGGGTGAGCGCCAGGACCGAACTCCCGCCCAGGTCGCCCGCGCCAACCTTCTTGACTTCGGTGACGACGCCGTGAACGACAGCGCCGCGCGGGATTGCCAAAACGCCGCCATTGGTGACATCGGTGATCAGGGTGAACTGAACGGGCTCACCGTCCTTGGCTCTCTTGGAGCCAACACCTTCGCTGGTCCGCAACTGCAACAGAGTTCCCTCGGGAACTGTCACCGGGCCATGGGCGGGCTCATAGGCAGGCTGGGGGGGCTGGTTATAGCCCTGCTGCTGAGCTTGTTGCGGATATGGATAGGGTGGCCGTCCCTGCTGCGGATAGGGCGACGGGTATTGGCCTTGCTGCGGATACTGGCCCTGGTTGGGATACTGGCCTTGCTGCGGGGGGTATTGGCCCTGATCAGGATATTGACCTTGCTGAGGAGCCTGCTGTGGATACTGCCCCTGGTTGGGATACTGGCCCTGCTGCGGAGGATACTGGCCCTGATCTGGGTATTGACCTTGTTGCGGTGCCTGCTGCGGGTAATTCTGCGGGGGCGGCATGGGGCCATTGTCCGGCTGACCGTAATCCGGCTGGTTATGGGCTTGCTGCTGCTGTGCCTGCGGCTGACCCGGGTCGCTTTCATCCGCGGGTTGCGGCGGCAACGCCTCTTGCGCATCCTGTGGATTGCCGATCTTGAGGTTGTTGTGAACCTTAGTCACTCCCGGCACCTGGCTGGAGATTTGTTCGGCCAGTTTTTTCGATTCGTCAGTAGAAACCGTGCCCGAGAGCGTGACTTCGCCTTGGATGGTAGCTGCGGTAATCAGGTCGTTTTTCAGTGCCTGAGAAGCGTCGAGGGCGTGCACCACATCCATCTCGATCTGCCCGTCAGTACGCTGGCTGCTTGCGGCCGGAGCGTCCTGGGCAAGCGCCACGGCTGCGCCCAGAACAACCACCCCGGACCAGACCAGGACCTGCAGAAAACTTCTCTTGAGCAATGATCGATTCATCTTTATCTCTCCTATGGCTACCGCGTCTTTTGCGGCGGTTGTTTGATGTCCGCAAGGCTGAAAAGACGCTTACAATTTGTGCTGCCGGGTCATACCATTAGACGAACCGGCGCGCAAGCCGTCATGTGTGAGAACCCGGCGGCCAGAAAAAAGTTCCGCAGTATTCAACCAGGCAGCGCCCAAGCTGCCTGGGCAAGGCAATCACGTCTTTTCAGGGGCTTATCCCCCCGGGAAGTTTCTGGGAATCAGCGGGCTGGAACCGAACTGAGGTGCGCGCATCCAAAACGGAAGCAGGTACCTGAAACGGGAGGAGGAACGAGCAGGATGCGGCAAAGGCTGAGATACGGAAAGGCATTCCCTGAAGGACTGCACACGCTGATGAACCTGGGAAAGGTGATCCACGATAGCGGGCTGGAACCCTCGTTGCAGGAACTGGTCAAGACGCGGGCATCGCAGATGAACGGATACGCTGACTGCATCGACATGCACACCAAGGACGCGCGCGCCGCGGGCGAAACCGAGTAACGGCTTTACGCTCTCTCTGCCTGGCAGGAAACATCGTTCTACACTCCTCGCGAGCGGGCCACTTTGGCCCGGACCGAGGCGATCACCAATATCCAGCAGGGACACGCACCTGACGGGCTATACGAAGATGTCCGCAAGGAATTCAGTGAGGCCGAGCTCGTAAGACTGACACTGGTCATCACGCAGATCAGCGCCTGGAACCGAATCTCGATCGCATTCCGGGCGGAGCCGGGGACCTACCAACCTGCGGCACGTGCAAGAGCCTGACAAGTTCAGGGAGCCGGAAATGGGGGCTGTTGCCCCCTTTCTGTCCTTGGCGTGCATTACCGCAGGGGAATGATCATCGGCCGACAGTTGCATCCGGCCTCGACTTCAACGGGAGCGGGAGTAACCGAAGTCATAGGACGCGCCAACGGTAAGGCCGTGGGGAGTTAGAGATCCGGCAGGAGTAGTGGATTTCCAGTAATCAGGCCAGAATTGGTATTCGTAATCGCCGCGGACAAAGATGTTCCGATAGACCCGGTAGTCGACTCCGCCGCCCAGGGTGGTGACAGTGCGGGAATCATGAATGCGCACGGAACCCGCCATGGAGTCTATGTTGCCGTATCCCATGAGGAACTTCCCGTAGGGGCGGAGATTTTGGATATGGCGCCAGGAATAGATGACCCCGCCGCTGGCCTCATCCAAACGCAAGTTCGGCGGTTGACTTGACGAACGATTCAGGCTGAGGTCGCGCGCCTCGGCTTCAACGCCGAGTCCATTCAGGATCTTTGGGAGCTGAGTTGGGGTGTAGTCGATCCACAGCGTACCGCCGAGAAGGAGGCCGGACCCGTTGGTCGGGTCGAAACCGGAAAGGCCCACACCAACGGTGATGGGCAAGCCACCCTGGGTGGCAGCAGGGCCGACCTGGGAATAGACAGGGAGTACCGCGACGACAAACAGTACTGCGGAGATAAGCCTGGGGGTGAGCTTCATACGCAAAAGTCTCCTTCAAATTTGATCGACACACTCTCCCGCGGCAATACACCTTTCGGGTGAGCGGTTTACGTCTCTTACAGAAGTACAAGGCAGGAGATTAGCAGGTATGCAGTTGCATTTTAGTAGGCGGACTACCGGATATCCATTGGACTTTTTTGCTATTCATCCAACTAGTAACCATTAGAACAAGTGGCCGCCCGCTTCCTCTTCAAGGGAGGCGATGAGGAGGCGAAGTAGTTCGACTCGCGGTACGGCCAAGTCCCTTGAAGCCGTTAGACGCAATTTGCCCGGTAAATGTTCGACAGCCCTCCGCACTACGGGAAGCACCGAAGAAAACGTGTCGTAGCGGGTATCGCGACCCACCTTGACCAGAGCGCGCAGTGCTCCGATGGCACCCAACTGTTCCAGAATATCGGCGTCGCGCAAAAGAGTTGCTTCGATTCCCACAGGCTCGTCTTGCGGCTGATGAGTCCGGATGGCTTCGGCAACTCTTTCCAGCTTGGATGCCGGGAACCCCCAGCCGGTCAGCAGCTCTTTTGTTCGAGCGATGGTGTAGGGGACATGATCCCAGCGCGCCAACCGCTCAGGATCTTCGGGCCGATGGCCGAGGAAGACTCCGAGATCGTGCATCCAGGCGGCTGCAAACAGGATGTCGTCGTCGAATTCCATTCCCTGGCCCAGGCGGCAGGCCAGCGCATAAAGCCGTGGCTGGTGGCCAAATTTGTCCACCGGCAATGCTTCAGCCCTGATGTAGGCCTCGACGGATTCACGCCAGCCGAGCGCGGTCACTTTGTTACTTCCGGCCAATTCGGCGTGATGCGAATCAGGTCCAGACCGCCCAGGTCTTCCACGGTGAAAGCTGGCGAAGAGGCAGGCACGGCCACGATGCCGCGGGCTGGCAAGTCAATTGGGGCGACGGCAGTCCCGGAAATTCGCCCCGCTCCAGCGGCGGCAAACAGGTAGGCGAGTCCCGAAGCCGGCTGGGACGAATCGCGCAGGCGTTCGCTTGTGCAGCTGCCGGTTATTGGAATCCGCTCCACGCGAAAATAGTCTGCATCGATCAGAATCGTGCGGTCTGCCAGCGCTGTGGGAGCAACCTTGCCGGCGCGGGTTACCAGCTTTGTGGCTTCCAATGATTTTTCGATGTGCAGCTCGCGAGGGCGGCCGTAGTCGTACATGCGATAAGTCAAATCGCAGTTCTGTTGCGTTTCCAGCAGAACCGAACCCGGCCAGATGGCGTGCACTGTTCCGGCATCCACAAAGATCAGATCGTCGCGGACGACCGGAAGCATATTCAGGCTGGCTTCGAGCGTGCCCGCGTGAATTCCTTCCTCCACCTGCGCGAGGGTAACGCCGGGCTTGAGACCCACGGCCACCTGCGCTCCCGGATCGGCCGCCAACGCGTACCAGCATTCCGTCTTGCCGCGGGGATCGCCGTACTTCTGCGCCATTTTGTCGTCGGGATGGACCTGCACGCTCAGCTTTTCTTTGGCGAACAGAATTTTGATGAGCAGCGGCGACTGCGGAGACGGTACGCCCACGCCGAGCAACGAGTCATGAGCTTCAGCGAAGAGTGCGTCGAGCCGTTTTCCCGCATGGGGCCCGGTTGCGACCAGGCACATATCGCCCGTCAGCCAGACTTCTCCAAGAGGGTCTTTATCTGCCACGCGATCAAACCAGGGATGCAAATCCCGCCATCCCCAAACCCTGACATCAAACTTGGGATCGATGCGGAAAGGCGCCATTTCCTGGGGTGAAATTTGCCTTGGATCAGTCATCAATTTTGTCTCTGCCTTCGAGAGAAAGAGGCCGCTTGCGTGTCCATTAGCTCTTTGAAAACAAACACGCGCTTTGCCGGATTCGCGCTCCATTCTCACTCTAGCAGACCCGGAAACCTGCTCGTGATCACAGCCCTGGCTCGTTGACCGGGGTCATTCTCCTGAAGATTCGTTCAATCCGGCTGGAATCTGTGCTCTGGTCCCGCTATCCTCGTTTTCATGCCACATTCGCTGATCCTCGACCACATGTTTCAAATGCCGCTTCCGATTCTGGAGAAGCTGGCTCGCCCGGTAATTGTCTACCTGGTTCTGGTGGTGCTGCTGCGTATCTTTGGCAAGCGCGAGCTGGCGCAGCTGAACCCGTTTGACCTGGTGGTGCTGCTGTCGCTTTCGAATACGGTGCAGAATGCCATCATCGGCGACGACAACTCCGTAAGCGGGGGCGTCATCGGAGCCATCGGACTGCTGGCCATCAACTGGCTTGTGGTGCGCGTCCTCTTCCGTTCGCCGGCCCTGACCCGCCTCCTGGAGGGACGTTCTGTCGTCCTGATACGCAACGGACAAATCGAGCGCAAGGCGCTGCAGCGCGAATCACTGACCCAGGAGGAGTTGATGGAGGTGATTCACCGCCAGGGCTTTGAGCAGCTCGGACAGGTGCGCAAGTGCGAGTTGGAGCCCAACGGGACCTTCTACGTTGAGCCGTACGAACCGTCGGACGCCGAGAAGCACCACGGGGAGCTGCTTGCCAGGCTGGATGCGCTGAGTAATGACGTGAAGTCCTTGCGCGCGCAGCCGGCCAGCGAATAGCGCTTTCATTTAATCTGTATTCACGTCTCAGACTATAGAATCCGTCCGGTAGGAGTCTTCCCCATGCGTTTCTCCGCGAGCCTACGATTCATTGCATGCTTTGTCCCTGTAACGCTGGTCCTGGCCACGGTGGCCGGTGGACAGACACTTGAACATCGCCCGCCCGCAGAGCTCAGTGCGCCAACAAATGCTGCGCCGCCGTCGGATGGAATTGTCGCGGCGGTACCCAAGCAAGAGTCCACGCTGCTCACGGGCACAAGCCTGCAGGTGGAGATCGCCCGGCATTACCCGATGAAGGCGGGCGAGACCATCGAAGGCAGGCTGATGCATCCGATCTACGCCGATGGCCGGCTGGTCGTGCCTGAGCACACAATGCTGCAGGGCCGGGTGGTTGCGCTGGAGCCCAACGTACCGACCCGGTGGCACGGACGTTTGCGCGGGGACTTTACGCCGTTCCACACGGTCAAGGTGCAGTTTGACGAGTTGATGCTGCCGGGCGGTCCGATGCCCATCTCAGCAGCGGTGGCAGATGACGGCGCGCCGGTGCTGCAACTTTCCGCCCCGGGCGCCACGCCCCATCGAGGCTTTATCTCCCGTGAGTGGGCGTGGGCTAAGAAACAGGCAATCGATCGAGTGGCCTACGTTACCGCGCCGGGACGTGGGGATCGGGCACTTCAGTTGCTCTATCATCAACTGCCCTACCATCCGGAGAGAATCGAGGCCCACACCGCCTGGTCGTTTGAGCTGACGGCGCCACTGGCTCTGCCCGACCTTCCTGAGGTCGCGCCCGTGCCAGTGGCGCCTGCGCTGCCAACAGGCAAGACCGAGACCTGGTCCGTTAACGCAGTGCTTAATCACGATCTGACTTCGGCCCGCGCGCGGCCAGGCGATCCGGTGGAAGCGCTTGTGGTGGAACCTGTCTTCGACCGAGACAAACAGCTTGTGGTTCCGCAGGGTTCGACGCTTGTCGGAAAGGTGACGGCTGCGCGAGCGGCGCGCTCGTTTGGCCGCAACGGCAAGCTGCGCTTCACCTTTCAACAAGTGCGATTCCCAGAGGGATTCAATCGCCAAGTCGAGGGCTCGCTGGCTGGAGCAGCAACGGAAAAAACGCAGAACCTGACGCTCGATGCCGAGGGAACCATCACGCCGCACAATCAGTCCAGCGCCATTGCTCCCATTCTGCTGATCATGCTGGCTGGCCGCGCTTTGGATCAGGACGGCGAAATGGTCGTGCACACCGGCGAGGCCTCAAATGGGTTTGGCCTGGTGGGGCGCATTGTGGGCGTGGCCGCAGGCAACTACAATGTGGCCGCGGGCCTCGGCTACTACGCAGCGGCGCTCTCCGTCTACGAGAACTTCCTGCGCTCAGGGCGCGATGTGGTCTTCCCCAGGGACACGCGCATCGAGATTCTGACGAATCCGCTGCGGGCTCCAGTGTTGACGCTGAGTGGCCAGTAGCGCCGGACCATCCAGCGCGGCTGGATTCGATGAATCACTCCTTGGATCAGCAAAGTTGTGCCCGCCACCTACAAGAAGAAGTCTACCTAGACAACGTCCCAGGACTGCCCTCTGCTCGCTTCTGTACTGGCAACTTCCGCGAGGCTACACGCGAGGCGAGATTCCAGGGCGCATAGCCTGAATTACAATTCGGGAAGTTTCTCGCTGTTCGAATCGACCGCAAGAAAGAGTCCAGACATGGCATTCACCAGACGCGAATTCCTGCTCAGCACTGCCGCTGCCGCCATGCTGCCAAATGCAGCCCTCGGAATGGAAAAGCCCCTCAACGTCGTGTTGGTTTTTTGTGACGATCTGGGCTACGGCGATATTGCTGTTTACGGCGGTGCGAACCCCACGCCGAACCTGACCAGGTTTGCCGCGGAGGGCATGCGATTCACGAATCTCGACAGTGCCAACCCAGTATGCTCGCCTTCGCGGGCTTCCCTTCTGACGGGGCGCTATCCGACCCGCGTTGGCGTTCCAAGAGTTCTATTTCCGAAAGATGTGGACGGCCTGAATCTGGACGAGGTGACGCTTGCCGACATGATGAAGGCCAAAGGGTACAAGACATGTGCGGTGGGTAAATGGCACCTGGGCCTGCCGGAGAAATACCTGCCCACAAGCCGAGGCTTCGACGAGTACCTCGGCGTTCCATACAGCGTCGATATGAGTCCGAGAGTTCTGATGGATGGCACGAAGGTTATCGAACAAGAGACCGACGTGGACTATCTGACACAGAAGTACAGCAAGCGGTCCATCGAATTCATCGAGAAAGCAAAGAACGGTCCATTCTTCATGTACCTGGCGCACTCGATGGTGCACATTCCGCTGGGCGCTTCACCGGAGTTCAAGGGAAAATCGGGGCTCGGGCTTTATGGCGATGCACTTGCGGAGATCGACTGGAGCTTCGGCGAGATTATGAAGACGCTCGATCGCAACGGCCTTCGCGAAAACACCCTGGTTCTCTTCACTTCAGATAACGGGCCCTGGTTCCAGGGGAGCCCAGGCCGCCTGCGTGGAAGAAAAACCGATACCTACGAAGGCGGCGTCCGCGAACCATTCCTCGCCCGCCTCCCCGGCAAAATTCCCGCCGGCTCGTTGTGCAACGGGCTTGCGTCCCTCATGGATGTGACGCCCACCATCGCAAAGCTTACCGGTGCGCAGCCTGGGGAAAAGCCATTTGACGGCATTGACATTTGGCCGCTGTTGTCGGGCGAGAAGAAGTCGATCGACCGGGATGTGCTGCTCTTCTTCGACAATGTATTTCTGCAAGCAGCCCGATGGAAGAACTGGAAGTTGCATCTGACACGTTACGACCAGGAATCCTACAGTGTGATCAGAGGACAGCGGCAGACGAATTACGCTCTTCGAAATCCTGAGCTGTACGACATGGATCTCGATGTGGATGAGAGTTACGACGTAGCGCCACTACATCCAGATATCGTTGCCAGAATTTCCGGGCGCGTGACAGAGCTTCTTGCCGCATTCCCCGCAGGTGTTCAGCAGGCCTGGGCTGAAACCAGGAACCGTGTAAATGTTGAAACCCGCATTGGAGCCCGTCCGCAACCCGCCAACTAGGAACTACCTGGCCCGAGCAAGAATGGCGCCGCAGGCGCGTACGCCTGGACGGCAAGCACCACCTACTCCCACTCCATAATCCCTTTTCTAACTCTTGTATCTTGTGTTGGTTATAGACACAAAATAGTTTTGCATAACTTTTGTCGAAGTATTTCGGGGAAATCTGGGGTAGCTGTAGTCTTTCGAATCAATGGAATGTTTCACGCCGTCTAACGTTTGATACAACTGCGTGCAGATGTGTGATCACTTGTGATTGTGAGTGGAGATGTAGAGTGCAACAATCGAGACAATTAATGACAGAACGGGCATGACGAGTTTTACCCAAAACTCCATTCGTTGTTCGCCATATTTGCGCAGTTGAATCGACGCCCACTCCTCGCCTTTCTTGGTTAGGAGAACATCATCGTTGTACGGTGTCCCAAACTCGTCAGGAATCTTGATGCCTGCATGAAGAAGCTTTTCACGCAGTTGTTCTTGCTTGAGATAGTGCAGGAAATCACGTGACGGCTTCATGCGTTCGATTTCATCAGCGCGACCTTTTCCGTCCATATCCGATCTGAAAATTTCTCCATACTTCTCATCTATCTGCTGCTCAAGCATCTTGATCATTTCTCGCTTATTTTGGCCGATCTGAATCATGGCATCGACAATTATGCGACGTTGGCGAAATCGTTCAAACATGATTCAATCCTGTCCTTGGGATATTGCTCTCAATGATACGGCTACAGTTCTCGTGAATCAATAAGACGGGCCACTTCACGCTCGCTTCAGTATTTTCCTCAAAAAAAGAAGCGAGTGAGTGAATGAACGTCATGCAGCATGGCTCTTTCGCTGTCTTAGGTCAGCGGCTGACATAGCCGCTAAAAACTACTCCCACTCAATCGTTCCCGGCGGCTTCGAAGTGATGTCGTACACCACGCGGTTGATGCCGCGCACCTCGTTCACAATGCGGCTACTGATGCGCTTCAGCACCTCGTAGGGCAGCGGGGTCCAGTCGGCGGTCATGCCATCTTCAGAGTACACGGCGCGAACGGCTGCGGTGTACGCGTAGGTGCGCTGGTCGCCCATTACGCCCACGCTCATCACCGGCAACAGCACTGCGAAGCTCTGCCAGATTTTTGAATAGAGGCCGGCGGCCTTGATCTCGGCGACTACGATTTCGTCGGCTTCCTGCAACAGGGCCACGCGTTCGGGCGTGACCTCACCCAGAATGCGAACGGCGAGACCGGGGCCGGGGAACGGCTGGCGTCCGAGAACGTCTTCCGGCATGCCCATGTCGCGGCCGATGCGGCGGACTTCATCCTTGAACAAATCGCGCAACGGCTCGATGAGCTTGAGCTTCATTCCCAATGGAAGGCCGCCTACGTTGTGATGGCTCTTGATGGTCTGGCTGGGGCCTTTCACGCTGCTTGACTCGATGACATCGGGATAGAGCGTGCCCTGAACAAGCCAATCGACTCCGCCGCTCTGTTTGGCGATGCGAGTGGCTTCGTCGTCAAATACGGCGATGAATTCGGCGCCGATGCGTTTGCGTTTGGTCTCAGGGTCGGTGACGCCGGCCAGTTGCGCGAGGAATCGCTCGCTGGCATCGACGGCAACGATGTTGAGGCCGAGCTTGTCGCGGAGATTTTTCTGCACGCTGGCGAATTCGTTTTTGCGCAGGACGCCGTTGTTGACGAAGATACAGGTGAGCTGGCTGCCGATGGCCTTGTGGACCAGCACTGCGGCAACCGATGAATCGACGCCGCCGGAGAGGCCGCATATAACGTGGCCCTTGCCGACCTTCTCGCGAATCGACGCGACGGTGGTCTCGATAAAGTGCGCGGGAGTCCAGTCGCCTGCCGCGCCGCAAATCTTGAAGAGGAAGTTCTTGATGAGCTGAGGTCCGAGCGGTGTGTGATGCACCTCGGGGTGGAACTGCACGGCCCAGATGCGGCGCTGCTCATTGGCGATGCCGGCGAGAGCATTGGAGGTAACAGCGGTGCGATGGAAGCCTGCGGGCAGCTCGAGCGCTTCGTCGCCGTGGCTCATCCAGACGGCAAGCGTTGGGGGCAGGCCGGCGAACAACCAGGTTGCGGTGTCTTCAATGGTGACTTCGGCATGGCCGTACTCGCGCAACGGCGCCGACTTCACTTTGCCGCCCATGTGATGCACGATGAAATGAAGCCCATAGCAGATGCCGAGGATCGGCACATCGAGCGAGAGCAGCTTTGGGTCGGCTGCAGGCGCGTCTGCATCGTACACAGACGACGGGCCGCCGGAGAGAATGAGGCCGATTGGCTTGAGGGCCTGAATCTCGGCGAGGGGCACCGTGCAAGGGAGCACGACAGAAAAGACATTCTGCTCGCGGATGCGGCGGGCTATCAGCTGGGTGTACTGGGAGCCGAAATCGAGGATGACAATTGTTTGGGTGTCCACGTTTCAGTGTGGCAGGATGCGGGGCGGGATGTAAAGAACAAGTGCCGCCCGCGTTTCCCACCGTCAGTATGTTCGCAACGTCATGTCGATTGCTATTTCCCGTCGTTCTTGTAGACCACGCCAGCCTTCATCACGAACTTCACGTCCAGAATGGTGCGAATGTCATCGAGAGGATTCTTGTCGACTGCGATGATGTCGGCCCATTTGCCGGGTTCGAGCGTGCCGGTCTTCGCGGTCCAGCCCATCAGGTCGGCGGCGTTGATGGTGGCAGTTTGCAGAGCAGCCAGCGGAGCCATGCCGAGCTGATTCACGTAAACATCGAGCTCATGCGCGTTGAGGCCGTGCGGATAGACGGCGGCGTCGGTGCCCATGGCGATCTTTACGCCGGCCTGCATTGCGCGCTTGATATTGCTCTTGGCTACCGCGCTCACATCCACCATCTTTTGGTGATAGAAGGGCGGCAAATGCCCGCTCTGGATCATCCAGTCTTCGAGGTAGAGCGTGGGCACCAGGTAGGTGCCGTGCTGTTTCATCGCGGCAATGCCCTCGTCGTTGATGTAGCTGCCGTGCTCAATCGAGTCCACGCCAGCCTGAGTGGCCCACAGAATTCCTTGCGCGCCGTGCGCATGCGCTGCAACCTTGCGGCCCAGGCGGTGGGCATCGGCGACAATGGCCTGCATCTCCTCCAGCGTGTACTGTGCGGCCTGCGGATCGTCGCCTTTGGAGAGCACGCCGCCGGTGGCGCAAATTTTGATGAGATCGGCTCCGTACTTGATGTTCTGCCTTACCATGTGCTGCACCGCGGCAATGCCGTCGGCCACGCCGTCCGCCGCCACGTGGTACTGGACCGGCAGCAGGTTCTCATCGCAGTGGCCGCCGGTGATGCTCAGCGGGGGCCCGCTCACCAGCATGTGCGGACCGGCAATCTGTCCGGAGTTGATGGCGTCGCGCAGGTCCACATCGGTAAAGCCGCCGTTGCCCACGTTGCGCACGGAAGTGATGCCGGCCATCAGCGTGGTGCGGGCGTTGACGACGCCGTTGATGGTTTCTTTCGCGTTGGTTGAGGCGAGCTCCCTGTAGGGATCGAAGTCCGGATTCCCGGTCAGGTGCGTGTGCACATCAATCAGGCCGGGCAGCACAGTGAGGCCGGAGAGGTCGATGACCATGTCCGCTGGCTGGGCAGGAACGGAGGCAGTGGCCGCGATGGACTGAATGGTGTCGCCGACCACCACGATCGTCTGGTTATCGAGCACTTTGCCTGTCTTGACGTCGAGCAGGCGGCCGGCGCGGACCAGTGTTCGCGCCGCAGGAGGGTTCGCGGCCGGCTGGGCAAACAGCGGTGCTCCGGCAATTGACAGGGCTAGTGCGATTATCAGTTTGGGGTTGCAGAACATGCGAACGCCTCCTGGAGGATTTGAAAGGGAAGTCTAACAAACCTACTCCAGGAGGCGAACATCCAAGCATGTTTCTAAGACGAGTTTCTGGCCCGGAGATTCAGATTTCTAGGCCCATTTCTTGCCAAGTCCCGCGAGATCGGAATGGGCCAGGTCTTCCGGGGTCATGGCAATTCTGAACTCGACTTCGGCATTGAACGTAAGGAACCATGGCTCAGCAAGCCTGGGGACGTCGGAAGGATCGTCAACGTTCACGATAAGGATTCCGCCGCGCTTGCCTTCACGTTCGCCGAACCAGGCGTGTTCGGGCTTGATGGT
>Ga0075522_10000980_pt1 | contig 21495 bp, 20 predicted proteins | sample NGEPerA_FD_74796 | JGI IMG/M metagenome (GOLD analysis project Ga0075522, IMG submission 74796) | Arctic peat soil microbial communities from the Barrow Environmental Observatory site, Barrow, Alaska, USA - NGEE PermafrostL2-A | ecosystem: Environmental > Terrestrial > Soil > Wetlands > Peat ...
GCCCGGCCGCACCCCTCACCCCCGCATCGATCCACCGCGCCCCTGCCCGCAACCAGCAGCGCCGCGGCGGCCTCGCCGGCGGCGTCCTCGCCGCTCTTGCTGCGGCGTTCAAGTACGGCTTCGTCCTGCTGAAGTTCGGCAAGCTGAGCGGCACGTTCATCAGCTTCGGACTGTCGTTGCTCATCTACATCGGGCTGTTCGGCTGGCAGTTCGGCCTGGGCGCACTCCTGCTCATCGCCATCCACGAGAGCGGTCACATGATCTTCGCGCGCGCCCAGAAGCTCCCGGTGTCCAGCCCCTTCTTCCTCTTCGGCTTCGGCGCCGTGGTGACCACCCGCGGATTCCGCGACGCGCGCCAGGAGGCGATCGTCGCCATCGGCGGCCCGGTGGTGGGCACGGCGGCGGCGCTACTCTGCTACGCCTTCGCGCTGGCGCTGCCCGAGGGGCAGACCCGCTACCTTTTCCTGGCTCTCGCGTACTGGGGGTGCCTGGTCAACCTCTTCAACCTCATCCCCATGTCGCCCCTGGATGGCGGACGGGTCGCCAGCGCGGTGTCCAAGTGGGCCAACGTGGCGGGGATCGGCGTTCTCGTGGTGCTCATCGGCGGCTACTGGGCGAGCGGCGCGAACATCAACCCGTTCCTGATCATCATCCTGCTCTTCGGCATCTTCAGCACCGTCGGCCGCTTCCGCAGCAGCCGCGCCGGCCTCGATCCGCCACCGCTCCCGTCATACGTGCGCACGGCCATCGGCCTCGCCTACGTCGCCATGCTGGTGATCAGCGCGGTGGGCATGTCGGCCGCTCACAGCACCCTTCTTTCGCACGGCATCGGCCAGCAGGTCGTCTGATCGACCGCGTCAGGTGGGCGACGCTGATGGCGCCGGCTTCTGGCACTGCGGGAACGGGAAGGTCATCGAGTTGTAGAACGCGCTGAACACGTCGACGTCCGCGGCGGCGCTGTAGTTGAAATCGAGTGCCAGTGCGTGGGTGGCGTCGAGGCGGAGGCGGATCTGGTCCAGGAACGCCAGCGGCCCCGCCGTGCCCGGCGCGGGCGTGGGCGCCGCGGCGCCCTGGTGGGCGTACTCGTTGAGGTCACCGGTGACGCCGCAGACCACCACGGTCTGCTGTCCGGAGCCGACGAAGCCGGCACCGCCTCCGGCCCCGAAGTCGGCGGTGTGCGCCCCGTTGCGGACCACGATCGTCTGCGCGCCCGTCATGGGGAGGAAAAGGGCCGCCGCCGTTGTCTCGGAGAACGTCCAGGTCATCGGGTAGAGCGCGCTGAACTGGCGATCCTGCGACTGGTATTGCTGAAACTGGCCGGCCGCGCTCAGCGAGGGGTCGGCGGTGATCCATCCGCTGACCGTCTGGCCCTGCACCTGGTACCAGCCCCCGTTCTGGTCGGTGCGGCCGACGACACTGAGCTGCGCTCCCTGTGCGGCGGTGCCCAGGACGGGGCCGGTGAGCGCCGGGGCCCCACGGATGTTGAGGCCCAGCGTACTGAGCACGGTCCGCACGCCGGAGGCCGGGTTCGCCGAGGGCGTCGCCCCGCCTGTCGACGCGGTGCCCTGCACCGGTGGATTGGTGGCGATTCCCGTCGGTGCGCTGGTGCCCGGGCCGCAGCCGGCCAGCACGGCGACGGCGAGCGCGACCGGGATCCAACGCATGCGCATGGCGGTGCCACCGTATCGCACCGTGGTCACGCTGCGATGAGCGCGTCCAGCACCGCCTGGGTCGACGCCGTCAGGGCGTCGAGGTCGTAGCCGCCTTCCAGCACCCACACCGTTCGGCCGGCGGCGGGCAGCGCGGTGAGCGACGCCAGCCGCTCGGCGACGGCGGCGTACGTCGCTGTGTCGAGGCGCAGGTCGGCGAGGGGGTCGTCGCGGTGCGCGTCGAAGCCACAGCTGACCACGATGAGCTCGGGCTCGAAGGCGCGGAGCGCCGGGAGCACAGCGTCGTCGAATCCCTGCAGCCACGTGGCCGCCGACGTCCCCGCGGCAAGCGGGACGTTGACGGTGAGGCCCTCCGCCCCCGGGCCACCGCGGTCAGCGAGGGCGCCGGTGCCTGGGTAGAACGGGTACTCGTGGAGAGACGTGTACAGCACGGCGGGATCGTTCCAGAAGGTGGCCTCGCTGCCGTTGCCATGGTGGACGTCGATGTCGACGATGGCGCAGCGGGCGATCCCAAGGGTGGCGCGGGCGTGCTCGACGGCGACGGCGACGTTGTTGTAGACGCAGAAGCCCATCGCGCTCCCGGTGGTGGCGTGGTGCCCGGGTGGGCGCACCACCGCGAAAGAGGCATCGAAGCCCTCGCCGACGACGGCGTCGACGGCACGTACGGCCCCGCCCGCGGATATTCGCGCCGCCCTGTCGGAGAACGCGGTCGCGTACGTGTCAAGGTCGAAGCTCCCACCGCCGGCGGCACACAGCGCCGCGACGCGGTCGAGGTGCTGCTGGGAGTGCACACGGAGCAACACGTCGTCGTCGACGGCCTCGGCGGGGAGCCGCGCCAAGGCGCGCATCGCCGGGCTCGACGAGAGGTGGGCGCGAATCGTCTCCACGCGATCCGGGCGCTCGGGGTGCCCCTCGGAGAAATGGCCGAGGTGCCTGCCGTCCTCGACGATGGCGACGCGGCCCACCCGTCAGGTCCCGGAGCGCACCGCGTTGATGCGGTCGCGCAGGTCGCGTGCAGCAACGGCGGCGCCCGCCTCAGCGGCGGCGATTCCCCGGCTGACCGACACCAGCGCACCGCCTCCGTCGGCGTCGAGGCCGGCCTCCAGCGCTGCTTCGAGCGCGCCGCCCTGGGCTCCCACTCCCGGGAGCAACAGCGGCGCTGACGGTGCCAGGCGGCGCACTTCAGCGACCGCGGCGGGGGCGGTGGTCCCGACGACGAAGCCCACCGCGCCGGCCGGGCCCCAGCCGAGCGCCTCATCGACGACGCGCTGGTAGAGGGGCACATCACCGGGGCCGAGCGGTCGGTCGAGGAAGTCGGCGGCGCCCGCGTTGCTGGTCCGCGCCAGCACGAAGACGCCGCGGCCGGGGCGATTCAGCATGGGGGCGATGCTGTCGCCGCCGAGGAGCGGGTTGACGGTGACCGCGTCGGCGCCGAGCACATCGAAAAGAGCGACCGCGTATGCGGTCATGGTGCTGGCGATGTCGCTGCGCTTGCCGTCCAAGATGAGCAGCCGGTCGCTGGGAACGGCGGCGCGGAGGCGCTCCAGCACCGCGTACCCGGCGCTGCCGAACTGCTCGAAGAAGGCGAGGTTGGGCTTGACCGCACACACGCAGTCGAGGGTTGCCTCGAGGAGCTGATGGCACTGCCGCTCGGCGGCGGCGGCGTCGGCCATACCGTCGGGGTCGAGGCCGAGGCAGAGCAGCGAACCACTGGCGGCGGCGGCCGAGGCGAGACGGGAGGCGAACGTCTCGACGGTCGCTACCAAGCGTCGCGGCTCGTGCTCGGCTGGATGGCGCCCTGGTCGGTGCGTGGCGAGTAGGGCAGGTCGACGCGCGCCTGCTCCGTCGACAGGCAGCGCGGGCAGATCTGGGCCATCTGGCCGTCGAGGATCACCGCCGCAAGCCGGTAGATGGGGGTGGGCGTGCCGCAGTTGTCGCACTTCTGGATGACGGGCACGGGACACCTCGCTGACGCGGAACCTGACGGTACTGTCAAGTATGGCAGGGAGCTCGAACGCAGCCGGATGACGCTGACACGGCCGCGTCAGAAGATGGCGTCGATCCTCTTCAACACGTCCGGGGTGAGCCGCGACAAGGCGTCGAGCGCCCCGAGGTTCTCGTGGATCTGCTCGACCCGGCTGGCGCCGGTGATCACCGTGGACACGTGCGGGTTGGCCGCGCACCAGGCGATCGATAGCTGCGCCAGCGACACGCTCAGCTCGTCGGCGATCACCTTGAGCGCCCGCACCCGCCGGCTGGCCCCGGGATCGGTGAGCTGCGTGCGCAGCCAGCCGTACCCGGGGAGGGTGGCGCGGCTGCCCGCGGGGATCCCGTCGAGGTACTTGCCGCTGAGCAGTCCCGAGGCAAGCGGGCTCCAGGTGGTCAAACCGAGGCCGATCTCGTCGTACAGCGGCGCGAATTCCTCCTCGACCTTGGTTCGTTCGGTGAGGTTGTATTGCGGCTGTTCCATCACCGGGCGATGCAGGTGATCGCGCTCGGCCACTGCCCAGGCTTCCCGGATCGCATCCGCACCCCACTCCGATGTGCCCCAGTAGAGCGCGCGGCCGGACTCGATGATGTCGTGCATGGCCCACACCGTCTCGGCGACGGGTGTCTCGGGGTCAGGGCGATGGCAGAAGATGAGGTCGAGGAAATCCAGCCGCAGCCTGCGCAGTGAGCCGTCAACGGCGTGGAGCAGGTACTTGCGGTTGAGCGTGTTGCGGGTGTTGACGGACCCCTCGATGCCCCAGTAGAACTTGCTCGACACCACGTAGCTGTGCCGCGGCCAGGCCAGTTGCGCGATGGCCTCGCCCATGATCGACTCCGACCTCCCGGCGGCGTAGACCTCGGCGTTGTCGAAGAAGTTGATGCCGGCGTCGTAGGCCGCCGCGAGACACTCGCGCGCGTTGTCCCCGGCCAGTTGCGGCCCGAAGCTGACCCAGGAACCGAACGAGAGGACACTGACCTTGAGTCCAGAGCGTCCGAGGCGGCGGTACTGCATGTCCATGCGTCGAGCATAGGAAACCTGTCCCGCGCCGCGGTCCAGGTTCGCGCCGACCGCATCTCGCCGAGCCCCTGAGTTGCCGCGCGTCGGATGATCGCCTCCATGGTCGGCCTGTCACTCTTCGAACAGGCGGGCGGCGAGGCAGCATTCCTCGCTCTGGCCGCCGCGCATCACAGGCGCTGCCTCGAGGACCCGGAGCTGAACCACCCCTTCTCGCAGGGGGTCAGTCCCATGCACGTCGAGAGGCTGGCGTGGTACTGGGCCGAGGCCCTCGGCGGACCAGCCCGCTTCTCGGTGTCGGGCGGCAGCCAGTCCGCGATGCTGACCCTCCATGCAAACAACGGACCGATGGACGACCTGGGGCGTCGTTTCGTGGCGTGTTTCGTCGGCGCGATGGACGATGCGGGGCTTCCCGACGACCCCGGTCTCCGCGCCAGCCTCCGCGCCTACATGGAGTGGTCGGTGCGACACGTGCTCGTGTACGCACCGCATGGCAGTGAGGTCCCTGAGGGGCTGCTCGTACCGCGCTGGCCACAGGCGCCGACGTGACCGAACGCTCCGCGCTCGCTCCTCATCCAGGACGCCCCCGCACCTCGACGCGTCCGTCGACCACCCGGCTCTCCAGGCGCAGCTGAGGAAAGGTCGCCGGGCCGCCGGCGACCGCGCCGTCGCGAAGCCGGAACCGCGACCCATGCCACGGACACGTGACGACGCCGTCCTCGACCGTTCCCTCTGACAGGGGACCACCGGCATGGCTGCAGGCGTCTTCCATCGCGCAGACCACGCCGTCAACACGGGCGAGCAGTACCTTGCGGCCCTCGAGGTCGACGGCCTTGGTGTGGCCCTCGTCAACGGCCGCGGCGTCGGCCACCGCGGTCCAGTCGGAGGGACCGGCCTTCCACGCATCGTGGTCGACCATGAGGCCACGACCGAAGACAAGCTCGCCGCCTACGTACGCCGCGGCGGTGCTGACGCCGAGCCCGGTGAAGCTGAGCAACCGGCCGGTACCCCGCCGCCCCGTGGATCGAGCGGCCAGCGCACCCAATTGGAGGGCGAGCCCGGCGGTGTTGACCAGGCCGTGGAGCAGGCCGAGGCGCCTCTCGCGGCCATCGCTGACCGTCCAGTCAGCGGTGCCGGTCGCGGCGGTCGCGACGGCCGCCGCACATCCCGCGGCCGTCAGGGCGATGGCGCCGCCGTCGTCACCGATCGCGTCGAGCACCGGTACGGCCGCCCAGAAGCCGATGGGCAGATCGCTGAGGACAGGGTGCAGCGCGTGTCCGAGCCAGCGGCCGTGGAGGACGTCCATCATCGACCGCTGGTCGCTGATCGGCTGCAGCAGCGCTCCGATGCGCTGGCCGAGGCTTTCGAGCCACCCCATCTCCTCGAGGAAACCGAGCGCCCGCGCTGACACCGAGGTCTGCAGCGAGGACGGCGTAGGTGCACCGGATTCCGCTGCCGAGGCTGACATCGCGATGGTCATGCTCAGGTCCCTCTGAGCGGGACTCCGCACGGCGTGGAGTCCCGCTCACTCGCATCGGGTCTAGTGGCCGAGGCCCGCCGTGGCCTGCGTGTCCATGGTCGCCTCGAGCGCCGAGACGTTGCCTGAACTCGGGTCCTTGAGGAAGTTGATGAGGTCGGCCCACATCATGTGCTCCCAGCTCCCTTGTAGGTCATCGAGACTGAAGACGAAGCTGCTGGCATTGACCAGGGCCTGCGCGTCCGCCTTGGTGACCGGGTCGGGGTAGGCGCTGAGCGGCACCGACTTGTTGGCCGTGGCGAAGCCGCCGAGGTGCGCCCAGATCGACGCACCGTCCGGGCCCGCGAGGTACTTGATCAGGGCCTGGGATTGCGGCGTGCTGTTGACCATCATGGCTACGTCACCGGCACCCTGGATCGCGGTGCTGTTGGCGCTGTCCGCGGCCGGCGCCGGGAACGCGAAGAAGTCGTAGCAGGGAGTCTTGGTTGGGTCCGCGGTGCACGCGGCACCACCCGTCCCCGTGGTTCCACCAGCGTAGGTGGCGCTGTTGCCGGTGATCTCGGAGACGACAAAGTCGGCCTCGACGACCATCGCCGCCTGCGGGTTACCTGTCTTCGGGAACACCTTGTCAACGCACTGCGGGAACGTGTTCGACAGCGAGCCCGAGAGGCCGCCGGCAAGGTAGCCGGTCTTGCCAAAGAGCTGCGCCAGCGTGCTGAACGTGGTGGTGACGGTGGGATCCGTCCACTTCAGCGCATGGGTGGCGAGCTGGTTGTAGGCCGTCGCGCCCGCAACCTTGAGGTACAGGTTCTGCCAGAAGTCCGCAAGTGGCCATCCCACGTCGGTGCACAGCGAGAAGGGCGTCACGCCCGCCGCCTGGAGCTGTGCGGCATCTGTGATCAGCTGCTCCCACGTGGTTGGAGGTGAGCTGATCCCGGCGGCGGTGAACTCTGCCGGGTTGTACCAGATGGTGTTCTTGTTGGCGCCCTTGAACCAGACGCCGAACAGCTTGCCGTTGTAGGTGGCGAGCTGGTTCCAGGCCGAGCTGTAGTCGCCGCTGAGGCTCCCCAGCACGCTGGTGATGTCCTTGATGGATCCCTGCTTCGCCAGGGTCTGCAGCGTGCCCGGGTCCGGGACGAGGGCGACGTCAGGTGGCGCTCCGCCCTGGATGGCCGAGACCAGCGCGGTGTCCGTGTTGTTTCCCTTCCCGGCGTAGTTGACGGTGACGCCTGTGGCTGTCTCGAATGGCTGCAGGGCTGCCTCGAAGGCCTGCTGCTCCTGACCGGTCCACTCCGCCCAGACACTGACTGACCCGCCGATCTTCTGACTGGATGTTCCAGACGATGACGAACTGGACGGGGACGTGGATGAGGTTGAGCCGCAGGCGGCGACCCCCGCCACCATCATGGCCCCGGCAGCAAACCGGCCGGATCGTTTGACGTGATTCACAGAGGACCTCCGTTTCGCTCCGGCGAGGTCAGCCCACCGGCAGCTTGATGCGTCGCCCGGCAGTATGGGCCGACCGGACGCGAACATCCATCACTCGGCGGGATGATTTCTGTCGCGGCGACGGGGCCCGCTGGCCAAAGCATTACGCCGCGCCGAAGCGCCTGCTGGGTCGGTCTCACAAACGCGTTGCACTACCACGACCCGGGGCATAGGATGTGCGCCCATGCTGAGCGGGAGAACTTTCGGGCTGCGCCGCCCGTCGACCGCGCGAGCGGTGGCGGTGCCTGTCCCTGCCCCGGACACGCCGCTCGGCGCCGCACCGTTGGCGATGGCGAAGCAGCCGGGCGGCGGTGGCGGCTGGCGTTCCCACACAGGTTCGCTGCTGTTCATCCTGCCCGCCGCGATCTTCCTCGGCGCCATCGTTGTCTACCCTCTCGTCGCCACCCTCGTCCGCAGCCTGTTCGACAACAACAACGGGAGCAGCTTCGTCGGCCTCGGCAACTACAAGGAGATCTTCGCCACCGACGACATCCTTATCGGACTTCGCAACAACGTCATCTGGGTCATCGTCTTTCCCTTCACCGTCACCTTCCTCGGCCTCGTGTTCGCCGTGCTCACCGAGCGCATCCGCTGGGCGACGGCCTTCAAGACTGTCGTGTTCATGCCGATCGTCTTCAGCCTCACCGCCTCAGCCCTGATCTGGCGCGCGGTGTTCGATCTCGACCCCCACGTCGGCATGGTCAACGCGGCCGTGCAGACGGTGAGCGACGTGTTCAACCCACCCGGCCTCTATCCCATCGACAAGTCGGCGGGGCAGGCGCTGTCCAACCTGGCGTCGACCAACGTCGCGGCCACCGCCTCCGCCACCCTGCAGAGCACGTCGACTGTCTCGAGTGGGGGCGTCGCCAAGCTGGGACTGGTGGGGATCAGCCCGTTCACGCTGCAGATGCTCAACGCGCAGAAGGTCCAGGTGCCCTCGGCGGCCTCCGGGGGTGTCGTCGGTGTCGTCTGGCGCGACTTCTCGCCCACCCACGTCGGAGTCAAGGGCACGGTGTTCCCCGATGAGGACGGACTGCCCGGCTTGCACGTGAGCCTGCTGCGCAGCGACGGGAGTTCCGCTGCCACCGCCACGACCGGCCTCAACGGCGCGTTCCACTTCGACAACGTCGGTCAGGGCCAGTTCCACGTCCAGGTGGACTCGAGCAACTTCGGGTCCGGCTTCACCGGCATCTCGTTCCTCGGCACGCAGTCGATCACTCCGACGGCCAGCCTGAGCAGGACCGCTCAGGCGCTGCTCAGCGTGCCGCTGGTGGACATCGCGATGATCATCGCGATGCTGTGGATCTGGGCGGGCTTTGCCATGGTCGCCATCGGCGCCGGGCTGGCGTCGCTCAACCGTGAGGTGCTCGAGGCTGCGCATATGGACGGCGCGACTGAGTGGCAGACGCTGCGCCGGGTGACCATCCCGATGCTGCTGCCCGTCCTCATCGTCGTTTTCGTGACCATGCTCATCAACGTCCTCAAGATCTTCGACATCATCCTGAACATGCCCCCGGGGACATCGCAGCAGGATGCCAGCACCCTCGCGCTGCTGATCTACAACACCGGTTTCACCGCCAACCCGGCCACGGGCCTGGCGAGCGCGCTGTGCGTGCTGCTCTTCATCCTGGTGATCCCGGCCATGCTGCTGAACCTGAGGAGGATCAGAGGCACATGACAACCGCGGCCATCAGCGCCGTCCCTGTGCGCACCGGTGGGTGGAGGTCGCGCCTGCGCCGGCGGCGGCCGGTCCTCAACGTCGTGCTCGCCCTCATCGCCATCTTCTGGCTGGTGCCTTCGATCGGGCTTTTGGTGGTGTCGCTCCGGCCGGAATCGGCCTTCACTCAGTCGGGCTGGTGGACGGTGCTGACCGCGCCGTCGCGGCTCACCATCCAGAACTACACCACGCTCTTCTCGCAGGGGTTGCGACCGGGAGGCCTGCTCGACTCGCTGATCACCTCCGCCGTGATCACGGTGCCCACGACCATCCTGGTCACCTCGCTGTCCAGCCTTGCCGCGTACTCGCTCGTCTTCGGCAGGTGGCGCGGTCGCGACGCCGTGTTCCTCGTCGTCGTCGCGCTCATGGTTGTGCCGGTGCAGATGGCGCTGCTCCCCGTCGCGAGCCTCTACAAGCTGTTCGGCTCGGCGACGGGCTTCAACCCCTTCGGCACCGTCGTCGGCGTGGTCATCTTCCACGTCGCGTTCGGTCTGCCCTTCGGCATCTTCCTGATGCGCAACTTCTACAACGGGATACCTCGTGACCTCCTCGAGGCCGGGCGCATCGACGGGGCGGGCGAGTGGAAGCTCTTCCGGCGGGTCGTCCTGCCCCTTGGTGTTCCAGCCGCGGCGTCACTGGCCATCTTCCAGTTCATCTGGGTGTGGAACGACCTCCTGGTCGCCCTGATCTTCCTCGGTGGCAACGCCCACGCACCCCTGACAGTCTTCCTCTTCGACCAGGTGCGCGAACTGGCCTCCAACTACTGGATTGTGTCCACCGGTGGGATCATCTCGATCATCGTTCCGCTCATCGTGTTCTTCAGCTTCCAGAGATATTTTGTCCGCGGCATGCTTGCCGGGGCGGTCAAGTGAGGGCAGCAAGTGGCACGTGTCGTTCTTGACGATCTGACCAAGCGATACGTGGCCGGCACGGTCGCCGTCGACAAGCTCAACCTCGACATCGCCGACGGTGAGTTCGTCTGCCTCGTCGGCCCGTCCGGCTGCGGCAAGACCACGGCCCTTCGCATGATCGCGGGTCTCGAGGAGATCAGCGATGGCGAGGTCCGCATCAACGACCGCGTCGTCAACAACCTTCAACCTCGCGACCGTGACATCGCGATGGTCTTCCAGAGCTACGCGCTCTACCCTCACATGACCGTGTACGACAACATGGCGTTCGGTCTGCAACTCCGCAAGACGCCCAAGGAGCAGATCGACAAGGCGGTGCACGAGGCCGCCCGGATCCTCGACCTTGAGCGCTTCCTCGAGCGCCGTCCGGGCGCCCTGTCCGGGGGGCAGAGGCAGCGCGTCGCGCTCGGTCGCGCCATCGTCCGCGAGCCCGCAGCCTTCCTCATGGACGAGCCACTGTCCAACCTCGACGCCAAGCTGCGCGTGCAGACACGCGCGGAGATCGCCCGTCTGCATCAGCGCCTCACCGCGACGATGATCTATGTGACGCACGACCAGGTCGAGGCCATGACAATGGGCGACCGCATCGCCGTCATCAACGAGGGCGTGCTCCAGCAGGTGGGTACACCGCGCGAGCTGTACGAAGCCCCACAGAATCGATTCGTCGCCGGTTTCATCGGGTCGCCCTCGATGAACTTCGTCGCCATGACGCTCGACCAGAAGGGCGGGGAGCCGCAACTCAGTGGCGATGGCGCGACCGTGAAGCTCGACGACGCCCAGGCGGCCGCACTGCGCGACCGCGCCGGCGGCCCGATCATGCTCGGTGTGCGCCCCGAGCACCTCGACGTCGGTAGCCCCGACGGACCGGGTTTGAGACTGACCGCCACCGTCGACGTCATCGAGTTCCTGGGCAACGACGAGCTGATCCACGCGCAGAGCGGCGACCGCGACATCGTGGCCATCGTCGACACCGACGTGAACCTCAAGGTCGGCGAGGAGGTTGTGCTGAGGGCGGAACCGCGGCGCCTGCACATGTTCGATCCTGACAGCGGTCTCGCCCTCGCGAGGACCTGATCAGTCTCTTCGGGGTGACCAGTCACGAGATCAGCGTCGATGGGCCGCTGCGTGAGTACTACCTGCACGACTGGCACGACACCCCGGACCCCACCGAGTGGGAAACGGAGATAGGGTGGCCGATCTTCCGCGCCGACGCGGGAACTGACGTACTCGCTTATTCAACGGTGGCGACGGTGCGATGAGCCACGTCTCTCAGTCCTTCGCCACCGCCTCGAGCGCGGAGCGACTGAAGCCGACAGGACCGATGGGCGACGCATGACCATGAGTGAACAGCGTCGCCGCAGCGCAGGGGTGACGGCGCCATTGGCGTCAGGCGCAGGCGGATCCGCCGACACCCTCGCTCGCCCCGAGGCCACGCAGGACGGATGTTGTGCCAGCACTGCAGGCTGGCCTCCGCTAAGCGAGTACTCTGCTGACGTGGCTACCCGTCCGCAGCGAGACGCCGGGGCGACGCGGAGCCCGGCGGAATGACCGGGCTGCCGCGAGACGTCACGCCACTGCCGGATCTGCTGCACGGGCGTGCCCGCGCCGGACCGGTCCGGGAGCGCCGCCCCGTCTACGTGGACCTCCTGCCGACGTGCAACGCAGGCTGCCCGGCTGGGGAGAACATCCAGGCCTGGCTCGCCCACGCCCAGGCTGGCCGCCACGAGGAGGCGTGGCGTGAGCTGGTGCAGGACAATCCTTTCCCGGCGATCCACGGGCGGGTCTGCTACCACCCGTGCGAGAGCGTCTGCAACCGTGTCAACCTCGATAGCGCAGTCTCGATCCACTCTGTTGAGCGGTTCCTCGGCGACCTCGCGCTGGAGCGCGGTTGGAGGCTCGACCCCCCGCCGACCAGCAGCGGTAAGCGTGTTCTTGTCATAGGGGCTGGGCCGAGTGGGTTGTCCGCGGCCTACCACCTGACCCGGCTCGGCCACGAGGTCGAGATCCGAGACGCGGGCGCCGAACCCGGCGGGATGATGCGGTATGGCATCCCGTCGTATCGGATGCCCCGCGAGATCCTCGACGCCGAGCTGACCCGGATCACGGCACTGGGCGTGCGGATCATCTGTGAGCACCGGGTCGAGGACCTCGCGGCGGAGCAGCGGGAGGGCGGGTTCGACGCAGTCTTCGTGGCGGTGGGTGCCCACCTGTCCAAGCGCGTCGATATCCCGGCCCGGGATGCCGCACGCATCGTGGATGCAGTCTCGTTCCTGCGCAGCGTCGCCTCTGGCGAGCGGCCAGTGGTCGGGCGGCGCGTCGCGGTCTACGGTGGCGGCAACACCGCGATGGACGCCGCCCGGGTTGCCCGTCGGCTGGGTGCGGACGAGGCTCTCATCGTCTACCGCCGCACCCGCGCCCAGATGCCGGCCCACGTCGAAGAGGCTGAGGACGCCGAGCGAGAAGGCGTTCGGATCAACTGGCTTCGGACGATCACGGCCTTCGACGGCCCAGCACTGACAGTCGAGGTCATGGAGTTGGACGAGTCCGGATACCCGCGCCCGACCGGACGGTTCGAGACGCTTGCCGCGGACACCGTGATCCTGGCGCTCGGCCAGCAGACGGACACTGCGTTCCTGCGTGAGGTCCCGGGGGTGGAATTCGAGCCGGACGGCACCGTGCTGGTGTCGTCGTCTCTGATGACCGGATGTCCCGGCGTGTTCGCGGGTGGCGACATGGTGCCGAGCGAGCGCACCGTGACGGTCGGCGTCGGGCACGGCAAGAAGGCTGCACGCCACATAGACGCGCACCTGCGTGGCGCCGTGGCCGCAAGCCCGCCAAAGCACGAACTGGCCACGTTCGACAGTTTGCACCTGTGGTATTTCGGCGACGCGGCCCGTCGACAGCAGCCCGAACTCGCGCCTGGGGAGCGCGTTGCCGATTTCGGCGAGGTGGTCGGCGGCCTCTCTGTCGAAGAGGCGACGTATGAGGCGCGCCGGTGCCTGTCGTGCGGCAACTGCTTCGAGTGCGACGGCTGCCTCGGTGCGTGCCCAGAGGTTGCGGTGATCAAACTGGGCGTCGGACACCGCTACAAGTTCGACTACGACCGATGCACGGGCTGCGGCGCGTGTTTTGAGCAGTGCCCTGTCCACGCGATCGAGATGGTTCCGGAGCCAGCGTGATGCGCGCGACGGTCGATGGCAACGAGGCTGCAGTGTCCGTCGCCTACCGGCTCAACGAGGTCTGCTGTATCTACCCGATCACGCCGTCGTCGCCGATGGCGGAGCTGGCGGACGAGTGGGCCAGTCACCGGCAGCCCAACGTGTGGGGCAGCGTGCCCTCCGTGATGGAGATGCAGAGCGAAGGCGGTGCAGCCGGGGCTTTGCACGGCGCGCTGCAGGGCGGGGCGCTGGCCACGACGTTCACCTCCTCGCAGGGTCTGCTGCTGATGATCCCGAACATGTACAAGATCGCGGGTGAGCTGACCCCGGTCGTGGTGCACGTCGCCGCCCGGTCGTTGGCGGCGCAGGGCCTGTCCATCTTCGGCGACCACTCTGACGTGATGGCGATGCGGCAGACCGGCTTCGCAATGCTCGCCTCGGCCTCGGTCCAGGAGGCGCATGACCTCGCACTGGTGGCGCAGGCGGCCACGCTGCGGACGCGGGTGCCCTTCGTGCACTTCTTCGACGGGTTCCGCACCTCGCACGAGTTGAACACCATCGAGCTGCTGTCCGACGACGACCTGCGCGCTCTTGTACCGGAGGAGTTGATCCGCGCACATCGCGGGCGGGCGCTGTCTCCGGACCGGCCGTTCATTCGCGGCACCGCGCAGAACCCGGACGTCTACTTCCAGGCGCGGGAGACGGTGACTCCGTTCTACGCTCGCACGCCGGGCGTCGTGGAGGACGCGATGGCCCAACTTGCCGAGCGTACCGGCCGCCGCTACCACGTCGTCGACTACGCCGGTCACCCTGAGGCCGAGCGGGTGGTCATCGTGATGGGCTCGGCCGCCGAGACCGTCCGGGAAACCGTGGCCTACCTCAATGAGCGTGGCGAGCGGGTGGGGGTGCTTCAGGTGCGGCTGTTCCGGCCATTCCCGGCCCGAGCGCTGGTCGAGGCGCTGCCTGCATCCGTGCGCCGTATCGCCGTGCTCGATCGGACCAAGGAGCCCGGAGCGAGCGGCGAGCCGCTCTTCCTCGACGTGGTCGCCACGCTGGCGGAGTCGCACGCGGACGGCGAACGGGCCGTCATGCCGCTGGTCGTCGGCGGCCGGTATGGGCTGTCGTCGAAGGAGTTCACCCCGGGCATGGCCGCTGGGGTGTTTGCGGAGATGGAGCGTCAACGGCCGCGACGCGGGTTCACCATCGGCATCGACGACGACGTCTCGGGGTCGAGTCTGCCGTTTGACGCGTCGTTGGACATCGAGCCGCCCGGCACCGTCCGCGCGGTCTTCTACGGTCTGGGCTCGGATGGCACGGTCGGCGCGAACAAGAACACGATCAAGATCCTCGGGTCGGAGGAGCGCCTGCACGCGCAGGGCTACTTCGTCTACGACTCAAAGAAGTCGGGCTCTCAAACCGTGTCGCATCTGCGCTTCGGCTCCCAGCCCATCCGAGCGCCCTACCTTGTCCAGCAGGCGAGCTTCGTCGGCTGCCATCACTTCGCATCGCTCGACCGGGTCGACATGCTTGGCCGCGCCGCGACCGGCGCCACCCTCCTCCTCGACTGCCCGCACCCGCCGGAAGCGGTCTGGGACGCGCTGTCCCGCCCGGTTCAGGAGCAGATCATCGCCAAGCGCATCAACCTGTACGCGATCGACGCCGGCCGGATCGCCCGCGAGGTCGGTCTTGCCGGGCGGACCAACACCGTCCTGCAGACCTGCTTCTTCGCCATCTCCGGCGTCCTACCGCGCGAGGAGGCAATCGCCCGCGTCAAGGCGGCGATCGCCAAGAGCTACGGCCGGCGCGGTGTCGAGGTCGTGGAACGCAATGAGGCGGCGGTCGACCGCGCGCTGGAGGGGTTGAACCGGATCGAGGTGCCCGATCGGGTCACGGCCACGCGCGAGCTGCCGCCGGTCGTCCCGGCGGATGCGCCGGAGTTCGTCCGCAGCGTCACCGCGGCGATGATCGCCGGTCGCGGTGACCAGCTGCCGGTCAGCGCGCTGCCGGTGGACGGCACCTACCCGAGCGGGACCGCGGCGTACGAGAAACGCAACATGTCCGAACTCGTCGCGGTCTGGGACCAGGACCTGTGCATCCAGTGCGGCAATTGCAGCTTCGTGTGCCCGCACAGCGTGATCCGGTCCAGGTACTACGACAAGTCCTGGCTGGCAGGCGCACCCACCCCCTTCCGTTCCATTCCGCTCGAGGCTCGCGGCCTCCCCGATACGCGCTACACGCTCCAGGTGTACATCGAGGACTGCACCGGATGCGCTCTGTGCGTCGAAGTCTGCCCGGCCCTGGCGCCAGGCGAGCCGACGCGCAAGGCGATCAACCTCGCGCCACGCGAACCCCTGGTTGCCGCCGAGCGCGACAACATCGCGTTCTTCGAGACGCTGCCACTGGCCGACCGGTCCCGTGTGGACTTCGGCACGGTGCGCGGCACGCAGTTCTTGGAGCCGCTCTTCGAGTTCTCCGGCGCCTGCACCGGCTGTGGAGAGACGCCCTACATCAAGCTCCTCTCGCAGCTGTTTGGTGATCGGCTGATGGTTGCCAATGCGACCGGCTGTTCGTCGATCTACGGGGGCAACCTGCCCACCACACCATGGACGACTGACGCCGAAGGGCGAGGGCCAGCCTGGTCGAACTCCCTCTTCGAGGACAACGCCGAGTTTGGGCTCGGCTTCCGACTCAGTGCCGACCAGCACGCAGAGTTGGCCCGGAAACGCCTCACAGAATTGAGGGACGTGCTCGGCACCGAGCTGGTGGACGACATTCTCACCGCGCCTCAGCTCCGCGAGTCGGAGCTACGTGCGCAGCGCGAGCGTGTTGCCGAGGTGAAACGGCGGCTCGAGAGCCTGGACGGGCCCACCGCCACCGACCTGCGCAGCGTTGCGGATCACCTGGTGCGGCGCAGCGTGTGGATCGTCGGCGGCGACGGCTGGGCGTACGACATCGACTCCGGCGGGCTCGACCATGTGCTGGCGAGTGGACGCAACGTGAACGTGCTTGTGCTCGACACCGAGGTCTACTCCAACACCGGCGGGCAGATGTCCAAGGCGACGCCGCTCGGCGCCGTCGCCAAGTTCGCCGCGGCAGGGAAGACCGTGCCGAAGAAGGACCTGCCCCTCCAGGCGATCGCCTATGGGAGCGTGTACGTCGCGCAGGTCGCAATGGGCGCCGATCCACAGCAAACACTGACTGCCTTCCGTGAGGCAGAGGCCTACGACGGGCCGTCGCTGGTCGTCGCCTACAGCCACTGCATCGCGCACGGTATCGAGATGCGGGACGGGCTCGACCAGCAGTACCGCGCAGTGGCGAGTGGGCACTGGCCGCTGCTCCGTTACGACCCGGTCGTGCGCGCGGATGGCGGCAACCCGTTTCTGCTCGATTCGCCGCGGCCGCGCATCCCCCTGTCCGATTACATCTACCGGGAATTGCGCTATCGCGTCCTCGCGAACACAAACCCGGCGGAGGCGGAACGGCTGCTCGGCTTGGCCCAGCAGGCGGTCGAGCAGCGCTGGAAGCTGTACGAGGAGATGGCAGGTCGCGGCGCGCCACGGTTCCCGGCAGACGCGCGCAAGGATCACTGATGGACCTTTCGACCGACTACATGGGCCTCCGGCTGCGCAACCCGCTCGTGGCGTCACCCTCCCCGCTGTCCCAGACCGTCGCCGGCGTTCAGCGCTTGGCGGATGCCGGCATCGGCGCGGTGGTGCTCTTCTCCCTCTTCGAGGAGCAGTTGCGCCGTGAGGCGGCGCAGAACGCGCGGCTGGCGGACGCCGGCACCGAGAGCTTCGCGGAGTCGCTCTCATACTTCCCGACCGACGCCGACACGGAGGTCGGCCCGACCCGGTATCTGCGCCTGCTGGAGCGCGCTGCAGCGGCCGTTGAGGTGCCGGTGTTGGGCAGCCTCAACGGGGTCACGGCCGGCGGTTGGGTCGATTACGCGCGGGCGATGCAGGACTGCGGCGCTGCCGCGATCGAGTTGAACATCTATCTTGTTCCCGGCGACCCGCACGTCTCCGGCCGCGATGTCGAGCAGCGCCACCTCGACATCCTGACCCGGGTGAAGGCCGCCGTCACCGTGCCGGTGGCGGTCAAACTCAGCCCATATTTCAGCTCGACGGGCGAGATGGCGCTGCGGTTGGACGAGGCTGGGGCGGACGGGCTCGTGCTGTTCAACCGGTTCCTGCAGCCGGACATCGACCCGGAGACCCTCGCCGTCGTGTCCACTGTCGACCTGTCCAGCCCGGCCGAAGCCCGGTTGCCACGTACGTGGATATCGATCTTGCATGGACGTGTGCGAGCAGCACTGGCTGCGACGACGGGCGTCGAGGGTCCGGACGACGTCGTCAAGTTCCTCCTCGCCGGCGCAGACGTGGTCATGACCGCCTCAGCGCTGCTCCGGCACGGCCCCGAGTATGCGGCCGAACTCCTTGCCGGCCTGTCCAGTTGGATGGAGCGCAAGGGATTTGCGACAGTCGCCGAACTCCGCGGAATGCTCTCGGTGCCGCCCGACACGGACGAGTCCGCACACGAGCGCGCGGGCTACGTCAGCGTGCTGCGTGCCGCCAATAGCAGTGTCTACGGGCAGTCGTGACTGTGCCGTCCCGTCGCGCCGAGTCTGCGAAAGCAACACATGCGATTGCGCTCATGGCTGCCTGTTGCGGTGGGCGGTAGCCTCAACCCGCTGTCTTGGTCGTGGGTTGGAAGAAGTTGCTCATTCATGTGAAGATGATCTGGCCACCGGCGGCCTGCGCGTAGAATTCGCCGACGGTGATGATGTCCGTGACCTGGTCGATGAAATCCTCACGACTCAGTCCGAACAGGTCGACCGAAGCCTTGCATGCATACAGCCCGGCGCCGGTGTCGGCGATCATTTCGACGAATTCGGGGATGGATGGGATGTCGAGCTTCTCCATCTTCTGCGCGAGGTAGTGGGTCATCACCGACGACATGCCGGGCACACCGCCCAGCCAGGTTGCCAGGTGGAGCCCGGGGTTGCCGACGGTGGAGATCTTGATGTGCTCGTGCCGCTTGCGATGGATGGCGTCGAGGCCAAAGAAGGTGAAGAAGAGGTTTGCCTCGATGCCCTCGGCCCGGGCACCGTTGGCCATGATCAGGGCCGGATACACGCCGTCCAGTGATCCTCGCGAAACGATGATGGAGACCTTGGTGATCGTTTCAGGTTTAGAGGCCGGTGCCGGTCGTGCGAGCACGTCGGTGGTCATCAGATGCACCCCCGTGGCTTTGGTATCCCGGCGATCCGCGCAGCCACCTTCGCGGGTCCCTTGGGAAACAGTTGGTAGAGCTCCTTGATCGACACGCCGGAGGTCTTGCCAAGGACTCTCACGGTCGGACCGGTTCCCTTCTCCTCGAACTGCCGACGCATGAACCGGATGACCTGCCAGTGGCGGTCGGTGAGGTCGGCGATGCCTTCTGCGCGCGCGAGCTCCGGAACCATCGTCTCGGCCCACTGCTCGGGTTGCAGGAAGAACCCCTCTTCGTTGACGTCGACGGTCAGCCCGGCAAGCGTCACTGTCGGCGCCATCATTGTGTCGATCATGCCTTCACCTCCTGGTGTGTCTTGACCAATCGCTTTCCAGAACGGGGCATCGTCGAACCCACGCCGGGGATGTCCCGGCCGGGCAGGAGCAGGTGCCAGTACACCCACTCGAACATCAGCTTGCCGAGGTGGTTGAGCCGCGACTCCTCGAGCAGGGGGAGCCCGATCCGGTACGGGAAATGACCGGAGAGCGGCTCCGTGTCGTAGTTGAAGTCGATCAGCAGCGCCTTGCCGAAGCCGGTCTCGATGAAGCAGTTCGCGTGACCGTCGTAGCCGTCCACCAGCTCTGCGCCGGCGAGGAACCTGTCCACGTTGTCGCAGACAACCTCGCCCTCGAAGTGGGTGACCGATCCCGCCTTGGAGGCGGGCAGGCCCGCTGCGTCGCCGATCACAAAGACGTTGGGCCGCACCCGCGACTGCAGCGTGTGCTCATTGGTGGGGATGAAGTTCAGCTCATCGCCGAGGCTCGGTGAGCGGGCGACGTAGTCCGCACCGCCGTGCAGGGGGACGACGACCGCGAGGTCGAAGTCGACCGTTCTGCCGTCGTAGCCGACCAGATGTCCCCCGGCGCCGTCAACGGTCCCCGTATTGAACTCGGTGACGACCTCCACACCCTTCTCCTTCAGGAGCGAGCCGAGCATCTTCGAAGCCACCGGCTTGGTGAACGCTCCGTCCAGCGGCGTCACGTAGGTGATCTGGATCCGGTCGCGGACGCCGCGCCTCTGGAAGAACCAATCCGCCAGGAAGCAGAACTCGAGCGGCGCCACCGGGCACTTGATCGGCATGTCGACGACGTTGACGACGAGGCGCCCCTCATCGAAGTGTGCGAGCGCATCGGCAAGCGCGGTCGCCCCAGCCAGCGTGTAGAAGGTGAACACCCGCTCCATCCACCCGGGCCCGACGAGCCCGTCGGTCTCCCCCGGCACCAGCGTGGCTCCGGTGGCAACGACGAGGACGTCGTAGGCGAGGGTTCGCTGATCAGCCAGCACCACGCGGTTGTCCGCGAGGTCAACCCGCTCCACCGCCACCTGCAGCAGTTCAATGCCGCGGTGCAACTGGTCCTGGCGCGGACGCACCAGCTTGTCCCCATGTGCGAGGCCGAACGGAACGAAGAGCAGCCCTGGTTGGTACAGGTGTTCGCCGTCCTGGTCGACGACGGTGATGCGCACGTCCTCGTCGGTGTGGAGACGACGGAGGCGGTTCGCGACCAGTGTGCCGCCGGTGCCCGCTCCGAGGATGACGATGTGCTCGGTCATGCCGTGAGCATCCATCGAGAAATGCTGGTCCACCACGGCCAAGGGTCACAAAGGGCGTGGGACTTTGATCCCGCCCTGAGGCCGTGCTCCGCGATGACCTCGACCTCGGGAGCACTTCCACGGGGTGCTGGCTCGCCATCCGTGGCGGCCCAGGTGCCCTGGTGTCGGTTGGTCACACCGACTGCGGGTGGATCATCGGTGGCGGCGGCGGCAGTGGCGGCGCGGAGGTCGGGGCCCAGGTCGGCGGCAGGTCACGAACGTCAGGGCCGGCGACGAGGTACGCGATCATCGCTGGAAACTGGAAGCCGAGCAGGCCAAGCGCCAGAAGCGCAACGAACCACGTCTTGTCCTGGGCGCGAAAGGTGTTCATCAGCGCTCCGATCCACGCAACACACTGCGTGATCGCCCCCCCGATGAGGGTGGTGCCGCCGGTGACCATCATGGCTGCCGTTGCCCAGAAGAACGCGTCGTACCTGGGCGTGAAGGTGATGCTGTTGCTTGGTCCTCTCCAGGTGCCGCTGAGTCCCAGCATCAAACCCAGGCCGACGAGGAGAACGAGCAGACCGACCCCGATGGCGACCAGCCCGCCGAGCCATATCCGCATGATCCGCGGCTTCTGCACCGTCAGTCCCCCATGTTCCGTGCCGTCACCGCGGCACCCGCCAATCGCCCCGACCGCCCGGATCCCTTCATCGATTCAGACGTTCGGTGCCCGCGGCCGGCCAGCTCGATGTGGCGGGGCCTGCGACACAACGCCTCCATGCCGCCGTCGGTCAGGGCGACGCTGAAGTACCGGCAGGTCTGGTCGCCGTGCCGCCACTCCATGACGGCATACGGACACTGCTGCATGAGTCCTGGGTCGTAGGAACAGAGGCGCGACTGCCGCGCCCTCACTCCCCGGGACACGAAATCCTCAAGAGCGATCTGCTCATCCATGCCCCGAGCGTGCGCGCGACCCCAGGCCATCGCTAGGGCCGTAGGGCGGCACCTTGAAGGCCCTTTGGCCTCTCCCTCACCGCGCCAAGACATCACGCCGTCACGGCAGGGCGGGCGATCCTCGCTGCGATCTCGGAGTACACGCGATGGTACTTTTCGGCCATCCGATCGGGGTTGAAGCGGCGACGGGCAATGTCAGCGCACCGCCGGGAGTCGATGTTCGCGGTCGCCAGCACAGCGGCGGCCATCGCCTCGACATCGTCGGGCCTCACTGCAAACCCGGTCACGCCGTCGTCGATGAGCTCTGCTGCGGCT